>OLLY01000050.1_pt1 | contig 8086 bp, 4 predicted proteins | sample 1604681 | NCBI WGS metagenome assembly OLLY01 (sample SAMEA104055725, study PRJEB20765) | soil metagenome | biome: Arctic tundra; feature: Polygonal ground; material: soil | place: USA | collected 2011-09 | depth 0-0.5 m | reverse complement strand
TCACGATCGAACGTGTAGGCGTCCTTCATGACAAATTCGCCAATCTCGCCTTCGGCCTGTTCGTCGGCGTGATGATGATGGCTGCCATCTATCTGTTTTTCATTTGGGTCGTTATGCGCGACCGCGGCCAGGTGTTTCTTTTGTGCCTGCTGTTGTGCCTGGGCGCGAATATCACCAGCAGTAACGATCTTTTGATGGCGCAATTCGGCATGCAGAGCACGCTGCATGACATGCTGCAAACCTACAGCATGCTGTGTTCTTATATTTTCAGTATCGCTTTCACCTATTACTTCCTGGAAATCGACGTCAACGCGCCCGGCTTCCGGCTGCCTTTTATTATTATAGGCACCTTGCTGGTCGTCATGCTTGTCAGCGCGACTTTCGACCTGGCGCTGGCTTATTTTGCGCTGCCCGCCCTGGGCGCTTTGACGATCACAAGCATATTGGCGGCCGGCATCGTTTGCTTGCAGCGCGGGGTAAGCAGCAGTTTCACGCATGTCGTCGCTTTCCTGTTTTTCCTTGGCGGGGATATGGCGCGGCCTCTTGACGATGTGGGATTGCTGCCCAGCACGGCGGTGGCGCTCAATATGCGGCACATCTCCTTTTCGCTGTCGGCCATCATGTTCGCTATCGTCATCGCCAGCCAATTCGCAGCCCGGCAGGAAGAAAAAGAAAAAGCTCTGGCGGTCAGCAACGAGCGCTTCACCTTGGCGACCAAGGGCGCTCATGAAGGTTTGTTCGACTGGAATTTGCGAACCGGCGAAGTATTTTTCTCGGAACAATTCCGCAAAATTATCGGCATACGGCTCGAGAACCGGCCAACGGCGCTGAAAGCCTGGGTGCGGCTGATCGTGCCGGCCGACCGGCGTATCGTGCGCGAAGCGCTGCGGCGCTTCAGACACAACAAGTCGGTCAATATCATCAATATCGAATATCGTATTCCCGATACCGGCGGCGGCCGCCGCTGGCTGCATTCCAAGACTTTCGCGACCCGGGCGGCAGACGGTTCGATCGTACGTTTAGTCGGATCGATCGGCGACGTCACCGCCCGCAAGCAAAGTGAAGTCGCGCTGCGCGCCAGCGAAGCGCGGTTCCGCAGTATTACCGAAGCCAACCCGGTGCCGATCATGATCGTGGGTTTGCAGGCACGCACTGTGTTGTACGCAAGCCCGGGCGCCGAGCAGCTTTTGGGCATAACGGCCGAAAAGCTTCTGCATGAAAGCTTCGAGCGTATTTTGCCGGACGACACGGCCAGGGTCGAATTATGGCAGGCGATGACCAAGGGGCACGAGGTCAATCTCAAGGAAACGGTCCTGCGCCGCGGCGACGGCGAGGCGTTGCATGTCGCCCTGTCCGCGCGGCAGATTAATTATCAGGACGAAAGCGCCATGGCGATCGGCCTTTACGATCTGAGCGAACGCCGCAGCGCCGAGGCCCAGATCGCCAGTCAACAAGAGGCCTTGCAGCAAAGCGAGAAAATGGCCGCACTGGGCGGTCTTTTGGCCGGTGTCGCGCATGAGTTGAACAATCCGCTATCGGTGGCATTGGGGCAGGCAACGCTTCTGATGGAAGGAAGCCCCGACACCAAGGTGGCGGCGCGAGCCGAGAAGATTCTCAAAGCTGCCGATCGGTGCTCACGCATCGTCAAAAGCTTTCTGGCGCTGGCGCGCCGCAAGGAACCGGAACGCAAGCCGGTTGAGATCAATGCCATCATCTCGGCCGCGTTGGAATTGCTCGGCTTTCAGTTGCGCACCGAAAATATCGATATCAAGCTTGAGCTCGAACCGCAGCTGCCACCCATTAATGGCGATGCCGATCAGCTGACGCAGGTCATTACCAATCTGATCCTGAACGGGGCGCAGGCCATGCAGGATTGGAAAGGGTCGCGGCGCATAACGATCCGCACCTGGCATGGCGAGGGGCTTAACGGCGAGCAGCGCGTTTTCTTCAGCGTCGCCGATACGGGTCCCGGCGTGCCGCAGGAAATCCGCTCGCGCATTTTCGAGCCGTTCTTCACCACCAAAGGCAGCAAGGGCGGCACGGGCGTAGGTCTTTCCCTGTGCCTCAATATCGTCGCCTCGCATGGCGGTCAGGTACGGCTGGAAGATACGCCCGGCGGCGGCGCCGCATTGCTGGTCGAATTGCCGATGGCGGCAGCGGCTCAAACTGCCGATAAGGCGGCCGCGGACAGCGCCGTTACCCTGCCATCGACATTGAAAGTTTTGCTGGTCGATGACGAGGTTGAGCTCGCGCAAACCTTGGCCGATCTGATGGAAGCCGAAGTAGCGCAGATCGACATTGCCATTAACGGCTCGATCGCGCTCGATAAACTGCGCCATTCTTCGTATGATATAATTGTCAGTGATTTGCGTATGCCGGTCCTCGACGGTCCCGGCCTGCATGCGGCGCTTCTGCGCGATATGCCGGACTATGCGCATAAAATCATTTACGTGACCGGCGATACCCTGTCCGAGCATGTACAGGTCTTTTTGAATGAAAATCCGGTACCCGTGATCGAAAAGCCCTACCGGCTGAACGATGTGAAGAAAGGCATCTTCGCCTTATTGAAGGAAAATGCCAGCCGGGGCAGTATGGGTGGAATCGAATCGGCCCTGCCTCCTCCCCCCGCCTAACCCCCCATTCATCGCCGACAGGCCATTCCTTAGGACCCCTTCTCATGCGCATGCTGGTGATCGACGACGAAGAGGATATCTGCGAGACCATCGCCGAGATTGCGTCGACTTATCATTTCCAGGTGTCGACCATCAATAATCCGGACAATGTCGCCAGCGCGATTGCGACCACCAAACCCGATTTCATTATGCTGGATCTGATGATGCCGGGCACCGACGGCGTCGAATTGCTGCGCTTGCTGGCCGATCACGTTAAAGATGCCAAACTTTGCCTGATCAGCGGCAGCGACAGCCGCGTTTTGAACAGCGCCCGGCGTTTAGGCAGCGCGCATGGGCTCAATGTCGTCGCGGCTTTGGAAAAACCACTCGATATCGGCGTGTTGCGCGCCCTCTTCGGCCGCATTGCCGCCGGCGGCGCCGATGCCGATCCAATCGATATCGCCCAGGCCATCGCGGCCGGCCAGATGGAATTGCATTATCAGCCGGTGATCGATCTTAAAACGCGCAATGTTAAAGGAATGGAAGCGCTGGCACGCTGGGCCCATCCCAATCGCGGCACGCTTATGCCGGATGCCTTTCTTGAGCAGGTCGTCAATGACGGGCTGATGCAAGCCTTGACGGATTACGTGCTGGACCAAGCCGTGCGGCAATTGGCCAAATGGCAGGAAGAGGGGGAAAGCCTGACAATCTCGGTCAATGTGACGGCTTCAGCCCTCCTCGATCTGGCGCTGCCGGATCGTATTGCCGAATTGTGCGCCAAGTATAAGGCGCCGATCGATAAGCTTATTCTCGAAGTGACGGAAACCGAGGCGATGCGCGATGTCACGCGCACGATGGACGTTCTTTTGCGCATGCGTATCCGCAATATCGGCGTTGCCATCGACGATTTCGGCACCGGCCACTCTTCCTTGCGCGAATTGCAGCGCATGCCTTTCAGCGAAATGAAGATCGATAAGAGCTTCGTCACCGATATGGTCAATAACAAGGATTGCGCCGTGATCGTCAATTCGATCATCGATCTCGGCCATAATCTCGGCCTTAAAATAATCGCCGAAGGCGTCGAGGATATCCGCACCTGGCGCGTGCTGGCTGATAAAGGCTGCGATTATGCACAGGGCTTTTTCATGTCCAAAGCCATGCCGCCTGCAAAGGTAGCGGAATGGCTGAAAAGCTGGCGCGAGAAACCCGCCCTCGGCTAAGCCACTCGCTTTCGCGGCTTCAATCGGCTATTACTATTTTATGCCGAATGCGAACAATTCCTCGAACGATCTCAATCTGCTGGCCGATCTGGTGGCCAAGGCCAAGCGCGCCGGCGCCGATGCGGCCGATGCCGTAAAAGTGGATGTTTCGGCGCTTTCGGCCGGCGTTCGTCTGGGACAGATCGAAACGCTGGATCGTGCCGAATCGGGCGATCTGGGTTTGCGGGTTTTTGTCGGCAAAAAGCAGGCGATTGCTTCGACTACCGATTGCCGTCCGGCCATGCTTGATGAGCTGGTGAGCCGCGCGGTCGCCATGGCCAAGGCAGCGCCGGAAGACGAATTCTGCGGCCTGGCGCCTGCCTATATGATCGCCAAAAACTGGCCTTCGCCGGAACTGGCGGATACGGTTGAGTTAAGCGCCGAAAAACTGATCGCGGAAACGCGCATGGCTGAAGAAGCGGCACGCGCAGTTAAAGGTGTCACAAATTCGGAAGGTGCGGATGCCGGAAACAGTGCGGCGACGATCGCGATGGTCGCCAGCAACGGTTTCGCCGGTTCCTATCAGCGCACGCATTATAGCATCAGTGCCGTCATGCTGGCGGGCGAAGGCACGAGCATGGAACGCGATTACGATTCCGCCTCGCGCGTATTTGCCGGCGATCTGCCCAAAGCCGAAGAAATCGGCCGCAATGCGGGCGAGCGCGCCGTACGTCGTCTCGGCGCCCGCAAGATGCCGACCGCGCAAGTGCCGGTGGTGTTCGATCCGCGTGTCGCCAATAGTTTGCTGTGGCATTTGTCCGGTGCGATTTCAGGCGCTGCAATCGCGCGGGGCACCAGTTTTTTGAAAGATAAATTGGGCCAGCAAATCTTCCCGGCCAACATCAATATTGTCGACGATCCGCATCGCGCACGTGGTTTACGTTCGCATCCGTTCGACGGCGAAGGCTTGTTGCCGGAAAAACGCAAGATCATCGATAAAGGCGTTTTGACGACCTGGCTGCTGGATATGCGTTCGGCCCGGCAGCTCAAACTGAAAAGTACCGGCCATGCCAGCCGTTCTTCGGGTAGTTTACCTTCGCCTTCGCCGAGTAATTTTTATTTTGAAGGCGGCACGCAGACTCCTGCCGATCTGATCCGCGGCATTAAGAATGGTTTTTATATAACGGATCTGATGGGATCCGGGGCGAACGGCATTACCGGCGATTACAGCCGCGCAGCCGGGGGATTCTGGATCGAAAACGGAACGATCAGTTTTCCGGTTAATGAAATGACCATTGCCGGCAATTTGAAGGATATGTTCTTTCACCTGACGCCCGCCAATGATTTGCAATTTCTTTATGGTTTCGATGCGCCGACCATACGCATCGAAGGAATGACAGCCGCCGGCGTTTAAAAGTTTTGATCATTCGTGATGAGCAGGGTTAATGCAGCAATCATCAGCCGGCTGCATGCTCTGGCGCTGACCCTCAAGTGATGGCATGCTGCGGGCATGTTATCCTTTGCTTATCGCACTCTGACCGATCTCGGCGCACCTTTCATCGGGCTCTATCTGTTGCGCCGCCGCGCCGAGGGCCGTGAGGACAGGATCCGTTATACCGAGCGTTTCGGTTATCCCTCGCGCCCGCGCCCGCCAGGAAAACTGATTTGGTGTCATGCGGCCAGCCTGGGCGAAGCGGCATCTATCCTGGCGCTGATTGAAAGATTGCGCACACTTTATCCCGAGACGCATATTCTGGTGACGAGCGGCACGGTGACTTCCGCCCGCATGCTGGGCGAGCGATTACCGGCAGGCACGTTCCATCAATATGTACCGGTCGACCGGACGCCTTATATATCGCGCTTTCTTAAACATTGGCGGCCCGATTTTGCTTTGTTCATCGAATCCGAGTTATGGCCCAACATGCTGAGCGAAGTGCGCGGACGCAAAATTCCGGCCGTCTTGATCCAGGCGCGGATGTCGGATGCCAGCTTTCAGCGTTGGTACCGCTTCAAAAGCTGGGCCAAGGAATTGATGGGCACGTTTGCCTTGTGTCTTGCCCAGACCGAAGACGATCGCTCGCGCTTCGTGGCGTTGGGGGCAAGACCAGCGCGTTGTTTCGGCAATTTGAAATATGCGGCCAGGCCCCTGCCCTTCGACGAGGCGGAATTAGCAAAACTCAAAGCAGCAATCGGCGACCGCCCGGTATGGCTGCTGGCCTCGTCGCATCGCGGCGAGGAAGAAATGGCCTTGGCCACGCATCAAAAATTGCGCGGGCAGCATCCTGGTCTGTTGACTGTTATCGTGCCGCGCCACACCTCGCGCAATGAAGACATCATAAAACAGATCAAAACTGCCGATCTGGTTTTCGCGCAACGTTCGAAGAACGAGCCCATCGCCGCTTACACCGGAATTTATCTGGCCGACACGATGGGCGAATTGGGATTGTTCTATCGTCTGTGCCAATTGGCCGTGATCGGCGGATCTTTCAAACGCGTCGGCGGCCATAATCCGGTTGAGGCTGCACAGCTCGATTGCGCGATTATCTTTGGCCCGCATATGTATAATTTCTCCGCAATCGCGCGCGAATTCACGCGCCAAAAAGCGGCCATTCAATTGCAGGGATTTAACGAGTTGACCTTTACGCTCGATCGCCTCTTGGGCGATAAAGCTGAAAAGCTGAAATATGCGGGTGCGGCAAAAATGCTGGCCGATCAGAAACGGCACGTGCTCGATCAGATTGTGGAAGCGCTGCGGCCGTGGCTGGACGGAAAAGCAGGTTTTGAAAATTCGAAAGCTACGGAAGGCTATGCGGGGCAAGAGCCTCCTTCTTCCCGCGCGGCAGGAAGGGCTTAATGAAGGCACCCGATTTCTGGTATCAACAAGCGGGCGCAATGGCATCGCTGTTAGCGCCGTTCGAATCTATTTATCGCGCAGGCGGCAAGGTTCGTGCCTTTTTCGCCAAGCCCTATCGCGCGCAGAAACCGATTTTCTGCATCGGCAATCTGGTCGTGGGCGGCGCGGGAAAAACGCCGACTTCCATTGCTCTCGCGGAACTCTTGCTGGAAAACGGACATAGGCCGGGTCTCGTCGCGCGCGGTTATGGCGGTCTCGAGCGCGGACCTTTAAAGATCGATCTCGCCCGTCATTCAGCCCGCGATGTGGGCGATGAGCCGCTTTTGCTGGCGCGTACCGCTCCAACCTGGATCGGGCGCGACCGCGTCGCGGCAATAAAACTGGCGGAACAGGAATGTTCGCACGTGCTGCTTGACGACGGTCTGCAAAATCCGAACATAAGGCCGGACAGGGCCTTTCTGGTGATCGATAGTGCCGCGGCGTTTGGCAACGGCCATTTGATTCCGGCGGGGCCCCTGCGCGAGACGCTGGAAGAAGCAATGAAACGCATCACGGCGATTATTCTGATCGGAGAAAATATCGAACAGAAAATTGCCGGACGCGCCCGGTGCCCGATTATCCGCGCCAATTGGCAGCCAAATTTACCGAGTGATTTTCCAGGCACCGATAAATTCTTCGCCTTTGCCGGTATCGCGCGGCCGGAAAAGTTTTATGCGACCTGCCGCGCGGCAGGGTTGACGCTCGTCGGCACCGAAGATTTTGCCGATCATCATTTCTTTACCGAAGCCGAGTTACAGCGGTTACAAAATCGCGCAGCTGCCGAACAGGCAAGGCTTCTGACGACCGAAAAAGATTGGGTGCGATTGTCGGACACGATGAGAAAACAGATCACGCCGTTTCCAGTGAAACTGACATTCGATGATGTCGAGGTTATTAAACGGGTAATCGGCTAGTCGTCTGCGATCACGGCGCCGCGACTGCCGTCCTGAAATTCTATCTGCACCTTGTTGCCCTGTTGTGCCTGCTCGCGGCTGGTGATGACATGGCCTTGGGCATTCTGCACCAGCGCATAGCCACGCCCGAGCACGGCGCGAGGCGAAAGATGCTCGAGCGCGGGACCAAGCGCCCCAAGCCGATGTTCTTTGCGCAAAAACAACTGGCGCCAGTTGCTTTCGACCTTGTGCGCGTAATGTTCGAGACGCTGTGCGGCGAGCGCCACGATATCGCGCGGATGACGCAGACGGCCTCCCGCCTGCCTTACGCGGCCAAGACAACGTTCGAAATAGCCCTGCCAGGCCAGCGTGAGCCGTTCGGCTTTTTCGTCAAGACGCTGGGCCAACGGTTCAATTGCCCGCACCGGATCGCCGAGGGCGCGTGATAGCAGGCCAAGCTTTTCGCGCCTTTCTTCCAGAGAGCGGCGG
>OLLY01000184.1_pt1 | contig 8445 bp, 13 predicted proteins | sample 1604681 | NCBI WGS metagenome assembly OLLY01 (sample SAMEA104055725, study PRJEB20765) | soil metagenome | biome: Arctic tundra; feature: Polygonal ground; material: soil | place: USA | collected 2011-09 | depth 0-0.5 m | reverse complement strand
GGGTGGGGTTGGTGCGGCTTGGCACGATCTATCTATTTAATCGAACTTGATCTCTTGTTGGGCTCCCCCTCCCTAACCCTCCCCGCAAGGGGGGAGGGAACACCACCGTTCTTCGTGGTAGAAATGATTCTACTTAAACGAAAAGTGCTTTGGACATCTGACCCAGATGCGAGAAAACGGGTTCGGGTTACTTCAGCGGCGAATCCCGTTCCAGTGCCCCGCGGTCCCAATGGGCCAGATTGGCCGCCGCCACATAGGTGCTCTCGAGAAATTCGAGCAATTGCTGTTCGGCCCTGTTTTCCTGGCGCAGGCCTTCGTAAGGCAGAACGAATTCTCTGAGATTTTTATGCCAGAAAGCCTGCTGCGGATGCACAATGGCCTTATCGAAATCTGTTGGTGCCGGATAGGCGTATGAATAAAACACCGGTTCCGGAAAAGAATTGTCACCGGGCCAGAATCCGCAGCTGCTGACTTCATGTGAATAAGCTTCGCGCATAACCCAATTGCCGGTATGCGGCGCTGCACCGGTAAAATCCGGCGCGCGGCGGCCAGAAAATCTGGTGACCGCAAGGTCGAAGCTGCCCCAGAAAAAATGCACCGGACTGGTTTTGCCGGTAAATTTCGCGCGGAACAGGCGGAATATCCGGTCGGTTTGCACCAGAATACGCCAGAACCGGTTGGCATAGTCCTTGTCATAGGCGGCATGCGAAAGGTCCTGTTCGAACGGTATCGCGTTTTCAATCTCGACCGGCATCGTCCATATTTTTACCGTCACATCCAGCGCCGCCAGCCGCGCCATCAATTCACGGTAAAAATCCGCCACTGGACGCGGCGCTAATTCCATGGTTTCGCTTCGTCCGTCGCTGCAGATAATGATGAGTTTGTGATCGATAAAATCGAAATCGATCTGGAGAGTTCGTGCCTCAAACGGCATCGGCGCGGTTGTCAGTCCGCGCGCCGTCACATGGAATGTTACCTGCCACCAATGATTGATCATCGGCGCCAGCGCCAGTTTGACCTTGCCGACCACCTGCATCCATAAATGCAAGGTGTCGCGCGTTTCTTGCCATTCAGCGAGTGGAAGCGAGGGCCAGATGGTGGATGTGGGCATGGGTTTACGTGAATGTTAGGCTGTATATTATTCTAATTTACGCTTGTGGCTGTGCCACGCGAAGCGAACGCGGCAATCAGTCCGTCTTCGCCCTCTTCGAGGGCTTCGCCGGACACGCTTCGCTTACTGCGTTCGCGAAGACTGGTGGACCTGATCAGGATCGAACTGACGACCTCCTCATTGCGAACGAGGCGCTCTCCCAGCTGAGCTACAGGCCCTTAACCAAATGCGGGTTATTGCCGCATCTTTTAGACCATATTGGCCGCGATTTCCAGCCGCACTTTTTGGGCTAGTGGGCGGCCGTTGCCGTACACGGATAAGCCCGCGCCAGCGCTACCGCCAGTAGCGACGAAGCCCGCGCACTATGGTCTTTCTGGTGATTGCCGCAATAGCGATCCCACACGGCTTTAATATCGTTAACCGGCGTGTTTGTCGGCAGGCAGTAAACCGGCCTGGCCATATGTGCTTCGGTTTCGCCGTCAAAGGTATTGATGACGCCGCGGATATAGCCAAGGCAGAAAAGCTGATCTTCCGTACTGCCAGAGCAGCTATCGCACAGATAGGCCGCCGTATCGTCCGCCTGCATGGCAAAAGCAGGAGATATGAAGAACAATCCCGCCGCCATAATGATCGCTGCCAAAATTTTCATCTCGAGCCTCACGCTTTGAACAGGGCGAAGTAAATAACATAGATCCAGCTCAGCCAGCCGTCGATCAGCATCCACAAAATCGATTTGTTGGCGCTCCAGGATAAAATCATCGCCGCCGCCGCGCCATAGCCCATGCCATATTTGATTATGGCTGGCCCCATCACGCTCCAGCGCTGCACCATATAAGTCATTTGCCGCCTTCTTATTGTCATTTGCCGCCTTCTTATTAAGGACGGTAAAAAGATATCACATTCGCGTTTTGCCGCTATGGGATTCGTGGATCGGCGATTCTGATTCTCCAAAAATCGGCTTTAACATGTAGATATGGCGACTTTTTTGTCGGTTGCGGCGGGCAATGTATAATTCCGCCGCTATCGATTGTCCTATCAGGAGTTTTGCATATGACTTTTTCCATCAATCCTCTCGGCCCTGGTGCGGCCGAAATAACCGGCCTCGATTGCGCGGCGCCGATAGCCGACGATGTTTTTGCCGAGGTCAAGCAGGCATATTTGAAATATCCGGTTCTTGTCTTTCGCAACCAAACTTTATCCGCGCCGCAGCTTGCCTCCTTCGGCCGCCGCTTCGGGCTGCTCGAAAGCTACAGCGTGCCGCCCGCCGCCAAGGGGCAGATGCAATCGGCTACCGCGGCTCTGCGCCAAACGGAAGGGAGCGAAACGCCGGACCAGATGCTTTATCAAAGCCCGGATGATCCTGACATTTTGATTATGACCAATGAAGTCAATGAAGGGGCGCCGGTTATCGGCATCGTCGATAACGCCGAAACCTGGCATTCGGATGCGTCGCATAAAAGCGAGCCGTACCAGGCCATAATGGTGCATGTCATTAAAAACCCCGCCACCGGCGGCGATACCGAATTTTGCGATCTGCGCGCCGTTTATGATGCGCTGACGCCCGAGATCAAAGCGCTGGTCGAGGGCAAAACTGCCTTTCATCATTGGAGCAAGTCGAAAAATCCGCGTTTTGCCAACGCGCTCGATCCGGCGGCGCGCGCCGAGGGCGAACGCATCGCCGCCATGATACCGGAAATGCCTCAACCCCTGGTGCGCACGCATCCGGAAACCGGCCGCCGGAGCCTTTATCTCTCGCCGCGCTTTACGTTGCGGGTCGAAGGTCTCGATCACGGTTTATCCGATCGTCTTTTGAGCGGCTTATTTGTTTTCGCCGACGAACCGCAGTTTTGTTATCGCCACCAGTGGCGCGAGAAAGATCTGATGATCTGGGATAATCGCTGCCTTAATCATCGCGTGCGCTCCTATTCTACGCACGATATCCGCCGCCGGTATCGCGTCACGATCACCGGCGACAAACCGTTTTTTCGCGCCGCCTAAAGCAGCGTTTCCGACGGCAGTAGGGGAGGCTGCGCGGGGGCGCTTTCTTTTTTTCGGCGGCTTTCCCACAGCGATAAAACCGCGCCCGATAAAGTCATGGGATCAAACGGTTTTGGAATAATCCCTTCGATACCCATCTCGAGATAGCGCAAGACTTCCGAAGGTTGCACCTTGGCCGTCATGAAGGCGAAAGGCATCGTGGCGAAAGCCGGTATCTTGCGCAGTGTCGCATAAACCTGAATGCCGTCCATGCCCGGCATCATCACATCGATCAAAACCAGATCCGGCCGCAACAAAGGCGCGCGCGCCAAAGCTTCCTTGCCACCGCAAATAGTTTGCAGCTTGAAGTGACCGAGATTTTCCAACGCGAATTTTGCGATGTCGAGAATGTCCTGCTCGTCATCGATGCAGAGAATGTTTTTGAGCGTTGCATGCATCGATAACGACCCCGCCCGCTGATTTTTGTTATCGCGCATCATGGGTATGCATGGTTGTCATTCGGTAAACTTCCGGCATACGCATGAATGGTATTGTGGCGGCAACGTTGAAAAAGAAATGTGTCCCCGAATGCACAAATCGCGAAATGGAAATTCATAATAAACTTTTGCCGGGCGATAATGGCGGCATGCGAACATCATCATCGCCGCAAAAGAATACGGGCCCGCACGAATCCTCCGTTGAAGCGGCCGGAGCCGATGGCCGGGAACATGAGCTGATTTCCGCAGTCAGTCATGAACTGCGCACGCCGCTTACCTCCATACGCGGCGCGCTGGCTTTGGTGATCAGCGGCGCGGCCGGTATTTTGCCCGATAAAGCCAGGGAGCTGCTGGCCATCGCCCTTCGTAACAGCGAGCGCCTGGTGCAGATCGTCAACGATATTCTGGATGCCGAGAAAATCGAATCCGGCCATATGCGCATGCAGGTGCAACCGGTGGCGCTGACTCCGTTTCTCGAACAGGCGCTGGCCTATAACGAGCCTTATGCCGAAAAATTCAATGTGCGTTTCAAACTTCAATCGGTTTGCAGCGGCGCTGCGGTAATGGCCGATCCCGACCGGCTTATGCAGATCGTCACTAATCTGCTTTCGAACGCCGCAAAATTCTCGCCCCCGCAATCGGAAATCCTGCTCCGGGCGCAATTGGAAGGCGGCAAAGCCGTTATCGAGGTTGAAGATCGTGGCGCCGGCATCCCGCTGGAATTTCAATCGCAGATCTTTGAAAAATTCGCCCAGGCCCCAAACAGCGGCGCGCAAAAACGCGAAGGCACCGGCCTTGGCCTCAACTTGTCGCGGCAACTCGTCGAATTAATGCAAGGCGAAATCGATTTTCGCACCGAGATCGGCAAAGGCACGGTGTTTTATCTGCGCTTGCCGATCGCTTCTCAGCCTCATTCGGAAGTAATGTAAATGCACAAAATGAGCACGGCAGAAACAGTTCTTAACCGGCAAGCGACGAATATCGCCATATCTGCTGTTAGCATATTGGTAATTCTGGTCGGCCTCATCATCTATAAAATCGAAACCTCCAATTTTACCGCGCGGGCCTGGGTGGCGCATATTCGGATAAGCAAACGGGCCGCACACGAACAGGAAAAATTCATTGCAGCTCTCAAGCAAAGCAATCAGGAGCTTGACGATTTCGCCTATATCGCCAGCCACGATCTAAAGGAACCTTTGCGCGGCCTCACCAACAACGCGATGTTCCTCAAGGAAGATTTCGGCGCCGCGCTCAACGAGAATTCGAGCAAGCATATCGATCGCATCACTTTCCTGTGCCAGCGCATGGAAAAACTGATCGACAGTCTTCTTTATTTTTCACGTTTGGGACGCCAGGAGCTGGCCATTCAGTCGGCCGATCTGAACGAAGTGATCAAGGATATCAAGGTTATGATGGAAACAACCTTGCAGGAACAAAACGCAAAAATCGTTATCCCCGAACCGTTGCCCACCGTTGTTTGCGATCTTCCGCGTATCACGGAAGTATTCCGCAATCTGATAACCAATGCCGTCAAATATAATAAAAGCGCCGAAAAACTCGTGGAAGTGGGATGCGACCGTTCTGCTGCGGCCGCCAGAAAAAAGGAAACTTACGTTTTCTATGTGCGCGATAACGGTATCGGCATTCTCAAGCAGTTTCACGAAGATATTTTTCGCATCTTCAAGCGCCTGAACGAAGAAGACGAAAGCGTTCGCGGCTCGGGCGTCGGCTTGACTTTCGTCAAGAAAATCGTCGAACGGCATCACGGACGCATCTGGCTCGAATCCGAAATAGGCAAAGGAACTACTTTTTACTTCACCGTCAACACAGGCAAGGAGGCGCTGCTATGAGCGATTTACCCGACATCCTTTTGATCGAGGATAATGAAGACGATTACGAAGCGGCCGTTCGCAGTCTCAAGAGAAATCATTTCGTCAATCCGGTGCGCTGGTGCAAGAATGGCCAGGACGGTCTCGATTATTTACGGCGGCAGGGCGGCTATGTCAGTCAGGCCTTGCCGATGCCCGGCCTGATATTGCTCGATCTCAATATGCCGGGCATCGACGGCCGCCAGATGCTTGCGACGATCAAGGAAGATTCGCAATTCCGCTCTATTCCTGTCGTGGTTCTCACCACTTCGTCGGATTCGCGCGACATCGAGCAATGCTATCAGCTCGGCGCCAACACCTATATCCAGAAGCCGGTCAGTTTCGAAGGTTTGGTCGAGGCGATACGCACGATGAAGGAATATTGGTTCGACATCGCCTTGCTGCCAGGGCCCAAGCATTAACGGTCTGCCATGGAAATGCTCGTCCTCATCATCGATGACAATCCAGACGACCGCGAGTCCTATATCCGCATGCTCAAGAAAGTGGAGGGTACGTCCTACCGCTACCTGGAGGCAGAAGAGGGCGCGAAAGGCCTCGAAACGATTCAGAACCAGCGGCCCGATTGCGTATTGCTCGATTATTCCTTGCCGGGCACCAACGGCATCGGCATTTTGCGGCAAATTCGCGAGCTCGACCCGTTTCTGCCCGTCATCATGTTCACGGGCCAGGGCAACGAAGCCATTGCCGTGCAGGCAATCAAGGATGGCGCGCAGGATTATCTGGTCAAATCGGATATCACGCCCGATTTTCTCCATCGCACAATCGCGGCGGCAATCGATCACGCCGATATGGAACGTTCGTTGCGCGAACATCAAACCCATATCCGCCGCCAGGCCGAAGAGTTGAAATTCATCAATGAAGAGCTGGAAACTTTCACCTATATCGCCTCGCACGATATGCGGTCGCCATTGGTGAGCCTCAAAGGGTTTTCCAGCGAACTGACCCGTGCGATCGGTGTGGTGATTTCGCGTTTCGAACATTTGCTGCCGAATTTACCCGAAGCCGAGCGCCAGATCGTCCGCACCGAGCTTTGCGAATGCATGCCCAAGGCTTTGCGCTATATCGTCACCGCTTCAGATCGCATGGATCGCCTTACCAGCTCGATCCTCAAATTATCGCGCGTCGGCCGCCGAGAAATCGTGTTCGAACCGATCAAAACCCGCGAGATGGTCGATCAATGTCTCGGCAGCCTCGCGCATCAGATCGAAAAAACCCACACGGCGCTCGATATCGGGGATCTGCCGGACATCGTCGCCGACCGTGCTTTCATGGAACAGATTTTCGGCAATCTGTTCGACAATGCTCTCAAATATCTTGATCCAGACCGCGCCGGCCGGATCGAGGTCAAGGCCGCGCGCGACAATCTCGTCACGACTTTCACGGTTTCGGATAACGGCCGCGGTATTGCCGACGAAGATATGCATAAAGTGTTTGAAATTTTTCATCGCGCCGGCGACGTTGAAAATATTCCGGGCGAAGGTATGGGCATGCCCTATGTGCGCGCGATCGTGCGGCGCCATCGCGGCAATATCTGGCTCACTTCGAAATCCGGCGAAGGAACAGCCGTCAATTTCACCATAGCGCACAAGGCAGCCTGAGGAGGGGCCATGATAGAGCATAAGGAAGTGAAGATTTTGCTGGTCGAGGATGAAGAAGCGCATGCCGAGCTGGTAAAAATGAATCTGGAGCGTAGCGGCATCAAGAACGAGGTTATCCATTTCAATAATGGTCTCAAAGTGGTCGACTATTTGCAAAACGGACCGCAGCATAAAGAGAATAAGTATCTTATCATTCTCGATATCAATATGCCGGGGCTCGATGGCCGTCAGGTTCTGGACCGCATCAAAAAAGACCAGCGTACGCATAATATCCCGGTCATTATGCTCACCACGGCAGAAGATGAGCGCGAGATCGAGCGTTGCTATAATCTCGGCTGCAATCTGTATCTGACCAAGCCAATGGATTATGAGGCTTTTTGCGAGGCCGTGCACAAACTCGGCCTTTTTATACAGAACGCCAAAATCCCCGGCCCGTCGGTGCTGATGGCCTGATATATTAAATATAAGATATCCTCCCCGCGTGCGGGGAGGACGCAAAATCTTGGGCTTGCCCTCTTTGGCAAGCCCAAGATTTTGCTGGCAGGGCTGCAACTGCAACGTTGCCCTACCAACAAAAACTAGGACTTACTTTCATTGTTCTGTTTTGCAGAGTCCGAGCATGTGGGCCGTAAGCCCAAGTTTTTGTATCCTCCCCGTAAAGACGGGGAGGAGGTCTTGTTGCATGACCGGACTCAAACCGGAAAATCATGCCTCGACAGTCCCCACCACCGCATGCAACGTCGCGATATCTTTCAAGGCAAAAATTTTGTCACGCCGTTTGGGATGATATTCGCGCAGTTTGATGGTTTTGGCTCTTAGTCCCACCAGCTCGCGGATTGTCACCGCGCCGTTCTTGCCGATAACGACAATGCCACAGCACGGGGCAGGGGATTTATAGGGATTGACGAACAAAATCTGCCGCGGCCGGTACATCGGCATCATGCTCTCATCGGCGACGACCAGCGCATACGCATCGCGCGAATGTGAAAGATAATAAGGCCGTGGGACATAATCGATCGGCTTGTCGGCGAGCATGGCCGTCTTTTTCTTTTTCCCGTGCTGCCAGCCGCGTAAGGGGATCATGCCGCCGGGCGCCTTCGTTGTGCCGAATTTGACCGGTTCGAATTTAAGATCCTCTGCCTGCTCCATTAAATCGCGCGGATCGCAGCCAAGCGGCTTTGCCAGCCGCACCATCCAGTCAACCGTCAGGCGGCGCGCGCCTTTTTCCAGCTTATCGATCTGGCTTTTGCTGGTGCCGCTGGCCTCGGCCAGTTGCTGCAGGCTCCAGCCGCGTTGCTGGCGATAGGTGCGGATACGGTTCATTTTAGTTGCTAGTGGCTAGTGACCAGGTGCCAGCGATTTTTTCGCTAGCC
>OLLY01000114.1_pt1 | contig 8554 bp, 5 predicted proteins | sample 1604681 | NCBI WGS metagenome assembly OLLY01 (sample SAMEA104055725, study PRJEB20765) | soil metagenome | biome: Arctic tundra; feature: Polygonal ground; material: soil | place: USA | collected 2011-09 | depth 0-0.5 m | reverse complement strand
GGGGCGGTGCGGCCGGCGATGAAGCCGATGGCCGGTTTCTTGATCTTCGAATCTTTCAGGAACTGAGCGCCCCTGATTTCGCCGTCGCCGCCGATTTCGCCGATCATGATGATGCCCTTGGTTTCGTCGTCCTTGAGGAACATCTCGAGGCAATCGACGAAATTGGTGCCGTTGACCGGATCACCGCCGATACCGATGCAGGTGGTCTGGCCGAGACCGGCAGCAGTTGTTTGCGCGACCGCTTCATAGGTCAGAGTGCCGGAGCGCGAGACAATCGCGATCTTGCCGCGCTTGTGAATATGGCCGGGCATGATGCCGATCTTGCATTCGCCGGGCGTGATAACGCCGGGGCAGTTGGGCCCGATCAGGCGGGTTTTGGAACCTTGCAGCGCGCGCTTGACCCGCACCATATCGAGCACCGGAATGCCTTCGGTGATGCAGACCACCAGCGGAATTTCAGCCGCGACGGCCTCAAGAATGGCATCGGCCGCGTAGGGCGGCGGCACATAGATGACTGAAGCATTGGCATCGGTTTTTTTGACCGCTTCTTCGACCGTGTCGAATACGGGCAGGTCGAGATGCTCGCTGCCGCCTTTGCCGGGCGTGACGCCGCCGACCATCTTGGTGCCATAGGCGATGGCCTGCTCGGAATGGAAAGTGCCCTGCGAGCCGGTGAAGCCCTGGCAGATCAGGCGGGTATTTTTATCGACGAGTACGGACATGAAATTCCTTATCTAGGGCTAGGGAACGGCTTCTTTTGTTGAGAGCAATTTGGAAATTGTCTGGCATAACGTGGAAGCGGATAGGATATATCGGCAGGCATTTTAAATATCGCTTTTAAGCTGGGTTGAAAGGGATCGTGAGTAATTAATTCTCTAAGTGTTTTGTAATAATTGTTCGCAGCGTCTCTTGATTTAAATAAAATTTTTAAACGAGGCTCGATTTGATCGCTACCGATATCTATTGTGAATTTTTCTATACCCAGTCTTTCACGGTGGTTCACTAAAAGTGCATCCATTACACTTATCTGTGTTGCCTTGCTTGCGGTCATAGAACTGTTTGGCATGCAAGTGTTCCTAAGCCGCCTTCTTCTTCACAGCGGCAACAATTTTCTCGGCAGCATCACCAAGATCGTTGGCCGATAAAATCGGCAGACCGCTTTCGGCCAGAATTTTCTTGCCGAGATCGACATTGGTGCCCTCGAGGCGCACGACCAACGGCACATGCAGTTTGACTTCCTTGGCCGCGGCGATGATGCCTTCGGCGATGATGTCGCAACGCATGATGCCGCCGAAGATATTGACCAGAATGCCCTGAACATGCGGATCGGACAGGATGATCTTGAAGGCCACCGTCACGCGCTCCTTGGTTGCGCCGCCGCCGACATCGAGGAAGTTGGCCGGCGATCCGCCATAAAGCTTGATGATGTCCATCGTCGCCATCGCGAGGCCCGCGCCATTGACCATGCAGCCGATGCTGCCGTCGAGCTTGACGTAGTTAAGGCTGTGCTTGCCGGCTTCAACCTCGGCGGGATCTTCTTCCGCCACGTCGCGCATATCTTCCACATCTTTGTGGCGGAACAGGGCGTTGTCGTCGAAATTCATCTTGGCGTCGAGCGCGATGATGTCATCCTTGCCGGTGACGACCAGCGGATTAATCTCGACGATCGAGCAATCGAGATCGGTGAAGGCGTTGTACATCGCCACCAGGAAGCCGACGCATTTGTTGACCTGCTTGCCTTTGAGGCCGAGGCCGAAGGCGATCTGCCGCGCGTGATAGGGCTGCAGGCCGGTGACGGGATCGATGGCGACCTTGAGAATTTTCTCAGGCGTTTTCGCCGCGACTTCTTCAATCTCCATGCCGCCTTCGGTCGAGGCCATGATCGTGACGCGGCTGGTGGCGCGGTCGATCAGCAGGCTGAGATAAAGCTCACGCTTGATGTCGCAGCCTTCTTCGACATAAATGCGGCCGACCTTTTGCCCTTGCGGGCCGGTCTGATGCGTGACGAGCTGCATGCCGAGCATGCGCTTGGCTTCCGTCTCAACGCCTTCGACCGATTTCACCACCTTGACGCCGCCGCCCTTGCCGCGCCCGCCGGCGTGAATTTGCGACTTCACGACCCAGACAGGTTCCTTGAGATCGAGCGCCAGCGCGCGCGCGACATCGACGGCCTCAACGACCGTAAAGGCCACGCCCCCGCGCGGCACGGTCACGCCGTACTTTTTAAGGAGACTCTTCGCTTGGTATTCGTGGATGTTCATGTGTGGGGCCTTTGGCCGGAATGGCAAATTGTATGTAACGTATCAGCGGCGATAATAATCAATTATCGCCGGGATGCAATCATGTCGGAAATAGCGGGTAGAAAAGGCTTTATCCCGGAAACGGCCGTATCAGGCTTTGCATATAGCCCATCGCTTTATGGCATGCGCCCAGCAATTCGTTGAATTCCGGGCTTGGCATTTTGGTTCCATCTTCAAAAACCGTTGCAACATTGCCTGCGTCATCAAGGCCGGTTCTGGCGTTTCTTGCCAATCCTTTTATACGGTTGCCCAGGTTGGGATCAAAATGCTTCTCGGCTAATACTCCAGCATAAAGAGCGAAGGCGGCGGCGAGATTTTTATCTCCACCAATGCCTTCTTCATGAAAGATGCCGAAGTTATAGCGCGCGATAGGCAGGCCTTGGGCTGCTGCAGCTTCTAATAATTTACGGGCTTCGGGGATGTTGTATTCGACACCACCTATTCCAGCTTCATGAAACCTTGCCAACGCATTTTGGGCTAGCGCAAAACCTTGCTCGGCGGCGCTGCGATATTGTTTTGCAGCTTTTTTGCGATGACGAATCCGAAAGCCTTTTTTATGTTCGTAACAGTCGCCAAGGGCATGTTGCGCTTGCGCCAATCCCTGGTTCGCAGCGAGCTTATAAAGGCGCACGAATTCGGGGCGCCTCCAGAATCTGCGCTTGCTGCCTGCTTCTTTTTCATAGAGCCGGCCAAGGGCGTACTGAGCGTCGGGATTTTCTAGGTCGGCGGCTTTTTGGTACCACGCAACGGCCTGGACGGGATCTTTTTCGACGCCGAGGCCTTGCGCATAGCATTCGCCAAGAAGAAACATAGCAGGAGGATGTTCATCCCGTGTGGCGAATGCCCTCAAATATATAAAACCTTTTTCGGGATCGTGTTCTGCGCCATCGCCCGTGAGCATCCGTTCGGCCATTTCAAGTTGAGCGTCAATGTCTCCGTGCTTTGCATTATCTGCAACAGCGGCAAAAATTGCATTTTGTTCCAACTCATCTATTGCAATAACTGTCGCGCTACTCATTGTCCCACCCATTCCCCATTATTTTTTGAGAGCTTCAATATATAATCGACCCGGAAAAACAAATAACTTTTTCAATCGCGCCGCCGTTAACGAATAGCGGCAATATGGATTTTCTCCATATTATGAGCGGCATAGGCTTTTATGTGCTGTTTTACCCGCAGAAAAATATGGTTAAAACCGCCCGGTAACCTTATAGTTTTGTTGCTCCGACATCCCCCGGTCTCGTATAAGCACGGCTTATTGCTTGTTAATGTAATTTTTGATTTGCCCGGTTTTTGAAAGGTTAGATTACTCCAATGCCAACAGCTTCAGAGCGTTCTCAATATATTGCCGCATTAGAAGAACGCATCCAGGCTGGGGATGCGCGGGCTGCTTTTGAGCGCTTTATTAATCTTCGCTTTGGGCTTGAGAAGGGTGATCGAGTAAGTCGGGCTAAGTCGAAAGAGGTTCTCGATTTATTTCCCGACGATTTGCTTTGCGCCGTTCAAAGCGCGCTTGTATCAGCCGAAATCAACTCTGCGAGCGGAACGGCAGAGTCGGAAGCTCGCTACCGTTTGTTTAAAACAGCTCTTCCAGATTTGAGAAAAATAGTAAATCAAGGGGATCGTCGCGCTCCAGTTGTTACCGCTCAAGTGATTGCGCGCCTTGGTGAAGATATCGACGAGGCCGAAGAATTATTAAAAAATGCATCTGCCCCATCTATCGCTAATTTGCAGGAAGCTGAAACGGGTAATTTGCTTATTCCGTTTAATGATCCTGTAGCCCGGCATTACTACGCGAGCTTTCTAAAAGCCCGCAGATCAATAAATGCAGATAAAATAGTCTTAAAAGAGTTGGCCCGCGAATACGCCTATCTGATGACCAGTTCGGCGTACCAGGGTGTAGCAGAGTCACAATTCGTACTTGGCAATCTCTACAATCCGGATCGTAAAGAATCTGATCCATTCTTGATAGAAGTCCGGAATATTTTAATGGCAGGAAAGACTAGGGAGAAGCAGTTCGCTTTGGCAGAAGAGTTTCTTCAGCGGGCGGAAAGACAAGGATCGGAAGATGCTGTTTATTTTTTAGCATATATGTATGAGAGCTTGGGTCGAAATGAAGAAGCGGGAGAGAGGTATAAAGTACTTTCAGATGCAGGGCGTTATCAAGGGGATGCTGGCCTTGCTCGTGTTAGCGACAAAAAAGGACAATATCAGGAAGCAAAATTTTTATATGAGAAAGCGGCAAAAAACGGGAGCGTTGAGGGTTTATATGGCCTGGCTCACTTCTATTTTGAAGGGAGGGAAGCGACCGAAACAGATTCTGGTATATCTCGAGACGACAAGATTGCTTTTTTTTATACTGACCAAGCAATTAAAGAAGACAATCGGCCAAGCGCACCAGATCATTTTTTGGATGCCGAAAAAGAAAAAATAACCAGTCTGTACAAGATTTTAATTTCTCGATCGTGGATTGAAGATGCCCGGATCGGGCTTCGTCGAGCGCATTTTGAAGACAGCAAGCAAGGGGCAGTCTATTATTTTTTGAGCGCAGATGAGCCAGAGAATTTTAGCTGGCTTTCAAAACATGCAGATGCGGCGGGTAAAAAAATATCGATGGATTTGGCGCTCGCCCTTGCCGAGTGTTACGAGCAGGGGAAAGGGTGTGATGTTAATTATCCAAAAGCCATGGAGATGTACGAGATCGCGGCAGAATGCGGTTCCATAACCGGGCTGCAGAAAACGGTTCAGCTTTATTGCGAAGGCGTACCCGGTCTTCCTGCCGATCCTGAAGCTTTTTTGGTTTGGCACGATTTGTATGTTGGTGAGCCCGGCCGTCGCGTGAAGGGCGAGCCTAAGCTTATTCTACAAAGAGGCCGAACAGCTGCTGATCGCCTTGTAAAGGCTCTGCAAGCAGATAGGGAAAAAGCAGCCGCTGAAGCGACTGCAGCGGCAGCGCGGATTGTGATGCCGAAAGACGCCGAGGATGAAGATGCTTTCATAGAAATTTTTGTGAGGGCTGACGGGTCGGAAGATCCGCAAATGCATTTTGCTTTGGCCGAATGCTATGCGCTCGGGCTCGGCACTGAAGCCAATCTTGAGGATGCGATCACTCATTACCTGTTGGCGGCGGGGCACGGTTCTGCCGATGCGATGTTGGTTCTGGGCCAGGCCAGTCTGAACGGAAGATTTAGCGGCGAGCAGAATTATGCGAGCGCGTCGGCATATTGCAACATGCTGGCGGGTAAAAAACTGACTGCCGGGCAAGCGGAGCGGCGTCAAGTTTTAGTGGATGCGATCGACGAAGAATTGCGCGCTGAACATACGCGTTTGTGGGGCGCCCGGCAGGATGGAACTTTTGGTCCCCTGTCGTCCGGAGACAATTTACGTCACGCAATAACGGTTCCGGCGGATGAAGAGGCAGCGCTTGATCTATATGCCCAATGGGCGAGAGATGGGCGGTCTGTTGCCGCGGCATTGGCTATCGTTCATATCCACGAACAGGCAGGCCGTGAAGAGGAGGCGCGTGAATGGCTGAATTACGCCGCTTCCACGCTCAAGAATCCGGACGCGAAAGCGAGACTAGTCGAAATCAATCGCGCGCGCCGCGCCGCAGAAAGAAGTGCGGCGGAGGCTGATGTTACGCAGCCTGATGCTTCATTAAATCCGCCTTCGGAAATTCAGGAAGAGCTTGCTCCTGCTGCCGATGAAACCTTTGTTGCTGGATCTCGGAATGAACCGGTGGTGACTGATCAATCTGTTGTCACTGAACCTGAAGAAGAACCGGCGGCCACGGTGGAAGAAAATAAAGAACTTACGCTCGCGGAGAGAGCCGAACTCTACTCGACAGGAAGCGAAGAGCAGCCGCAGGATTTAATCGCGGCTTGGCGTTTGTGCCGGAATGGATTGAATGATCCGGAAACACCGGATGACGTTTGGCATCGATTGGAAATCATACAGAAGGACATTTTGAATCCGCCCGCAGGAGAAGAGCGGCGGGTATGGGTGCGAGATGAATCCTATGTTTTGTGTCCCGCATCTGCGGAAGACGATCCCGATCTTGCTGTCGTTGTTCCGGCGGACGATGAGGAAGCTATGGCGTGGTATGCCGCGGCTGCCGAAAAAGGCAGTTTATCGGCCGCTCTTGTTCTGGCGGAACAATTCGCCGAAGGGACAAGGATAGATAAAGATCTTACTCGGGCCCATCGGCTGTGCGCATACATAGATGCGAAGATAGAAAGCCAAGAGGGCGACTTGCCTTTCTCGTCACAAGAACAAAGACTGAAAAAATTGAAAACTGCTCTTGTTAAGCAAGGGTGGGTTCATATGGGCGGAGAATTGGTGATCCGAGCAGTCGACAGTCTTGATGAAGATGCCGATTATTCCAATGACCCAAATCTGTTCTTTTTATCGGAGGACGATGAAGCAGCTTTTCGTCTTCTGGAAACTTACAGGGAAGCTTCTTTGGATAACGATGTCGAGTATGCTTGGCGGCGTGCACGAGGCTTGGGATGCGACAGAAGTATTGCCGAATCTTTTGGTATGCTTACGCGCGTAATGGCGGAGCTAGCTTCATCCGGCCGCATACGTACACTCGACGCAAACTCTCCAGTGAGCTTGCAACTACAAAGCGAGTGTAGCCGTCTTGGAGAATTAATGGATTTTGCCGAACATGACGAAGAAGGGAATTTCAAGTTTCAGGCTCAGGGCGATCCTGACGACCAATATGAAGTTTCTTTCAGGCCTGGCCTGACCGAAACCGCCCATAGCCTGCTCAGGTATTTTAAAGTAGACGTCGTACGAGCCGGTCTTTAACCCGCTTTCGCCAGCATCGGCCGCGTGACATCCATCAGGCCTTGCACGGCTTTGACGGAGGCGTCGAACATGGCTTTTTCTTCGGCGTTCAATTGCATCTCGATGATTTTCTCGATGCCGCCGGCGCCGATCACGGTGGGCACGCCTACATACAGGTCTTTCACGCCATATTCGCCGTTGAGATAGGCGGCGCAGGGCAGGATGCGCTTTTTATCCTTGAGATAGCTTTCGGCCATCTTGATCGCCGATGCCGCCGGTGCATAGAAAGCCGAGCCGGTCTTGAGCAGCTTGACGATTTCGGCGCCCCCGTCGCGCGTGCGCTGCACGATCTGGTCGATGCGTTCCTTGGTGGTCCATCCCATCTTGATAAGGTCGGGCAGCGGAATGCCGCCGACGCTTGAGTAACGCACCATCGGCACCATGCTGTCGCCGTGGCCGCCCAGCACGCATGCGTAAACGTCTTCAACCGAAACTTTGAATTCCATCGCGAGGAAAGCGCGGAAGCGCGAGCTGTCGAGCACGCCCGCCATGCCGGCCACACGCTTGGCCGGGAAGCCGGTGACTTGCTGCATGACCCACACCATAACGTCGAGCGGATTGGTGATGACGATCACGAACGCGTTCGGCGCGTATTTCTTGATGCCTTCGCCGGCGGTTTTGACGATGCCGGTATTGATGCCGATCAGATCGTCGCGGCTCATGCCGGGCTTGCGCGGTATGCCCGCGGTGACGATCACCACATCGGCGCCCTGGATGAGGCTGTAATCGGTGCCGCCGGTGAAACTGGCATTGAAGCCTTCGACGGGGCTTGCCTGGAAGATATCGAGCGCCTTGCCATCGGGAATACCTTCGGCGACATCAACCATAACCACGTCGCCGAGTTCCTTTTCGCCCGCCAGTAAAGCCAAAGTGCCGCCAATTTGTCCTGCGCCGACGAGGGCAATCTTCCTGCGAGCCATAAAGAATCTCCTTCAATTCGTTGAATTGCTGTGATTAACGCTAATTGTGTCGCAGGGCAAGGGCCCTTGACGCTCCACCAACGCTGTTTTACATACGTTTGATCATTCTGGATTATATTTAAAGGGGCTCTCATGATGCGTATCGTTCTTTCAGCCGTGCTTTTTAGCCTCAGTGTCGCAGTCCTGGCTTTTCCGAATGCGGGGCATTCTTTCACGCCGCCTTCGCCGCCTGCGCCCACCAAAAATATTTATCAGACGATTGCGAGCCGCAAGGAGCTCAGCAAATTCGCCGGTATGATCGATGAAGCCGGGCTGAAGGATTTGTTCGACACCGATCCGGCCGAACCCGTCACCGTTTTCGCGCCGAGCAACGATGCGATCGACGATCTGTCGCGCGATGACATGCGCCGCATCGAAGCGAGCAAGGACAGTCTGCAAAGCTTTGTGAAATATCACTTGATCGCCGGCAGCCGTGTTTCGTCC
>OLLY01000016.1_pt1 | contig 8680 bp, 9 predicted proteins | sample 1604681 | NCBI WGS metagenome assembly OLLY01 (sample SAMEA104055725, study PRJEB20765) | soil metagenome | biome: Arctic tundra; feature: Polygonal ground; material: soil | place: USA | collected 2011-09 | depth 0-0.5 m | reverse complement strand
GGCGTCTCGAATAGGTCAGTCTCAATACACCGTCGCATTCGCCGCGCCACCGCTATCACTCGTAATCGAGATCAGACCTTCTTGAAAGAGCGCACCACTGCCGCCGATCGGCAGATTGGCTTGCGCCGTGGTTGACCATGTTCCGATCAGCGTCGAGACATTCCACGCCGTTTGAACGCCGGATTGCGATCCGCTGGTATTGACCGAATTGGTTCCCGCCAACGCGTGTGCTTGCGTATCGGCGACCACGAACGAACCCGCTAGAAGATCAAGCGTGCTGACATAATAGGTGGTTCCGGCAGTTAGACCCGTGGATAATGCGCCAGTGGTTTGAAACCTTACCGCGCTCCCTGCTAGCAGCCCGTGCGCGGGCCACGACACCACACCCGGCGACGCCAGGGTGATCGTCACTCCCGATGACAAGCCATCGTAAAGCGATATCGCGGAGGCTGTACCCGCCGTGTTTACCGATAACCCGCTGAACACACCAGAGCCGACCTTAACTTGCGTATAGGCCGAGGTCGCAAGGTTGCCGAAGGCACCGCCCGCGAGCCATACGGGCGTTGCGCCAAGCGGATTGGATTGGGTATTCGGTGATCCCATCAAGCCCTCTGACTAAACGTTTGCGGCCCCGGCGGTTCAGCTTCAGCTTTCACTGCCGGATCCGGCGGTGGCGGCAAGGATTCGAGATACTCAAGCTGTTCGTCCATATCGAATTCAAGAGGCGTCTCGAATAGGTCAGTCTCATTGTTGATCGTATCCACCAGCCACTGATTCAGCTTCGCCTTATTGGCGGGGCTAAATCCAGGCTCGAATACTTCATAAGCCGCGACGGCGCTCTTATATTTGATTTCAGAGACCTTAGCCTTTTCACTATCCGGCTCGGTCAGCAGCGATGGCCACACGGCGCGGAAATCATTGCGCCACTTCGTCCGGGCCGTAATGAAATCAACCGAGCCATACTCATCAGGAAACTCGACCTTGATGGTCTCGTAGAATTCTTTATTCCACGCCCGATACTGCACGATGTTATCGAACCAAGCATAGCTCGGCTGCATCTCGACGCGCTTGCGATCGATATAATGCGCGATCATCTTGGCATCTTCGGTGCCCTCGGCCATGCCGCCGATCATCGTTTCGTTTTCCAAGAACTTCGCCGGCATGTCATCACTCATGGCGATATTCTTCAGAATGTTGTTTCGGCTTTCCGCCATCGCCGTATTGACGTTCTGCATATTCAACGTTTCGATTTTCTCGGTAAGACCGATACTCAAAACATTGTCATTGCCGGCCTCTTTAAGGAGCGCGCGCTTGACACCAAAGAGGCGCTGCATCGCATTATCGATTACCGATCCAGCCTGTTGCAGCATAGCAATCAGCAACCCAGCCTTACGCGCCACCATGTCATCGGTGATCATGGTATTGACAAACGATTTCAGTGGAAACAGTCCGCGCTGATATACAGAACGGCCAACAAAGCCAAAGGCGCTGGCGGTATAGGCAATATAAATCGGCTGCTCATTCATCCGCACCAGCGCGCGGCTACGATGATATCTCACACCTTTCGAGACCACGTCGCCATGCTTCTGAAAATCGGGCGCATTCGGGTCTTGATTAAGCACCAAAGACCCCGCCGTGTTAAGCGGGTCCATGACATTAAAAAACAGTTCTGCTCTAACCAGTTCCTCAGGCGTCAACGGCTTATCGGTGGCAAAGTCGCGGGCACCCAAAACAACAGACGCAACCCCATAGACCCGTGTTTGCGTTTCCAAATTGAGGATAATCTTATCGGCGCCCATGCGGTCGCGCTCATCGATGAACGCTTGCTTGACCCGTTCCGGCGCATTGCCGACGCTAATCTCGCGGGCTTGACTTTGTGCCATCTTGATTGGCGCCTCCGCCATCTTGGCGCCCAACGGATGATAGAGATAAATGATTTTGCACGTTTGGTAGCCCGGCTCCGCGCCCGGCTCGATATCGTCGGCCATCAGAAGCTGCTGCAGGGCCGTCCCAACACTGGCGCCAGTTACGAGCATCGTCGCCATCTAAAACCCTTCCGCATTCCCCAGCGCGATCGCCGTGGCATAGGTAAAGCAGTCCAACAAATCATCGTCGCCCATATCCTTGGTGCCGACGCGAAAGTTCAATAGCTGACTCACAAGATGATTACGACTGACGCCTTTGTATATGGACACTTTATTGAACGCTTCCGCGCAGAACTTCACATCGCCTCGAAAAATGTATCCGCTCACATTGATCGCGCGCTCGACTTTCCCGACCGATGTCAGTTTGCTTTCGATGGGGTGCGCGTTCCAATTTTTGCGGATGGCCTGCTGAAGCAAGATCATGCCGCTAGCTTTATCTTCGATCCAAACGCCAAGGCTGTTGAACCGCGCCTTGCATTGCCGTGCCAATTCTTCCAGACGCTTGAATACCGATGGTAGCCAAACCTCAAGCATTGATCCTTCAATTTGAATAATGTCGTAGTCCAGCACGACCAGCTTATAGCCGATATGTTTGGAGCGCGCGCAATAGATAACCGCCGTACCATCGTTTTCCTTGCCGGTTTTTGTCGCGCTGTCGATAACCGCGAACACGCTGTCGCAAATTGCCGGCATCGGAACTGGCTGATCATTGACTAGGAAATTGCTTACCGAGAAATAGCCGCCTTCAAGCGGGCGAGGGCGCTGCTCATAAAGCGCGGCCCAATCATATTCTCCCAATACCGCGCGGGTCTGCCGAAGCTTTTCAGCGGAGTATTCCTCCGGCCACAGTTCCGAGCCATCGCCGTTGAATGCCGGAAGATTGAGCATCTTCCATTTATCGCCGCCACCCGATTCCTCGGCGGCAATCAATTTCCCGGCAAGATCGGCTTCGTGCCAGCGAGTCATGATAAGGATTATGCGAGCATTCGGCTTAAGCCGGGTGTAGAAATCGGATCGATACCAATCCCAGATCATTTCTCGGGTCGTGCTGCTTTCGGCATCGGCACGGCCCTTGATCGGATCATCAATAATGCCGAGATCAGCGCGGCGGCCGGTGATCGATCCACCAACGCCGGCGGCGTAATACTCACCGCCTTGTTCCGTTTCCCATCGGCCCGCCGCGCGGCTGTCAGCACGAAGAGTAACCCCAAGGTCATCGGCATATTCCTCGACGGTGTTTCGCACACGGCGCCCAAACTTCTCCGCTAATTCGGCCGTGTGGCTTGCGGCGATAACCGAACTTTGAGGAAAATTGGCGAACCAAAAAGGAGGGAAGAGGATTGATGCAAACGTCGATTTTGCTGAACCAGGTGGCATGAAAATCATTAGTCTGCGCGTCTTGCCATTCAGCACCAGCTTCAATTCATCAATAAGCAGCTTATGATGACGGGCCGGGCGTTGCCCATATGGTGCCAGTGCTTCGCAGCACCAGGCATAATAATCACTCCGCAGGAGTTTCTTGTAATCCTGATCCACTTCCAACAACTCCTCCTGCGTCATCGACGCTAGGAGCTTCTGGCGCTGGTGGATCGGCAGCGAGGCGAGCGATTCGCTGAGCGATACGATTGCGGACATTCAAAACCTCAAGCGGACCGCCCTCTGGTCCAGTAACCTCGATCGCGGCAAGTTTCGGATGCACATACGGCGCCAGTTCGACGGCGCACTTTTGAGCATTCTCGCGCGAAGCAAGGAAATTCTTCACCAGATTGAATGCGGCGGCGCGAGCATCCGGATCATCAACTTGAACGACCAGCAATTGAAGTTGCTCGCCTAGTTGCTGCGCATGCTCGAACCAAAAGAGCATGTTGTTCATCATCACGTCCATTGGCGATTTGCCGGAGCGTGATATCTCATGCGCTTTTTGACGCGTTAATACCGAGGTAGCGCCAGGTTTGCGGCCGCCGTACAGTTTGCCAATACGCCTAGCGGCTTCTGGAGTGCCTGCCATCGATTAAAGTCAGCGCTAACCTTTGTGAGGGTTAGGCGACAGCCTCCAACTGATCCCCACGCAATTCCACATCCACGCCACCGAGGAACGCCAGCAGCACCTTAATACGTTCGCCAACAACCCACACCACTTCACCGACATGATCGGCGAACGGTCCCGACAGAACGCGCACGCGCTGGCCAATGCGTAGCAGCGTGCCCATGGCGGCCTCCACATCACGCATGATGCCATCCGGGCACATGGCCATCAGCGCGGTCACGGCGATGTCGGCTAGCGCCAGCGGCGTACGCCCAGCTCCCGTCAGAAAGGCTTGCCCGTTGCGACGACGGATGCCCTTCGTCCGATATATTTCCTGCCAAGGATACGCTTTGTCGGTCATGTCGAATTGCACCATGAGATATCCGGGAAATACCGGCTGAAAGACTTCGGAGGCGATGCCTCGACGAACGATCCGCTGCGCACAACGGGGATTGAAAACAGTTAGATGAAGATTGGACGCGATTTCGAGCGCGGCTGAGGTCTCGCGTTGTGGTTCGGTGATGGCGATGTGCCAGGCTAGCATGCTTGCGTTGGTCCGCTGGGCAGGACAATCATCAACGGCGGCCATTTCATGGATCAATCCCCAAAGCGCCAAACACACCCGTAATCTTGGCGCGCGGCCAATCGGGGCAACAAGATGGCAATGCCGCAAGTGGTAAACGCATTTTTGTTGGGGCGCAAGGGGAAATGTTGGGGGAAAATTACGCTTCCGACCGTACCCCCTTGTACCCCCACTACCTCGCCCAAGGGGGTACGCACAACCCCTTGATTCGTAAGCCTTGTACCCCCGTACCCCCTTGTACCCCCTTATTATATATATAGGTAGCTATAGACGTAATATATACCCCTATTTCTATAACCCCTCTAAGGAAAAAACGGGGTACATGGGGGTATGGGGGTACAAAACAGGCTTAACCGATTGATATATAAGAGAAAAACCCCGTACCCCCTGTTGGCGGTTTTCGCCGGGGGTAGGGGGTACAAGGGGGGTACAGGCAATAGCGTACCCCCATGTACCCCCATGTACCCCCTTAATTTACAAGACTTGGCGTAAAAGTGTCGTCTACCTCCAAAACGGTCGTTATCGAGAGTGCTTGAGTGTCAGAATTGCGGAAAATCGTAATTCTGTTCCGCCGCTGGGCATCGGTCCCTTTGGTGTAGCACCACCGCAACCGCCCTTCCCATCGCGCCTTAGCCCGATGCCACCCCAGCGCCCGCATGGCGTCCCCTAGCCGGAAATTATGCTCCTGCGTCCTCTGTGCCTTAGCCAAATCAATAATTAGCCATGCATGCTCGGTCCACATCCGGCCGCCATGATTTTCGCCTAAATGTTCTTCTAGCGTGCTACGGACCACCCCTACCCAAGGGTCTTCCACCTTGCGCTCTTCCTGTTCTTCTTCGGCCTTGGCATACAGCGCCGGGTCCAGTCTTATGCTTTCTTCGCCCGCCTCGGCAGCCGCCGCCTCGGCCCAAAGCTGATCGCGGTCGCGCTTGATACCGTCAACATCAAACTTTCCCACATTGACGGGCCAAAAGCGCCGGTTGCCGGTCGAGTCGCGCAGGAATTGGGCGCTGTTGGTCGTGCCGAACAGCACGCTCTGACGCTTAAGTTCGATTGGCAAGCGCCCATAAGCCATGCGAGCCGGACCATCCACGCGCCGAGACAGGAACGCCTTTAGGTGCTCAACCTCGCCCTTACGCATGCCGGCCAGCTCGCCAGCCTCCACGATCCATTTCCCCGAGATACGCTCGATAGCTTCCTTGGCATCGACATCGAGGGGCATGTCATCCGTGTACCATTCATCTTCCGGCGATAACGCCTGGATCGCGCTCGATTTCAATTTGCCTTGGTCGCTTTGCAGGACCAGCATTTCGTCGAATTTGCAACCCGGCTGCTTGATCCGCCGCACGGCCGCTACCAGCATGAGGTGCCCCACGGCCCTCACATAATCTGAATTTTTTGCACCCCCATAAATGACAAGCCACTTACCGATGCGCGGCATGCCGTCCCAAGTAAGCCCATCCAGATAATCGATTACCGGATGATACCAATTCTTGCGGGCTTCGTTGGCGATGAACATCCAGAAGAAATCTTTTGAGGGAAGAAACTTGAAGCGAGCGTCGATGGTAAAATAAATTCCTTCCAGCGCGGCATCGTCCAATGGCTTTCGTTCCGGTAGGCCGGGCCACTCGACATAACTCTTGGCTGCGAATTTATCATAGGACAGCGTTACGTCCATGAGGCTAAGGGCAAGCCTAATGTTGTGCTGGTTATTGGGTACGATCTCTTGGGTCTTGTTGCCTTTTTTATCAACGCGATACATAAACCCCGCCGACTTGCGATATCCCGCGATGGCCTGGCGCCGCGCGTATATTTCAGGCTTCGGCTGATCCAGCACATGCGCGCTAATGCCGTTGTTGGGATCGAGAATAATATGAGCAATTTCATCCGGCGAAACGAAGCACCGCGCCAGCTCACACACCACTGAAAACACCGCCTTGCTGCGGTCTCCTCCATGATCCGCCGCATCGCCGGATTTAATAAGCGCTCGGATATTTTCCGGGGCTTCATCCATCCTCGGCGCCGGCAATTTGGCATGCGGTCGAGTGCCGTTGTCTTTGCCTGACACCAACATGGCGAAATCGGTCAAGGCGTAGCGCCGCGACCATGATGCCATGACGATATGCGCCAGCGCCTTGACTCGACCCTTGGCGCGTTTTTTCTTATCCGGTAAATTAAGCGTTCCCGGAAGGCGCATGATGCGATCGATGTTAAAACAATGATCGCCCCCCAGCGCCTTTTCTATGCCCCGGTTGCGATCCTCGATTTCATTTACCCCCGCGAATGGCGTGGGTTCGCCAAATAACCAAAACCCTTGGGCACCTCCGCCCGACGCCACCACGATCGACGGCGGCGGATTATGGGCCATCAGCGCCGTGATAATACGTTCGCGTTCCGCATCCAGGTCTTCGCCGGCGCGTGCATCAATATCGATATGCAACGCCAGCGCCAATCCAATGTCGCCCTTGGTGGCTTTGCTGCTGAGGTTCTTCTTGGGGCGGTTAACGGAAAAATAAAGATTGCAGCGGCCCTGACGTGAATCGATCCAGGCTCGACACGCTTTTTCCAAATTAGGCGAATATGTAGTTGTCTCGACGCTATCCCGATTATCAGGTTCAATTGCCGTCAATATCCAAGGACCGTTAGGCTCCCAATGTTTAAGAAAGTCGATAGCTTCGTCGGTGTTGGGAACGACCGCATTCATCCTTGGCGCCTTTCACGTTTGGCCCAATACAAGCGCCTCGACATTTCGGCTTCCGCTTTATCGGTATCCCCGACAACAAGTTCTCTGAACCATTCAACGAATCCCATTTCACCAATACCGAATTGGTTATGTCGGCATGACGGATCGCCGTGCTTTTTGTGATACCAGTAGATGAAACTGTTGGCCTCGCGCGAGGTCCAACCTTCCCTACGCATTATCTTAGCAATAGAACGCTCATTGCCGGGAACATCCGAAAGATTTTCAATGCCAACGGCATCCGCGAGCCGGCGCAACATCGCGGTACGTAATTGTTCAGTATTGGAATAGGATTGGCGGGATCGATCACGCCACATTCGTTCAATAACTGCTTGTTCAACTCCGGATTTAATCAAAGCCCTAAGACGTAATCGATAAGTTTCTTTCTTCGTTGCCCATAGCGCACTGAATTGAAGCAGCTTCGGGTCGGCGCGGAGTAAGATCATTTCATCCGGCGAGAAACTAACCCAACGAGGAATGCTTGTTATTACTTTCTTAACACCAGCGCAGATCATATTGCAGGGCTGGCAAATGTAGGTGTCGGGGAATGTATAAAATGAATCGTGCTGCTGTTGGATTAATGTATAGGAAGCGCTTGAATAAAAAGATCGGGCATCGCCGCCGCGTTGTGCATGAATGTCCTGAAAATGCTTGGTTAGTATGTCTATGCAATTATCGCCAAAATGATCTCGGTGGCGCACCAAGAATGTTTTTGCCGTGCATACTGGGCAGATGCCGATATCGGGCATACCCTACTCCTAAAATAATGAGGCAGAATTAAGCAACAGATGATTGTTTTTTCAACCAATCAGTGACATCCGCAATATCATATAGCCGCGTATGCCCAACCCTGATTACGGGTAAGCCGCGTTGTTCATAATTAAAAATTGTCATCTCGGTTTTATTGATTTGTGCCGCGAGTTGCGCACGGGTGAGCAAGCCCCTTTGGACAAAAAGGTCTTTATTCATATGCGGTTTTCCACAGAAGGTTAATAATTAAGCTAGCGTAGCGCAGCGACCCTAATTTGGCAAATTATTTTATAGCAGACTAAAATATAGCTTTACATTGTTTACGCCATGCCCTACCAATACCGCCCTTGGAAAGGCGCCAAACGCCCACGGCAATTGAGGGAAACCACCATGCAAATCACCCGCGAAATCGCCCAAAAAGTTATTACCGCCGTCGATGCCGGCCTCGTCCAGGGTGGTGTTGGCAAGCCAATCCCCGGTCAAATGTGCGTCGAGGCGGCGGTATGCTTTGCCCTGGGATTGCCCCATGGGGATGACCCTCGATGCGTTGCACCGACATTGCGCGCCCTCAAAATCCGCCTGAACGACAGCAATTGGTCATCGAATGCCGCTCGAGCGAAAGGCTTGCGGAAGCTAGCGATTTTGCAGCTTGGCAC
>OLLY01000205.1_pt1 | contig 8860 bp, 8 predicted proteins | sample 1604681 | NCBI WGS metagenome assembly OLLY01 (sample SAMEA104055725, study PRJEB20765) | soil metagenome | biome: Arctic tundra; feature: Polygonal ground; material: soil | place: USA | collected 2011-09 | depth 0-0.5 m | reverse complement strand
AAAGTGGCGCCGCCGGCGGGGGGCGAACAATGGGGTTTGGCTGTTGTGTACGCGATGAAAGATAACGAGGCCTATGTCGGCCTCGCCGACGGTTCGCGCGGACGCATTCCGTGGAATGAGATGAAATGGGCGCGGCGCGAAATGGCGAATGATCAATTCGGTCCGGCTGTCCACAAGCCTGTGGATGTTGTCGCTCTCGGCGATGTCGTTATGGTCGAGCCGGTGAAGGCCGATGAGGCCGGCAAACCCTATCCGCCCGATAGTTATACGCTGCGGCAAATTCCGGTGATCCAGGGCGCGATTGTGGCGCTCGATCCGCATACCGGCCGCGTGTTTGCGATGAGCGGCGGTTTCAGCGCGCATATCAGCCAGTTCAATCGCGCGACGCAGGCCTATCGTCAGCCGGGATCGGCTTTCAAGCCGTTCGTTTATATGGCGGCGCTGGATAAGGGTTTTACGCCATCGAGCCTGATCCTCGACGCGCCGTTTGAATATTTCCAGGGGCCGGGCCTGCCGCTGTGGAAGCCGGAAAATTACGAGCAGGATTTTCTGGGCGCCACGCCCTTGCGCGTGGGCATCGAGAAATCGCGTAACGTCATGACCGTACGATTAGCCAATGCGATCGGCATGCCGATCATTGTCGAGTATGCCAAAAAGTTCGGCATCGTCGACGATATGCCTGAACTGCTCTCATTCGCACTGGGCGCCAAGGAAACCACACCACTGCGCCTGACGGCTGCCTATGGAATGATCGTCAATGGCGGCAAGAAGATTACGCCCAGCCTGATCGACCGTGTAGAAGACAGCAGCGGCAAAACAATCTGGCGCGCGGATCAACGCGATTGCACCGGCTGTCAGACGCTCGGTTGGTCGCCGGATATTCAGCCGCCGGATATTCCCGATACGCATGCGCAGATTGAAGATCCGCGCACAGCGTACCAAATGGTTTCCATTCTCGAAGGCGTGATACAGCGCGGCACCGGACGTTCGGCCGCCGATCTTGGCATTCCTTTGGCAGGCAAGACCGGCACGACCAGCGACAGCAAGGATGTGTGGTTTGTAGGTTTTACGCCTGACCTTGTTTGCGGCGTGTTCGTCGGCTTCGACGATCCCAAGACGCTGGGTAAGCACGAAACGGGCGCGCGGGTTGCCTTGCCGGTATTCAAGAAATTTATGGCCGCTGCAACGGCGGGTAAGCCAGCCATTCCATTCCGCGTGCCGCCGGGACTGCGTATGGTGCGGGTCAATCCGGAAACCGGCGCGCTGGCCATGATCGGCGAGAAGGAAGCGATTTGGGAATCCTTCATTCCCGGCACCGAACCGGAAGAGGGACAGACACGGACAGTTCTTGACGGCAGCGTGACAGGAGCGGCGGCCGACGGCGCAGCGGCTGTTATGAATCCTACCGGTGCAGGAGCGGAAAGCTCCGGTATAGTATCAACGGGCGATGCGGTTGAAGAAACCGATCGTATGGTTTTGGAAGGTGGCAAGTCGCCCTCGGTTGTTGTGCCGATGTCGGGCGGTTCGCAGCCCGCGCCAGCCAGATCAATCGCGCCAGTTTCGGCGCCGAATGAGCCTGCGGCTCCTCCGTCTTCCTCTTCGACAGTGGGCACGGGCGGGTTGTATTAACAGATGAGAGAGTCCTCCTCCCCGTTCACGGGGAGGACGTGAAAACCTGGACTTGCCCTTCTTGGCAAGTCCTTGGTTTTCACTGATAGGGCCCGCTCCACAGCCCTACCAACAAAAACTAGGACTTACTTTGTCTATTCTTTATTGGGCTATCAGGATCAAACGCCGTAAGCCCAAGTTTTTGTATCCTCCCCGTAAGGACGGGGAGGAGGACCCCAATTTTTGTTTTTTCTAAAATGCTGCATGCTGAGGAAATTTACAAAAAAACCGGAATAGTTTATGACATCGCCAAAGGATGTAACCCATGCGCGCAGAAATACAGACCGCTATCGTCGAAATTGGCAAATCGCTCGATTTGCTGAGGAGGCATCTTTGACCTCGATGTCTCGATAAAAAAGCTGGCCGAGCTCAACGCGCACGCTGAAGATCCCGATCTCTGGAACGATACCCAAAAAGCGCAAAGCATCATGCGCGAGCGTACGCATTTGGATAGTGCGATACGTGGCTATCAGGAACTTGAGCAAGGGCTCAACGACAATATCGAGATGATCAAGCTGGCCGAGGCCGAAGGCGATACGGCTTTGGTCACTGAAGCAGAGAATGCTTTGCTCGGCTTTAAGGAAGCAGCAAGGCAGCGCGAGCTGGAAAGCTTGCTGTCGGGCGAAGCCGATCACAATGATTGTTATCTGGAAGTGAATGCGGGCGCAGGCGGCACCGAGGCGCAGGATTGGGCGCAAATGCTTTTGCGCATGTATGTGCGGTGGGCCGAGCAGCATGGATATAAAGCCGAGATCCTCGATGAATCTCCCGGCGAAGAAGCGGGGCTTAAATCGGCGACGGTGGAGTTTCGCGGGCCGAATGCTTACGGCTGGCTGAAGACGGAATCCGGCGTACATCGTCTGGTGCGTATCAGTCCATATGATTCCAACGCGCGGCGGCATACCAGTTTTTCCAGCGTGGCCGTGAGCCCCGTTGTCGACGATTCAATTCCGATTGAAATTCTGGATAAGGATTTAAAGATCGATACCTATCGCGCTTCGGGTGCGGGCGGGCAGCATGTCAACAAAACCGAAAGCGCCATTCGCATCACGCATATTCCGACCGGCCTCGTGGTTGCGTGTCAGCAGGAACGATCGCAGCACAAAAACCGCGCCAAGGCGATGACAATGCTGAAAGCCAAGATGTATGAGAAAGAACTGGAAAAACGCGAAGCGGCCGCAGCGGCAATCGAAGCACAGAAAACCGAGATCGGCTGGGGGCACCAGATCCGCTCTTACGTTCTGCAGCCTTATCAAATGGTCAAAGACGCCCGCACCGGTGCCGAAACCAGCCAGGCGGCGAAGGTTTTGGACGGCGATATAGACATGTTCCTGCAGGCTTCGCTGGCCGGACGAATTAAGGGCAGGGAAGAGAACGTTGATTAACATAATTGGTTTAAACAGTTCTTTTCTTTATATATCTTGAAATTCGGTCTTACAATAAGTATCGAATGAATAGTGTTTAGGAGATATATTATGCAAGAAAATAAAATTGTAACTTACAGCGCTGATGAACTTCGGTCCGCCAACGAACAACTTGAGGCAAGAAGTCTTTATCGTACCATCGGAAGAATACATCAGTCGGCGATTTTTCTTTCGCCCTTATTCACCGTAGCCGCGATAGGCATTGTTTCCATTCCAGAAGTATCGTCATTCATACAGCCAGTTACCGATATTCCTGTTATAGGCCCTGTGTTCAAATTTGCCGCTGAATCTATGTGCGGGGTTTTACCTGTAATATTTGCATCTCGACGAGCCGAAAGAAGGCTTGAGCGAGCAAATGAAATCGTAAATAGCTCCGATCTTGCAACTAAAAGGCTTGTTGGTCATTCAATCGAACAATTGCTTGAGGCGCATCCGGCTGAATTGGGAATTGCGCATGGAGTATTCACCAACATTTGGGTCCAACAGGCGTGGGAGGGATATCGGCTTTCTTTTCCTACAAATGGCAATCCTCCGATAATCGATGACAAAATGAAACTAATTGGAGCGGCTGCTTTTCTTCTTTCTATGGTTGTAGTGGCTCTTCCCAATATTGGATTCCGTCTCGCGAATCGCACAAAATGCGATTCGATTGCCGTATATTCCGGCACCGACAAAGGCGATCGAAAAGAAGCAACGTTCGCCAAAGTCCAATTAGGCCAGTGGGAAGAACTTCGGGATACAGTAGAGAGTCCTCAATTCTCGACCATGATCAAAAAACCTCGTTGGCGTCGATTGGTCTGGGGATCACCAAAAAATAATGGGTGACTTTGGTTAGGCCACCTGCTTCCACTGATTTCTAAACCACGTCATCTGCCGCTTGGCGTAATTCCGCGTTGCTTGCTGGGCTTTAACAACGACTTGCTCCAGTGTGAGTTCGCCGCGCAGATGAGCGCCGATTTCGCGGACGCCGATAGTTTTCATCGCAGGCAGATCGGGATCGAGGGTGCGTTTTAGAAATGATCGCACCTCATCAATTGCGCCACGCTCAATCATTTTCAAAAAGCGAGCGTCACAGGCGGCATAGAGTTTTTCGCGCTCGGGCATCAGCAGATGGGATTTTGAGGCTAGAGGCTGGAGGTTAGAGGCTAGCCTCAAGCCTCCGGCCTCCGGTCTCTTCTGCCACTCTCCAAGCGGCTTCCCCGTATGCGCCGCCACTTCATAGGCGCGGATGAGGCGCTGACGGTCGTTGCGGGCGATGCGCGCGGCGCTTTGGGGATCGAGCTTTGATAATTCCTTACGGAAATTTTCTTCGCCGAGTTCGTCGTAAAGCTTTTGCGTCTCGGCCCGCACGTCATCGGGAATATCAGGAATATCGTCAAGGCCGCCGAGCAGGGCGCGGAAATAGAGGCCGGTGCCCCCAACAAGAATGGGCGTTCGGTTTTCGGCTTCCGCTTTCTCGATTGCCTTGATCGCCAGAGAACGCCATATGCCAGCCGAGGATTTTTCACTCGGATCGAGCACCGCATAAAGCTCATGCGGGGCTTGGGCGCGTTCTTCCGCCGTAGGCTGGGCGGTGAGGATCGGCAGTCCGCTATAGACCTGCATCGCGTCGGCGTTAATGATTATGCCGTCCTCCCGGCGGGCTATCTCCAGCGCCAGAGCCGATTTTCCCGAGGCCGTAGGGCCTGCGATGAGGATGATTTTTGTCTTGGGCACTGCTATTCCAAGTTTTTTAGTCGTTTGCCCGTGGCCATGTTAATGCTATGATTATTGTAAGTTTACCAAGGAGATTGTCATGAACCGTGAGCTCAAAGTTGATGTTAGATTAGATCAAAACGGACCGATCTACTATACTCCGTGGTCGAGTATACCTGGCTTTACGGCTTGGGGAAATAGCTACCCAGAAATTGTACAAAGAATACATGCTTCTGCTGGAGAGTTAGTTCAAAAAAATGGACATTTTCTTAATCCACCTCTTGATTCAAACGAGAATTTAACAACCGCAATAATTATAATTCGTGATCGGAACCAACCAGGACGAAATGTGTCTTTCAAGATTGGCGGCTCACTACCGTCCGTACCTACAGCAGGATAGGAAGGAAGGAATAAATTATGGGTCTCAGCTTTTGGCATATTCTCATCGTTCTTTTGGTCGTGCTGGTCGTTTTCGGCGCGGGCAAGCTGCCCCAGGTTATGGGCGATCTCGGCAAGGGCCTTAAAAGCTTCAAGTCCGGATTGAATGACGACAAAAAAGCGGAGCCTGCTCAGCTTACCGATAAGTCGGACAGCAAATCGTCTTAACCGCGGGCCATCCCGGCGCAAGCCGGGATCCAGGCATAATTTCAACAAAGAACATTGGCATGGCTTATCTGAAAACCTTGCGAGCAACTCGTCCGGTATCGCTAATCGATAGAGCCTCTGGACCCCGGCTTTCGCCGGGGTGGTTTTAGGGCGGAATTATGCTCGATATCGCATGGCCTGAACTCGCGGTAATCGGTGCGGTGGCGCTGGTGGCGATCGGGCCCAAAGACCTGCCGAAAGTCATGCGCGTTCTCGGCCAATGGGCCGGGAAGGCACGCCGCATCGCGCGCGAAGTGCAAAGCAGCATCGAGCAACTGAGCTATGAAGCCGAGATTGCCGAAAAGCTGAAGAAAGAAGAGGCGGTCAAAGCGGAAGCGCCGGTATCGCCATCATCCCCGACATCAGAAGCAGGCAATGACCGAACAGGAGTTTGATCCGCTGCGGCAGCCATTGCTCGCGCATCTGCTGGAGCTGCGGCGGCGGCTGATCTGGTCGCTGCTGGCGGTGCTGGCCGGATTTATCGTCTGCTATTTTTTCGCGCCGCAGATTTATGCGTTTCTGGTGCGGCCATTGGCCGAGGCAACCGCAGGCGAACCGCGCCGCCTGATTTATACCGGCCTGACGGAAGCTTTCATTACTTATGTCAAACTCGGTCTGTGGGGCGGATGCCTGCTGGCTTTCCCGATTATCGCCGCGCAAGTCTGGATGTTCGTGGCGCCGGGGCTTTATAAAAACGAACAGCGCGCTTTTTTGCCGTTTCTGGTGGCAACGCCGGCTTTGTTTATCGCCGGCGCATCGATGGCTTATTATTTTGTTTTTCCGCTGGCATGGAAATTTTTCCTGAGTTTCGAGACATCTGGCGCGCAGAGCGGTTTGCCGATCCAGCTCGAAGCGCGGGTCAGCGAATATCTGTCGCTCTCGATGACGGTGATTTTCGCCTTCGGCATCGCGTTCGAGCTGCCGGTGATCTTGATCCTGCTGACGCGGGTGGGGTTATTGTCGGCCGCCAAGCTGGCAAGCTTCCGTCGTTACGCCATCGTGTTGATTTTTGTGGCCGCCGCCATTCTGACGCCGCCCGATGTTTTCAGCCAGTTAAGCCTCGCAATACCAATGTTGGTGCTTTACGAGCTTTCCATTCTGGGCGCGAAATGGGTTGAAAAGAGCCGCGCTGCGGCTGGACCGGAAGCATAAGCTTCGGTATCATTCGGCGCTATGCACGATATCCGTTTCATCCGTGAAAATCCCGATGCGTTCGATCAGGCGCTGAAGCGGCGCAACTTGCCGCCTGCCGCGAAAGATATTCTGGCGGTCGATGCCGAGCGGCGTGCGGCGCAAACCAGCATGCAGGAATTGCAGGCCAAGCGTAATGACGTTTCGAAACAGATCGGCGCGATCAAGGGCAAGGGCGGCGATGCGACAGCCCTGATGCAGGAAGTCGGCGCGATCAAGGGCAAGATGGCCGGTTTCGAGGAACAGGAAAAACAGGTCGCCGCCAAGCTTGATGGAATTCTGTCGGCCATTCCCAATCTGCCCGCCGCCGATGTGCCTGACGGCAAGGATGAGAAAGACAACAAAGAAATCCGCAAACTCGGTGAACCGAAAATGCCGGGCGGCATCAATAAGCCGAAACAGCATTTCGAATTAGGCGAAGCACTCGGCCTAATGGATTTCGAAACGGCGGCCAAATTATCGGGGGCGCGGTTTACGATATTAAAAGGCGCACTCGCGCGGCTGGAACGCGCGCTCGGCGAATTCATGCTGGATCATAATACAACCGAGTTTGGGTATACCGAGGTTTCAGCGCCGTTAATGGTGAAGGACGAAATTATGTATGGCACGGCGCAATTGCCGAAATTCGCCGACGATCAATTTAAGACGACTACCGGTATGTGGCTTATCCCCACATCCGAAGTGCCGCTGACCAATATCGTGAATGGCGATATCGTCGAGCGGGAGAAATTGCCGTTTCGTTTTACCTCCAGAACGCCGTGCTTCCGTGCCGAAGCGGGCGCTGCGGGTAAAGATACGCGGGGCATGCTGCGCCAGCATCAGTTTTACAAAGTCGAGATGGTCAGCATCACGGCTCCCGATAAATCGGAAGAAGAGCATGAGCGCATGACATCATGCGCGGAATCCATACTCAAAAAACTCGAACTGCCGTTCCGCACCGTCGTGCTGTGCACCGGCGATATGGGTTTTGCCTCGCGCAAGACCTACGATATCGAAGTGTGGATGCCGGGGCAGAATGCCTATCGCGAAATCTCAAGCTGCTCTAATTGCGGAGATTTTCAGGCGCGACGTATGAATGCCCGATGCCGTTCCGCAGGCGAAAAGAACACTGAATTCCTTCATACTTTGAACGGTTCAGGGCTTGCTATCGGCCGCTGCTTAATTGCCATAATGGAGAACTATCAGCAGATAGACGGATCGATTAGAATACCCCCCGCACTGCAGCCTTACATGAACGGGCTCGAGGTTATTCGATGATGAAGGCCAGCAACTATCTATTGCTTCCGGCTTTTTGCCTGCTGGCTTCGTGCGCGGCTTTCAGCCCACCGAAACCGATTTATCCTACGCGCGAAGGCATTGTGCCCGGCGAGACGATCACCGTTCATGGCAATGAGAATGTCTATGCGGTTGCGCAGCGGCATCATGTATCGATGCGCGATATCATTGTTTTGAACAATATACGCGCGCCCTTCGTTTTGCATGAAGGCGATAAGGTTATTCTGCCTGCAGGATCTGGCGGCGATATGGGATCGTCGATGGCCGGCCCAGCCGATCAGGCGCCGGTTCCGAGTATGGCAGGGGTAGGCACGGTTGAATCAGCGCGCCTGCCGCCGATTGAAACGCAGGAATTGCCGCCGCAGATGAAACCGGTCCCGCCAGCCACGCAAACGCAATATGCCAATGCGCCTAAACAGGCTCCCGGATTAGTTGCGCCGCCGTCTTCGAAAGCTCCGCCGTCGGCTGAAGTGCTGACGACGCCTTCGCCGGTTAAATCGCTGCCGACAACGGCAGCATCGCCTTCAGCCGGCCAGATGGCGGCGGCGGCTCCTGCCGCTCAACCGCCAGCGGATGCGCCTTCGGTTTCTTTCGCCTGGCCGGTGCAAGGGCCGGTGCTGTCAGGCTTTGGGCCCAAGGGGCAGGGGCTTAACAATGATGGCGTCAATATCGCTGCGCCCAAAGGTGCGCCGGTTGTAGCTGCCGGTTCCGGCGTTGTGGTTTATGCCGGAAATGAGATGAAGGGCTTTGGCAATTTGATCCTCATCAGGCACCAGGGCGGATGGGTTACCGCCTATGCCCATCTGGACCGGACGCTGGTTGGCAAGGATACCGTGGTCGCGCAAGGCGATGAAATCGGCACGGTCGGCAAAACCGGCAATGTCGACAAGCCGCAGTTACATTTCGAGACGCGGTATCAGGGCAAGGCCGTCGATCCGAATAGCGTGATCAAGAACGGCGGG
>OLLY01000101.1_pt1 | contig 9013 bp, 7 predicted proteins | sample 1604681 | NCBI WGS metagenome assembly OLLY01 (sample SAMEA104055725, study PRJEB20765) | soil metagenome | biome: Arctic tundra; feature: Polygonal ground; material: soil | place: USA | collected 2011-09 | depth 0-0.5 m | reverse complement strand
CTAGCCCCCCCCGGCGCAAGCCGGGGTCCAGAGGGAGGCCGCAATAAGTACGGCCGGTATTTGTTGATGGGGCCGCTGGCTCCCGGCTTGCGCCGGGATGGTCAAAATTGGTGATTTTAGTTTTTTTGTGCATCGCTGCCCCTGTTTGCGTTACGGCGCGAATACCGGTAAGTTAGCCCCTGCCCCCATGATGCACCGATCCCCGGCTCCGCCATGCCCGAACGAGGCTTGATTCTTGCCTATCTACGTTGAAATCGGCATCGTTTTTTTTCTTATTCTGCTCAACGGCTTCTTCGCGATGTCGGAGCTGGCGATCGTGTCCGCGCGCCGCATCAGGCTCAAGCAAATGGCCGATGACGGCAATCACGGCGCATCGCTGGCGCTGGAGCTGGCAGAAGACCCGGCCTCCTTCCTTTCCATCGTGCAGACCGGCATTACGGTCAACAGCGTGCTGGCCGCGACTTTCAGCGGCGCCACGCTCGCCAACCATTTCAAGGATTACTTCAACAAGATCCTCTGGATAGCGCCGCACGGCGAGGCAGTAGCGATTGGCGTGACGGTTGCAGGCGTGACTTATTTAAGTCTGGTGATCGGCGAGTTACTGCCGAAGCGTATCGGTCTGGCCTATGCCGAACCGATTGCATCACACGTGGCGTGGGTCATGAAGCAATTCGCGCGGCTGTCGGCGCCGGTAATCTGGATCTTGCGGCAATCGACCGAAATTTCGCTGAGCGTACTGGGGCTTGCCAGTCAGCGCCCAACGGAAGTGACGGAAGAGGAAGTAAAAGGCCTGATCGCCCAAGGCACAGAAAGCGGCGTGTTCAAACCAGCCGAAAAAGCCATGCTGGAGCGCGTGATGCGCGTTGCCGACCGCACCGTGCGCACAATCATGACGCCGCGGCTCGATATGGTCTGGCTCAGCGCCGAGGATCCCGCGCATGAGCATAAAAAGGCCATCCGCGCCAGCGGCTATAACCGTTTTCCGGTCGCACGCGGCGATCTGGAAGAAATTCTCGGCGTCGTGCATGCCAAGGATATTCTCAACGCCCATTTCGACGGCCACGTACTGGCGCTTAAAACGATTATGCGTTCTGCTCTGGTGGTGCCTGACACCACTCCTGTGCTGCGGTTGCTCGACCAGTTCCGTCAATCGGGCCAGCATGTGGCGATTGTGGTGGATGAATATGGCAGCGTCGAAGGGTTGGTTTCGATCACAGATATTCTGGAAGCGATCACCGGCGAAATGCCGGAGCGCGGCCGCGAAGCCAGCGAAAAACCGGTGTGCCGCGCCGACGGCAGCTGGCTCATCGACGGCATGATCTCGATCGACGAGGTTGAAACGCTGATCGGCCTTAAAAATATGCGGGCGAAAGGCGACTTCAATACGCTGGCTGGATTTATAATCGAAAAACTGGGCCGCATTCCTGCCGCCGGAGATCATTTTACGTGGGACGATGCGCGCTTTGAAGTTGTCGATATGGACGGCCGCCGCGTCGACAAGGTTCTGGTTCACCCGCCGCCCGGCGACAATCCGCAGCTTGATTTGGAGGGATAGGCCACGGCCAGAAGAGGCCCTACCAGTGAAAACTAAAACTTGCCGAAATGGGCAAGCTTAAGTTTTCACGTCCTCCCCGCTTGCGGGGAGGAGGACTCTCTTTATAAACCTCCTCCCCGTATTTACGGGGAGGACGCAAAAACTTGGACTTACGGCAGCCTGTCCTGAACTCTCAACAGAGAATGAACAGAGTAAGTCCTAGTTTTTGCTGGTAGGGCTATGTTACAACCACGCCCTAGCCTGACATCGATTTCACTTCATCCCATGACCAATCCATCAACCGCCAAAGATAGCTCGCTCGAAAACCGTATCGTGGTGCTCGAAGACAGCCTCGCGCGCGTGAACGAATTTAACCACCAGGTAACGGCGGCGCTGAAACATGCGCTGGAACAGCTGAAGCAGCTCGATACTTTCGCCAACCGCATGAACCAGGGCAATCAGCGGTTCGAGGCTTACCGCACGGCGCAAACGCTGGCGCGCGCTTCGCAGATTTTTCCCAAGACGCGCACGGTTGTATTCGTCAGCAAAGGCTATTTCGGCGATAACGTGAAATACGCCTATCTGGCTTTCTGCGATTATGCGCGCGGCAAAAACATCAACGTTCAGTTCGTAACCGACGACAAGCGCCAGCGCGATATGCTGAAAGGCGCAGGCTTGCCGTGCCTGCCCTGCTCGCCGGCCGAATGGTCGATTGAGGATGTGCGGACTTTGTTCAGCGCCAAAGTTGCCGTGCTGGGTGATAATTTCCACTGGCAATCGATGCAAACGCCGCATGCCTGGGGCATGCTTCAGGGCGCGAAAGCCGTACAGATGTGGCACGGCATTCCGATCAAGGAAATCGGCATGCGCTATGTCCTGCGCGGCGATAATGTAATTCTTGATGAGCTGGCAGCTTCATCCGGACCGTTCGAGCTGTTCGTAGCGACCGCCAAAGATGCACATGACGAATGGGCGCAGCGTTTCGCCTTTCATGAATACACGGCGACCGGCTATCCGCGTAACGATGTGTTTTTCCGCCCGCCGACATCGCATGATTTGCTGAATGTCGATCTCGATACGCTAAAAGTTTTTCAGGATGCGCGGCGCACGGGCAAGCCTTGTATCATTTATACGCCAACATATCGCGACGATAGTTCCTCAAGCTGGTTTGCCAAGGCGGGCATCGAACGTTTCGCCGAACATGCAAAGGCAAAGGATTACGCCTTTGTCGTCAACCTGCATCCTTATGAGCAGGTTCTGACCGAAGAATTCCGCACGCGCTATCCGAACATTCGCTTTGTGGCGCCAGGCACCGATATTTATCCGATCGTGCGCAGCGCCGATATTCTGTTCACCGACTATTCGTCGCTGATGTTCGATTTCCTGCTGCTCGACCGGCCGGTGGTGTTTTACCGACCCGATAATGCGATAACGCAATCGCGCGGCTTTATCGAAGGACGCGTGAACGAAACGCCCGGTGCCGTGGCCTCGAACCCTGATGAGCTTATCGCCGCTATCGACGGCGCCGTAGGCTTTGTGCGCGTGCCCGAAAATGATACCTACCGCACCGCCCGGCACGATCTACGCAAACGCCTGTTCGATCATATCGACGGGAAATCGGCGGAACGGTTATGTGACCGGATTATGGAGTTGGTGGAATAAATACCATCATCTCATAATCAATCTGTACGGGTCGCGAATAAATGCCCGAACGGCCAACCGCGTTTCCTCATACGTAGGCAAGATAACACCAGTTCGACGCAGGGGTTTACCCGTGCCGGGATCGGTTTGTGTCGCGCGATTTTGTTTAGGGGATACGGAACAAATCTCTGAAGAAGCCGATTGTTTTGCCACGAAGCCATACCCCCTCTTTGCAAATAACGATTACTTCAACCCAGTAACGAATTGAAACAGGAATAAAATAACATATGCATTAGATATTTTCAATATTTGAAGAATATCAGTCATCGTACAGTTTATTCTTCAGAGAAGAAATTTAAACTGCCCGCACCTTCACATAACTGCCGGGTGCGTCTTCGAGGCCGTCGCGCACTTCACGAGCGGGAATTTCGCCGCCGCCATATTGCGCCAGCCATTTGATCCATTCCGGCCACCAGGAGCCCGCATGCTGCGCGGCATCTTTGAACCAGTCTTCGGGATCTTCCGGGCATGTGTCGTTCGTCCAATAGCCGTATTTCTTGGCAGTGGGTGGATTGACGATACCGGCGATATGGCCGGAGCCCGATAGAACGAACTTCACCGGCCCGCGATAAAGCTGCGTGGCGGCGTAGGTTGAGCGCCAGGGCGCTATATGATCGTCCTGCGTCGAGAGCATGAAAACTGGCGTATCGATTTTGCGCAGATCGAGCGGCACGCTGTTCATCGTCACGCCGCCGGGCTCGGCCAGCTTATTTTCCATATAGAGGCGGCGCAGATAAAAACTATGCATCGCCGCCGGCAGATTGGTGGCATCCGAATTCCAGTAAAGAATATCGAACGGGAACGGTTCCTTGCCCAGCAGGTAATTATTGATGACGAACGACCAGATAAGATCATTCGCGCGCAGCAGATTAAACGTGGTGCTCATCGATGAGGCTTCGAGATAGCCTTTATCGGCCATGCGCGCTTCGATGGCCGAGATCTGATCTTCGTCGATGAAAACACCCAGATCGCCCGGCTCGCTGAAATCGGTCATCGCCACCAGAAACGTGGCGCTGGCAATATTAGGCAGATCACCAATATTTATGGGATCGCTCTCAGTTTGCGTTCCCCTCCCCTTGCGGGAGGGGTCAGGGGAGGGGTTCTCTCCACTATGACGAATGTCCGCGCCTGTGGAACCCACCCCCCACCTGTCCTCCCCCGCAAGGGGGGAGGAACGCGGTTGATAGTCCGGTCTGTCGACTGCAGAAGATGTTTCTTTTCTGACCTTCAGATACGCCAAAGCCATCGCCAGCAATGTCCCGCCGATGCAGTAGCCAAGCAGATTGACTTGCTCCACCTCAGTCGCCCGTTTGATTTCCCGCAACGCCGTTAATATGCCGCTGTCGAGATAATTGCCGAAGCTGGTTTTCGCGTGACGGCCATCCGGATTAGCCCACGAAATACAAAATACCGTATGCCCCTGCTCGATCAGATAGCGGATGAAGGAATTTTTTTCGCGCAGATCGAGGATGTAATATTTGTTGATCCAGGGCGGCACGATCAGCAGCGGCGTGCTGTGAACATTGGGCGTCAACGGCGAATATTGGATTAGCTGCATCAGATCGTTCTGGAAAATCACCTTGCCTTTGGTGGCGGCGATATTGCTGCCGACTTTGAAAGCCTCCGGGTCGCTCATCGTGATGCGCAACTGGCCGTGGCCTTTTTCGAAATCGCCGAGCAGATTTTCGAGACCCTTCACCAGATTTTCGCCGCCGCTTTCGAATGTCGCGCGCAGCACTTCGGGATTGGTCATCCAGAAATTGCTGGGCGATGCGGCATCGATCATCTGGTGCGTATAGAAATCGATTTTGTGCGCGAGCTTGGGGTCGAGCCCTTCGGTTTCCTTGCGCACCAACCCGTTCACCCAACCGGATGTCAGCAGATACGACTGCTTGATGAAATCGAACAGCCACATGCTCTGCCAGGCTTCATCCTGAAAACGCTTGTCGCCCGGCGTGGGCACAATGGCGGACACGGCCTGCCTGCCCTGCATGCGGTTCATCATCGATTGCCAGATTTTTGCATAGCCTTGCCATAGCGAGACCTGGGCGGATGCGAGCAACTCGGGGTCCTGCAAGACGCGATGCATCAGGCTAAGGAAAACGCCGCCGATATGGGCCGGATCGCCATAAGGCGGCACATCGGCGAGATTGCGGTTACGGGCCATAAATTCTTCCATCAGCCGCTCGCTGCTTTCGGCGATGCGGAACATGATGCGGCCCCAGGCGGCGGGGTCGGGCATTTTGCCTTCAGGCGGCGCAAACTTTTCGAATAAGTTGGCTGAAGGCTTGGCGGCGCCGGGTTTAGCCTCCGGCGCAGGCGATTCGGATTCCACTTTGCCCGCCGGGCCCTGGGCGAGCTTCATCTCCATCATGTTGCGCAAGGCAGCGATGCTCTCGAGCGATTTCGCAATCGGCTTCTTGGGCTTTTGATTGTCGTCTGCTAGGATCATGGGTACAAAATACAGGATGGGAAGAAGTGGGTCATAGCATGAAACCGGCTTTGAAATCAGCCTTAATAAACGGCCTTTTTGCCGCTCTATGCCTGGGGTTGGGCGCATGCGACAGGATCAACTGGCCGCGTGTTTACGGGCCCGATGAGGTGCCGCAAGCCGTGCGCGACGAACCCCGCGCGATTGAAACGCTGCCGCCCGTGTCGAAGGATGAAACCTACATACGGCTGGGCGAGGTGCCCTCGAAGCCGAAGGATTTTTCTTCGCCGACTACAATCAATAAAACCAAGCAACAGTTGGAAGATGATAAATCGGAAGCACAGGTGTTCAAGGATGAGGCACATACGCCTTCGATTGAGCCTGTGCCGGTAACGGAGCAATAGATCACAGATGTTGAATATCGCCATTGCAGGATTAGGAACCGTCGGCTCTAGCCTCGTCAGGCTATTGCAGAATAATGCCGATGCTATTGCCGCTCGCGCGGGGCAACCGGTCAATATCAAAGCCGTTAGCGCGCTCACGCAAAAAAAGCGCCGCGATTGCGATTTGAAAAAAATCGAATGGGTCGATGATCCGCGCGCCTTGGCCAAAATGCCCGGCATCGATGTGGTGGTGGAGCTGATTGGTGGGACGGAAGGAACTGCGCGCGAAATCGCCGAGGCAACTCTGGGTAATGGCCGGCATTTAGTGACGGCCAATAAAGCCTTACTGGCCGCACATGGCGCGGCGCTGGCCGCATTGGCAGAAAAAAATAAAGCGCAGCTTTCGTTCGAAGCTTCGGTCGCCGGTGGTATTCCGATCATCAAGACGATGCGCGAGGCTTTGGCCGGTAATGGCATTACTTCAGTGCGCGGGATTTTGAACGGCACCTGCAATTATATCCTGACGCGTATGGGCCAATCGGGCCTTTCGTTCGAGGAGGCGCTGCGTGAGGCGCAAGAAAAAGGCTATGCCGAGGCCGATCCTGCCGCCGATATCGACGGGCACGACGCCGCGCATAAAATCGCCATTCTCGCGGCGCTGGCTTTCGGCGCGGCTCCGGATATCAAGAGCGTGGAAGTCGAAGGCATTCGCCGCATTACTCCCGTCGATCTGCAATTCGCCGAGGAACTGTCTTGCCGCGTGCGCTTGCTGGGCGTCGCGCGGATGGAAAACGGCAAACTGGAGCAACGCGTGGCTCCGGCACTGGTGCCGCAAAGCTTACCGCTGGCGCAGGTCAGCGGTGCGTTGAATGCCGTGCTGGTGCGCGGCAATTTTGCCGGTGATTTGATGCTGCAAGGCCAGGGCGCGGGCGGCGAACCGACGGCAAGCTCAGTCGCTTCCGATATCATCGATATCGCGCGCGGCGATTTTGTTCCGGCTTTTGGCATACCCGCCAGCAAACTCAAAAAATTCAGCGCGGCGGCGGCAGGACACAGCGCACGTTATTACATGCGGATGCAGGTAAGCGACAGGCCCGGCGTGGTGGCGGATATCTCGGCCATTTTGCGCGATGAAGCGATTTCGATTGAATCGCTGTTGCAGCGCGGGCGCTCGGCCACGGATTCCGTGCCGGTGGTGATCGTCACGCATGAAGCGCAAGCCGATGCGATGAAACGCGCCGCCGAAAAAATCGCCAAGGTCAAAACGGTAGTGGAAAAACCGTGCCTGCTGCCAATCGAGGAATAGCAGCATGAAAATCATCGGCTCTCTCGTCAGCCCCTTCGTACGGTTCACGCGCGTGATGTGCGAGGAGCTCGATCTCGCTTATGAACTGGTGGAAGTTCCATCCTTCGCCAAGATGAAGCCCGAACATCTGGCTTTTGTTAATGCGCATAATCCGCTGCTGAAGGTGCCGGTGTTAATGGACACGGAAGCGGAGATTGTGGATTCGCGCGTTATCGCCAATTTCCTGCTGACCAAGCAGAAAACGAATACCGGCTTTCGCACCAATTTTCCAGCCAGCTGGAAAGAAGAGAATATCCTGACCGTTATTCTGGGCGTGGCCGATGCCGGGATTTTGCGCTTTGTCCTACCCGCAGGAAACCCGGAAATTAACCCTGATAGCGGGTATATGGAGCGCTCGCTAAACCGCATTAAAAGCGGGCTGGAATGGCTGGATAAGCAGCCTCTGCTCGGCCGTAGCTTCGGCGTGCCGGAGGCTGCGTTAATTTGCGTGCTGGACTGGTTTACCAAGCGCAAAATTTACGAGTGGAATGGATTGCCGAATATAGTAAAAACATATCAAAGCTATTGGGACAGGCCGTCGTTAACAAAGACCCGTATTCCGGAATCTGTGTAAGGAGATAAAATCTGTGGCTGGAGTTTACGTTGGACATAATCCGCTTCTGGGTGAAACGGTTGACCTTATAAAACACCAACCTATAAAAAGCTCGATCACGATTATTATTACCGCTTTTATCGCATTTTTTGTTGGGGTAATACTGATTTATATATATAAATGCGGTCTCGGTTTTTTTAACCGACACAAATGGAAGCCGTCACAAGCAATTTCTGCCATCTTGATTCTTTTATTGGTGTTTGGATTTATGTTTTCAGTGCCATTGCAAATGAAATTTTTGCATATGTTTATAACCAGTATTGGTTTTGATGAATTCTGGATAATTTCTGAGCAATTTTATATTGGCATTTTGGTAGCATACCTACTTGCGAAAGCAGACAATAGACAACGAGGATAAAATGCGTATCGAAGATGCCTATATGGACCGCAATCTCGCTCTCGAGGTCGCGCGCGTAACCGAAGCGGCTGCACTGGCGGCCTCGATCGTGGTGGGGCGCGGCGATGAAAAGTTGGCCGATAAAATGGCCGTAGACGCCATGCGCCGCGCGCTGAACGTCATGAACATCGAAGGCACTGTCGTTATCGGCGAAGGCGAACGCGACGAAGCGCCGATGCTTTATATCGGCGAGAAAGTCGGCGCGGGCAAAGGGCCAAAAGTCGATATCGCGCTCGATCCGCTCGAAGGCACGACGATCACCGCGACCGGCGGGCCGAATTCGCTGGCCGTTATCGCAATGGCCGAAGCCGGCGGATTTCTGCATGCGCCGGATGTTTATATGGACAAGATCGCCGTCGGCGGCGGCTTGCCGAAAAACCTTATCGATCTCGATGCCAGCCCGGCGGAAAATCTCAAAAACCTCGCCAAGGCCAAGGGCGCGGAATTATCGGAATTGCAGGTTTGCATTCTGAGCCGCCCGCGGCATGAAGAACTGATCGCCAAGGTTCGCGAAACCGGCGCACGCATCATGCTGATCGGCGACGGCGATGTTTCAGGCGTGATTGCAACTTCGCAGCCCGATAGCGGCGTCGATATGTATATCGGCAC
>OLLY01000147.1_pt1 | contig 9411 bp, 9 predicted proteins | sample 1604681 | NCBI WGS metagenome assembly OLLY01 (sample SAMEA104055725, study PRJEB20765) | soil metagenome | biome: Arctic tundra; feature: Polygonal ground; material: soil | place: USA | collected 2011-09 | depth 0-0.5 m | reverse complement strand
CCAGCCGCACCGGCCTGCCTCTGTACTTCCAGCCGATCTGAATCGCATCGCGCGTGAGGCCCGGCTCCGGCCCCGTCATCATGCGTTCTTCGCCGATCAGCTGATTGACTAAAGTCGATTTGCCTGCGTTCGGCCGCCCGACAATCGCGAGATTGAGATGTTTATCCTCTTCAGGAAGTTCCGCTTCATCTTCCTGCGGTTCGTCTTCCTCAGAAGCGCGTTTCTTTTTCGCCGAAGGCACATGCTCCACGAACGCCTGATACAATTCATGCATGCCTTCGCCGTGCGATGCCGAAATCGCAATCGGTTCACCAAAGCCGAGCACGTCAAACTCATCGAACAATTCCGGTAAATACGTGCCCTCGCATTTATTGGCCACAAGAACAATCGGCTTGCCGGTCTTACGCAACTCGCGCGCCACGTTTTTATCGTCGGGCGTTAATCCCATCCGCGCATCGACCAACAAAATAATGAGATTAGTCTGCGCCAGCGCGTGATTGGTTTGCTGGGCCATGCGCGCGGCGATACTGCCCTTGGCGCGGCGGTCTTCAAGCCCTGCCGTATCCAGCACACGAAAATTCATATCGAACAAACTGCCGTCGCCCTCGCGCCAGTCGCGCGTGACGCCTGGCGTATCATGAATCAGCGCCATGCTCTTGCCGATCAGGCGATTGAACAATGTCGATTTACCGGTATTAGGCCGGCCGGCAATGGCGAGTGTTAAAGGCATGTGTATCCGTTAAATATGTGATCTTGTGTTGTTTTAACCATAACTTTTGTTTAAGCAAAAAGCATAGCTAATAATAGAATACGCGTTTTATACTAGAAAAAGAGATATTGCGATATGTCTATAAACCCCAACAATATTCAAGCTAATGCAACGATCCTGCGCGTAGGCACGCGACTAAGGTTTGAAAACCTATCCGTCGTTCCGGGCCGGCATAAAGAAGCGCACCAAAAACTCTTGCTCGCTATTCAAGACACCAAAAATTTTGAAAACGGATGGAATGTTTTTAGCGGCATAGCCGGGGTCAATTTCATCGAACCCGGAGTACCCAGCGATTCTACCATTGTGCCTATTAAATGGTACGATACGACAGTGCCATTCGGAATGACCGCGCTGAAAGTTGGTGAAATACAACCCGAAGCACCATGGAAAATCGTCGCCCGTACAACCGTCACATTCCCGTCGCCTGAAGAAGATCAGCACGATCCTGCGGTTTTGGTGAATGTCGCCTTGATAAGCAATAAGAGTACCGGTTTCGAGATTGTCGACAGCCATAGGCTCGGAAACACTATTCTGAACAGTAAGAATGCCGCGAATATAACTATTTCCTATCTCACCAAGGCCTATGCAGATGCCATACATGCGGTCGCCGGAGATACAACGCTTTTTGCCGGTGATCCGCGCCGTTTTACCGTGCAGCCTAATGGCGAATGCTTCATGGTCAACCACACGGATAGCAGAAGCCCGTTATTTAACGGTACTGTCCAGCATCTATTCAGCTCTACCGATCCCGCTAAATTTAACGTGCCAGCTCAAGCCACCGTTCAAGGATTCGAGCAGCTTGTTCAACAATTACTCAAAGACAAAAATTTTCGTATCGGCCAACGAAACGATACTCTTACCGATCGTCAAGGAAATGCCATAGCAATCAGCTACAGAAATGCCGGCCGCCTAGTTGGCTTCGCTCGCAGTTTCGTGCCTCCGGCCACGGCCGCCGCTCCGGCAGCCGGCACTGAGCCGTGGGAGTCGTATTTCATTGAATCCCCCGCCAGAACCATCAGCCAGGGCATGGTCATCGATGCGTTGACTAGAACTCTCTAAAATTATTTCAACGCCACCAACCGCCCATTATCCAGCACCACATACATGGTGTTATCGGCAACGACCGGCGGAATGAAAATCGGGTCGCCGACATCGATGGTATCGAACTGTTTGCCGTCATCGGTAGCGTAAGAAACGATATGACCAAGGGAATTGACCAACCACAAGCGGTCGGCGGCCAGAACCGGCCCCGACCAATTGACCTTGTCGGAATCCTTATCGTCAGGATCCGAGAATTTCGGCAATTCAACCACCCACATGACCCGGCCGCTGTCGCGAGCCAGCGCCACAAGATTGAAATCATTGCTCAGCACAAACGCGGCATTGCCTGAAACCACCGGCGTGTTGACGCCGCCAATATCGGCTTCCCATGCCCGGTCACCGGTGCGGCGGTCGATAGCCGCCACGCGCCCGCTATGGCTGATGGCATAAACCCGGTCGCCGGCCGCAACGGGCAAACCCCGAATATCGGCAATCGCCGGCATCGCACCCACCTGCGTCGGCGCGGTCAGCGCATAGCTCCACGCCACGCGGCCATTCTCGGCGCGCAAATCGAAAATTTCGCCGGAGCTATAAGCGACAATCACGCCGTCTTCCGTCACCGCCGGATTGGAAGCGCCCATCAGCGTCGCACTTTCCGAAATGCCGCGATGATGCCAAACCTCGTCGCCTGTCTTGGCATCCAGCGCATGCAATTCGTTATCGATACTGATGGCATAGATATGGCCGTTCAAAATCGTCGGCGCGGCACGGATCGGATTCATCAGCATCTTGCGCCAAACCAGCTTGCCGTCCGTGGCATGAATGGCGATCACTTCGCCGAAACCGGTCGTGGCATACAATGTGTCTTGATCGAAGCCGAGACCGCCGCCCAGCGCATTCTCATCAAAATCCGGCGGATTGGTATCGAAGCTCCATTTATGATCGCCGGTCTTGGCGTCAAAAGCATTCACCGCCCCTTCGGAATCCATCGTAAAAACCATACCGTCGCCGGTCACGGGCCGCGCCAGCAATTTGAAATCCGAATCCGAACCGTCGCCGATACTGGCATCCCAGACCTTCTTCGGTTTTATCTCGAGCGCCGCATTCGGCATCACATGCGCGGGGTCGTAACCGGCCTGCGGCCATTCCTTGACCACTTCAACCGCACCGATAACGGGCTTGTTGCTGCTCAGATCCTTATCGGATTCGATTTTGTGCGTCTGATCCAGAATGGCGATGCGCGTGCCGGTCGTGGTGCTGCCGATAGGATTATCCGTTCCGCCGCAGGCAGCCAGCGCCAGCAGCATTATCGAAGTTCCCAGTGCGCCGACGGCACGCCGATGCAAAACCATTTTGTTGTTCATGTGTTATTCGTTGATGAAGCGGGCCATGTCGGTGGCTCTGGCGGCGAGGGTGGCGGGTGCGGCGGCATCCTGACCAAGTTCGGTAAAGATTTGCTTAGCTTTGGCTTTGTCACCGGCGCGCAAAGCAAGAAAGCCCTCATCCTGCATCGCCGTATAACGGAATGGCGCATTTTCGGCCAGCAAGGGCTGCAAGCGCTTCTGCAAAGTCACAGGATCGCCGTCATCCATCTGCGCCTGCACGGCCAGCAGATCGGCCAATTGCCGGAAAGCCGGGTCAGCCTTGGGATCGCCGGAGATGTTATCATAAATCGCCACAGCCTGTTTTGAATCGCCATGCTTGGAAGCCATATCGGCGGCATGCAATTGCGCCATCACCGCAGGCATCACGCCGTGATTTTTGCCGGCGAAATCTTCCAGCGCCGAAATCTGCTTGGCGGGGTCGGTCGATGATGTATCGAGAATGCCAATCAATGCGCCGGTAGCCTTTTGCTCACGCTCGGCCTGCCAGGCATGCCAGGTGGTATAGCCGCCGGTCGCCAGCACGATCACACCGGCTGCCGCAACAATCCACGGGCCGAAGCGGCGCCACAGCGCCTCCATCTTCTGGCGTTCGAGATCTTCTTCGACTTCCTGAAACAGATTGGAATTGGTCATCTATCGCTTCCACTTGATTGAACAACCGACACTGGCTTGCTGATTGGCCGGGGCACCCTTGCCCTCGGCGATTGCTTTCATCGCCTCGACCAACTCGCGCTTGCCGCCGGGCGGAAGAGGATTCCGCCCCGCTTCATCCAGCCGCCCATGATAGACCAGCTTTAGCCCCGCGTCGAAGCCATAAAATTCGGGCGTGCATTGCGCATCATAAGCCCGCGCAACATCTTGTGTTTCATCATAAACATAGGGAAACGGGAAAGACTTGGCTGCCGCCAGCTTTTTCATATTATCAAAACTGTCATCGGGATAATTGGCGACATCGTTCGCTGAAATCGCAATCGAGCCGATGCCCAACGCCTTCAATTCTTTCATATCGGAAACAATGCGATCGAGCGCGCCCATAACGTAGGGGCAATGGTTGCACATAAATATGACAACCAGACCCTTCGCGCCTTTCACATCGGCGAGCTGGTAAGATTTTCCATCCGTTCCCGGAAGATTGAAATCGGCCGCTTGCCAGCCGAACTGCACCGGGCTCTTTTGATCTTTGACAGCCGCAATGGACATGGCAATCTCCTAATCTTTAGAAAAGCTTGGAGAGCGAGGAAGACGGCAGGGTAACAAACCTCGCCGCCTGCGCGCAAGATGCGAAGCAACCATATATAATGTCTATCCGCCTTTCCGCCCTCTTTCCCGACCTGCGCGCGCACGGCACCGGCCGCGTGACATTCGGCCGCGCCGAATTGAACCAGATTATCAATGTTTATTCGCTGCGCGTGGCTGCAGGAGAATGGCGGGATTATGCCATCGACCACCTTCCCGGCCTGGCCGTGTTCTCGATTTTCCGGCATACGCTGGAACGGCCGGTTTTCAGCATCGTCAAATTCCGCCAGGCAGGCGATAAGGGTACATTCGAATTCGCCGTGTTCGAGGGGCCGAAACTTTTGCGCCGCTCCTCGAAACTGCCGGAAGCGCTCAAAGTCTTGCAACGAAAACTTAAGCTGGTGAAACCATAATGAGAACCGCCCTCGCCGACGCCACGACTTTCACCGGCGAAGCCTTCGTCGAAGGTCATGCGCTGCTGATCGAGAACGGCAAAATTCTCGATATCGTCGCCAATGGCAAAATTCCCGGCGATGCAAAAAAAATCTCGCACGCCGATAAAATCCTGGCGCCCGGCTTTATCGATACGCAGGTCAATGGCGGCGGCAATGTCATGCTCAACAACACGCCGACGGCCGAAGCTTGCCTTGCTATCGCTGCTGCGCATCGAAGCTTTGGCACCACGCGGCTGCTGCCGACCTGCATCAGCGACACGCCCGATATCACCCGCAAATGTATCGCCGCCGTTCGCGAAGCGCGGCGCAAGGATAAATCGATCCTCGGTATTCATATCGAAGGCCCGCATCTTGGCGAAGCAAAGCGCGGTGTTCACAAAGCCGATTACCTGCGCCCGCTTAGCGATAACGATCTCTCGCTTTATCGGCCTGAAGATGGCGAGATCATGCTCATTACCGTCGCCCCCGAATACGTGCCGCCGGAACAGATTAAAAAATTGCGCGCGCAAGGCGTGATTATTTCCATCGGCCATACCCAGGCAACCGCCGCCGAAACGCGAGCGGCACTGGCAGCAGGCGCAAGCGGATTTACGCATTTGTTCAACGGCATGAATAAATCGACCGAGCCCGATAGCGGTCCTGTTGCAGTAGCATTGGAAGATCGCGAAAGCTGGTGCGGCATCATCGCGGACGGTCATCACGTAAGCGCCGAGATGATCCGCCTCGCCACCGCCAAAAAACCTGGCCACATTTTTCTGGTCAGCGACGCAATGCCGCTTTCGGCCAGCGATAGCCCGCAGCCGTTTCAGCTTTACGGTGAAAGTATTCGCGTCGAAAATGGCCGTCTGACAAACAGCGAAGGCAAACTGGCCGGAGCAATCTTAACGCTCGGCGAAGCGGTCTCGAACTGCATCAACAAATTCGGCATCGATCCCGGCGAGGCACTGCGCATGGCCTCGCTCTATCCCGCGCAGTTCTTGCGATTAGATAACAAGCTTGGTAAACTGCTGCCCGGATTTGAAGCGGATACAGTAATTTTAAACGTAAATTTTCAGGTTGAACCAAAATGGCAAGCAGGATTTCAGATATAATATTCAGCGCCACTGTTGTGGGCTGTGCTGTTGGGCTTACCGGTTCGGCGCCTTTGAATCTTGGCTTCAGACTCAATGCAATAGAAGCGACATGTCTTGGCCCCCGTTTGCTTGAAGGAACCATTCTTACATTTCCGAAATCGGATGAATATCCTCCATTCGAAATTACATATGTATTTGGCCATCGGCCAGAAATCGCATTTTCACGTGAAGGACAAAAATATTTAAAGAGCCTGCCGCCTGATGATCAAGCCCAAATAAATGATATGTCGAATGAGATAGCGCTTCTGATTATCGATAGAATGAATAAAGCCTGCGCGGCCATAATGCCAAACTCACCCGCACGCCCAACAATTCAATTCAAGCCACCGACAACCGAATTGTAACTCTAATCGCTCGATCCATAAAACGCCGCTCCGCGCAGCCCGCTCATCGCGCCGAATTTGGCGGGCACAAATTGCGTGCGCAGATTTTTGCACAAGGCATAACGGCCCCAGCGCTTCGGCACTTCATCATAAAGCCCCGGCAAACTGTTGAGGCCGCCGCTCACCACGATCACATCCGGATCGTATGTGTGAATGACGATAATCATCGCTTTCGCGACAGTCGTATAAAACTGATCCAGCACACGGCGCGCGTCGGCATCATCCCTGGCAAGGCCGGTTACCACATGATGCGGATCTTCAACCTCGCGCCCGATCATATGTTTATAAAGCCGCGCCAGCGCCGGACCACTGATCGATTTGTCGATGCAGCCTTTTTGCCCGCAGCCGCATGCGGCTAAAGGCCCGTCACTCTCATCACGAAACGGTAGGGGCAAATGGCCGATCTCGCCGGTTAGGCCATGTGGCCCTTGAAGGATTTTTCCATCCACCACAACGCCGCCGCCGCAACCGGTGCCCATAATTAAGCCGAACACCGTGCGCTGCCCCTGCCCCGCGCCGTCTTTGGCCTCGGCCAAAGCCATGCAATCGGCATCGTTGGCGATGCGCACCGGACGGCCGAAAAGCTTCTCGCAATCGGCGCGAAAATTTTTGCCTTCAAGGCACGGAATATTGGGGGCAAAAACGGTTCCGCGCTCGCGATCGATCAAACCCGCTATGCCGATGCCAATAGACGCCTTCTGACCGCCTACCTTATCCAGTTCCTCAGTCATTTTGCCGCAGGCATTTAGAAAGGATTCATAATTTTGCGGCGTCGGCACCATGTTTTGATCTAATGGCGTGCCTTTTGCATCGAATATAGCCGCGGCGATCTTGGTGCCGCCGATATCGAACCCGATGGAGGAATTCATATTTATATTGCCGCCGAAAATGGAATCATTTCACAACCATAGCTGCATTCTCAAAAACGCCGCGAAAGTTTCTCGAACGCATTTTCGTTCCGCATGAGAATCATTTCGCTTTAGTTTCAGACTGTTGCTGGAGAAACACGAGCACCTCGCTTAATAGGCAAATTTTGCCGATTTCGTTAATAAATTTTTTATAAACGAGCCATAACGTCATCGGATTCGCGTTTCATTAGGCAATTTTTGCCGGTAAGCGTGATCACGAAGCCGAAATGTTAACAGCCCCCCGCCCGTTTTTAATAATTCAAGTCAGCCAATCAACGATCAACAGGAGATGACCCGGTGAACGCTTTCCTGCAAACCCTCCGCAACCTTGGACCCGCCCGTCTGGCGGCCATTGTGATCGTCACCGCCAGCTTGCTCGGCTTCTTCGGCTTCATCGTAACGCGTGTCACCACATCGCCGCTGGCGATGCTCTATACCGATCTCGACCAGCAAGACGCCGGCGCCATCGTACAAAAGCTCGACGGCATGAAAGTTCCCTATCAGGTCGATGCCAGCGGCGGCCTGATCCGCGTACCGGCCGACCAGGTCGGCAAGCTGCGCATGTTGTTGTCGGGCGATGGCCTGCCGAAGGGCGGCTCGGTCGGCTATGAAATCTTCGACCAGAAGGAAGGCTTCGGCACCACCAGCTTCGTTCAAAACATCAATCATCTGCGCGCGCTCGAAGGCGAACTCGCCCGCACGATCAGCTCGATGGATCCGATTGAAACCGCGCGCGTGCATCTGGTAATGCCCGAACGCGAATTGTTCAGCCACGGCACGCAAAACGCGACTGCCAGCATTTTCCTCAAAACGCGCGGCGAAGCGATCCTCACCCGCGAGCAAATCGGCGCGATCCAGCATCTGATCGCCGCCGCCGTACCGCAATTGCAGCCTAACCAGGTTTCTATCGTTGACGAACAGGGCCACCTGCTCGCGCGTCCGGTCGACAGCGCCAATCCCGCGGGCGGTTCCGATAATCAAGACGATATGCGCGCCGAATATGAATCCACGCAGGCCCGCAAGATCGAAGAGCTGCTCTCGCAGACGCTCGGCTACGGCAAAGTACGCGCGAAAGTTTCGGCCGATCTCGATTTCGACCGCATCACCACCAGCTCTGAAATCTATGATCCGGACAGCCAGGTTGTGCGCTCGACGCAAAACACCAGCGAAGACACCACCAATAGCGAAGGCGGCAGCCAGAATGTAAGCGTCACCAATAATCTGCCGCTCACGCCGGGCGCTCCTCCCGCCGCCGGCGCTGCGGGCGCCACGGCTGGCGGTGGCGGCACCAACAACAAGAGCAACCGCTCCGAAGAAACCATCAACTACGAAATCAACAAAACAGTCCGCAACCAGGTTCGCGAAAGCGGCCAGGTCAAGCGTCTCTCTATCGCCGTGGTGGTTGACGGCACTTACGACACAAGCGCCGACGGCAAATCCACCTACAAGCCGCGCAGCGACGATGAAATGACCAAACTGAAAGCACTCGTCCAATCGGCGGTCAATTTCGATCCCAATCGCGGCGATACGGTTAATGTCGCCAACATGCAATTCGCCCAGGCCGAAACGCCGAAGGAAGGCACCAGCAGCTCTTCCGGCCTGATCGGCGGCCTGCCGAAGACCGAATTGTTCCATATGGTCGAAACGCTCTTGCTCGCCCTCATCGGCCTCGCGGTCGTTCTGCTGGTCGTGCGCCCGATGATGCGCAAGATCATGGAAACGGCTGTCAGCGGCGTTGGCGATCAAGGTCTGCTGGCGGCGGGCGCCGCAGCCTATGCGGGCGGAGGTGCTCCGGTTCAACTGCCGCCACCCGGTGGTGGAGGCGACGGAGGCGGCAGTCTATTCGGCGGCCGCGATATAGAAGCCGAAGTCGCGCAGAAAGAATCCGAAATCGAACGCATGATCGACATTTCGCGCGTCGAAGGCCGCGTGAAAGCCTCCTCGCTGCGCAAGGTAGGTGAAATCGTCGACAAACATCCTGACGAAGCCGTCGGCATCCTGCGTAACTGGATTAACCAGGAAGGCCGATAGGATGATTTCGAAGAATTTTGAACGGTCGAATTCCCTCTCCACCCATAGGGGGGAGAGGGTTAGGGTGAGG
>OLLY01000102.1_pt1 | contig 9487 bp, 7 predicted proteins | sample 1604681 | NCBI WGS metagenome assembly OLLY01 (sample SAMEA104055725, study PRJEB20765) | soil metagenome | biome: Arctic tundra; feature: Polygonal ground; material: soil | place: USA | collected 2011-09 | depth 0-0.5 m | reverse complement strand
GGGGGGGGGGGGGGGGGGGGGGGGGGGTAAAGATGAGAGTGCGGACTTTGAAGTCGAAGAATTGCCTGACCGCAACGCTCCATACCAGCGATCCAGCGTTTGCTTGGCGTTTTGCAGGGCTTCGGCGGAGAAATCCAGCGGTTGCCGATAATGCGCCGACAGCAACGTCAACCGTATCGCCTCTCCCGGATACTTCCCCAACAACTCCCGCACAGTGAAAAAATTCCCGAGCGACTTCGACATCTTGTCCTGATCGATCGTTAGAAATCCGTTATGCATCCAGATTTTCGCCAGCGGCGCGCCGTCATGGGCGCAGCGGCTTTGCGCGATTTCATTTTCGTGATGCGGAAAAATCAGATCGAGCCCGCCGCCGTGAATATCGAACGTAATGCCCAGATGTTTCTTGGCCATTGCCGAGCATTCGATATGCCAGCCCGGCCGCCCACGGCCCCACGGGCTGTCCCAACCCGGCTGCTCCGGCGTGCTCGGTTTCCATAAAATAAAATCGGCCGGATCTTTTTTGTAGGCTGCGACATCCACGCGCGCACCGGCAATCAACTCGTCACGCGGCTTGCGCGAAAGCTCGCCGTAATTCTGCATCGAAGGCACATTGAACAAAACATTCCCGTCGGCGGCATAGGCATGGCCTTTTGCGATCAGCACCTCGATCATCGCGATCATTTCGGGAATGGTCTGCGTGCAGCGCGGCTCGATATCCGGCGGCAAGGCATTCAGCGCCGCCATATCATCATGATAGGCTTGCGTCGTGCGTTCGGTGATCGCGCCAATCGTCTCGCCGCTTTCGCGAGCCTTATTGATGATCTTGTCGTCGATATCGGTGATATTGCGCACGTAAGTAACGCGCGGATAATGCCGCTTCAGCAACCGATACAGCGTATCGAACACCACCACAGGCCGCGCATTGCCGAGATGCGCGAAATCGTAAACCGTCGGCCCGCACACATACATGCGAACATGATCGGGCTCAATCGCCTCGAATTTTTCCTTGCGCCGGGTGAGAGTGTTATAGAGTTGAACGTCGGTCATAGAATTAAAGCGTCTTTTTGATCAGGGGGGAGTGGTTTTACTTCTTCGCGGGAAGGAAGAAATTTATCCCAGCCATTACCGGCTTCGTTTGAAAACATTGCACCTACGATTTCTTGATATTCAGGATCAGATAATAACGTAACAAACTCTTCAAAAATTGCCTTGTCTTCCACGGGATTTTTTCCTGCTGCAACAATATTATCCCATTTGGTGGTTACGGCGTCATATCTTGCAAGAAGATCAGGTGGTAATACTTCTCTGATAGCAGTTGAGACCTTTTGCCCAAATTCTGCCAACCCCTCTTTGCCTCCTGTTATTTCCATTAAACCTTTAGCCAATTTTCCAAATATTTGTTTGGTAACGCGATCGCTTTCATGTTCTGAAACTTCAGTGATTTCGTTTGTCATGCTTTTTCTCCTGCTAACCGCGCTTTCACCCGCTCGGCGCCGATCATCGGCAACAGCAGCTTCATCTCCGGCCCGTGATCCACGCCGGTGAGGGCGAGGCGCAGCGGCATGAACAGTTCTTTGCCCTTGCGGCCGGTCTTGGCTTTCACCGCATCGATCCATTGCGGCCAGGTGCTGTCGTTCCACGGTTCCGCAGGCAAAAGCTCCGATGCCGCTTTGGCAAACGCCTCATCGGAAATCACCGGTTTTAAAGGGCCTTTGACCACCTGCCACCACTGACGCACATCGCTGAGCTTCACGATATTGGCGCGCGCCACGTTCCAGAAATCTTCCCCAATTTCGCCAAGCTCCATTTTGGCAAGGCGTTCGCGCACCGTATCGAACGGTGTGAGGTGAAGAATTTTTGCGTTCAGCGTCTTCAATTCCTCGATATCGAATTTCGGCGTGGAGTGCGAAATTTTGCCCAGATCGAATTCCGCCGCCAGCTCATCCAGCGACAAACGCGGCATGATCGACTCCGAAGTGCCGAGCTTGGCGAGCAGGGAGGTAATCGCCATCGGCTCGATTTCCATCTCATCACGCAGACTGGCGATGCTGAGCGTGCCGAGGCGCTTGCTCATCTCAATACCGCTGGCGCTGACGATCAGCGGAAAATGCGCGAACTTCGGCGCGGGTTTGTCGGTCAACGCCTGCCAGATCTGAATCTGCACGGCGGTGTTGGTGACATGATCTTCGCCGCGAATAATATCGGTGATGCCGAAATCGATATCGTCGACGACCGATGAAAAAGTATAAAGCGGCACACTGTCTTCGCGCACAAGAACCGGATCGGACAAAGACGCCGCCGGAAAAGCCTTGTGGCCCTGCACCGCATCGTCCCAGATCACATCCGTGTGATTAAGCTTAAAACGCCAGTGCGGCTTCTTGCCTTGCGCGATTAATGCCTCCCGTTCGGCATCTGTCAGCTTCAGCGCGCCGCGATCGTAAACCGGCGGCAAGCCACGGCCCAACTGCGTTTTGCGTTTCAGCGCCAGCTCATCCTGCGTTTCGAAACAGGGATAGGCCCGGCCGGCGGCTTTCAACCTGTCTAGCGCCGCAGAATACTCGGCGAACCGGTCACATTGCCGGGCGAAGCGATCCCATTTCAGCCCGAGCCAGCCGAGGTCGCGCTCCACGGCCTCGGCAAATTCCTGGGTCGAGCGTTCCTGATCTGTGTCATCCAGCCGCAGCATGAAACTGCCGGTATGGCGGCGCGCATACAGATAGTTAAACAGCGCGGCGCGGATATTGCCGATATGAAGCAGGCCGGTGGGCGATGGGGCGATGCGGACGGAAACAGTCATGCGTTTGTTTTAGCAGGATTTTTGCCGCCGCCAAATATTAACTAACGGGCATTTTTTGCATGGATGAGGGCGAAATCAGATGGAAATATTATAATGTATTCCTCAACTTCATCCAATGATCAATATGACTAATCCCCGGGCGCCTCGTTTTCGGAACGGTTTAATCATTGTCGCCGAGCCGTATGACGCTCAACCTTTGGTGCTGGACCGCCAATTGACAGAGGCCGGATTTGAACGGGGAGGGCCTTCTTCCGGCGAAGGACGATCATTCAATTACACTCGCGGTAATATGACGATAATTACGCACAATAATTATGAAGCTGCGAAGCAGGCGGTTAACAGCCCGGTTTTTTTATTGGCCGATATGGATCTTGCGGGGGTTGTGGTTTCTCCGGCGCCCGGAGCCCTGACCTTGCTTGATGCAGTCTCGAGATATGAGCATGTCCCCGTCTATTGGCTTGGGGAAAGCGTGGTGGATTCTGCCGGATTTACCCCATTGGAAGAACGCGAAATTCAGGGCGCGGCCTGGAAAAACATAGTTTCTATAAAACCGGACCAGCTTATGGTTACGATTGAGGAAATCGCGAAATCCTACGATACGGGAACGCAGGCAACGGCAGGTACCATATTAAAGGAAGAGCCAAAGCTTTCATGAATTCGGCAGCAGATTGGTAAAGACCCGATTTCCCGCGTTAACCATAAATGATTTTAATTCATGCCCTTGCGGGGGTATGGCGGCGAATGATAAATAGTATTTCGTTATCCGTTAAATTTAATGAACAATTTTTGAAGAAGGTTTTTTCAATGAAAACGATTTCTTCTGCCAGCGCCGCTGCATTAGCGCTTGCCGCTCTATCACTCACCACCCCGGCACAGGCCGAAGGTGGCGATTCCAACACGGATTGGCTAACGCAACCCACAAATGGTCCAGCTCTGGAAGCAGGTAAGCTTCAGCGTTCGAGAAAATATCCGGGCTATTGGCAAACTAAGCCGGATCATTGGGGCCAGGTAACCTATACCTATCTTTATTGTATGCCGATCGATGGCAAAGATTTCTTATTGCCGAATCTCGATAAAACGTGGGTTGAAGATTCGGAAGGACACAGACTCGCAAAGGTGATCAAAAGTATTGTGGGGCAGGATATCGGCGGCCTTTTGAGCGAGGCCGGTGTGAAGTTGCCTGATACCGGGATTAGTTTCCCGATATTCGATAAAATACAGGGAATCATGAATGGGCCCGATAGAAGCGCAAAGATAGAAATTGGAGGCTATCGGCCTTATGCGGGCGGCTGCCCCGCTGATGTTCCTCGGAACGACGGCAGTAGCACACCTGCCCCCGCCACCGCCGCCGCAACTGCCCGTACGGCACAGCCAGCGCAAAGTGACGAAATTGATATAGACTTAAGCGCACCTGCTGCCGCTGTGCCTGCAATTAACAGCAACATCACTTCAAGCTATGCCGCAAGACCGGCCACTGTTCCTCAAACAGGCTATTATCAGCAGCGTTCTCCTGCCCGTCCACAGCAGCCGGCACCGTCGGCACAAAGTGGCGAAATGGTTATAGACCTAAACTAAACGCGGTAACCGCAATCGAATTGAACGCCGAATTTTGAAATAAGGATTTTCTTATGACAAATGCAAAAAACAACAGAACTTTATGGATCGCATCTCTTGGTGGTTTTTCTGCATTCGCGGCGTTGACTGTTTTAAGCCCGTCTGCACTTGCACAAGATGTTCCGGATAGTTGTTACGCGACAGGGTGTGACAAGCGTCCCTATGACGGCCGTAAACCAATAGTGCCGCCGCATATGTCGGCTGATGGTTTTGATGTAGCCACTTTGTACATGTATAAAGGTGGCGAAAAACAATCGATGCTTATCGGCATTGAATGCAACGATAACAACGAACCCATCGTCACAGCTCATTGGGACGTAAAGAGCGGTACGCACACAATATTTTCTTTTATTACCGACGCAGCCATTAGCCAGCTGCCTGATCCTATCACCCAGTTTATTGCAACGCAGACTATCAGAGACCTGACGATTGTTAGGTCTGTTCGCGTGGATCCGCCGGAAGGCTTGTGCGGTAAAAATTCTACCGTTGCTTCGCAGGGGACTGGTGGGAGCGAAGTTCAGACTGCAACTGCAGCTCAGCCTCTTAAACCCGCTCCGGACGGCCGCTATCACTCTAATGGCCAGGTTTGGGATGGCGCTAAGTGGGTTCGTGAACAACAGCCACAATACGCCACTTCAGGTTATCCGGCGGCGCAAACCTATCAATCAGCTGCTGTCACTACTACTGCCCCAACGTCAGGTTATGCAGCAGAGCCGAATTATCCGACCGTCGCGGCAAAAACCGGCCGAGTTACTGCGCCGGCTGCCAGCGACGATATAACTATAGAACTTCAATAAATTATTTTTAGGCTTCATCCACCCGGTGCAGCTGGTCGTAATGAATAAAGACCGGCTGCTGTTTTTTGCCGAGCGCGCGGCGCAGGGCAACGGCGCTGTAACGGGCGACGCCGAGCGCCAGCGGCTTGCCGCTCTCATCCACCACTTGCACCAGATCGCCTTTGTCGAATTCGCCTTTGATGGCCGTGAGGCCGACCGGCAGCAGGCTGATCGCCTGATTATGATCGCGGATAATTTCGGCAAGACATTGGTTGGCCGTTACCGTGGCCGGAGCCGCGCTGACTTCGCTCGCCAGCCACCGCTTCACGGCGCTGCGCTTGACGGAAGCGGGAGCAATCGTGGTTCCAAGCTCCTCATTAGCCAGCAGGCGGCTGATGACGTTCTCCTCCCTGGCGGCGGCGATTTGAGTACGGATGCCAAGCGTGGCCATCTTGCGGGCGACGCCGAGCTTGCTTTGCATGCCGCCACGGCCCGCGCCTGATTTGCCTTTAACTTCGCTCGGCACGCCTTTTTTGGCTTGCCAGTCGATCAGCGGAATAATCCTCGCGCCCGGCGAGCCCGGAGGGCGGTCGTAAACGCCTGCTACATGCGAAAGAATAATAAGACGGTCGGCATTGATCATGCCGGCGATCAGGCCTGCCAGTTCATCATTATCGGTGAACATCAACTCATTGATCGTGACGCCGTCATTCTCATTAACGATCGGCAGAATATGCGGTTGCTGGCGTAGCGCGGCGAAAAGCTCGGCAATATGTTTGTGGTGATCGCGCGTGCGGAAATCCTGCTTGGTCAGCAAAATCTGGGCGGCGGCGATGCCGTGCCGATCCAACAGGCTGTGGTAAAGCGACATCAATTGCGGCTGGCCCATACCGGCGAAAATGCGGTTGCCGGTGACTGGGTCACATTGCCGCAGAGGGCCGTATTTACGGTTCAAACTGCGCCCCGTACCGACCGCGCCGGAGGTGACCAGCACCACATTATGACGGGCCTTTTTAAGGGCCGAAAGTTCGCCGGTAATCTTGTCCAGCAGGGCCGCATCGGGCGCGCCGTCGGCGCCGCTCAAAGCCAGCGTGCCGATCTTGACGACGATGTTAAGTTTTCTCGCGTTCATGGGGAGCTTTTAGCATTTTTGCCGTGCCACACTGAACGAAAAAAACGCCGTTCGGCTGTCATCATCACTGTGAATTCCGGTTTGGTAAAGATCGGCGCTGCTCGAAATTTTTCTACTGTATAATTAACCATATTACTTTTCTTGTTAACTATAAATTTTAATAATACTTGCGATCGTTAAATAAAAAATCGATGAAACTAAAAAACTTCTTTCAAATTTTTTTGTGGTGTGCGATTAAGCGACCGCACGAAAGTCAGCACAAAATATTTTTGATCTGATTTTTTCGAAATAAATTGAACCAAACCGATTGACCGAAGGAGAAATTACCAATGGCTACATCTTCCAATACCCAGCACTTCACCAGAAATGCTCTGTTCGCAACGACCGGGTTGGTCGCTGTCCTCGCCATTTCTGCCCAGCCCGCGTTTGCCAAAGGTGGCGCGCATTTTCATAACGGCGGCGGTCATGTAGGTGGTGGTCATGTTGGCGGCGGTCACGTTGGTGGTGGTCATGTAGGTGGCGGTAACGGTGGTGGTCATTTCGGCGGCGGCGGTCACATCGGTGGTGGTCATTTTGGTGGTGCTCATCTAGGTGGCGGTCACATTGGTGGCGGTAACGGTGGTGGTCATATCGGTGGCGGTCATTTTGGTGGTGCTCATCTAGGCGGCGGTCATTTCGGTGCCAAGCATGTTGTTGGTGCTGGGCTTGTCGGTGCCGGTGTCGGTGCGGCTGGTGGGGCTTACGTCGGTCACATCGGTAATCATGACGCAAGCAGGGTTGCTCCTGCCCATTTTCAGGGCGCGCCGTCGGCGCATGCTCATGGTGCTGGATTAAACCAGCATACGCTTGCTCACAATCTTGGAACTGCAGGCGCAGGCAAAACCGGATTTTATGCCAACGGCAAGTGGATGACCAAGGACCAGCTGAAAACATTGCCGGCCGGAACCAAAGTCGGTTATGCCGAAAACGGCGTACAAAAGGCCAGCGGCGAAATCGGTGCGGGTGCCAATGGCGGCGCTGCATTGCATATGCACGCTCATCAGCCTGCTGGCGGCCAAGCTTCGCCCAACGCGGCATCGACAGGTCAAGGCGTTGCTACTCCTCGCACCGGTTTCGGTGATAGAGCGAGCCAGGTTGCCGGCATTGCCGGTGCTATCCCCGGCGGTGGTCAAGGTGGCGAGCATACACAGCATCCGCAGCAGGGCAGCGATCACGGTTACAATGCTCCGCAGGCAGCCACTTATCCGGCTCATGCGCACAGGCAACAGCTCCAGACAGGTTCGAATGGCGTTTTGCACACGGCGGCTGGAACTCCGATGTACGGCACCAATGGGCGCCCTCTGACTCATGCCGCAGTTCAAGGCGGTGCGCACCAGGCCTATCAGCAGAATTCCAACACGGGCAGACTGGAATATATGGGCAATGTACGCTCAGACGGTTCTACCGGCAGCCTCTGGAATGCCAACCAGAATCCGCACAGCGGCAGCACGCCGTCTTACACCGGTGGTTCTCAGCATCAGTCGCATGTAGCTGCTACGCCTGCAACGCACACAACTCACGCGCATAAGACGGCTACTGCACAGCCTGCTTCTGCTACGAAGAAAACAGCTAAAACCGCTGCGACGACCGACAACAGCAAAAAGTCAGCTGCTACGACGCAAGATGCCAGCAAGAAGACTGCTGCCACGACGCAAGATGCCAGCAAAAAGCCAGCTGCTACGACGGCTGATACCAGCAAGAAGTCTACTTATACCCCCGAGGGTGTACAGCAAAATACCGACCCCAAAGCATCGAACTATAAAGCCAATGCAAATCAGTATGACATGACCGCTTATCAGGGTGACCTCAATCAGAATTTTAAGCTGCCTGGCAGCAAAGTAATTCTGAGCCAAGCAGATGTCGCTGCGTTACCGAAAGGCACTGTGCTTACCGGTTACAAAGCCGATGGTACGAAGAGCGGCTACACCGGTACAACCAATGGTACGGGCGGCGTTGTATGCGATTGCACGAAGAAGACACCGACTCCGACACCAACACCAACTCCGACCCCGAAGCCGGCCCCGAAGCCAACGCCAACGCCGACCGGTGGTGACACGACAAACAATAACAGTTCGAAGTCGATCTCAGACGCTCAGGCACAGGCAGACGCTAAGGCGCAGGCAGACGCGAATGCGAATGCAACAGGCGGCAATGCAGACGCGAATGCGACTGGCGGTAAGGCAATTGCGCAAAACGGCAATGTCACCGGCACTAACACCGACACTGTCAATGCGGGAGGCGGTAGCGTGGGCCCCGTGACACTGAACGGTGGTACGCAAACGTTGACCGGTGGTGCGCAGACCCAGAATCAAGGCAGCGTGATCAGCACCAACACTGTTGGTGGCAGCGGTGCTTCTGTTGACGGTACAACTATTACCGGTGGCGCCAGCACTCAGAATCTGAGAACCGGTGACGTGACGCAGAACGCTGCGCCGATTGTTGTGAATGTTGCGGCGCCTAGCGGTGGTATCGCCCAGTATGCCTCGGCATTCCCTTGGCAAGCCATATTCAGCAGCAGTTCTACTGCTACTACTGCAACCGCTGCTGCGGCTGTTGCCGCTAATGGCGGCGGTGGTGCTGTTGCGGCTTCTGCCGCTGCGGCGGGTGGTGGTGCAGCCGCTGCTTCAGCTGTAGTTGCCGACGCTGAAGTGTTGGGTGTTCCTCCTGAGCAGATCGAAGAACTGCACAGATATCATCCTGCGGCTCGTCATCACGTGACGCATCGCAAGCATCATGTTAAACACACCAAGCACACAGTGCATCACAGCAGCTGCCCGGCCGAACGTGTGAGCCTGCTCAAGGATTTGGGGCAATGCAGAGCAGACTTGGCAGGCGCGCGCCACAGCAGTGCTCGTCATCCGGCTGCTCATCATCGGGCTGCTCGTCATCCGGCGGCGGTGGCTCCGGCTCTCGCTCCGCAATAATAAGCGGTAGTTAAGAATAAGAAACGGCTCCGGGTAATTCCGGGGCCGTTTTTTTATTGGGCATATGGATTCCCTCCCCCTTGTGGGGATCGGACAGGCCAAAGGTTCGATGCCCACAAGGGGCGTTGCCCAAAAACTCTAACCCACCCCGGCATAAGCCGGGGTCCAGACGGTGGCCGCAATAAGTACGGCCAGTATTTGTTGA
>OLLY01000061.1_pt1 | contig 9634 bp, 9 predicted proteins | sample 1604681 | NCBI WGS metagenome assembly OLLY01 (sample SAMEA104055725, study PRJEB20765) | soil metagenome | biome: Arctic tundra; feature: Polygonal ground; material: soil | place: USA | collected 2011-09 | depth 0-0.5 m | reverse complement strand
GTATCGGCATCGCGGATCAGCATCAGATTTTGTTCGTAACGCAGGCCGTCTTGCTGCTTTACCACGACATCACGATCCTGCTGCAAAAACCGCCGTACGAATGGCCGCACCAGCGGCGCACAAATCCTTAAGCTGGTACTGTTGGTATAGATCGTATGCGTGATCTCGGTTTCATTATCATTCAGTGGCGTGACGCAGGTAAGGCCGACTACGCGATGATTTCCGGCACTGATATGCTCGATGCGTATGCCGGGTAACTGAAAAGAAATCTCAGTCTCCGGTGCGCCGCCCAATATTTTATAACCGAAAGAATTTTTCGAAGGCTTGTGCCGCTTCATCGTAAAGCCGAGATGCGACGGGCCGAATGCTTTCTGCTTTTCGTGGATCGATGCGCGCGAACGCCACCACCAGGATGTATGCACGAATGGCCCGTGGGCCGGGTCCATCAGGCCAACAACGGCATGATCGACATAACAGGGAAAATTCATGATCTCGCAAATCGCCGGACGCTGATCTTCCCCGACATCCGGCAACTGGGGCACAGGCGGCTTGGCGGTATCCTTATTCTTGCCGTCATCCATAAAAATCCAGATGCAGCCTTGCGCTTCGTGGATATCATAGGAACGCACGCGAATATTGCCGGGCTCGATTTCTTCCCCACCGGTCAAAGCCGGAATGGTGGTGCAAGCGCCGGAACAGTCGAAGCGCCAGCCATGATAGCAGCACTCGACCTCTTTCCCATCGAAGCTGCCGTAGGAAAGCGGCATCGCCCGGTGCGGGCATATATCGCGCAAGGCGAAAGCTTTGCCGTTGTCATCGCGCCCAAACAGCACTGGCTCGCCGAGCAATAGCTTCGGTTTTACTTTGCCCCTGGCCAAACTTGCCGAAGGCAACGCGTAGTACCAAAGATTATGTAGAAATTTTGCCATGCGGACGGTGTTCCAGTTTTATATCGGTCTATCCATTAGCGTTCCCCTCCCCTTGCGGGAGGGGTCAGGGGAGGGGTTGGTGCCACCTGGTTTTGAATTTCCATAAAAAGAGACGCAATAACGCCTTCGACATTATTCATAACGTCCTCATTCATATAACGAACAACTTTATATCCTTGGGCCGCTAAGTATTTTGTTCGAATGAAATATTTTCTCTGCGTGTTGTCGTGAGACTGACCGTCCAGCTCGATGACAAGTTTTAATTCCATACAAGCAAAATCGACAATGTAAGGATGAATAGGCTGCTGGCGGCGAAACTTTAAGTTCGCCTGTTTTCCCAGGCTTCGCAACTCAACCCACATTTTTTGTTCGGCCAAAGACGATTGCCTGCGTAAAGCTTTGGCTCGTTCATAATCGCGCGGCAGATTTTTGTGCGTAGCTTCAGGTAACATGCGTGCTGAAGCTACCCCTCCCCTGACCCCTCCCGCAAGGGGAGGGGAACCCAGACTGCACGACTGTCCTTAATCGAGGGCTGAGGACTATCCTTCCATCCCTAATGCACTCATGTAAAGGTCGATCAGTTCGTCCTGTTCGCGGCGCTTTTCCAGCTCCATGCGGCGCAGGGAAACGATCTTGCGGATGATTTTAGTGTCGAAGCCGGAGCTTTTGGCCTCGCCATAAACTTCCTTAAGATCTTCGGCCACGGCGCCTTTGTCTTCTTCCAGTTTTTCAATGCGCTTGATAAAGGAGCGCAACCGCTCGCTGGAAATTTCGCCTGAAGATTCCGACATGACATATCCTCTTTGAAGTGATTCAATATGGGGAGCGGCTTTCTAATGCAGTCCATCGTGTGAATCCAGCCCCAAATTACGCCTTATAAAATAGGCTATTAACAAATTGGCAACCGGCATAGAATAAGACCCAAGCAGTAACTGACGATTCTTCGGCTGTTTTAGGATATCGATGCCTTACGTTTTTCGCGACGAACACGGCAAAATACTAAAAGTCAGCGCGCGGGCCATTCATGGCGCTGAACTGGTGCCGCACAGCAATCCCGATGTGGTGGATTTCCTGCGCAATCGCGGCCAGGACCCTAAAGTAATCGAAGAAGCGCTGAATGATCTGCGCCGTACCGACGTCGAAATGTCGCGTGCGATCGAAGACGTCATCATGGCGCTTCTCAAGAAAAATATTCTCAAGCTTACCGATATGCCGAAGGCCGTCCAAGACCGCATGGCGCTCCGCGTCAAGCTGCGCCTGCAAATTCAGGAAATTTACGACAACGCCTCCGGCGTCAAAATCTAGCCACGCCGCGCCGGCATCGCCTTCCACACCCGTTCCGCGATATCGCCATAAGCATGGGCCACCGGGCTTTCCGGCTGTGTCAGTGTAATCGGTTCACCGGCATCGGACGTTTCGCGTATGGCGATATCGAGCGGGATCTCGCCCAGAAACGGTACACCAAGTTTTTCCGCTTCCTGCCGCGCGCCGCCGTGGCTGAAAATCTCGCTGCGCTCGCCGCAATGCGGGCATGAGAAATAACTCATATTCTCGACAATACCGATTACCGGCACATCCACGCGCTGGAACATTGCCAATCCCTTGCGGGCATCGAGCAGCGCAATATCCTGCGGCGTCGAAACGATAACCGCGCCCGCCAACGGCACCGACTGCGCCAGAGTAAGCTGTGCATCGCCAGTGCCGGGCGGCAGATCCACGACCAGAATATCGAGATCGCCATTCGCATTCCATTTAACATCGCGGAACAATTGCGTGATCGCACCGTGAACCATTGGCCCGCGCCAGATCATCGGCGCATCTTCGGCGATTAAAAATCCCATCGACATCACGGCAAGGCCATAGCGTTCCATCGGGATCATTTTCTTATTATCATCGACGTCAGGCTTGCCCTTGAGGTTAAGCATGCGCGGGATCGAGGGGCCGTAAATATCCGCATCCAGCAAACCGGTCTTGTGCCCCTGCCCGGCCAGTGCCGCCGCCAGATTGACAGCCGTGGTCGATTTGCCGACGCCGCCTTTGCCGGATGCCACGGCGACAATATGCCGAACGCCCGGCACCGCCATTTTTTCCGGCCTGTGACTCATGCGAGGCGCAGATTTATGGGCGGTCAGAACAGCGGCGGTGGAGGCCACTCCCGGCAACCGGCGAACGGCATCCTCGGCAATCACGCAAAGGGGCTCGAATGCTTTCGCATTTTTTGGATCTACGGCGATAGCAAAACTGATCTGCGCGCCCTGTGGAGTTTCCTTGATGCTGAGGCCTTCGATCATGCTGGATGCATCGAAATCGCTGCCGTCCGGCGTCTTTAACTGTCGCAGCGCGCCGAATATCATTTGTTCTGTTGGTATATTCATGTTCTTATTCCGTTATAAGTTTGAGGAGCAAGCTAGCGCAGTATTTACTTTTATGGAATGTAAGTAAGGCAGCGTTCCCCTCCCCTTGCGGGAGGGGTCAGGGGAGGGATTGGTTCAACAGAAAACCAGTTTCTCGTTGAGAGACGACCCCTCACCTGCAAAATCTAAGGACTTGCCAAGGGGCAAGCCCAAGTTTTTGCATCCTCCCGGCTACGCTAAAGCTTCGCCGGGCATCCCTTTGTTGTGGCCTGCGTAGCTTTAGCGAAGCAGGCTCCCTCAAGGGGAGAGGAACGCTAACATCATCGTCCTCTCTTAACCTCAGCTGAGTTTCGGTCATGCGCTCAACCTTAAAAAGCCTCTCCGCTGCCCGCCGCACTTACCTGACGATCCTGGTTGCCGCGCTCGGCTATTTCGTCGATGTATTCGATATCCAGCTCTTCGGCATCGTGCGTGTGCGCAGCCTGCATGATCTCGGTCTTAATCCTGACGCTATAATGATTTCCGGCGCGCATCTGCTGAACTGGCAGATGGCGGGCATGCTGCTGGGTGGTCTTTTGTGGGGCGTGCTCGGCGACAAAAAGGGCCGCGTCTATGTGCTGTTCGGCACGATCCTGCTTTATTCGCTGGGTAATATCGCCAATGCTTTCGTCACGACAATTCCAGCCTATGCCGCCGCACGATTTTTTACCGGCCTCGGCCTTGCGGGCGAAATCGGCGCAGGCATTACCCTCGCCAGCGAATTGTTGCCGAAAGAAACGCGCGGTTACGGAACTTTCCTGATCGCTATTTTCGGCACGATGGGACCGGTCGCGGGATCGTTCATCGCTAACGCGCTCGACTGGCGCTGGGCCTATGCAGCCGGTGGGGTGATGGGATTGATGCTGCTTTTGCTGCGTGTCACGGTGGCTGAGTCCGGCCTTTTTGCCAAACTTAACCGCAAGCCCGGTACGCGGCGCGGGCATTTACCGGATTTATTCAACAACCGCAGGCGGCTGACGAATTACGTAAGCTGCATCCTGCTGGCTGTGCCGATCTGGTTTATAATCAGCATCATCGTCGTTTTTTCGCCCGAGCTGGGCATCGATCTCGGCGCGAACGAACCGCTGAAAGCCGCCATTTCCATGATGAGCTTTTTCGTCGGCCAGACGCTGGGCGGCATCTCATCCGGCCTCATCAGCCAGCTCATGCGTAACCGGCGCAAGGTCACGGCAGTCTGCATCGTTGGTGCAGCCGTGATGACATACATCCTGCTTCATGCGCGTGGAATTTCCTCCAGCGGCTTTTATGCCCTGCTCATGCTGGATGGATTTTTCTGCGGCTATTGGGGATTGTTCCTGACGATCACCGCCGAATGCTTCGGCACCAACCTGCGCACGACCGCAACGGCCACGGTATCCAATTTCGTGCGCGGCTCGGTGATTATCGAAACGATCGCGGTAACGGCGCTAAAACCGCATCTAGGCCTGACCGAAGCCGTCGGCATTGTCGCGGTCGGATGTTTCTGTTTGGCGCTACTGGCTATCTGGCGCCTGCCGGAAACCTTCTCGAAAGATCTGGATTTTCTGGAGCATTAATCCAGCGTTGCGCCACGAGACTCAAAAAGATTAGGCCGTTGAGCCTTCCTTTGCTTTGTGCCATAAAACAGCCCAAGTCCTGCCTTTGAATCGCGTCCTGCGATCATCTCGTATCTCGAATCACATCAGAGGATTTGCGCATGCCGCGTTTTCTTCGTCCTGCTTTGGTTATTCTTCTCGCCGTAGCTTTCTCAGGGGCCGGCGCGCTTCCTGCCGCCGCCCATAGCGGCCCGCCCGGTTTCGCCGATCTCGCTGAAAAGCTGCTTCCGGCCGTGGTCAATATTTCCACCACCCAGACGGTCAGCGCGCACGAAGATATGCCGGACCTGCCGCCGGATCTGCAATTGCCCCCGGGCTCGCCGTTCGAAGAATTCTTCAAGGATTTTATGGAAAAGCATAAAGGCGAGAAGCATAAGGCCACCTCGCTCGGCTCGGGCTTCATCATCGATCCCAGCGGCTTTATCGTCACCAATTATCACGTCGTGCAGGATGCCGATGAAATCACCGTCATTCTTCAGGATGACACCAATCTGTCTGCCAAGGTTATCGGCAAGGATAAAAAGACCGATCTCGCCTTGCTGAAAGTGGAAAGCAAAAAGCCGCTGCCCGCCGTCAATTGGGGTGACAGCGATAAGGTCCGCGTCGGCGATTGGGTTATTGCCATCGGCGATCCGTACGGCCTCGGCGGTACGGTAACTGCCGGTATCATCTCGGCCCGCGCGCGCGATATCAATTCCGGCCCCTATGACGAATATCTGCAAACCGACGCGCCGATTAATCGCGGCAATTCGGGCGGCCCGATGTTCGACATGGATGGCGATGTCGTCGGCGTCAATACGGCCATTTTCTCGCCTTCCGGCGGTTCGATCGGCATTGGTTTTGCCATTCCCTCCTCGCTGGCCAAAAATGTCATCGATCAATTACGCGATCACGGCCATATCCAGCGCGGCTGGCTTGGCGTTCGAATCCAGATGGTTACACAAGATATCGCCGACAGCCTCGGTCTCGATAAGGCGAAGGGCGCTCTGGTTTCCAGCGTAACGCCGGAAGGTCCTGCTGCGGAAGGCGGCTTGCAATCCGGTGACGTGATCCTCACCTTCGACGGCAAAGATGTGCCGGAAATGCGCCGCTTGCCGCTTATGGTTGCCGAGACCGAAGTCGGCAAGACGGTTGATATGGGCGTATTCCGCAAAGGCGCAAATGTAACGCTGAAAATCAAAATCGGTGAACTCAGCGCCAAGGAAGAACCCGAAACTGCCACTGAAGATCAGGGGCAACCGAAGACGCCTGCTGTACCGGAGACCGAAAAGCTTGAATATCTGGGTATGAGCATTGCGCCGCTAAGCGACAGTCTTCGTACCAAGTACGAAGTCAAAAAAGACGTCAATGGCGTGATCGTTACGGCGATAACGCCGGATGGCATCGCGGCCGAACAAGGCCTCGAAGTTGGCGATGTCGTCAGCGAAGCCGCGCAGCAGGATGTCAAAAACGTTGGCGATCTGGCCGAACAGGTCAAGGAAGCCAAGAAGGACAGCAAACCTCTGCTGCTGTTGGTCAATCGCAAGGATGATCTACGGTTTGTGGCAATCAGCTTTGGGAAAAAGAAGAAATAACCCAAATTTGGTGGCTTTCGGGCGTTCTGGGGGCTGATTCCTTAGTAAATGGCCTGTCTGTAAAACCTTGTTGTCTGATGCCCGGGGGTTTTATAGATTTGGTCCTGCCACTATTCCATCCGGCCGCCGGCCGGTAGGTGGCCTCGCCAGCAGGAACCCATGGGTCAACCCAAAAAATCTCTCCATACCGTTGCTCTATCTTTGACAGCGGCCTTCCTTCTTTATCTTTCTCCGGCTTTCGCCCAAACCAGCGTGGGTGAACAGCCTCAGCAGCTTGAACCGGCGCCATCTATGGAAGCGGCTCCTGCGGCAACGTCGGAAGAAGCTTTAACTCCTGCTCCGGCCCACGCCGTCAGTCATAAATCTTCCAGGAAAAAATCTTCCAGCCACCATACGCACGGAAAGAAAAAAGCGCACAAAAATGCGCATCACAAAAAATCGGCCAGGAAGTCGTCGTCGCATCATCACAAGGTGGCGAAGAAAGCTCACAAGAAGCACAAGAAGCACAAGCAGACAACAGAAGCTCCTGCTCCGGCTCGCCATAAAGAGGCGGCCATTAAGGCAGTCCCGCTGGCCAAGGTGGAAACGCCCAAATCCGAACGCCGCGCAAATGTATCTCAGATAAACCCTGCCGCGCCGGTCAGAACCGTGTCCTATGATTTCTGCCTCGGTTACGATAATTGTGTGCCGCATAAATACGAAGCGGTCATGCAGGGCAGCCATGTCGCGAAGTCGCGCGTTTTGGAACAAACGTCCGATGGCAATTGGAATGAATCCAAAATCAACCCGGTTATGGCCAACGATCTGGGAAAAATGGCGGCGGCAGAACAAGGCAGTGACGATCACCGCCCTTTAACGGCTGAAGAAAAAGAATCTATCGCCGATCACCAGGGAAAAATTCATGCGCAACTGGTAGGCGAGCTTGCCGGTGGCTCCGCGGGTAAAGACCAGGCTAAAACCATGTTCCGCGAACTTGGCATCACCGACCAACCCGCGCTCGAAGCTTATGATGCCAAATTGGGTAAAAATGAAACGGCCGTCGAAGCCGTCGACGAACTCGCCGCCGAACGTGCGCGCACCACGCCGCAAGCCGACTAATTTAAGTTTATTTAGCTTCCCGATATTCCCTGCCTAATTCGGCATATTGGCTTGCCCGCAGATCGAACTGGGCAAGATCCGCTTCAGTCAAATCGCGTAAGAATTTTGCCGGACTGCCGGCCCATAATTGATTTTTGATTATCGTTTTGCCGGGCGTCAGCAAACCGCCCGCCGCCAGCATCGCATTACTCTCCACAACGCTGCCATCCATAACCGTCGCCCGCATGCCGACAAAGCTTTTATCGGCCAGTGTGCACGCATGCAAAAGCGCGCAATGCCCGACCGTCACATCATCACCGATAATCGTGGGATAGCCCTTCTCCGGGATATTGCTCCCTGCGCCCATTCGCGCCGGCTGCAGGCCGCTGGCGGTATGGATAACCGTGCCATCCTGAATATTGGTGCGGGCGCCAACGCGAATGTAATTCACATCGCCGCGCAATACGCAGCCGAACCAGATCGAGCTATCGGGGCCAATCTCGACATCGCCGATGATCACCGCGCCCGGCGCCACGAAAGCGCGCGGATCGATCTTCGGCATTTTGCCGCGATAAGGAAGGATAAGAGGAGTTTGCATGTTAATCCTCTAGCTTAAGCCAATAACTTTACCCAAACGTGGGCGCGGTTTCTGTTCTTTTAGCTTCTTCTACTTCATTTCGCCATACGGGAGAGGCAACAATTTCTTCCAGCCTGTCGCGCGCATTATTCCAATCTCTTATATCATCTTCAGGGAGAATCTGCGATGCCAAGGATCCCGCAGCATATATAGCTAATCCTTTTGTTAAAGCATTTCGCAACCTTTCCTCTTCACGAAATGGACGGAAAGCGCGATACAGGTCCAACTGGCTCTCGGTAAAAAGCCCTGTGTTAATCGATGTCTTTATGGTTGCTGTGACGGGCATTTCCAAGGCATCTCCCTGAACGTCTGCGACATACGAGTTTTTAGGACTGCCTCCATACACGTATTCTGTCGCATGAAGATAGGGAATTTGGCGCCCCGCTCTTGCTTTGTAAAACCCTCTTCGATGAGGAATACAAAAAGGAACAGAGCCAATATCGCCGGCAGGCAAGTATTTTTCGATCACGCTGCATAGAGGCAATGAGAATAGAGCGGAAAACAAAAAGTCGTCCCCGCTATAGTCCAATGCGTCCGGTGTTCTAGTTACATGCTGTCTCTCTGTATGAAAGGCCGACACTTGCAAAGGAAAGGCGTGAATACAGGAAACGGCTCTCTTTTGTTCAATCGAAAATCGAAATGTTACAGGGGCAACCATATTTTCATCAACCATGAGATTGCTCATAGTCAGCATTTGAAAAAGTAATTTTCGCCGATTAATAGGACGATTTTTTGAATAGCTGAAATTATGATCGAGTACTTCGGCCATTGCATTTTTAAAGCCAAGTAAAGCACTCTCTGTCTTCGTAAAATGCGATTCACGTAAGGGAACTAATTTCAAAGCATTGAGAACGGTAATAAGGATTTTGTAATCCCCATTACGCTCAAAATTCTCCATGCCGCGAGTAATATCCCTCGCCCTATGGCTAACCCTAGGGGGCATAATTCCTTCCAACTACAAACTTTATAAAAACAATTCTTAAAATTAACGCTTGCTGTACTGGAAGCGCTTGCGGGCTTTGGCGCGGCCATACTTCTTACGCTCGACCACACGAGAGTCGCGGCGCAGGAACAGGGCCTTCTTCAGCGGTCCGCGCAGTTCGGGCTCGAAATAGGTCAGAGCCTTCGAGATACCGTGCTTTACGGCACCCGCCTGCCCCGATAATCCGCCGCCATCGACCAGACATTCGACATCGAACTGATTGGCGCGGTTGGCAATCGTAAAGGGCTGATTGACGATCATCTGCAAGACCGGACGCGCGAAGTAAACTTTGCACTCGCGGCCATTAACGGTGATCTTGCCGTTGCCGGCCTTGATCCAGACACGGGCAATCGCATTCTTGCGCTTGCCGGTGGCGTAGGAACGGCCGCGCTCGTCGACCTTGCGCTCACGCTTGGGCGCTTGATCTTGCGTCGGAGCGGCAACCGC
>OLLY01000047.1_pt1 | contig 9639 bp, 10 predicted proteins | sample 1604681 | NCBI WGS metagenome assembly OLLY01 (sample SAMEA104055725, study PRJEB20765) | soil metagenome | biome: Arctic tundra; feature: Polygonal ground; material: soil | place: USA | collected 2011-09 | depth 0-0.5 m | reverse complement strand
AAACAAAAACCACAATTCAACCACATGAATATAAACAATAATTAAGTATACTATACCGTTGCGTTTCGTTTTTTGTTGTGGTATGTTTGAGTCGTTCGCTGACGAAAAGCGAACATCCAACGTCAAGGAGACGATCATGAAAGTCCCATCAGTAGCTCTTGCAGCGGTAACAGTTTTAGCTCTCAGTGCAGCGCCTCTCTCATCTGCATCGGCGCGTGGATGGGATCATGGGTATCATCATCACGGTGGCGGCCATGGTGGTTGGGGTGGCCCAGGTATCGTAGTCGGCGCTGTTGTAGGTGTGGCAGCTGCTTTGTTAACGGCTCCGTTCGCTCTCGCGGATGCGGCTGTGGCGCCCTCTGCTCCAGTTTATGCGGCACCGGCTCCGGCCTACTATGCGGCTCCGCCTGCTTATTACGGCTATCAGCGCCGCGTTGTTTATAGTTATCCGGGTTATCCGCCGGCTCCGGTTTACGCCGCGCCAGTTTACTACGGTTACTAGAGGATTTGACGGAGTGTAATGAGGGGCGGATACAGGGAGTATCCGCCCCATCTTATCAAGACGATGGCGATAATGAAAAATTCACAAAAGCACACGTCATCCGCGAATTCACGCAAACCGCGCGGTGGCCGCCCTACTCAGGCCCGCGCGGCGCAGATCGAAGAGCATTTGCTGGAAGCTGCTACCAAGCTTTTTCTGGCTGACGGCTATGGCATCACCAGCATGGAAGCAATTGCCAAGGATGCCGGCATTGCCAAGCGCACGCTTTATCTGCGCTATCGCGACAAGACGAGTTTGTTTAACGCGGTGGTGCGGCATGTTGTCGATCGCTTACGCCCTGCGAACCCCCAGCAATTCTTTAAAGGAAAAAATCTGGAGGAAACGCTTCATCGGCTGGCGGTGCTTATTCTGCATGCCTCGCTATCGTCCGATGCTTTGGCTTTACAGCGGTTGATCCTGGCGGAGGCTTCGCGCTTTCCGGAATTGTCGGATGTCGTCAGTCACCTCGGCGCGCGCGAGGAAGCCGTGCACGGCATCTCGGGCCTGTTGCAGCAAGAGATGAAATTGAAGACGGACGAAGCCAATTTCGCAGCCGAGCAGTTCCTTTTCCTGCTGACGGCCGGGCCGCAGCGCCGCGCGCTGGTTGAACGGCATGTGCTGAGTGAAAGCGAACTCACCGCCTGGGCCCATCAGACGGTGCTGTTATTCCTCAATGGCTGCCGGAGAGGCAGCTAACCGGTTTCATTGACAGTATTTTAAGCCTCCGATAGCGTTGCGCCTTCATGCTATCGACGCCTCAACTCACAATCGATCTTGCAGCCCTTCAGGCCAATTACCGGATGCTGCGCGACCGCGCCAAACCGGCAGAGACGGCGGCTGTCGTCAAGGCCAACGCCTATGGCGTCGATGTGATACCGATTACGCAAGCCCTATATGCGGCCGGTTGCCGTACTTTTTTTACCGCTTATGCCGATGAATCGGCGGAGCTGCGCAAGGCTCGGCCCGATGTAACCGTTGCTCCGTTTCACGGCGTGGTCGAGCAGGAATATACCGATGCGGCTGCTCTCGGCATTATGCCGGTTCTCAATTCGCTGGGCGATATAGAAAGCTGGGCAAAATTCGCCAAACGGCAAAACAAAAAAATGCCCGCTTTCATACATTTGGATACAGGCATGAACCGGCTCGGCCTGACGCCGGATGAACAGGAAAGGCTGATTGCAGAACAACACCGGCTCGACGGGATTGAGATCAAGGCGTGGATGAGTCATTTCGCCTGTTCGGAGGAATTCGATAATCCGATGACCACCGTGCAGCGCGACAAGTTCAAATCCCTCCTCGCGCGGCTGCCAAAGGCGCCGGCCAGCCTGTGCAATTCATCCGGCATCTTTTGGGGCAAGGATTATGTATTCGATCTGGCGCGGCCCGGCGTGGCCATCTACGGGGTCAATCCGACTCCGAAACAACCAAACCCGATGCAGCCTGTCATAGAGCTGAAAGCGCCTATCCTGCAAATCCGTAACGTTGACACCAACATGACCGTTGGATACGGTGCAACGCATCGCATCGCCCGCAAGGGCCGCATCGCGACGCTTGCCCTCGGTTACGCCGACGGTTATCTGCGCTCCCTCAGCAGCCGGGGTCAGGTAAAAATCGGATCTCACCTCGCCCCTGTCGCCGGACGTATTTCCATGGACCTGATCACCGTCGATGTAAGCGATATTCCCGAACATGATGTGCATGTAGGCGCGCTGGCCACGATCATCGGGCCTCACCGCCCGGTCGATAAGGTGGCAGAAGAAGCCGGAACTATCGGCTACGAAATATTGACCGCTCTTGGTTCGCGCATGCAACGCCGTTATCTGGCCGGAGACGCGGCATGAATCCGCTGCGCCTGATCGGCCATACATTTCTTGAAGTGCTGGCCTCGACCGGCAGGCTGGCGTCTTTCACGATCAATTCCATCGGCCATTGCTTCCGGCCACCGTTCTTTTTTCGCCAATTTTTCCGGCAGATGATCGATATCGGTTATTTCTCGTTGCCGGTCGTCGGGCTGACCTCGCTTTTCACCGGTATGGTGCTGGCGCTGCAAAGCTATACCGGTTTTGCGCGGTTCGAGGCCGAAGGCGCTATCGCCACCGTTGTGGTTCTGTCGGTGACCCGCGAATTAGGGCCGGTTATGGCCGGTTTAATGGTGGCAGGGCGCATTGGCGCAGCGATGGCGGCTGAGCTTGGCACAATGCGCGTGACGGAACAGATCGATGCGTTGACCACCCTTTCGACCAATCCATACAAATATCTGATCGTGCCGCGCCTGGTGGCGGCGACGATTGCTTTGCCGTTGCTGGTGATTGTCGGCGATATCATCGGCGTGTTCGGCGGCTTTCTGGTCAGCGTTTACAAGCTGCAATTCAACGCCGCCGATTATATCGGGCAGACATGGGAGCATCTGGAGCCGCGCGACGTCGCATCCGGCTTGTGGAAAGCGGGCGTGTTCGGTTTCATTATCGCCTTGATGGGTTGCTATAACGGATTCAATTCCAAAGGCGGCGCGCAAGGCGTCGGCGCCGCGACCACCAATGCGGTGGTGACCGCTTCTATCCTGATCCTCGTCAGCGATTATCTGATGACGGGCATTTTCTTTGCCGGAAAATAAATGACGATTGCGGTTCCCAAAATCAGACTGACTGGCGTCAAGAAAGCCTTTGGCGATAAGCAGGTGCTGCGCGGCGTCGATCTGTCGGTCAACAAGGGGGAATCTGTCGTCATCATCGGCGGTTCCGGCACCGGCAAATCGGTGATGCTGAAATGCATTCTCGGCATGATGAAGCCGGATATGGGCTCGATTCAGGTCGACGGCGAGGAAACCACCAAACTGCGCGGCACTGCTCGCGACAGGCATCTGGCCAAATTCGGCATGCTGTTTCAGGGCTCGGCTTTGTTCGACTCCCTGCCCGTTTGGTACAATGTGGCTTTCAAATTGATGCGCATTCAGAAAATCTCACGCAAGGAAGCCCGGGACCGGGCGATGGCGACGCTCTCTTCGGTCGGCCTTAGCGCCGATGTCGGCGAGATGTATCCCGCCGAACTTTCCGGTGGCATGCAAAAACGCGTGGCGCTGGCCCGCGCCATCGCCGCCCGCCCTGAAATTATTTTCTTCGACGAGCCGACCACCGGTCTCGACCCGATCATGTCGGACGTGATCAACGAGCTGATCGTTAAATGCGTGCGCGAGCTTGGCGCCACCACGCTTTCCATCACGCATGATATGGCCAGCGCCCGCAAAATCGCCGACCGTATCGCAATGCTTTATGACGGCCGCATTATCTGGCAAGGGCCGAAGCGTGACATCGACCACTCAGGCAATCCCTACGTGGATCAATTCATCCACGGCCGCGCCGAAGGCCCGATCAAGATGCAGGTGCGGAAGCTGTAATTCTATACAACACGCCGAGACCAGAAACTTCTTCATAACGTCATCCCGGAAAATTTTCTCTTCGTTTGCCGGAGCTTTTGCGTAGGCAAACGAAAGAAAGTTTATCTGGGACCCCGTTACGATTTCCGTTCGACCGGTCTCGCCGATGGCGTAACTGGGTCCCGGATAAATTTACCTTCGCAAAAGCTACGGCAAATTTTCCGGGATGACGTTACTGGATCAGATCATCTGCTCCGCCAGCTTCAATCCCCGGGCAATCGCAGCATCCATATCGTAATAACGATATTCGCCGAGGCGGCCGCAGATCAGCACATTCTTTAATTCTCGCGCGCGTTCGGCATAGCGTTGATAGAGCGCGGCGTTGGCGGCATCGGGGAATGGATATTCGAAACCGGCGGGATCTTCGGGCGTGAAAGGCGTTTCGCTGGTGACCAGGGTTCCTTTAATTTTCTGCACGAACCGTTCAGGCAGCATTTTTTTCCATTCCAGCGTGCGGATTTTCGGGCCGTCCTGCGCCGAGGGATAATTCACCTGACAAGCCGGCTGAAATGAATCCTTATCTTCATAATAAAAATGATCGCGCTTCTGTCCGCGATAAAGCAGCCGCCCGAAATCGAAACCAAAATATTCATCTATCGGGCCGGTGAAAATCGTCATGCACCGCGGCAAGATTTCATCGCGGTTTTGCAGATAATCGAAATTAAGCGTGACCGGAATACCCGCGATCATCGAGCGCACGAATTCGGTATAGCCGTGGGTTGGAATGCCCTGATATTTGTCGCGCTTGAGCCGCGTTTCGCCGTCGGTGCGAACATCGAAACGCCCCGCAAGCTCCGCCGCCAGCGCCGTACAGGGCTTGCCCCATTGTTTTTCGGTATAGCCTTTGACGAATTTCTCATAGATCGGCCGAGGCATCAGGCCGAGGCTGGCTTCCTCGAAATTGGCGGGCGTACCGCTGAAACCGGGCTTCCACGCCGCGCCGACGGTGCGAAGAATATACTCTTCCTGTATCGGCCAATATTCATGCTTGCCGTCGATCATGCTCATCAACGTGGCCGCGAAAGGCTCGAATGTGGTGAAGCGATTGACGAATTCCCAGATGCGGTCGGCATTGGTGCGGAAATAATGCGGCCCATAAAAATGATAGCGAATGCCGGATTCATGAAGACAATCGAACACATTGCCCGCGATATGCGGCCGCCGTTCGACCATATGAACCGAATGCCCTTTATCGGCCAGCGTGCGGGCGATAGTGGCTCCGGTCAGGCCCGTGCCGACGATCAGATAATCGACATTCATTATGCGCTTCCCAACTGCTCGGGCTTCATGATGTTTAAAACCGGGCGATATATCAGTTTGGTATGATGCCGCGTGATCCACCAGCTAAACAACCGCTCGGCTAGAAACCCGTACACTTTGCGTTGATAAGGATCTTCGCTCGGCACGATGTTCCGTTCGACTTCAAACAGGATCGGAAACAGCCATTCGCAATAGGCATTCATCATCGCGCGGCGGGCGATAAACATATTATAGCCGACCAGCGCTTTCGTATTACGAAAGAAATTTTTCGCCGGCTGCGCTTCTTCAGGATGAAGTTTTTGAATAGCCACTATCGTCGCATCCCACGAGGCTTTGTCGTGAGAAACGATATATTGCTCATCGAGCGGCGCGTTCAGCAACATCGGCATCGGCACGATCATTTCCGCCAGCCGCATTTCGGCATCGAAGATCATGCCGCTACCGTCGGCACCAAGCAGCATTTGGGTATGCTCGAAGCTCGCGGCGAATGGCGCATTGCCGGGCAGAATCAAAGGGCAAAAAAAGCGGCGGTAATGGCAGAGACCGATAAGATCGTCAGTCGCATTCTTCCACATCCAATAAAGGCCGGTGATTTCGGCATAATACGGATTGCGGACAGAGATATTGTCGCCCTGATCGTCACGCAAGGCATTCGCCATTGTGAAATTCGCATTGGCCGCGCCGACATGCAGCTTGACCAGATAGTCAGCTTTGGGAATTTGAGTTTCGGCATGCGTAACGACGAAGATTTTAGGCATCGCTGAATCCCTTACCGACTCTCACGAAAGAGAATCGCGAAGAATCCTGCATACTTCATCGTAATTGCCTACAGTTTTCGTAGCCTCGGGGATATTGCGGCCGTCCAGCGCCCAATAAAGACGCATGGCCATGCCCCCGGCCTTCGCCGCCTGTATATCGCGCTGTTGATCGCCCAGAAAGGCCGAGCGCGCGGGATCAAGGTTCAAGCGTTGAACGGTATCCATCACCATACCGGGGTTAGGCTTGCGCCAATAGCTTTCGCGGGCATAGGCGGCCGCGGTTCCTTCCGGATGCTCAAAGCAGGCCAGCACCAGATCTATCGCAATGCCCTGCCCGGCCAATTCCTTTAACATCGCGCGGGTGATTTGTTCGTAATCATCGGGTGTATAGAGGCCACGTGCGACGCCCGCCTGATTGGTCAAAATCGCGAGGCGAAAGCCCATATCCTGCGCCGCGCGCATAAATGTAAATATGCCGGGCATGAATTCGAACTGCTCAAGCCGGGCGATATAGCCGCGCTCGACATTGATAATTCCGTCTCGATCTAGCAACAATCCGCGCCGCATTTTCCTGTTCCTTTTCCAAGGCTTCTGATTATATTAATGATCACTTGCTGCAACTTCCAGCCAAAGGTTTCCCAATGCCGAAACGCCTTGTCATTCTTATGCTCGCCTTCGTTTTAGGAGTTCTGCCCATGTCTGTATCCGCTGCCGACCAAAAACCGGTTCTCGATCCCGAAAACACCATTTATCTGGAGCTGCCCGCCGGCCGGGTGGTGATCCAGCTGCGCCCCGATCTGGCGCCGAACACCGTCACACGCATCAAGCAACTGGCCCGGCAAGGTTTCTATAACGGGCTTGTGTTCCATCGCGTGATTCCCGGCTTTATGGCGCAAACCGGCGATCCGTTGGGCAATGGCACCGGCGGTTCGGGCATGCATCTGAAGGCCGAATTCTCGCAAGCGCCTTTCGTTCGCGGCACGGTTGCCATGGCCCGCGCGAACGATCCGGATTCTGCCGATAGCCAGTTCTTCATCTGCTTCGACGATTCCTCGTTCCTCAACGGCAAGTATACCGTGTTCGGCGATGTCGTCTCCGGCATGGAAAATGTCGATAAGGTCAAGATGGGTACGCAAGCAAATAACGGCCATGTCGACGATCCGACCAAGATCGTCAAAATGTCTGTCGCTGCAGACGCGAAGAAGAAGAAGGACTAATCGCCTAAAGCGATAACACCCAATCTTTCAATTGCTGTGCGTGTGCGGCCCAAGTGCGGTCTTTCATAAAGGCCGCGGCCGCCACGCCGGTTTTCCGTCGTAATTCCGTGGAAGCGTAAAGACGTTCGAGCGCATCGATAATTTCCTCGACATCGCTTTCGCCCCACCCCTCAACGCCCATAGGACCAGATGCCTGCGCGGGCGACTGACGGCGCAACGGAATGCAATTGTCATCGCGGATAATATCGCGAACGCCAGTGTTATCGGCCAGGATAACCGGCAAGCCACAAGCCATTGCCTCCATCGCCACGAAATTGGTGCCACCCTCGGCGCGGCTGGGCTGCAGGGCGCAATCCATCTCGCGCAGGACCATTGGGAATAGCTGGTTGGGCACCGTGCCGATATCGAACACGCGGGCAGGATCGACGCCGTTATCGGCCACCCATTTAGCGGTGTTGAGCGTTTTCTCAGCGGCCAGCGTCAGCGGCGCATTAAGTTTGCCCTGAAATCCGGCGGCCATTTTAGGCCACGGGCTTTGCCAGGATGTGATGAGCATCGCGTCATTATGGCGGCGCGAGAATTCGCGGAACGCCAGCAGGACCAGATCCTGCCCTTTGCGGAATTCGATTTTGCCGCCGGTAAAAATATAAAACAGGCCGGGATCGAGCAGGCCCGATTTCGGGCCCGGGAAAAACAGCGAGGGGTCGATGGATTCGTGAATGAGATGAACGGGCTTTTTCACCTGCGCGCGCAAAAGATCGGTATTCCACTGGCTGCAGGTCAGGAAATAACCGTAAGGATCGAGACGCGAGACGATCGGCGCAATATTGGTATCTTCGAACACGGTGCGGGCAATATTCTTTTTGCCACCGATGCGGCCCTGATGATTGGTGGAAAAACTGTTGCCGAGCGAATGGATAACGGGAATATCCAGCTCGATTATTTGTGTGGCGATCGCATCCAAAATCCGCTGTGCGTTGACGTTGTTGAATTCGATATGCGGCTGCATGCGTTTCAGCCGCAGTGGATCGATCATGCGCAGATCGTCTTCCTGAATAGGAAACATCATCATCGGCTTGAGGTCGGGTGTCAGCGACCAATGAAAAAAGATGTTAAGGCCGGCGATGCCCCAGCCGAAATTACTCGAGGCCTGCCAGCATAGAAGGATGACTTTTTCGTCGGAGGACATTGGTAAGGAATTAACCAAGGGAACGGAAGAATTGGCTTATAGCACGGCTTTTCGCTATGCTCCACAGCATGAAAACTATTCATGTCATTGGCGGTGGTTTGGCGGGCAGCGAAGCAGCGTGGCAATTGGCCCGCGCGGGCGTGGCCGTAGTGCTGCACGAAATGCGGCCCGTGCGCAAAACCGATGCGCATCAGACCGACAGCCTTGCCGAGCTGGTTTGCTCTAACTCATTCCGTTCCGACGATAGCGATTATAACGCGGTCGGGTTGCTGCACGCCGAAATGCGACGAATGAATTCGCTGATCATGAGCTCGGCCGATGCGCATCAGGTGCCCGCGGGCGGTGCTTTGGCCGTGGATCGCGAAGGCTTTGCCGCTGCCGTGACAACCGCGCTGGAAAACGAACCACTCGTTACAATCAAGCGCGAGGAAATTCCGGCGCTGCCGGAAGGAGACGATCCGGTGATCGTGGCGACCGGCCCCCTTACCTCCTCGCCTCTGGCGGAATCCATTCGCGCGCTGACGGGCCAGGATTCTCTGGCTTTCTTCGATGCCATTGCGCCAATCGTGCATCGCGAAAGCATCGATATGAGCAAGGCATGGATGCAATCGCGCTATGACAAGGTTGGGCCCGGCGGAACCGGCGCCGATTACATCAATTGCGCGATGGACAAGGAACAGTACGAAAATTTCATCAACGAATTGCAGGCGGCGCCGACAACCGATTTCAAGGAATGGGAAAAATCGACGCCCTATTTCGAAGGCTGCCTGCCGGTCGAGGTTATGGCCTCGCGCGGCGTGGATACGCTGCGTTATGGGCCGATGAAGCCGGTTGGTCTCACCGATCCGCATAACAGCAAGCGCCCTTATGCCGTGATCCAGCTGCGGCAGGATAATGCTCTCGGCACCCTGTACAATATCGTCGGCTTTCAGACCAAGATTAAATATGCCGAACAAACGCGCGTACTGCGGCTTATTCCGGGCCTGGAAAAGGCCGATTTCGCCCGCCTGGGCGGTCTGCATCGCAATACCTTCATCAACAGCCCGTTGCTGCTGGATAAGCAGTTACGGCTCAAGGCGCGGCCGCATATTCGCTTCGCCGGGCAGATTACCGGCGTCGAAGGCTATATCGAATCCGCCGCTATCGGATTGCTGGCGGGGATTTTTTGCGCTGCTGAAGTTTTTGAGATGGCGGCAGCAACAGGGTCCCCTCCCCCTCGTGGGGAGGGTTGGGGAGGGGGG
>OLLY01000095.1_pt1 | contig 9774 bp, 6 predicted proteins | sample 1604681 | NCBI WGS metagenome assembly OLLY01 (sample SAMEA104055725, study PRJEB20765) | soil metagenome | biome: Arctic tundra; feature: Polygonal ground; material: soil | place: USA | collected 2011-09 | depth 0-0.5 m | reverse complement strand
GACAGTAGTTATGGAAACGTCCTGCAATACAACAGCTCCGGACAGGTCGGTATCGGTGTCACTCCGCAATATCCGCTGGATGTGAGTACTGCTATCGCGATTAACGGGACGGCTGTATTGCAGCGCGGCGGCACGGAAGCTTTTCTTTTTCCTTACGGTACCGGTTATTCGGACAATACCGTCTATGTCGGCAGCTACGGTAAAAACACCAGTCTGTCGGTGACTGATAAACTTCAGATCAACGGCAGCAGCTGGCTGAATGCCGACGCCGCCAATACGGTCGTCGGCGTGCAGAACGCTCCTGCCTGCACGGCCAATCAGGCTTTGACGAAAACCGGCGATGCGCAGTTCGCCTGCGTGGCGGTGACGGACATTCAGAATGTCGGAACTACGACCCTGCCGAATTGCGCGGGCAACGGGTCGTTTCTGACTTCTAATGGAAATTCGTTTTCATGCCAGGCGCAAACAATACCGCCGACGCCGCCGAAGTATTGGGATATAAACGACGGTACGGTTCTCTATAATACGTCGGGGGCTACAGTCGCCATCGGGTTGACCTACACGACGTATCAACTCGACGTTAATACCGACATCGCTGTTACGGGCACGGATGCTTTGCGGCGCGACGGATACAACGCTTTTCTTTATCCGTGGGGCACCGGTTATACGAGATCGGTCCTTTATCAAGGTAATACCGTTACAAGGGGGACGCCGGTCTACGTTGGCGGCGGCAATATCACGGATATGCGCGTTACAGGTCTGTTGGGGACTGCCAACTTTGATCCGGTAGTCGGTATACCGTCAGGTTGGGTCGGCGGCGTTCATACATGGGACGTCTATGCCGAAGGATCGGTCGGCGTGGGCCCGACTGGCGGGCCGGCGATTGCTTATATGAACAATGCGGGTACGGTTGCGGCCACTGATTACTGTATCAATGGCAACTGCACCCGGACGCCGGTACCGAAGAATTTTTCCTGCCCGACCGGACAAATGATGACCGGATTTGACGGTAATGGCAACCCGGTCTGCACTGTGGCCGGCGTGCCGGATTGCAGCAATCTGGGCTACACCGTTCTTTCGAACAATGGAGACGGAAACGGCTTTTTTTGCAACGTGATATGCCCCGGCGGAACCGGGCTTGTCGGCGACGATGGTTTTTATAGTGGTGGCGATCAGACTTATTATTATAATTTTCCCAACGGAAAACTAGGCGAGGTCGTGCCCCATGGAGGTGTCAATACGATGTTTCTTGGTAACGATTCCTGCAGTGAGACTGAATATATGCTTCAATGCACTATTACAGGTTGGATTCAGGTTGGCACTACGGAGGCACTCGCTTGCCAACCCCCTCCTCAATATTCGGATGTCGGTGGGCTTTAAAAAGGGCTTGCCGAGCGGAAAGGGAAGCGGGTGGGCGTTACTCAGCGGAAACTTCATTGGGCGGCTGAAGCGCCACGCAGAATCGTTCCTCCAAAAAGTCGGGCTTTGCATCGGTATCCCAGGGTTCATTTTCCGGCACGCTAGCCATCCGGATGCGCACGCTACGCGGGGGCCTGTCCAGCCGGGCCGTGGCAAGGCGGCATAAATAAACACCTAACGCTTTGCGCCTGCCTGCTGCCGCATTTCCCGATAGCAACGAAAAATAGCGCTGCCAGCGAAGGTTGACGAAGCTGACGCTGTAATCATTTAGTTTCAGCTCAAATAAAGGTGGAGACCATAAGGTTTCCAATTGTACGGTTTCTCCGGCAAATCCCTCGCCAACCAGACTATAGCGCGTCTGCGCATTGGGAGGGTTGGGCGCAAAAAGATCCCAGCGTTGCCGCATCTGAAAAAACGTCGCCATACGATTGAGCCAGAGGGGCATGCCGCCAAACAGATACGGCGTTTCGCGCGGCTGTTCGTCCGGCAGTTCGGCATAAAATCTGCTATTTTCGAAATGAACGGACATTGCCGGCCGGCGCATATCCATAACCATAAATGCAACGGTGAGCAGCAGCAGGAATCCGCATATGTAAGCAGATAAAGTGCCTATCGGCTGCTGAGCGTGGAGGGGAAGTAATTTTCTTGTTGCCGTGCTCAACAAATCGAAATTTACATTCGGCGCTTTATTCCACCAGCGATCGGGAACCAGTAGAACCATGTAGATAATGCAGATGTAAGGAAAAAGACCGGCATGCAGAGTTAGAGCTATGCCGATATGCATGGCAACAGCGCCCAGGATAGCCATGATGCGCGTGACATTGTTATGCCAGGGGCAATAGATCAGGAACGGGATAAGCAGCTGGAAAATCATAATGGCGTAATTCAGCGCCGGGAACCAATCGCCATATGAATGAACAAGCAATAATCCCAGCGGCGTCGAGCCCCATATATTATCCTGCAAGGCTTTTCCCAGCGCATCGCCATTCCACCAGGAAACGCTCGCGAACTTGTAAAGAGCAGAGAAAAGATAAAGCGCCATAACCTGAAATTTTATGGCGAAAAAAGGCAGGATCGGGTCGCGATATTCGCGGGGGCCCGGATCGAGGGCTGCATCGATGCTCCACCGTCGCCCCATCGGCAGAAACAGCGACCATAAAAGAAATAATTTGACCAGGGTGGCATCGCCGGAAATCAGATAGGGATTGCGCCACAGCAGGGATGTGTATGTGACGAACAAAACAAAATTGGCCAGCCGTGTTCTGTAGCCGAGGCCAAAACTTATAAGAGCCACGATGTGCGTAGCGATGAAGATGCAATGAAAGAGCCAATAGTCGCTCATCATCAAAAGCGAAAAGAAACTGCCGTTTATGTCTTCGCCGCCGTGAAGCGCGGTGGTACGCGGCAGAACGCCGGAGTCTGTAAAAAGATCCGTGTAATAAGGCAAGACGTTGGCACAGAAATCGATGCCGAGAAATAGCGCCAGCAAAATGCGGAATGCAGCGAGCGATCTGTAATCGCGCGCGAACAGAATCTCACGCCACGAGCCGGTTTTTTCGCCGCCGCTTTGTGTCATGCCTGTCATGGCGACTCCGGCGGTAATGGAATTTGGCTGTACCCGGCGCAGCTATATGTTTCGGTAAACTTCGGCGGCGAATCCGGCGTCCATGCGTTGAGTAAAGAATCTTCATAAACGCGTATCTCGACGCGCGTTATGTAATTGAGCGGATCGGCGTCAGCGCTGTTGGTTTTGCCGCACAGGTAGTGCGCCATCGCCGCCCGCGCCTGCGGCCCACCATCTTCAAAACGCGTAAAATAAACCAGCCAGCGATGATTGATGAATTCGACGCTATAATTATCGGGAGCCGATTGGAAAAACGGCGGCGACTGCAGGGAGACGATATCCACGCTGGCGCCGTCGGGTTTATAGCCTGTAATCGCATAATGTCTCTGCTGATGCGTCGGGATGGGGGCAAAGATATTCCACTTTTGCGCGACCTGGAAAAAATCGGCCGTGCTTTGGAGCCAACGCGGCTTTTTCAATTTTACCCACTCGGTATCCGGCAGAAAAAACGGTTTCGGAATATCGAAGGTCTGGTAGGACAGACACGTAACCATAAGGAAAAGACAGAAACCGGCGGTAACGGGGTTGAGCGAAGGTTGAACGTGAAATGGCAGCAGCGCGGCGGTCCAGCGGCCCCATAATGGACGGCGCGCGCCGATCCAACCATAGAGTTTGCGCATGGCGGGCTGCAGGAAAGCCAGATCCGTCAGCGCGCCGAAAAACCAGAGGAAAGGGTTTTGTTTAAGGACATAGGAAACGGCGCGCCAATGCATCAAGGGGCGGCCTTCCGTATCGTAAACGACCCAGGAATTATTCTGCTTCAATAGAGCAAGCGTTTCGGGATTTTGATCGGCCGCCAGTACGGGTACGCCTGTCGGCAGGCAAAATTCGCGAAAGAGCAGGGCGGTCTTTCGGCAGAATTCGCAGCCGGGCTCGTAAAAAATGCGGATGCGGCCAAGGCGCGCGCGCCGCGACGCCAGTAATTTATTCCACCATTCATCGGGCACGAGAATGACCAGATATATAATGCATATAAAGGGAAACGTTCCGACATTGAGCATGAAAAGGAATGCGGTGTGCATGCAAGCCGAGCCAAGCAAGGCAATTCCGCGCGTGAAGCCGTTATAGAAAGGCGAATAAACCAGAAAGACGAAAAGAAACTGAAAAGCCATGACGGCGTAAGTCACCAGCCAGAGATAACCGGCAAAATGATCGGCCAGCCACAGGCCGGGCACTGTGGCTCCGAACAGATTGTCTCTTAATGTTATGCCGACGGCCATTCCGTTCCACCACGGTGCGCCTGCGAATTTGTAAAAAAACGAAAAAATATAGACGATCGAAATCTGCATGCGGATGGCTGTGAATGGAATGGCTGGATAAGGCCGGTCTCGCGGTTCCGGATCGAGAGCGGCATCGACGCTCCAGTATCGCGCCATCGGCAGGAACAGCGACCAGAGCAGTAAAAGTTTGGCGAGAAATTCCGCGTTTGAGTTCAGCATCGGGTTGCGCCAGAACATCGATGTATAGGTGATAAACAAAATGAGATTGGCCCAGCGCGTTTTGAAGCCGATGCCGAATGCAAGAATGGCCAGAATGTGAGCCGCGATAAACAGCAGGTGATAAACCCGGTAATCGCAGGCTGTCAGCAACGAGAGCAGGCCGGGATTATGATAGGACGTGAACAGGGCATCCCGGGGCAACAGGCCCTGATCGGTATAAAAAATACCGTAGTAAGGAAGTACGCAGATAAAAAAATCGGCGGCCAGGAAAATCGCGAATAAAATACGAAACAGGCTCAGCGATTGGTAATCGCGGGCCAAAAAAATATTACGCCGGGTACTTATAAGATTTTCCGATTGCACGGCGTTTTCGAAGCTCATGTTTCGGGTGCCCCATAGGTTCCCTCTCCCCCAAAGGGGGCGAGGGGCAGGGTGAGGGGGCGACTCTACAATCGAGAGAGCCCCCTCACCTGGCAAAATCTAAGGCTTGCCAAAAAGAGCAAGCCTAAGATTTTGCGTCCTCTCCCCCGATGGGAGAGAGGAAGTCTTCTCTACATCATCATTTAAACTCGACCGGCACCTTCGGCTCTTATCTGCTGGCGCAGTAGATCGATCGGCGCGTAGCCACCGCTGCTTTTGTAGTACCAGAAGGTCCAGCCGTTACAGGCGGGCAGGCCTTGCACCAACGCACCGACCTTGTGAATGGAGCCGCGAAGTTCGCCGCTGCGGTGGTCGGGAACGATCAGGGTGGCGTCGGCCTTGACCCGCGCCTTATAGCGCTGGCGTTCGTCATACAGAAAATCGCCGGGGTGCAGCAGCTCGCGTTCCAGCACGGTGCCGAAGGGAATGCGCGGTTCTTCGCGCTTGGCGGGTGTAGTAAGGAATTCGGATTCCGGCGTTATATTAATGCCGGCGATACGGCGTTCGGCGAATTTGGCGTAGGTTTTTTCGCGCTCGATGCCGATGAAATGGCGGCCAAGCTTTTTGGCGACCGCGCCCGTGGTGCCGGAGCCGAAGAACGGATCGAGGATCACGTCGCCCGGCTTGGTCGAAGACATGATCACGCGATAGAGCAGTGATTCCGGCTTCTGGGTCGGATGAGCTTTGTTGCCATCGTCTCCTTTGAGGCGTTCCTTGCCGGAGCAGATCGGCAGGATCCAGTCGCTGCGCATCTGCTTTTCGTCATTCATATTTTTCATCGCTTCGTAATTGAAGCAGGGGCGCGCTTCCTGTGCAGGCGATGCCCAGATCATCGTTTCGTGCGCGTTGGTAAAACGCTTGCCGCGGAAGTTCGGCATCGGGTTGGTTTTGCACCAGATGATATCGTTCAAAATCCAGTAGCCGAGATTTTGTAAAATCGCGCCGACGCGGAAGATGTTGTGATAGCTGCCGATTACCCAAAGACAGCCGTCGGGCTTCAGCACGCGCTTGGCGGCTTTGAGCCAGTCGTAAGTGAATTTATCGTAGGCGGCGAAATCGCTGAATTTGTCCCAATCGTCATCGACGCCGTCGACGCGAGAATTATCCGGGCGCGTAAGCTCGCCACCCAGTTGAAGATTGTAGGGAGGATCGGCGAATATGGCGTCGACCGAATGCGCGGGCAGGCCGTTGAGAATGCGGATGCTGTCGCCGATCAAAATTTTATCGAGCGGCAGGATATCGGCAGAGGTTTTTATAGCGCGCTTCATAGCGGGCGACACTTATCCACGCACCTGGTTAATTGCAAGTTAAATTTAGAAAAAGAGTCTTTTGAATCATTTGGTTAATTCGGAATGTTCGCAGAGTGATGCGGGAAAGACTCACTGCTTATGAAGCTATATCAAACTCAAGCTGATCGACCAAAGCAAAGCCGGGGCGGTGCCATTTGGTGGGGCCGAGGCGGCGCAGGGCTTCGCGGTGTTTGCTTGTGGGATAGCCGACATTGGTTTCCCAGCCATAGCCGGGAAATTGTTCAGCCAGTTTTTTCATGAAGCGGTCGCGCGTGACTTTGGCGATGATCGAGGCGGCGGCGATGGAAAGGCATTTATCGTCACCGGCGACGATTGCCGTTGCCTGGCACGGAAGATCGCGCGGCACTTTATTGCCGTCGATCAGGGCCATATCGATCTGCACTGCCAGTCCTTCGATAGCGCGTTTCATTGCCAGCATGCTGGCCCAGAAGATATTAAGCCGCCCGATTTCCTCGACCGAAGCTTCGGCCACGCAGAATTTGCAGAGATGGGTTAACGGTATGAAGATGGCTTCGCGTTGTGCGAGCGTCATCTGTTTGCTGTCGCGGATCTCGCGTTTTATTTCGCGCGGCAGGACGGCGGGCAAAATTGCGGCTGCTGCTGTAACGGGCCCGGCCAACGGCGCGCGACCTACTTCATCGACGCCGCAGACGATTTTGCCCTGATGAAAGCCGTGACGTTTTTCGTGCAAAAGGGTCGGCATGAGAGAATCCGGAAACAGATCGATGTTCATCCGCTACACTCGTTTTTATACGGAGGCAACCAACAACCGGTAACAAACTGTGCCTCATGGGCAACAGAACAGCAGTAAAGCCGATTGTAACGTAGTAAAATCGATGCTTATTTTGCCTCGGTTTTTACATGCGGCATTGCGAAGAAGTCCGCTAAAAAAACTGTTGTTTAAGAGTCAGGGCGCGATTAGGATCGTTTGTGCTTGCAATGGATGGGCAATCGATGAGAGTTAGAAGATTGCCGCTGCAAGCAAAAGGTTTTGCGAAGATTTCTGCGAATAGCAAAAGCAATAAGGCAGAAACGGTTCGGCTAGTATGTTTTAGCGAACCTGCAAGACGAAATGTAAACTTGGACACACAACAGGATATGGGGATCTTTGCATGAGACAGGGTGGTCCCAATCGGCGTCCGCGTGGCCGTCATCACGGTGGTCATGATCGGCACGATCGCCAAGGCGGCGGTAACGGTGGTGGTGGCGGTGGTAATCGCATGCCGGATCCGATGAGCGTCGGACGTCCGCGTTCGGCTGCTTCGCTGCGTCATCAGACTTTCGATAGCCATTGCCTCGACGTGCGCGTACGCGGCAATGCATGGCAGGTCTATGAAAAATACCAGCAGCTGGCTCGCGATGCGGGCAGCGGCGGCGACCCGGTTTCGGCCGAGAATTACCTGCAGCATGCCGAGCATTATTTCCGCATTATCGAGGCGATTAACGAGGCTACCGCTGCCGAGCAGCGTCAGCGCGGCGGACCTGTTTCGCCGTTCGGCCAGCAGCCAGAAATGCCGGCTAATTACTACAGTGCAGAAGGCGCATTGCCCCAACCGCCTGCCGGTGCTCCGGCGGCCGATGGGGCTAATCCGGCGGCGGCTCAACAGCCGCAAGCCGCGCAGGCTGAAGTTATTCAGCGTCAGCAGCAAAGCGCGTTCATCGCACCAGAAGAAAGTGATGATCAGGGCGGCCCGGAACCTATGGTGGCCCGGCGGTAAGCTAATTAATGAGAATTGGTATGAGTGATGAAAATACTGCATAACTATTCATTCGATATTTAGATAGTAGCAAGGAATTACTACGCTCATTTGCCCGCTTTGGCGGTTAGGCGTATGAGTGGCGCATGAACTCCATCAACATCTTCGACCGGTTGCCTCGCGATTGCTGGGTCAACATCGACGCCGGACAGCTGGCGGAAAATATGCGTGTGCTGATCGCCGCCGCAGGCGTGCCCGCTTTGGCCGTGGTGAAGGCTAACGGATACGGCCACGGATACGCGCATGCGGCGCGGGCGTTTTTAAAGGGCGGTGCGAGGTATCTGGGCGTCGCAAGTCTGGCCGAGGCTTTGGCTTTGCGGCAAGACGGCATCGCTGTTCATACATTGATCATGTGCGGAATGCTGCCGCCGGAAATGAAGCTGGCGGCGGAGGCGGAAGTAGAATTTCTGGTATGGCGCGCAGATCACATTCAGGCGCTGCGGGAATTCGCCGGTGACTTTGCGCCGGTGCGCGTGCATCTCAAGGTCAATACCGGCATGGGGCGATTGGGTTGCTGGCCGCATGAGGCCGCAGCGATTGCGCAGGAGTTGCTGGCCATTCCCGGCGTGGAACTGACCGGGCTGATGACGCATTTTGCTTCAGCCTATAATCCTGGCATTCCCGATACCGACAAACAGATCGCTTTGTTCGATGAGGCGATTGCGGGATTGGCCGCCGCAGGCATTCGGCCAAAGATCATTCACGCGGCCAATTCATCGGGCGCGTTGTGTCATCCGAAAGGGCGATACGACATGGTGCGTTTCGGCATTTCGATGTATGGCGTGCCGGGCGATATGGTGCCGCTGCCGGACGGTGTTAAACCGGCGCTGAGCTGGCATGCGAAGATTGTTTCGACCAGCATTCTGCCGAAGGGACACGGCGTCAGCTATGCCGGGGAATATAAAATGCCGGAGGAAGGCCGTATCGGCGTGTTGCCGGTCGGCTATGCCGACGGGTTCCGCCGCGTGCCGAAGAATGTGAATATGGTTCTGGTTGAGGGCCGCGAGTGCCCAACGTTGGGCCGCACATGCATGGATCAGATTATGATCGATCTGAACGGCTTTGGCGATATCACCGGTGCGGAAGCGGTGCTGCTTGGGCGGCAGGGCGATAAGGAAATTACCGCGCGCGATCTGGCCAAGCGCTGGGGCACGAATGCCTATGATGTATTTCTGGGCATCAGTCCGCGCGTGCCGCGGAGGGTGGTTTGATATTTCCTCTCCCCCACGGGGGAGAGGATAGAAAATCTTGGCGAATTGCATTTGGGCAATTCGCTTAGATTTTCTTGGTGAGGGGGATTCTCCCGGCGAGAGTGCGCCCCCTCACCTGGCAAAAACTAAGGCTTGCTAAAAAGCGCAAGCCTAAGTTTTTGCGTCCTCTCCCCCGATGGGGGAGAGGAATGCGTTTGTTATGTTTCAAAGGGATTTTATGAGTCTTGCACCTCAAGTTATCACTTTCGGCTGCCGCCTGAACGCCTATGAATCCGAAGTGATGCAGAATCATGCGATTGCGGCGGGGTTGGGCAATGCCGTTATCGTCAACACTTGCGCGGTGACGGCAGAGGCCGAGCGGCAGGCGCGGCAATCGATACGGAAAATTCGCCGCGAACGGCCAGGTGCGCGCATTATCGTAACCGGATGTGCGGCGCATATCGACCCCGCCAAATTCACGTCAATGCCGGAAGTCGATTGCGTGATTGCGAATGACCGGAAGATGGAGTTGGCGGCGTTTGAGGAGTTGGGACAGCGTGGCGGCGAGAACCGGCAAAATTCCTCCCCCCTTGCGGGGGAGGTTAGGTGGGGGGG
>OLLY01000177.1_pt1 | contig 9839 bp, 7 predicted proteins | sample 1604681 | NCBI WGS metagenome assembly OLLY01 (sample SAMEA104055725, study PRJEB20765) | soil metagenome | biome: Arctic tundra; feature: Polygonal ground; material: soil | place: USA | collected 2011-09 | depth 0-0.5 m | reverse complement strand
CACCTAACCTCCCCCACAAGGGGGGAGGAATACCACCAGTCCTCGCCGAAAGAAACGCACACTGATCGAGAGATCGTCTTCTCATCCAAGTTTGCATGCCCCGTCAGCGGCTTTACGATCGATGAGATTGAGCCGCGGCTGTTTTCGTTCAACAACCCTTATGGCGCATGCCCGGCCTGCGACGGGTTGGGCGAGAAGCTTTATTTCAATCCCGAGCTTGTCGTTCCCAATGACAAACTGAGCATCACTGAGGGTGCTATTGCGCCGTGGCGCAGCATTACATCCAGTTTCTATACGCAGACTCTGGATGCGTTGTCGCGCAGCTATAAGCAAAGCCTCAACAAGCCGTGGAAAGATCTGGATAAGAAATTCCGCGACGCCGTTCTGCACGGCACCGGCGAGCGTGAGATCACGTTCCATTACGACAAATACAAAACCACCAAGCCGTTCGAAGGCGTTATCCCCAATCTCGACCGGCGGTGGAAGGAAACCGAAAGCCAATGGCGGCGCGAGGATCTCAGCCGCTTTCAATCCGCCCATGCTTGTGAAGTATGTCAGGGCCAAAGGTTGAAGCCTGAAGCGCTGGCGGTGAAAATCGCCGGCAAAAATATCAGCGAAGTCACGGCGTTTTCGATTAAAGCTGCCGGTGAGTGGTATTTAAATCTGTCGAAGCAACTGACGCCAAAGCAGCGTGAAATCGCCGCCCGCATTTTAAAGGAAATCAACGACCGGCTCGGATTTCTGAATAATGTGGGGCTTGAATATCTAACGCTGGCGCGGGCATCCGGCACTTTGTCGGGCGGCGAAAGCCAGCGCATCCGGTTGGCATCGCAAATCGGATCGGGCCTGACCGGCGTTCTGTATGTGCTGGACGAACCCAGCATCGGCCTGCATCAGCGCGACAACGACCGGCTGCTGGTGACGCTGAAAAGGCTGCGCGATCTGGGCAATACCGTGCTGGTGGTGGAACATGACGAAGACGCCATTCGCAGCGCGGATTATCTGATCGATATGGGGCCGGGAGCAGGCGTACATGGCGGCCATGTTATCGCGCAGGGCACGCCGAAAGAGGTTGAGAAAAATCCCAACAGCATCACCGCGCAATATCTGACCGGCAAAAAGAAAATTCCGATTCCGGAGGAGCGTCGTCCCGGCAAAAAGAGTCAGTGGCTGGAAGTGGTCGGCGCGCGCGAGAATAATCTGAAAAATCTGAAGGTGAAATTTCCGCTCGGCACTTTCACTTGCGTGACCGGCGTTTCGGGCGGCGGCAAATCGACTTTGGTGATCGAGACTTTATACAAATCGCTGGCGAAGCAACTGAACGATGCGCGCGATATCCCCGGCGCGCACGACGCCATTAAAGGCGTCGAACATATCGACAAGATCGTCGATATCGATCAGTCGCCCATCGGCCGCACGCCGCGCTCGAACCCCGCCACTTACACCGGCGCTTTCACGCCGATCCGCGACTGGTTCACCGGCTTGCCCGAATCCAAGGCGCGCGGTTATCAGGCCGGGCGTTTTTCGTTCAACGTGAAAGGCGGCCGCTGCGAGGCTTGCGAGGGCGACGGCGTCATTAAAATCGAGATGCATTTTCTGCCCGATGTGTTCGTGACCTGCGACACTTGCCACGGCAAGCGCTACAACCGCGAAACGCTGGAAGTGAAGTATCGCGATAAAAGCATCGCCGATATTCTGGATATGACGGTGGAGGAGGGCGCGGAATTCTTCAAAGCCGTGCCCAGCATTCGCGACAAGCTTGAAACGCTCAATCATGTCGGCCTCGGCTATATCAAGATCGGCCAGTCGGCCACCACTTTGTCGGGCGGCGAGGCGCAGCGCGTGAAGCTGGCCAAGGAACTTGCGCGCCGTGCCACCGGCAAGACCTTATATATATTGGATGAGCCGACCACCGGCCTGCATTTCGAAGATGTGCGGCGCTTGCTGGAAGTTCTGCAGGTGCTGGTCGATCAGGGCAATACGGTGATCGTGATCGAGCATAATCTGGAAGTGATCAAAACCGCCGACTGGATCATCGACCTTGGCCCCGAGGGGGGCGACGGCGGCGGCGAAGTTGTGGCCGCAGGAACGCCCGAAGATATCGTCCGCGCCGAGGGCAGTTATACCGGCCATTATCTGGCGGGGTATTTGGGGATGAAGAAAGAGCGGAAGTCGGCTTGAGGGATTGTGATCGCGCATGAGAACGGTGGTGTTCCCCTCCCCTCGCGGGAGGGGTTAGGGGAGGGGGAGTGAAGCTTGGCACGATTTAGCCAATAATAGAGTTGGTCTCTCGCGGAGGGCCCCCACCCTAACCAATCCCTTCGGGCATCGAACCTTTGGCCGGTTCGATCCCCGCAAGGGGGAGGGAATCTGTCCGTTCCCCCGGCAGAAATAATTCTATTTAAACGCCGAGTGCTCTAGTTAGGCGAACGTCTCCATCCTCGCCTAAACTTTTCTTTTATTCTAGCGCCGAACCGAGGCCGCGCCGATTTTTCCTGAGCAGGAGGGGGCTCGAATCCGGGAAGGAGAGGTCTCCTCTCAACTTCCCCTAAAAAATTTGCCAGATCGTAAAATTTAGGCATGGAGCGCTTAACGCCTTCGCCCAATATATCTTCGCCGTGCAATTCAACTTCGCATGAAAACTGATCTCGATCGTTATGTCTGGAAGGACTGTAAACGGTTACCGTTCGCCCGTTCGGGAAATTATGCTGAAGAGTTAGAAAAGTTCTTTTGCCAATGACAACCTCAACCATTGCATCCCGGTAATTGCCGGTATCATCCGACTCTCTGCTCCAGCCTAACATTATGAATCTTTCTAATATCGATTTGAATAATGAGTGCGCGTTTTATAGCTTGTTAGTTGGTGGGTCGGCCATAAAAAAGAGCCGCACTTTCGATGCGGCTCTTTGATTTTAAAATTATGTTCAACTAATCGGCGAACGCGTGTTTTGCAATTTTTGCTGTAACAGCTGGCCGTAAATATTTTGGTACTGATGGTTCGGCTTGATCAACACGCTGTCTTATCTGGTCCTGGTCGCTGGCGGGAGCAACATCCATTACAGCGGCCACTCTTCTAGGCAACAGCATTTCAAAATCTGGATGGGCCATGGAATGAACTACATCTCTGATAACTTCATCCCATTGTTGATTTACTGAATATCCACGGATCATACTACTCCTCCAAGATTAAATGAATGAGGGCTTCTTGGAAGAAACGCTATCTGTGTCACGATCAGGCTGTCAATCTCTCCTTTTTCAAAACTGGGGGTTTGTTGCTGTCTCACCACAAGATTCGTTGTGCACTGCAACAGAATTAACCAAGCCGAGGGCAGACGGATCGCATGACGGCAGTCGTTGCGTTTCAGAAATCAGCCGCCGAAAAATTGGCATCTGCTGAATCCTTAATTGGGCAGGTTAAAGCCGCTTTGGAAAATACCTACGGATTGCAGTTTATGTTTTCAACGTGGGACCAACACCTGCGAAAACCCTTGTCGTAAAAGATTATCTCTTCTCTCTTGGTTTGCCAGCCGTCCTTCCGTTATGGGATGAATACGATGCCCTTCAAATAAATCATGCGCATCTGCTGCCTGCAAATTATCCCATCCATCAGGACCTACCTTCCAAGATTCATGGGCCGTGGGCGATATAGGTTTTGTGGGCATATTATCTCTCCATATTGTCTGATGCAAAGAAGGTTTGATCATATTCGTTTGGTCTCACTTGTCTAGTACGGATTCGTTTTATTCCTTCTCAATACTCGTTATGGTTAACCCCGCGTGACCGATACTTCATCTCCCCATCCTCTGACCGATCAGGCATTGGCGCGGCTGCGCAAGCTGGCTGAGGGCAATGGGATTGCGCCTGATAAAATCGAGCTGATCGAGGGGCAGGAGAAAGTTTACGAGCTTCCGGCGGTCTCGCATCTGGTGCCTTTCTGCGAGCGGCACAGCACCCGCTATAACGGCCCGCCGCGCGGCAAGGATCGCAAGATTCTGGCCGATGCCGCCGAGATGCAGGAGCAATCGCGGCTGCGCTACGAAAATTTCATGACCGAGCGCGATTGGTTGCCTGCGGCAATGGACGAGCTGAAGGCAGCGCCGGGGCAGGGCTGGGGGCTGGACGGCGCCAAGATAACCTTGCGCGAGAAGTCAGTCATCCTCGCGGTGATAGAAATTTGTCCGATGTGCCACGGCAACAAGCTTCTGACCTGCGAGAATTGCCTCGGCCAGAAAGTAGTGGCCTGCCAGCAATGCAGGGGGCAGGGTCAGGAATTTTGTCCCCTGTGCAGCGGCACCGGCCACAAGCCGGGCCAGCCCACGCAGCTCTGCCAGATGTGCAACGGGCGGCGTACTATTCCGTGCCGCATTTGCGGCGGCGGCGGCAAGATTCCTTGTCCCGTATGTCAGGGGCGCGGCGGTCTGGTTTGCTCGCGCTGCAACGGTGCGGGCAATATGACGGAGGAAACCGTCATCGTCTGCGGCGTCAATATCAATTTTAGATTGAACAGCGCGGAAATGCCTTCGGGCTTGCGGCGCGGGCTTGATCGCGTGGGCATCGCCAATCTGGCCAAGGGGCATGCCGATATCAAGCTCATCGAGCCGGATAATAAGGAAACTAAAGACAGTGAAGGTGGCGAGGACAAAAGCAAAACCGGTCCCGTCGTCGTGCGTTATGAAACCAAATTGCCTTATGCCGATTTGAAAATGCGGTTTAACGACGGCCGCGTGGTTCTGGTGAACGTGTTCGGCAAACGCGGCGTGCTGATCGGCGTGCCGGTGTTTCTCGATGATGCGCTGAAACCCCGGCGCGGGCATCTGGCGCAAGCGGCGAAAGGATCGCGGTCGCTGGATGATGCGCTGAAAGCGCGGCTGATGCGCGATGCTTTGGCGCTGGATCTTGACGGCAAGGGAGAGGTCGCCAATCTGCGGCGGCTCTATCCGGTTGGTTTGTCGCCCGCGGTGGCGCAGGAAATTCTCACCAATATGCGCCGGGCGCTGAATAAGGTAACGCGCTGGTCCCGTGTGGGGGCGGGGGCGGCGTCGGGATTAGCGGGCGCCGGAATGCTGGCGGCGTTTTTCGATCTGCCGTGGCATGTGGCGCTGACGCAAAACTGGCCGTGGCTGGCGGGGCTGGCGTTTGATCTCGCCGCGCTGGCGGGCGTGATGGGATTATGCTGGACCGGCCTCGGCAAGGTGGCGCAGCTGATTTTGGCGCGGCGTTTTCCGGGCCGCAAAATTTCCCTGCATAGCAACTCGGGCCATATAGGCTATGCGATGCTGGCGGGAATTTTCGCGATCTGGATTTTGGTTCTCATGCTTGTGCCCGATCAGCCTTTGTGGCTTGCCTACCTTATTTCGGTATTTAACCATAGCGGATGAAATTATTTCCCGCAGTTGAATCGCTTGACAGGGAGCGGCTGGAATTGATCCTATAGGAACATTCAACGGTTCGAAAAATTTAACCGGGAAGAATTTTAAAGGAGCAAAATATGACGGAGATGACTTATTTTGTTGAGGCGGATTTTTCTAAATATTCAACAGTCACACAAAGTTTAAAAAATGAAGGATATAAAGTAAGACCGCTATACCGTCGATTTTCTGGAGAAGATTCCGATTCCCAAATAAGTATGCTGCGTAATTTTTTACGGGTTCGGCTGCCGAAAGAAAAGGAGCAAGAGCTTTTGGCGACTATGCAATCAATGATCCCCAATTGTATTAAATATTTTCAGGACGACTGGGTGGATTTTCAAAAACATACCGATGCCCCCAACTACACCGCCAGCGAAGAAGGTCGCATACCTGTGAGACCGGAAAAGAGTCACTTTGGGAGTAGCGCTACAAACACTCCGCACTGTAAGGGAGCTGCATGCGCTCTATAGCCTAGACCACCCCGGCACAAGCCGGGGTCCATGCGGTCTATCAACAAATACTGGCCGTACTTATTGCGGCCACCGTCTGGGCCCCGGTTTACACCGGGGTGGATTAGATTTTTTGGGCAAAGCCGGCTTGGGCCGGGATGGCAAAGAAACTGTCCGCAACTAATACGCCCTTGACAAATCAGGTAATAAATTGCTTATATTCAGGGGAAGGATTGATCCACCTTAACGGATTCGCGGGATTTGACAGGAGCAGCTTGCTGCCGCGTTACCAATAGCTAAAGCGCCACGGTAGTAAGCTCCGAGCCTCGCGCTCCTCAAGCTTCCGCACTGTGGTCCCTGGTGGGTGACCGCGTTTGTGCCGAAGCTTTTTTTGTACCTGCACATTCATCGTTCACCCTCGCTGAAACGCAAGTTTCAGATCAAGGGCTTTGCCCCCGCGCCTATCAGCGGGGGCATGTGTTTGAAGTAGGTAAAAAGAGTGACCGTTCAAAATTCCAGTTTCGTCGATTTTATTCGCAACGCGCCTGTTGTTTTGCTGGATGGCGCCATGGGAAGTCGGCTCGAGCAGCAAACAAAAGTGGAGCCGATTCTGCCTTTATGGTCGGCCGCATACAATCACACACATCCAAAAGACGTGAAAAAAATTCACGCGGAATACATTGCCGCAGGTGCCGATATTTGTACGACGAATACATACCGTACTTTGCCGGGTATTTACGCAAAAGCAGGGCGAAGCCATGCCGAGGCATATGAATCTTTCAGTCATGCCATCGATGCTGTTTATCAAGCCATTAAGGAAGCTGATCGCAAAGTTTATATCGCTGGTTCTTCCGCTACTTTTGAAGATTGCTACAAACCGGGTCGAACGGTTTCGGATCAGTTCCTCGCCGATCAGCACGGCACTCATATGCAGTGGTTGGCGGATGCCCATGTGGATTGCATTCTGTTGGAAACGGTGCCGTGTGCCCGAGAATTGAAAATAATGACATCGGCCGTTCGATCTGTTGGCAAGCCCTTCATTGTCAGTGTCACGGTGGATGAGAATGGAAATTTGCGTGACGGCACTCCCATTGCTGAAGCGGTCCGTATAACCGACGATTCCAATCGGGTGGCTATATCGATCAATTGCAGCCCTATCCTGCATGCCGACAACGCCTTTAACAAATTAAAAAGCGAATATGGTGGCCCGATTGGCGTGTATCCAAATGGTTTGAAGGAAGATGAAATATTGGGCATCGATGATGCCTGCTGGCCGTTCGAAAAGTGCCATCACGGCGGCCATTTCGTCGGCGCCGGGTTAGCGTGGGCGCAAGCTGGCGCACAAATTGTCGGCGGATGCTGCGGTGTTGGCCCAGAAGATATTGCTGCTTTACGCGTTGCGCTCAGCAAGCAATTCGGCATCGCATCCATTGAAAGCGCTGGAAGAATGATAGCGCCAGCGCTGGCGGCTCACGCATTGCATTACGATCATACTCATCATCATGTTTTTGGCGGCTAAAGGAGGCAATTAATGGCTACGGATGCACAACCATTATTTTCTTACAACGTGCTTAAAGATCGTTGGCCGAATTTGATTGGCGCTGCTTGGCGTCGGCAAGTGCTGCGCGAGGCAGGTTATCGGGTAAGCGATAATGAGCGTCCTGGTATTGTCAGGATTAACAGCCAATACAAAGCGCTCGATTTAATCCACGAAGCAGCAAAAGAAGAAATCAGCAAGCTACTAGCTGTACGTCTAGTTGTTGATAATGGATTGGGAGTGTTGGTACCGCCCTTTATGCCACCAGGCGGACTTAAGAATACAAAAACGACGGTTTTGTATGCGCTTGATCCACATAGATCTGCTCAAATTTTAATGCATTCAAATAGTGTTTATCACGCTGCCGTGTTTGTACCGTAAAGGAGAACATTTTGCCCGTTATCGTAAATAGTACCGAACCGCATCCTTTCCTGCCCACGCTTGGCAGTCCGGAGGCGATGGATATTGAGCGTGCGCGGAAGCAAGATATTCGCCCGCTAGAAATTGCCATTTTCAATTTGATGGCCGATAAGCTGGCGACCGAACGCCAATTGGCAGAATGGCTCGGCAAAACGCCGCTGCAAGTGAACCTGACCTTTGTGACGACGGATAGTTATGTCAATAGTATTAGAGCAGGTCGTGAATCTAAAAACACGCCATCCGAACACATCATAAATACTTATAAGGGGCTTAGCGAAGTCGAAGGCCAGAAATTCGACGGCGCCTTTTTTACGGGGGTCAATGCTTTAGAAAAGACAGTTGCCGAGGAAAAATTTTATCCGGAAGTGCAGCGCGCCCTTGATTGGTCGGCCACCAACGCATTTTCTTCGGTTTTTCTGTGCTGGGGCGCCAAGGCGGCCCTCAAACATTTTCACGATATCGAGAGCCACAAAGGGAAAGAAAAGCTTTTCGGCCTGTTCGGTCATGAGCGCGTTTCCGATAGCACCGGTGTTCTTGACGGGTTACCTGATGTGTTTTCGATTCCGGTTTCGCGCTGGAAAAGCCCGTTGCGCGAAGACATTCGCGCCCACCCGTCGATAGAGATCGTGGCTGACTCGAAGGAATCCGGACCTAACATTCTTGTCGAATCCAAACCCTATAATGGGAGTTCTATCTATCCGTCTCGGCTGTATGTTCTCAGCCATCCGGAATACGACACCGATACTTTGGGGAGAGAATATGCTCGCGATAACGCCAATGGTATTTCCGGGTGGCTGCCGATGCATTATTTTCCGAACGATGATACATCGCAAACACCGCCGAATACCTGGCGTCATACAGCCCATATCTATACCAACTGGCTCAGCAAGATTTATAGAGCGGTGCCATATGACTTTATTACGGCCCCGGGCGTGAGCATGACCGGTGCGGCGAGAGAGGCACTCGTGCCTGGCGCTGCATTGGTGAGGTCTGAAACGGCAGGAAGAAGAAGAGACCGTCCGCGTACAGGCTTCTTGCCACAAGTAAGATAATGGCCGACACACTTTCCATTCCAGCAAATGGCAGCAAAGAAGAAATCTATCGCGCGTTGCTGCCGCAGATCGAGGCGGTGATTGCGGGTGTGGATGATGTGGTTGCCAATATGGCGAATGTCGCGGCGATCCTGAAACAGGCTTTTGGTTTTTACTGGGTTGGGTTTTACCGTACTACGGCTCCGCGTGTTTTGACGCTGGGGCCGTTTCAGGGGCCACTGGCCTGTGTAACTATTCCGTTTGAGAAGGGCGTATGCGGCGCGGCTGCCCGCACGCAGAAAACCATTCTGGTGCCGGATGTCGAAAAATTTCCCGGCCATATCGCCTGCAGCAGCCTGTCGAAATCGGAAATCGTCGTGCCGCTGGTGCAGGCGGGCACAACGCAACTGGTTCTTGATGTGGACAGCGACAAGCTCGATGACTTCGACGCGGTGGATCAGCTGTGGCTGGAGAAGATTGTCGGATTGATTGCTAGGCAGAATTTTTCTTAGCGTATTCACCATTTAGATAGACATCAACACAGAGAGACCTCCTCCCCGTTTTTCACGGGGAGGACGGGGAAACTAAGGCTTGCGCCCTTTAGCAAGCCTTAGTTTCCCCTGGTAGGGCTGCTGCTGTAGTGCGGTGGCCCTACCAGCAAAAACTAGGACTTACTCCGTCCGTTTTTTGTTGAGATTTTAGAACTGACCGTCGTAAGCCCAAGTTTTTGCGTCCTCCCCGCGAAGGCGGGGAGGAGGTCTTTTTTCTGAAGGCCGAAACGAATGCAGCCGGGATAACCAGCCAATAAAAAAGCCCACCGCGATGATAAATCGCGATGGGCTTATTCGTTCTTAGACGTTAGTTCTTACATTCCCAACTTTGCCAGGATCGCCAGCAGCAGGATCGCCACGATGTTGGTGATCTTGATCATCGGGTTAATGGCGGGGCCGGCGGTGTCCTTGTAGGGATCGCCGACGGTGTCGCCGGTCACGGC
>OLLY01000059.1_pt1 | contig 9899 bp, 6 predicted proteins | sample 1604681 | NCBI WGS metagenome assembly OLLY01 (sample SAMEA104055725, study PRJEB20765) | soil metagenome | biome: Arctic tundra; feature: Polygonal ground; material: soil | place: USA | collected 2011-09 | depth 0-0.5 m | reverse complement strand
GGTGGCCGCAATAAGTACGGCCAGTATTTGTTGATACACCGCCTGGATCCCGGCTTGCGCCGGGATGGCAAAATTAGATGGCATTAGACCTTGAACAAAGTTTCCGCGTGCGGGGATGATGTCTCTATTCTTGCGATTTTTCTTATATCCGGGATGACAGCAGGCCGGTGGCTATGCTAGTTTTGACGCATCCCAACGTCTTATTACCGGCTCCGAATAATGTCCTTCGAACAATCATCTTTTCTCTATAGCGGCAATGCCGATTTCATTGCCGGGCTTTACCGTAACTATGCCGAAAATCCGGCCTCGGTCGATGCCGGATGGCGACGCTTTTTCGACGAGCTGAACGACGATGCGCGCGCCGCTTTGGCCGAAGCCAAAGGCGCCAGCTGGGCGCCGACCCGCGCCGAAAAAATCGTAACCAACGGCCATGCGAACGGTTCTGCGGCAACGGCAAAGCCGGTTGCAGCCGAAGCCGTCAACGCCGCCATTCTCGACAGCGTGCGCGCGATCTGGCTGATCCGCGTCTATCGCATGCGCGGGCATCTGCTGGCCAATCTCGATCCGCTGGGCCTGACACCGGTTGCCCATTACGCCGAGCTTGATCCGCGCACATACGGTTTCAGCGATGCCGATTATGACCGCTCGATCTTCATCGACGGTACGCTCGGCTTCCAGCATGCCACGCTGCGCGAGATCATGGCGCGGCTCAAAGCCACTTATTGCGGCAGCATCGGCGTCGAATTCATGCATATCCAGGACGGTGAGCAAACCGACTGGATCAAACGCCGCATCGAAGCCAATGAAAACACGCCGCGTTACGATACCAACGCCAAGCGCAACATATTGCAGCGCCTGACGGCGGGCGAAGCGTTCGAGAAATTCCTCGCCACCAAATTCGTCGGCGTGAAGCGTTTCGGCCTCGAAGGCGGCGAAACGATGATCCCGGCGCTGGATGCAATGATCGCGCGCGGCGCCACGCTGGGCCTCAAGGAAGTTGTCGTCGGCATGGCGCATCGCGGCCGCCTCAATATGCTGACCAATATCCTCAGCAAGCCTTTCACCGCTTTGTTCGCCGAGTTTCAGGGCGCAGCCCCCTACCCCGACAGCGTGCAAGGTTCGGGCGACGTGAAATATCACCTCGGCACCAATACCGACCGCGATTTCAACGGCAACATGGTTCATCTGACGATGAACGCCAATCCATCGCACCTTGAATGGGTCAACCCCGTCGTCACCGGCCGCGTGCGCGCCAAGCAGCAGCAACGCTGCGGCAGCACATCGACCACCGATGAAGTTTGCGGTCAGGTCATGTCGTTGCTGATCCATGGCGACGCCGCTTTCGCCGGGCAAGGCATCGTGGCGGAAACGCTGATGCTGTCCGATCTCAAGGGCTACCGCACCGGCGGCACGATGCATTTCGTCATCAACAACCAGGTCGGTTTTACCACCAGCCCGCAATATTCGCGCTCGGCAGTTTACTGCACCGACATCGCCAAGATGATCCAGGCGCCGATTTTCCATGTGAACGGCGACGATGTCGAAGCGGTCGTGCATGTGGCCGAAATCGCCGCCGAATTCCGCCAAAAATTCCATAAAGACGTCGTGATCGACATGGTCTGCTATCGCCGCCACGGCCATAACGAAGGCGACGAACCGGCGTTTACGCAGCCGATCATGTACCGCAAGATCAAGGAACAACCGACCACGCGCGAAGTCTATGCGCGCAAACTGGCCGCCGAAGGTTCGCTGCAACAAACCGAGATCGATCAGATCAATGCCGATTTCGTCGGCGGCCTTGAACAAGATTTCGCCGCCGCCAGCGCCTACAAACCCAACAAAGCCGACTGGCTGGAAGGCCGCTGGCAGGGTCTGGCAGCCGCTGCCAACCACACGCCCAGCGAAGAACAAAACGCCGAAACCGGCATCGATATCGCAAAACTGCGCGAAATCGGCGAAACGCTGGCGCGCGTGCCGGATGGTTTCAACGTCAATCCCAAGATCGGCAAACAGCTGGAAGCCAAGCGCGCGATGATGCAAAGCGGCGAAGGCATCGATTGGGCGACGGCCGAAGCTTTGGCATTCGGTTCGCTCTGTGCCGAAGGCACGCCGGTACGTTTGTCCGGTCAGGATAGCGGCCGCGGTACATTCTCGCAGCGCCACGCGGTGCTGTATGATCAAACCAGTGAGCAACGCTACGTGCCGCTGAACGGCATCAACCCCGATCAAGCCAGTTTCGAAGTGCATGACAGCCCCCTGTCCGAAGCCGCCGTAATGGGCTTCGATTACGGTTTCTCATTGGCCGAACCGAACGCGCTGGTCTGCTGGGAAGGCCAGTTCGGCGATTTCGCCAACACCGCGCAGGTGATCATCGATCAATTCATCGCCTCATCCGAAGCCAAATGGCTGCGCCTCTCGGGCATCACGCTTTTGTTGCCGCACGGCTATGAAGGGCAAGGGCCGGAACATTCCTCCGCCCGCCTAGAACGCTATCTTCAGCTTTGCGCCGAGAACAATATGCAGGTGGCGAATTGCTCGACGCCGGGCAATTACTTCCACATCCTGCGGCGGCAGATGCGGCGCAATTTCCGCAAGCCTTTGATCCTGATGACGCCGAAATCGCTGCTGCGTAACAAGATGTGCGTTTCCAAACTCGATGAAATGGCGGCGGGAACTTCCTTCCGCGCGGTGATCGCCGATGCGGCTGCCAATCTGGTCGACGACAAAAAAATCCGCCGCGTCGTGATCTGCGGCGGCAAGGTTTATTACGATCTGCTGGCCGCGCGCGAAGAACGCAAGATCAATGACATTGCCATCGTGCGGCTCGAACAGTTCTATCCCTTCCCGGCCAAATTGCTGGGCCAGGAACTGGCGCGTTATGCCAAGGCCGATATCGTCTGGTGCCAGGAAGAACCGCAGAATATGGGCGCATGGACCTTCCTCGACCGCCGCATCGAAAACGTGCTGACCGAGATCAAGCATAGCTGCGACCGGCCCACTTACGCCGGCCGCGACGAAGCCGCCGTAACCGCCACCGGCTCTCTCAAGCGCCACAACAAGGAACAAACGGCGTTAATTGACAAGGCGTTGAGCTAACGGCTTACGTCGCCCAACCGGTGATAATATGACATCGCCTTCCGACGCATCCCTGTTAACCCCTAGAGAGGAGATGTTTGCAGCATTTTATTACCGGTTATGCAGCGTTTTAAATAAATACGATAGTGAACTACTCTCGCCAACAGCTCACTCTGCAGAACAAACGCAAGTCGTAGAACATTTCGTTCGCAACGCGACCGAACTGGCGGATCATTATCTTAATGACAATGAGCGCACTGGCGAAATGGCTCGCACCCTATACGAGCGAATGAATCAAAAAATTGTAGAAATCAGGTCGGATGACAACAAAATGTTGGCAGAAAAAATGTCCCCCGACGGTTACGCCTTGCTATCATATGCCCATACGCTTGCAGGTATGGTCTTTGGATGGACAAGCAGAACTCCTCCGGCACCTGCGCACAGCTCTTTAAAGGTAACCGTACAATTAAATTTAATGACAGGCTGCAGGTAACAATCAGCAGATATCGCTATCGGTCTAAATTTTCCAGTTATATACCGCCGCACTTGAACACGGCATTACCAATACATTATCGCGTTTGCTCTTCTGAATATCGACGATACCGGTGAACAATTGGTTTGGTCTTTCGATGCAAACCGCGTCGAAAGAATACTTTTCATCTATTACATTTTCCACTATATCGGGAAATCGATATTCGTCGCGTGATTTACCGTCGACACGAACGGTTTTGTACAATTCGCCACGCAAGGATTCCGCATTCGGGAGCGGCCCAAGCGCGATAAACGCATCGATCTCCTTGCGAATTCCTAAAATCGCAAATCTGTCGTTGTATTGTTTAAGATGTTTCGTCGTAACACGGCTGGCCTGAACAATGGAAATTCGATCGAGCGGCTTTTTGAAACGGTAATCCGAAAGAGTTAGGAGAGCAGCCTCAATCCACATGCCGACGATATCCTCCTCAGATTTAATTTCGGCCAGGCTGTCGGAAATGATCAGCATAGCTTCGCTTTCCAGTCCATCCAGAACGCCATATGACATTATGCAAATCCTTTGCTTCAAAATGTGATGCCGGAATTATGGGCAACCTATACAATTTGACCGGAAGATGGTCAAATCATTGACTTCAAAAGAGCTTTAATTTTCCACCAATTCACGCTATTAAAGAGCCTTAATTCAGTTTTCCCTGGTACTTTCCATGACCACGCAAATTGTCGTTCCGCCGATGGGCGAATCCGTATCCGAAGCCACCGTGGCCAAATGGCTGAAAAAGGTCGGCGATCCGGTGCGTATGGACGAACCCCTTGTCGAGCTAGAGACCGACAAGGTCACGCTCGAGGTTAACGCGACCGCTGCCGGCACTATCGCCGAAATCAAGGTGCAGGCCGGCGGCAATGTCGGCGTCGGCGCCGTGCTTGGCGTCATTCAGGAAGGCGCCGCGTCTGTCTCATCGCCTTCGGCTTCGGCCAGCACATCGGCCCCTGCTCCGGCTAAACCAGCCGCCAATAATTCGGCGCCAGCGCCCGCAGCCAAAGCCCCGGCCGCGCAGCCTCCCGTGATGCCCGCCGCCCGCAAGGCAGCCGAAGATCGCGGCATTAATCCCTACGAAGTTCCCGGCACCGGCAAGCAAGGCCGCGTGATGAAAGAAGATGTAGCGAATTACGCCGCGCAACCGGCGGCACGCCCGGCAGCAGCCAAGGCGCCAGCTCAACCCGCTGGCCCCCGCTCGCGCCCCAACGAAGAGGAACGCGTGCGCATGACGCGCCTGCGCCAGCGCATCGCCGAACGTCTGAAAGACGCGCAAAACACCGCCGCCATGCTCACCACTTTCAACGAAGTGGATATGGGCAACGTCATGGCCCTGCGCGCCCAGAACAAAGACAATTTCGAGAAGAAATACGGCGTAAAGCTCGGCTTCATGTCGTTCTTCGTCAAAGCCTGCGTGCTGGCTCTGAAGGAAATTCCCAGCGTCAATGCCGAGATCGAAGGCGAAGACCTGATTTATAAGAATTACTACGATATCGGCGTCGCCGTCGGCACGCCGCAAGGCCTCGTGGTGCCTGTCGTGCGTGGCGCCGATCAGCTCAATTTCGCCGATATCGAGAAAAACATCGGCGAGCTCGGCAAGAAAGCGCGCGACGGCAAGCTGTCGATGGGCGATCTCACCGGCGGCACTTTCACAATCACCAACGGCGGCATCTATGGCTCATTGATGTCCACCCCGATTTTGAACCCGCCGCAATCGGGCATTCTGGGGATGCATTCGATCAAGGAACGCGCCGTGGTTGTGAAGGGCGAAGTCGTGGCCCGGCCGATGATGTATATCGCCCTCACCTACGACCACCGCGTGATCGACGGCCGCGAAGCCGTCACCTTCCTCGTGCGCATCAAGGAATGCATCGAGAACCCGGAACGGTTGCTGCTGGGGGTTTGACGCCCATTTAAAATCCCAATCGCATAAAAACTTATCGATCAAAACAAGGACTTACCCATGTCCAACACATACAATCTCATCATCATCGGCGGCGGCCCAGGCGGCTATGTGGCCGCGATCCGCGCGGCGCAGCTCGGCATGAAAGTCGCTTGCGTGGAAATGCGCAGCGCGCTCGGCGGCACATGCCTCAATGTCGGCTGCATTCCGTCGAAGGCGCTCCTCACCAGCTCGGAAAAATTCACCGAGACGAAAAATCATCTCGCCGTGCACGGCGTGAAAGTCGGCAATGTCGGACTCGATCTCGCCGCCATGATGGGTCACAAGGATAAAGTGGTGAAAGACAACACCGCCGGCATCGAATATCTGTTCAAGAAGCACAAGATCGACTGGATCAAGGGCAAAGGCGTCATTGAATCTGCCGGCAAGGTCGCCGTCGACGGCAAAACGCTGACCACCGATAACATCATCATCGCCACCGGCTCCGAAAGCATGCCGCTGCCGGGCGTGACGGTGGATGAAAAACGCATCGTCTCCTCGACCGGCGCGCTGGCTCTCTCCGAAGTGCCGAAAAGCATGGTTGTGATCGGCGGCGGTTATATCGGCCTTGAAATGGGCTCGGTCTGGCAACGGCTCGGCACCGAAGTGACGGTGGTCGAATTCCTCGACCGCATCCTGCCCGGCATGGATGGCGAGATTTCCAGGAGCATGCAGAAAATCCTCGGCAAGCAGGGCATGCAGTTCAGGCTCGGTACCAAGGTGACATCGGCCCGCACCGAAGGCGCGCAGGTCGCGCTGACGCTGGAAGCCGCCGCAGGCGGTTCAGCCGAAAAAATGAAAGCCGATATCGTGTTGCTGGCCATCGGCCGCCGCCCCTATACCGAAGGCCTCGGCCTCGACAAAGCTGGCGTCGCGCTCGATGAGCGCAAGCGCGTGATCGTCGATAAGCATTTCCAAACCAATGTTCCCGGCATCTATGCCATCGGTGATGTCATCGCCGGCGCGATGCTGGCGCACAAGGCCGAAGAAGAAGGCGTGGTCTGCGTTGAAATGATCGCAGGCCAGTCCGGCCATATCAATTATGACGCCATTCCCGGCGTGGTTTACACATGGCCCGAGGCCGCCTCGGTCGGCAAAACCGAAGAACAACTCAAAGCCGAAGGCGTGCAATATAAAGTGGGCAAGTTCCCATTCTCCGCTAATGGCCGCGCACGCGCGATGGCCGACACCGATGGCTTCGTCAAAATTCTGGCCGATGCGACGACGGACCGCGTTCTGGGTGCTCACATCATCGGGCCGGATGCCGGTACGATAATCGCCGAGCTCGTTCTGGCGGTCGAATTCGGCGCCAGCAGCGAGGACATCGCCCGCACCAGTCACGCGCATCCCACCCTCAACGAAGCGGTAAAAGAAGCGGCCATGGCCGTGGACGGAAGACCGATCCATATATAATTTCTTCTCCCTCCGGGGGAGAGGAGAACACAGGAGACCACTATGCTGAAGACCCCCGCTTTTGCCGCCGCCGATGCCAAAGCGCCGATGGCGCCGCTTGAGATCGAGCGCCGCGATCCCGGCCCGCACGATGTCCAACTCGATATTATGTTCTGCGGCGTGTGCCATTCAGACTTGCATCAGGCACGCAACGAATGGACCGGCTTCGCGCCAACCACTTATCCTTGCGTACCGGGGCACGAAATTGTCGGCCGCGTTGTGAAGGTCGGCGCGCATGTCAAAAAATTCAAGGAAGGCGATCTGGCCGGCGTCGGCTGTATGGTCGATAGCGACCGCACCTGCCCTTCATGCAAGTCCGACATGGAGCAATTCTGCCAGACGGGCGCGACCTTCACCTATAACAGCCCCGATCCGCATACGGGCAAAGTCACCTATGGCGGTTATTCGACTCAGATCGTGGTGGATGAGCATTTTGTGCTGCGCGTCTCGGACAAGCTGGATCTCGCGGCAACGGCTCCCCTGCTCTGCGCAGGCATCACCACCTATTCGCCGCTGCGCCATTGGGGCGTGAAGAAAGGGCAAAAGGTCGGCATTGTCGGCCTCGGCGGCCTCGGACATATGGGGCTTAAATTCGCGCACGCGTTCGGCGCGCATACGGTGCTGTTCACCACATCGCCCGGCAAAAAAGACGACGCGATACGCTTCGGCGCCGACGAAGTGGTGATTTCCAAAGATGCCAGGGAAATGGCCAAGCACGCCTACAGCTTCGACTTCATTCTCAACACCGTCGCTGCCTCGCACAATCTCGATGCCTATATCGAGCTGCTGAAGGTCAACGGCACAATGTGCCTGGTCGGCGTACCGGCCTCGCCGCATCCGTCGCCCAACGTATTCAATTTGGTTTTCGGGCGGCATAGTCTGGCGGGCTCCCTGATCGGCGGCATCAAGGAAACCCAGGAAATGCTGGATTTCTGCGCCGATCATGGCATCACCTCCGACATCGAAAAAATCCCGATGCAGAAAATCAACGAAGCTTACGAACGCATGTTGAAAAGCGATGTGAAATACCGCTTCGTAATCGATATGGCGTCGCTGAAGCAGGCGGCTTAAAAAACTTTCAATTAAGCAAAACAATTTTTGCCACAAGATAAAGGTGACGTTCCTCTCCCCTTGCGGGAGAGGAAGCGAAAACTAAGGGCTTGTCCTTTTTGGCAAGCCCTTAGTTTTCGCAGGTGAGGGGTCGAAGCTAGATGAACAAAGGTAGTTCTTGTTGAACCAACCCCACCCCTGTCCCCGCCCGCAAGGGGCGGGGAACGCTGCGGCAATATTCCACTTAAACGGCAAATGTCTCTAGGCTCACAACTCCGGCGGCTGCAGCCGGTCTGCCTTGCGCAGAGCCGGGAATAATTTGGCCCAGAGCATCGTAATGAATATCGAACCCGCGCCGCCCATTACCGCCGCGACGACAGGCCCCAGAAATCGCGCGGCCACGCCGCTTTCAAACTCGCCAAGCTCGTTCGATGCGCCGATGAAAAGCGCCGAAACCGCCGATACGCGCCCGCGCATATGATCGGGCGTCACGATCTGCACCAGGCTTTGGCGCACGAAGACGGAAATCGAATCCGCAGCACCCAAAATCACCAGCATCGCCATCGACAGCCACAGGATTTTCGATACCGCGAAAACAATCGTCGCCACGCCGAACACACTCACCGCCAGCAGCATCCACGGCCCCGCATGGCGCTTCACCGGTCTTACGGTGAGAATTAAGGTCACAATGCCGCCGCCCAGCGCCGGGCCCGAACGCAACAGGCCGAAACCGTCGGCGCCGATCTGCAAAATATCGCGCGCATACACCGGCAGCAAAGCCGTGACACCGCCGAGCAGAACCGCGAACAGATCCAACGATATGGCGCCCAGCACGATCTTGCTGTGCCACAGATAGCGCAGGCCCTCGCGGATCATCGTCATGCGCGACCCGCCGCTATGCTGCGGCTTGGTATCCAGCTTCATCATCAAAAATATTGTGCCGATAACACCCGCGGTCAGATAAAGCGAACCGGCAAAAATGAAAGCCCACAAAGGCGCAATCGCGCACAGCATGCCGCCAATCCACGGCCCCAAAATCATGCCGCCCTGCGTGCTGAGCGTATTCCAGGCAATCGCCTGCGTGAGGATTTTCTTCGGCACCAGCATGGGCGCCAGCGCCGTTCCCGCAGGCATAGAAAAAGAAGTGGCGACGCCATAAAATGCCGCCGTGATAAAAAGCCCGACCAATGGCGGATGTGGATTGATCGCCTGTATTATCAGCGCCGCCGCACAGCAAAACTGCAAGCCCGTGCAGCACAACAAAATTCTACGCCGTTCATAACGATCAGCCGTTTCACCGGCGATCAGTGTCAGCGCAAACAACGGCAGAAATTGCGCAAGGCCGACCATGCCGACCAGAAACGAGCTTTGCTCGATCGAATGTGTCAGCCTGGCTACGCTATAAACCTGCCAGCCGATTGAAACCGTGATAACCAGCCGCGCAATGGTGGTCAGAATTTTCCCGCTCCAGAACAAAGCGAAAGCGGGATGACGAAAAACATGATCGGAAGCCATTGAGCAAAGCCTGTTGTTACCGCGCGCGCGGATGCGCTGCTTTATATGCCTTGGCCAGTTGCTGGGCGTCAACTTGCGTATAAAGCTGCGTGGTGGAAAGCGAGCTGTGGCCCAGCAGTTCCTGCAAACTGCGCAGATCGGCGCCGCTGGCCAACAGATGAGTGGCGAAACTGTGCCGCAACGCATGCGGCGTGACGTTATCCGGCAAATGCAATTGGCGGCGCAAGGCGCGCAGATGCCGCTGCGCTACTCCGGCGTTCAATTTCTCCCCGCGCGCGCCAACGAATATTGGTCTGCGGGAATTTTTTTTCCGCGAGGGCTGCTCGTGTTCCTCCCCCC
>OLLY01000092.1_pt1 | contig 10006 bp, 8 predicted proteins | sample 1604681 | NCBI WGS metagenome assembly OLLY01 (sample SAMEA104055725, study PRJEB20765) | soil metagenome | biome: Arctic tundra; feature: Polygonal ground; material: soil | place: USA | collected 2011-09 | depth 0-0.5 m | reverse complement strand
GCAGCTTGAGCGTGGCGGCGGCGCTTTCCAGCGCCTTCTTGCTGCCAACCACGATAATTTGCGTATCGGGAAATTCGTCAATCCGCGCCAGCGCCTTGATGGTTATTTCAGGGCCGATGCCGGTCGGATCGCCGGGGGTGAGGATGAGAGTGCGCATCATGTAATAATACGAATTTCGCCGTTCAATTGAAAAGAATAAATTTTATGCGTTAGCCGCACACCGGCACATTTTGTAAATAAACAGAATTATGATGCCGTTTGGCTATAAAATAAAAATCTAATCCCTTATTAACTTCCTCGTAGGTGTGTTTTATATCGCATGCTTCGAAAGCTTCTTTTGGAGAAAGTCGTGTGTCCGGAATTTCAGATGGTGATGGCGCAGTAGGATCAACCCGCGCTTCGCTCGGATTGGTAACACTGGCAAGGATGGCAATACTGGCAGCTAAAAAATACCGTCTCATACTTTTCCTTAATGTCTATCTATATCAATAATTACATCACCCCGTCTTCTTCACCGGCAGCGCCAGCCGAATATGCAATTCCTTCAACCGCGTTTCATCCACGGTATTCGGCGCCTGCATCATCAGATCTTCGGCCTGCTGATTGAGCGGGAAGGCGATGATCTCGCGGATATTGGGCTCATCGGCCAGCAGCATCACGATGCGGTCGATACCGGGGGCGGAGCCACCGTGGGGCGGTGCGCCCAGTTTCAGCGCCGACAGCATGCCGCCGAAACGGCTTTCCAGTTCCTCGGCCGAATAACCGGCAATCGCAAACGCCTTATACATAACTTCCGGCAAATGATTACGGATCGCGCCCGATGATAATTCCACGCCGTTGCAGACGATGTCGTACTGAAACGCCTTGATCGTCAGCGGGTCTTGGGTTTCCAGCGCCTTCAACCCGCCTTGTGGCATCGAGAACGGATTATGACTGAAATCGATTTTCTTGCGCAGCTCGTCATACTCGAACATCGGGAAATCGACGATCCAGCAGAAACGGAAGGCGTTCTTTTCAATCGCATCCATTTCCTGCGCGATTTTGGTGCGCGCCTGTCCGGCCATTTTCGCGGCTTTGCCTTTTTCGTCGCAGACAAAGAATACGGCATCGCCATCTTCGCAGCCGGTGAGCGCGCGCAATTCTTTCTGCGCCTCGGGGCCGACGAAGCGGGCGATAGGCCCTTTGCCCGCGCTCGCTTCGAAGGTGATGTAGCCGAGGCCCGGCGCGCCGAGTTCTTTGGCCCAATCATTGAGCTTGTCGAAGAAGCTGCGCGGCCGGTCGGACACTTTCGGCGCGCGGATGCATCGCACGACACCGCCATTATCGATGATGCCGCGGAAGGCGCGGAATTCGACATCGGGCATCGAGAATACTTTCGTCACATCGACGATAGCGGGCAGTTGGTTACGCAAATCCGGCTTGTCGGAGCCGTATTTCAGCATCGCCTCGTCATATGGAATGCGCGTGAACTCGCGATGCGCCTTGCGGCCGCGAGCGAATTCATCGAACACGCCGAACAGCACGGGCTCGATTGTTTTGAAAACGTCTTCCTGCGTGACGAAGCTCATCTCGAAATCGAGCTGGTAGAATTCGCCGGGGCTGCGGTCGGCGCGCGCATCTTCGTCGCGGAAGCAGGGGGCTATCTGGAAGTAACGGTCGAAGCCAGCGATCATCAACAGCTGTTTGAATTGCTGCGGCGCCTGCGGCAGCGCGTAGAATTTGCCGGGATGCATGCGGCTCGGCACCAGAAAATCGCGCGCGCCTTCGGGCGATGACGATGTAAGGATCGGCGTCTGGAATTCGTTAAATCCCGCTTCGATCATGCGGCGGCGGATCGAGGCGATGACCTTCGACCGCAGCACGATATTCTCATGCAGTTTTTCGCGGCGCAGATCGAGGAAGCGATATTGCAATCGCACATCCTCGCCGATTTCGGCTTCGGGATTGTTGACCTGCAGCGGCAACGGCTCGGCCGCGCCCTGCACGGTGAATTCCTGAATATCGATTTCGACTTCGCCGGTCGGCAGTTTGGTATTCTGGGTTTCGGCCGGGCGCTGCACCACCTTGCCGGTGATCGTCACCACGCTTTCCAGCTTCACATGCTCGATTTCCTTGAGCAGAGGGCTGGAGCGGTCGATAACGCATTGCGTCAACCCATAATGATCGCGCAGATCGATGAACAGCAAACTGCCGTGATCGCGCTTGCGATGCACCCAGCCGGATATACGTACGCTCTGATCCTTATGCGAAAGCCGAAGTTCGGCGCAGGTATGGGTGCGGTAGAGATGCATCTTATGGTCCTTCAATCGATAAAAGTCTTATGTTTTGCAGATTACCGTTACCGTTATAGCTTCGCAAGTGACGCTTTAACTATACACACTTCATAATCCCGTTCATTCAGCCTTAAGGCCCCCGTCATAAATCATTAGATGATCCCGCCTGCGCCCTTGCTGGTTTTCATTACTATTAGGACGAAAGGGAGGGGCGACAAAATTATCGCCATATAAAGCTGACAGGATAACGCTATCCTTGAATTGAATAATAAAAAGAGGGAAGTCCTGGTCGGTTAAGGGAGCGACTTTTAGCGGTGGGTGTATTTCGCTTAGCTGATCCATAAGTGAAATTCTGTGACGGTAAAGCTGTCTACAAACCCTGCCAATGCCCCAGCTATCATTCTACGTCAGACCCAAATTAAGATTTTGTTTTTTGATTTCACTGACAATCCATCTCATTAAATCTATGCCTGTAGTGCCAAGCCTGTTCCGCACGCTACCGCTATGGATTTTCCATTCTGGCTCTTGATAACCGGCAAGTTTCCGATAGTACCTAAGTTCGATAATCAGGGCCAAACATAAGTCGTAGGAATGAGCGAGAAATCTTGGCTCAATATCCATTTAAAACTCCAAATAAATTCTGTCATTTGCAACAGCACTAAGTTACAAGGGGATATAGTCAACAAACAAGCTCATTATGCTCTTAACCAAAACCACTGAACTCGCCGCCTTCTGCGCCTCCGTATCCACGGCCGATTTTGTGACCGTCGATACTGAGTTTATGCGTGAGCGCACTTACTGGCCGAACCTGTGCCTTATCCAGCTGGGCGGGCCGGATGAGGTTGTGGCGGTCGATCCGCTGGCCGAGGGCATCGATCTTAAGCCGTTGTTCGAATTGCTGGCCAACACCAAAGTGCTGAAAGTGTTTCATGCAGCCAGGCAGGATGTGGAGATTTTCTACAATCTCACCGGCGCCGTGCCGCAGCCGATGTTCGATACGCAGGTAGCCGCGATGGTTTGTGGCTTCGGTGAATCGGCCAGCTATGAAACCCTGGCCGGTAGCCTTGCCAATGCGAAAATCGATAAATCATCGCGCTTCACCGATTGGGCGCGGCGGCCTCTGACCGACAAGCAGATCGAATATGCGCTGGGCGATGTCAGCCATCTGCGCGTGGTTTACGAAAAACTCCGCGACCAGTTGCAGAAATCCGGCCGCGCCGAATGGGTGCAGGAAGAAATGTCTGTTCTGACCAGCCCCGGCACCTATCGCATCGAACCTATGGAGGTCTGGCGGCGCTTTAAATGGCGCGCCGATAAACCGCGCATCCGCGCCATGCTGCGTGAACTGGCCGCGTGGCGGGAAGGTGAGGCGCAGCGGCTGAACGTGCCGCGCAATCGCGTGCTGCGCGATGAAGCCTTGGCCGAAATCGCCCATCATCCGCCAAACAATTCGCATGACCTCGCGCATATCCGTGGGCTCAGCACCGGCTTCGGCGAAAGCCGTCAGGGCAAGGAAGTGCTGGCAGCCGTCGCGCGCGCAATCGCCTTGCCGCCCGATGAGTGCCCGACCGGCGAGGCACGTCGCGATTTGCCGCGCGGTATCGGGCCGATTGTCGATCTGCTCAAGGTCTTATTGAAGCAGGTGAGCGAGGAGCACGGCGTCGCCACCAAGCTGATTGCCAACACCGACGATCTCGAACAGATCGCTGCAGACGATGCGGCTAATGTGGCCGCGCTGCATGGCTGGCGGAAGGAACTGTTCGGCCATCTGGCGCTCGAGCTCAAGCGCGGCGATATAGCCATTCGCATCAAGGATAAAAAGATTATCTATTCGAAGTGATTTGGCTTACGCCAGCCCAAGATCAATCATGGCGCCCATACGCGGATTGCAATCATGGGTGGGAACAAGAATGATCCGTTTTGGCGTCGTGAGTTCATATATTGTTTGTAAAACTGCACACGCATATCTTGCGATTATAATATCGTCTCCATGCGGCGGCTTTCTATCACCAAGATAAGAAAAATCTCCTGCCACCGCGAAGCTAAGACGGCCACTCATCCTTCCATTGATTTCTTTGTCCTCTAAATCAATTGTATCGATCTTGTGTTTTTCGTCTTTTGTCAGCAGCTTCATTAATTTACACGCCGTCGTCAAACCGCTGCTGGTTACATACAGGGTTTCGTTCTTTATCGATTTCCAATTACTTTTCTTCAGTTTTTTATTTATAAATTCTTGAACTTTGGCCGGATCGCCGCCGGTGTTTGCAAGTAATGGAGCTTTGCCGGCCGATATAGCCGTACAGCTATTATAGTCGATGCGGGTTTCATGATCCTCTTTGTCGTTCGGCCGGACAAAACTTATCAATTCCAGGCTGCCGCCGCCGATGGCAATCAGGGTGCCGGGATGAAATCTGTGGCGGCGATCCGGCTTATCAAACCACCGGCATGCAGAAAGGCCGAGAGTGAGCGCTTCTTCCTTTCCCATCAGGCCGATAAGAGGGTATTGCTCGCCCAGCATATGTTGCACTTGCGCGATATCTTTGCGGCCATCGCGTGTTTTGTCGGCTTGGCGCCACCATTCGGTAGCAATTTGAATTTTGAATTCGGCTGTCGATTGATCGAGTATTGCGCGGCACTCGGAAAATGCTCCTTGAGCTTTTTCAAGTATGGCGGGGTCGATCCGGTTATTGGATTCAGACATGCCTTGGGCAAGAGAAACTTTCCAGCTAGGTGTGCTTTCGATATCAATGGCGAAGGCGTTTGCATAAAAGTCGTATTCAAATCTTGAAGTCCGCGTGCTGTTTGACCCGGCCTCGGTGATCTGCGCGGCGGCGCCGCACAGCTGTGCGAGCGTGCTTTGGGCTGTATAAGGAACAATAATCTCTAGTTTCGCCAGTTTTGGGGCGAGAAAGGAAGAAAGCTGCCAAGGATAAGGCTTGGGCAAATGCCCAACGGTCGAATTATCTAACACTATAAAACCTGTGCGAATGGGTCACGTTAATGCGGCGCACTCTGCATTGCGTCCGCCGGATTCGCCACAAGAATTTTTCGCGCTGGAATTTATAATTAACGCTAATCTTTTTTGTTAGTTTCTTTGCTCTTTTACAACGCCTTCCCGGACGCCGTGGGCGGAGAAGATGATGCGGGCAGGGTGCGTGCGGGCAATGATCTCGGCCAGTGCGGCGGCGGCGAAGGGAATGACATCGGCGCGTCTGCGGATTTTCTTATGCATGCGACGGAAAGCGGCCGGCTTTTTACCGGCGATGAGCTTGGCGTATTTTTCAGCAATTTTGCCATTGATGGAAAAGCCGTGAACGGACCGGATTGCTTTGCCCTGCATGCGCATCATCACGCGCGCAACCGCTCGCCAGCTGCCGCCGATCGGATAAAAATTCCTGCCCGAATAACGGCCAAGCCATTTTACACGGTCGAGGCGGCTATACATCAACGCTTTGGCCTTAACGGCATCGCCGCCGGATTCAGTAATCAGCGTCAGCGAGCCGAGCGGCATCGTCACCGTATGCCCGACCTTGCCGTGGTTAATCGATGCAAGCTCAAGACTGCCGCCGCCAAAATCGCCGCAGATGCCGGTGACTTGCGATAGTCCCGACATGACGCCATAGGCAGTAAGCCGCGCTTCCTTGCGGCCGGAGATGATTTTGATCTTATGGCCCAGCGCGACTTCGGCCTGCCGATGAAACTTTTTCCCGTCGCGCGTATGGGCAACCGTGCGCATCGCGGCGGTGCCGATTGCGGATACTGTTTGCGGCGCATGACTGGCCAGCAGGCTGCGGAACTTACGCAGGGCTTTCAGGGTGAGCTGCATGCCGTCGCGATTGAGCTTGGGATTGGCAGTCGACAATCCGCGCGCAAGGCCGCAGACGGCTTTCTTTTGATAAATTACCCGGTGCTTTTTTCCGGCATGGCGATAAATCGCCAGCCGCACGCTGTTCGAGCCGATATCGATAACGGCAATATCGGCTGAATTACTCTGCTGGCTTGTTTTTGCGGGCATGTGAGGAGCGGCGCTGATAGGTGAGGCGCGGGGGCAGGGTTTTCTTATCGAGATTGGCGCCGCGGCCCGAAAGGCTTGGGTTGGTCATGAAATACTCATGGGCGCAGAAATCGGATGCGTTATCGACGCGGTGATAGTTGCCGTCGGCCTGCATTTCCCAGCTTTGCCTCGTATCGAGCAGATTGGCGAGAAAGATCTGGTTGAGCACTTGACTGTGCACGGTCTCATTTTCAATCGGCACCAGCGTTTCGATACGGCGGTCGAGATTGCGCGGCATCCAGTCGGCCGAAGCGATGAAGACTTTCGCTTTGCTTGATGGCAGCGCTTCGCCATTGGCGAATGCCAGGATGCGGCTGTGCTCCAGAAAGCGCCCAACGATGCTTTTGACGTGAATATTTTCCGATAATCCGGGTACGCCGGGCCGCAGGCAGCAGGCGCCGCGCACCACAAGCTCGATCTGCACGCCCGCGTTGGAGGCTTCATAGAGACGGTCGATAATTTGCGGATCGACGAGGGCGTTGAGTTTGGCCCAGATCTGCGCCGGTTTACCTGCCTTGGCGTTGGTGATTTCGTCGGTAATCAGATTGTTCAAAGCTTCGCGCAAGGTCAGCGGTGCTACGGCCAGCTTGTAAAGCATTTGCGGTTTTGCATAGCCGGTCATGTAGTTGAACATCGCGGCGGTATCCTGGCAGATGGCCAGATCGCTGGTGAAGAAGGACAGATCGGTATAGAGCCGCGCGGTCTCACTATGATAATTGCCGGTGCCGAAATGCGCGTAAGAGCGCAACGTATTGTTCTCGCGCCGTACGATCAGGGTGACCTTGGCGTGGGTTTTTAATTCCATGATGCCGAACACCACCTGGGCGCCCACGCGTTCGAGATCGCGTGCCCAACGGATATTGGCTTCTTCGTCGAACCGGGCTTTGAGCTCTACCATAACAGTAACCGACTTGCCGGCTTCAGCAGCTTCGATCAGCGCGCGGACGATGGGGGAATCTTTGCCGGTGCGGTAAAGCGTCTGCTTGATTGCGACCACATTCGGATCGTGTGCGGCCTGCCGGATGAATTGCAGCACTACATCGAAGCTTTCGAACGGGTGATGAACGAGGATGTCTTTGTGGCTGATAGCGGCAAAGGCATCGCCGCTGCATTCGCGGATGCGTTCGGGAAAGCGCGGCTCGTAGGGCGTATAGACCAATTCAGGCCGGTCGGAGATAATGAGCTGCTTGATATCGCCCAGGCGCAGAATGCCGCTGCGCACCGCAATTTTTTCCGTCGTGACATCGAGCTGATCGGCCAGGAATTCGCGCATCTCCGTCGGCATCGTGTTAGCGATACCGAGGCGAATAATCGCCCCGCGATAGCGTGACTTCAGGGCGCTTTCGAATGTGTTGACGAGATCGTCATTCTCACCGCCGGTGAAGCGGATTTCGCTGTCGCGAAGCACGCGGAAAGCGCCGCAAGCCAGAATCTCGGCTGCCGGGAACAAATGATGCAGGAATTGCTCGATGACGGATTCCAGCATCACGAAACGGACCGTGTCGTCGGCATCGTGCGCGGGCAGGCGGATGAAGCGTGCTAATTGCAACGGCAGTGGCAGGATTACGTTCATATCCTGCTTGCGATGACGGTCGTGCAGTTTTATCGCCAGCGCCACGCCGCCGTTCGGAATGAATGGAAACGGATGCGCGGGGTCGATTGCCAGCGGCGTCAGCGCCAGAAAGATGTTGTCGTGGAAATAATTTTCCAGCCAGGGGAGATCTTCCTGGCCAAGCTCGGCCGGTTCCAGAATGACGATGCCTTCATGCGCCAGTTCGCGATAGAGGTCGAACCAGGCGGATCGCTGATCGTTGAGCAGTTGAGAAACATGCTCATCGATGATTGCCAGATGCTGGCGCGGCGTGAGGCCATCGTCGGTTTTGACATTCATGCGGGTGGCGTGCTGCGCCTCGATACTGGCGACGCGCACCACCATAAACTCATCCAGATTGCTGGCCGAAATAGATAAAAACCGCACGCGCTCCAACAGCGGGTGATGCGGATTACACGCTTCTTCGATCACCCGGCGGTCGAACGACAGCCACGACACTTCGCGATTGATAAAACGCTTGGGATCGTCGCGCGCGATAGTCGCGGGGGTAAGAGACATATGATCGTGCATGGATAAAACCGGGATGAGTGCCTATATTCTAGGAGAATGCGGTTAAAAAGAGTAAAACCGCGTTTTAGCCAATAAATACGGGGGAAATCATGGAAAAAGCGATCTTTGCGGCGGGCTGTTTCTGGGGTGTCGAGGCTGAATTCGGCGCTATGCCAGGCGTGTTGGACACGGCAGTTGGCTATACCGGCGGGCGCCCCGAAAACCCGACTTATGAGCAGGTATGCAGCTCCGCCACCGGCCACGCCGAGGCGGTGGAGGTGACGTTCGATCCGGCCAAGATTTCCTATGCCGATCTGGTCGAGAAATTTTTTACGCTGCACGATCCGACCCAGGTCAACCGGCAAGGGCCGGATGTCGGCGACCAATATCGCTCGGCTATTTTTACAACCTCACCCGAACAGGAAAAAACTGCACAGGTTATTAAACAGAAACTGGAACAGTCAGGCCGCTTTAAAAAACCGATCGCCACCATCATCGAACCGGCCAAGCCTTTCTGGCACGCGGAAGAATATCACCAGAAATACTTCGCCAAGAAGGGCGGCGGGAGTTGCCGGATTTAACAATCGCAATTCATACAACGTCATCCCGGAAAATTTGCGCAGCAAATTTATCCGGGATCCAGTTGCGATTTCCGCCAGACCAGTCTTGCCGATAGCGTAACTGGATCCCAGATAAACTTTCTTTCGCCCGTCTTCGCTGCGCTTCGCCTGACGAAGAGAAAGTTTTCCGGGATGACGTTGTGGGATGGGGCTAGCCCATCGTCGCGAACAACCCAATAACGACGGCGGTCATGACGAGGGTCGCTGCCCAGCCCAGCAGTTTTAGCGGCAAGCCAATCGTGTAATCGCCCATGATCTTTTTGTTCATCGCCATATGCATCATGACGAACATCATCGGCACCGCGATGATGCCGTTGAGGATCGCGGTCCAGAACAAAGCCTTGATCGGATCGATACTGGTGAAGTTGATCAGCACGCCGATCAGCATGGCGCTGACCAGAGTGGTATAGAAAGCCTTCGCCTCGCGCGGGCGGCGGCCGAGGCCGATATGCCAGTCGAGCGCTTCGCCGACGGCATAGGCTGACGATGCTGACAGAACGGGGACTGCCAGTAATCCCGTTCCAATTATGCCCATCGCGAACACGAAGAAAGCCAGCGGCCCGGCAATCGGGCGCAGGGCCTCGGCTGCCTCCGCCGAAGTCTGGATATTCGTGATGCCGTGCGCATTCAGCGTCGCGGCTGCCGTCAAAATAATGAACAGGCCGATCATATTGGAGAAACCCATGCCGACGATTGTGTCGAAGCGGATGCGGCGCAGCTCGCTTTGCGCCTGCTCGGGCGCAACCAGCAAAGGCTGCGCGGCGGGGTTGGCGATAACGTCTTCGGCTTCCTGCGTCGATTGCCAGAAAAACAGATAGGGGCTGATCGTCGTGCCGAATACGGCGACGATGGCGGCGAAATATTCGGCGCTGGTTTGCAGATGCGGAATGAAAAGGCCCGTGGCCACGGCTCCCCACGGCAGCTTGACGATCAGAACCACGCCGACATAGGCGAACAG
>OLLY01000076.1_pt1 | contig 10249 bp, 14 predicted proteins | sample 1604681 | NCBI WGS metagenome assembly OLLY01 (sample SAMEA104055725, study PRJEB20765) | soil metagenome | biome: Arctic tundra; feature: Polygonal ground; material: soil | place: USA | collected 2011-09 | depth 0-0.5 m | reverse complement strand
GCGGCGCGCCGGAAGGCGTGCTGGCGGCTGCGGCTTTGCAATGCATCGGCGGCCAGATGCAGGGACGTTTGGTATTCCGCAACGACGACGAGAAAAAGCGCGCGGCTAAGGCCGGTATCACCGACCTCAAACGCAAGTACGAAATGAACGACCTCGCCCACGGCGATGTGATGTTCGCTGCCACCGGCGTTACAAACGGCGCGATGCTGAAAGGCGTTCGCCGCTTCGCCGGCGGGGCATTGACACATTCAGTCGTCATGCGATCCAAAAGCGGCACCGTGCGCTATATCGAAGCGCATCATAACTTCAGACGGAAGCCGCTGATGGAAGACAAGTAACGGAATGACGGAAGCTCTACTCTCAAAGGATAATTCAGAGCCTTTGACAGAGTTGCAGCATGCTGCCTTCCTCTCGGTCGAACAATCCTTTTCCGGTAGACGCTGGGTGGCTCGGGAGTATGACGAGCGCACGGCGCTGGCGCTTTCGCAACGGCATACCCTGCCCGATCTGATCGCCCGCAGCCTCGCCGCACGCGGCGTGACGCTGGAATCGGCACCCGGCTTTCTCGATCCCAAATTGCGCGATCTGATGCCGGACCCAAGCCGGTTTATGGATATGGATACGGCTGCCACGCGTATGGCCGCCGCCATTCAGAACAAAGAAAGCATCGCCGTTTATGGCGATTACGATGTGGATGGCGCCACTTCGGCGGCGCTGCTGATGCGTTTCACCCGCGCTTGTGGCGTTGATCTGCGGCTTTATGTGCCCGACCGGCGGCGCGAAGGTTACGGCCCCAACAGCGCCGCGATGCAGACGCTGGCGGCCGAAGGTATCAAACTGGTTGTGACCGTCGATTGCGGGGCTACCGCACATGAACCGCTGAAGGCCGCACGCGAAGCCGGGCTGGATGTGATCGTCCTCGATCATCACGCGTCGGAAGCAGCCCTGCCGCCTGCTGTTGCGGTAGTGAATCCCAATCGGCTCGATGAAAGCGGCGAGTACGGCAATCTGGCCGCCGTCGGCGTGACTTATCTGTTTGTCGTGGCCGTTAATCGGGTCTTGCGAACGGCAGGATTTTACAAAGAGCGGCCGGAGCCGGATCTAATCCAATATCTCGATCTGGTTGCGCTCGGCACCGTGTGCGATGTCGTGCGGCTGACGGGGTTGAACCGCGCCTTCGTAGCCCAAGGGTTGCGCGTGATGGGGCAAAAGCGCAATGCGGGGATGAAGGCGCTGGCGCAAGTTGCAGGCTGTAAGGGCCCGTTCGATGGCTATACTCTTGGCTTTCTGCTAGGCCCCCGCGTGAATGCCGGTGGGCGCGTGGGCGAAGCCGATCTGGGCGCCAAGCTTCTTTCGACCGACGATGCTTCAGTCGCAGCGCAATTGGCCGAACATCTACACGCACTGAATACCGAGCGCCGCGCGATTGAAGCGCAGGTGCTGATCGAAGCCGAAGCGATCACGCGATTGGAGACCTCGCCGATTGCGTTTGTCGCATCGGAGAACTGGCACCCCGGCGTGATCGGCATCGTCGCTTCGCGGTTGAAAGATAAATTTCATCATCCGGCTTTGGTGGTGGCGATTGAAGGCGAGATCGGTAAAGGTTCCGGCCGTTCGGTCGGCGGCATCGATTTAGGCGCTGCTATCATCGCGGCGCGGCAGGCCGGATTGCTGATCAATGGCGGTGGCCATAAAATGGCGGCCGGGTTTACAGTCGCCCGCGATAAGATCGACGCCTTGCGGGATTTTCTGGCTCATCGCATCGGCAAGCAGATGGAAGCCGAGCCATTGCGGCCTTCGTTGACGATCGATGGGCTGGCTTCCGGCCCTGCCCTGCAACCGGATTTCATAAAAAAGCTGGCGGCGCTGGGGCCGTTCGGCACCGGCAATCCCGAGCCGCGCTTCGCGCTGGCGGAATGCCGCATCGTACGTGCCGATATTGTGGGCGAGAAACATGTGCGCATAATCGCCATGCAGGGCGGTACGCGTATCACCGGCATCGCCTTCCGCGCGATGGACAGCGATTTGGGTATTACGCTGCTAAGCCGGAAACAGCAGCCCTGTCACCTTGCCGGGCATTTGCGCATCGATGAATGGCAACGCGAAGAACGCGTGCAGCTTTATATCGATGATGCAGCCAGCGTTTCGTAGGACCGATCAACAAGAATCCTCCTCCCCGCGCGCGGGGAGGACGTGGAAACTTAGGCTTGCGCCCTTTAGCAAGCCTTAGTTTCCACTGGTAGGGCTGCTGCGGTAGTGCGGTGGCCCTACCAGAAAAAACTAGGGCTTACTCAGGTTCGTTCTCTATTGAGATTTCAGGAAAAGTCTACCGTAAGCCCAAGTTTTTGCGTCCTCCCCGTGAAGGACGGGGAGGAGGTCTCCTACTCATCGATCTTATCTAAACGATTTTTTCTCTAGGCTGCCTTGGCGACCGCGTGGGCGATGTGGTCGAGCGATTTGAACAGCCACAGGCACCAGAGACCCGTGGCATAACCCATCAAAATAAAAATGCCGTCGCGGCTCAGGATGCCGATCGCCAGAAACAGAATGGCGACCGAGGGCGGCACATTCACAACCGGGATCGGTAGAGTGACCATAATAGCCAGAATGAGCGCGGCAAAAGCATGCACGCGCATGAGCTCGGGCGCGGATAAAGCCGGCAGGCGCGGCTTGATATAGTTCTCGATCCTTTGGATCCAGATAATGGCGCGGCCGAGGCCATCCAGCAGAGCCGTGCGGCTGATTTCGCGGGTGCGAATGACGCGCGGAAACATCGGTGCGCGCAGACCGATAATCATCTGCGCCGTTAAAATCACCATAGGCAAGCCGAGGAAAAAAGATAGAAACGGCACCATGAAAATGACAATGTTGAGGATCGACAGGATCATGAGCAGGAAAGCGAATCCGCGCACGCCGAAGATTTGCAGGACACGGCCGACCGTTATCGTTTCAGTCGCTGCGGCCGTATCCATCAAACGGCTGACAAGTTCGGAAATGCGGCTTTCGGAGTTCACGCAGCTTTCGCTTTGCCGGCCAGCCTGGGCAATTCGGCAATTGCCTGATCGATCAGCTTGGCGCCGGCGCCCTGCTCGGCCAGCGTCTTGCGGGCTGATGCCATAGCGCTTTCGACCGCAGCAGCGCGGACGGCTTCCAGCGCCTCGGTTTCGGCGAGGCGAATACGCTCGGCCGCTTGCTGTTCATGACGCGCAAGGGCGGCTTTCAGATCGGCTTCGGCTTGTGTTTTAAGCCGAGCGGCCTCTTCACGGGCATGCTTGATAATGGCATCGGCTTCAGCCAGCGCTTCGGTTTGTTTTTTCTTATAAGTCGCGAGGGTAGCCTCAGCTTCGACGCGCAAAGCTTGCGAGCGGGCGAGTTCTTCGCGGATCTTGACGATTTCGCCATCAATCGCATCGATGATCGGCTTGCGGCCATAACGGAATGCGATGCCGCAGAAAATGACGAAGGCGACCGCATACCAGAACATCGGATCCTGAGTCATGATGCGATCCCCCTAGCCTGTTACGCGGGCGACAATTGCGCCGGCCAGATCGCCGGAGGTCTTTTTGACATCCTGAACTGCCGTATCGCGCATGGCGCCGATTTTGGCGGTGGCTTCGTTAAGGCGTTTGGTGAGCTGCTGTTGTTGGGCGGCTTGCTGAGCGGCGGATTCTTTGGCTGCCTTCGACGAGATTTCGGCAACGGTCGCCTGCGCTTGCGCCCGGGCATCGGCCAGGGCTTTTTCATATTGCGCCATCGTCGCCTTGGCGGCTTCGTTGGCGGCTTGCGCGGTGGCCAGCTCGGCCGCGATTGTTTCAGCGCGCTTGTCCTGGGTGCGCTTGACCGTAGGCAAGGCAACCAAAGACATCATCGCATAGAGAAAACCGAAACACAGCGCCAGCCAGAGTAACTGGCTGGGGAAAAGCGAGCTGTCGAATTGCGGCAAGCCGTCGGTTTCCGCTCGTGCCGGGCCTGCCGCAAGAACGGCCGAGACCGTCGCGATAACCGACGGCAGCAAAGCACGAGAACGGATCATCGAAGATTACTTGCTGTACATCAGCATGATGGCGATAACGAAGCACATCAGCAGCACCAGTTCGGTGACGGCGAAGCCGAACACGCCGACCTGGCGGAATTTGCCTTCGGCCGACGGGTTACGCGCGAGGGCGCTGATCCATGCCGAGAAAATCATGCCCAGGCCGATACCGGCGCCGAGCGAACCGACCATCGCGATGCCCGCACCGAGTAATTTGACTGAACCTTCCATCGAAAACTCCTTAAAGGGTTAGAGGTGATAATTAATGCATTTCGAGCGCGTCGCGCAGATAGATTGCCGCCAGGAAGGCGTACACATAAGCCTGCACCACCGCTACGAAAAACTCGAACCCGGTGATACCAATGTTGGCTACCAGAGGCAATATGCTCAGTCCCGCCAGCCACCCGGCGGCCAGAAGGCTGATCGTCATACCCGCGAAAACCTGCAGCAAAATATGGCCTGCCAGCATATTGGCGAACAACCGGATCGCAAGGCTGAAGGGCCGGACGGCGAAGGACAGAAACTCGATTATGATTAAAAACGGCAATAACGGCTTGGGCGCACCCGGCGGCACGAATAAAGCCATGAAATGGAAACCATGCTTGATGAAGCCGGTAATGATGATGATCGTGAACAGCGCCAGCGCAATGGCAAAATTAATCACGATGTGGCTGGTGACTGAGAATGACAACGGGATCATCCCCAGCAGATTACAAAACAGGATGAAGACAAAGACAGAGAAGATGAAGGGAAAGAACGGCCGGGCTTTTTCGCCGGCAGCGCCATCCACCATATCGGCGACCATATTGTAGAGAGATTCCGCCATCATCTGCCAGCGGCCGGGCACCAGCGCTCGCGGGCGCATCGCCAATGTCATCAGCAACGTGCTGATAGCCACCGCGATGATCATGAACATGGCCGAATTGGTGAAGGTGATCGTGTGATCGCCGATTGTGATCAGCGGCTTGCTGATGTGATGGATTTCGAATTCTTCGAGCAAAGAGGCCATGATCTATCTTTCTTTCGCTTTCTTATTCCATCTTGCCGTCTGGCCGGCCGCCCAGCGAACGCCATACATTCATCACACCAACCACAAAGCCAATCAGAGACAAAACCAAAATCCCCCAGGGCGAGGTGCCGAGATACTTATCGGCCAGCCAACCCAGACCTGCGCAGACCGTCACCGCCGCGATAAAATCCATGCCAGCCCGGCTGGCCCGGATCACACCCTTGTCAAAGGGCGCATCGCCGGATGGCCGCTGTTTCGATCCGACTTCGGCCTGCTTTATACGGGCGGCCATATCGTCAAACTTGTCGAGATCGGGATCGTTCGCCATGGCTTAAAAACTCGCGCGCAAAGTAGGTTTCAGGCGGCAGGGAGTCAAGCCTAAAGCCTTGCTATCTGTGAAGAAAACGGCGCTATGGCCCTTGTTTTTCAGGTTTTGGCGCCTGCTTGGTCAATAAATCCCGCAAAGCCGTCGTCATGCCGGCCGGATCGGTATCGTCGGGGAACGCAGTAACGAACTTGCCGCTGGGATCCATAACGTAAATGAGGGTCGAATGATCCATGATGTATTCGCCCTCCTCTACATCCGCGCCGCGGGCGTAATAGACCTGGTAAGCCTTGGCGACATTGGCGATCTGCTCAGGCGTGCCGGTCAGGCCGACAATGCCAGGGTGAAAGCCTTCGACATAATTCTTGAGCTTGGCCGGCGTATCGCGCGCAGGATCGATGGTGATGAAAACCGTCTGAACTTTTTTGGCGTCGGCTCCCAACTGATCGAGCGTATGCGAAATACCCTCAAGGCCGGTCGGGCACAAATCGGGACAATAAGTGTATCCAAAATAAACCAGCAGATATTTGCCGCGGTAATCGCTGTCGTGAACTGTCTTGCCGTCCTGATCGGTCAGCGTGAACGGACCGCCGATCGAACCGGTGGGCGGATGCATTGCTTCTTCGCGCATTTCGATGCGCTGTGCTTCGTCGGCGCGAATATGCCAGATCATAAAACCGGCGGCGACCAATAGACCAATCGCCGCGCCGAGCGCCATTTGCATCAGGCGCAGGCGGGAAAGAATCTGTTTCTTGGTTTCGCCTGGATTATGGGGATGCTGATTATGGGGGTGGTTATGTTTGGTCATAGCGGCATATTAGCAGCCGTTACGAAAACGCCAAGAGCGCTTAGACCGCGACAAAAAGGCCAAAAGCCAGAGATTCTTCTCATTTAAAATGCAGGAATCGCAACAGCGTCCCCTCTCCCTCCAGTGGAGGGAGAGGGACAGGGTGAGGGTGGACTCTCGGTTCTCTTACCGCAACTCTCCCCTCATCCTGTCCTTCTCCCCTCTATGAGGGGAGAAGGAACGCTGCTGCACGATCATTTCTGCAATTTACGATTAAGTGGGTTGCGCGCTTAATTGTCGAGCAGGAAAGAAAAAGTTGCCCGCCGATTTGAGCGACGACCGCGCTAAATCTGATGCGCCGTTTGCCGCGTATTTCAGGCCGGTTATCCCCTTGCCCGCCATCTTCATCGACGTTTTGACAGTTTGCACTATTTCCTCACCGCTGGAGATGGCCGTTTTCAATCCCCAACGCGTGGCCAGAAAAGCGGCTGCCATGAAAAGAGTTTGGGTAAGGGGAAATCCGCTCACCAATTCAAGACCAGGAACGGCGACAAGACCAGCAGCAGCATAAGGCGAAATGAGCGCCACTGCCGCTGCCCCAGCCAGAAGTACGCCTTTGAGGGTGATAGCCGGCACAAGAAAAGCAACCGCACCGCCAACTGCAATTGCGGCGATATTACTGATCCAGTTTTTGTGTTCTTCAAACGAGGAATTGGAATTGGCTGAGGGGGAAGTTGCTGCCTCAGGCTTACGGTATGGGATGATGTTTTTCATAATATCCTCTCCGTATGTTTGATCTCACAATTCAATTCTATACCCGCCGCACGAAAGTAATTGCGGTTATCGGGGCATAATCATTGTGAAATTAGGGAGAGACCGGCAATTTCATGCCGAAAAGAAGCGGCGGCGCGAAGAAAAATTACCGCATGCTCAATCGGCAAGCAGGGTTAAAGGACCCCTAACATGCTGGCAACCAGCGGATGGCGCACGATATCCTTATCGGTCAGGCGCACCACGGCGATGCCGGGCACTGGTTCCAGCTTGCGGGCGATTTCGGCAAAGCCCGACATGCCCTCCAGCAGATCGCTTTGATCCGGGTCGCCGGTCAGCACCATTGTGGAGTGCCAGCCAAGGCGGGTGAGGATCATCTTGATCTGGTTGTAGGTGCAGTTCTGCGCCTCGTCGATCACCACGAAAGCGTTATTGAGCGTGCGCCCGCGCATGAAGCCGATGGGTGCTATTTCGATAGCGCCTTCGGCCAGGCTTTGCTTCAAACGTTTGCCGCCCATACGATCATTCAGCGCGTCGTAAAGAGGCCGCAAGTACGGCGCCATTTTTTCATGCATATCGCCGGGCAGAAAGCCGAGCGTCTCACCGGCTTCCAGCGCGGGTCTCGATAAGACGATGCGATCGACGCGTCCGGCTTCAAGCGCTTCGACGGCGGCGCTGATTGCCAGATAAGTTTTACCGGTACCGGCAGGCCCGGCGGCGACCACGAGATGATTCTTGGCCATCGCCTCCAAAAGGAGACCCTGATTGGTGTTTTGCGCTTTTATTTTGCGGACATAGCTTTGATCGCGGCGATCGAAAGCGGGCTGGGTCAAAGGATCCCAGGACACAGGGGCATTGTAGAGCGGTTCGACATTGTATGATTTATCGCTGCGGTTCGATTGGTCATAATGACGCCGCTTGGACATCCTTATCCTCTTTCTGTTCGGAGCAAGTCCGAACGCCGGTGGACGCAGACGCACCACGCGCCTGCCTGGATAATGCTTTTATCGATGCTGGATTTAGAGTGACAAAGGGAGCGGAGCTGCAAATCAGCCTGACGATGGAAATCGATGTCAGAACCTTGCTAATCTCGCTGCCTCCTGTCCCGTGTGGACCTGTCGGCGAAGGGTTTTCCATTAACCCTAAGCTTACTTTACAGGTTTAAAGTTAATAACTCGTTAGGCGTATTTCAAGGGATTCCGCCAAAATCATCCAACCTAAAACGGAACGATTCCAGGCGATTGCCGCCTTCGCAACTGCCAAAACAAGGTGGCATTTTTCCTATCGCTTGTGCTTGACAATAACCCCCTGAAATCACTACTTTGCAGCTCATTTTGCTTACGACAGGATATAGAAGTCATGAAAGTCGCCAATTCACTCAAGTCGCTCAAGAAGCGCGAAGCCCACTGCCGCGTTGTCCGCCGCAAGGGCCGCGTGTACGTCATCAACAAGAAGAACCCGCGCTACAAGGCGCGCCAGGGCTAAGCCGTCTCAAATTTTTGAGACAGGATTTTTATTATGAACAAAGCAGCAGCCATTACTGCCGGCGTTATGACCACGGTTGCACCTATAGCGGCCGCATTGACGTTATCCACCCCTTGGTATGTGAAAGCGGGCGTATTGATTGGCGCGGCTATCAACACGCGTCTGGGCTCTTCTATCGTTGGCGTAATGACGAGGGAAGACGATATGGAGCTTTCTGATATAGGATTGCGTGATCCTATCCATTTACGGCAGATGCCAGGCTGGTTAGATCACACCTACACTCGGCCCTATTTTCATGGCCATCGTCTGGTAGGCGGTGTTGCGGCCGGAAGTCTTGTAGCCATGCTTGGTTTTGGCCGCACTACTTTGCACAACTGGCACCCAACGCCAGTCCCCCTTGGAATCAGAGAATGCCATTGCGTGAGTATGGAATACGACAAAAAAGATCCAGTACGCTCGATGATGCATTTCTCTAAAAAACCGGCACCAAAAGCGGCATCGCTCGCATAATTAAGGCTTAGCCGGTGTTGATGCCGGAGCGTGCTCAATTACTTTTCCATCATAATCGGTTGGCGGCAGCTGAGGCGCTTCGTCTTTCGGAATGACGTCGTTCCCCTTCCACGAATAGAAGATCAGGATCGTATTCTCGTTGCTGTGCGCATAGCCGAACTGCGGTTCTTGCGATGCCGCCAGCGCGCCGGTCTTGGCGTCGTAACTCGTCATACCAAGCTTGGCGATGCCGTTTTGCTCCTCATCCTTATAGAGCGCGATTTCTGGGAATGTGAGCGGTCCCGAAGACAATGGAATGGGAACATTGAATTGCGGGATGCCAATCAGGAACTGTTTCTGATCAGTGGATAAAGCGCCTGCGCGAATTTCAATAATTTTCTGCGCATCCTTTTTCTCGCCGACCAGATTGGCGCCTTGCCGCAGCAAGCTGTCGTGAATGGCCGCAATGGCATATTTGCTGTCGGTTCCGTCCATATTGCCAGCATCGACAAAAACTTTGGTGCCTTTGGGAATTTGCAGGGCAAGATTTTGTGCCGCACGATCGGCGGCGGTGGAGATCAGCAATTCTTCCATCGCGCTGCGCGGCGGATTGGTGGTGACGTTGGTCGTACAGGCGGCCAGTGCGATCAAAACCAATATGAGAATTTTGCGCATTATATTTGCTCCCCGCGAATTTTTTATGATTTTTTGGAAAATCGAATAAAAAAACCGTATCGAAAGAAGCAACTGCTTCGATTTGTCGCTTTAGAACAAAAATCGTTTACGTGAGAGCGATCCGCAGACCTCCTCCCCGTTTTTCACGGGGAGGAGGACTCACTGTGCTTGCGTCTATCTAATCTAAAGCGCAGCGAGGGCGTCTTTTACTTTTTGCATGACGGTTGCCCAATTCCCTGCCCGGCATTGCCGGAACAGACGCATGTTTGGATACCAGGGTGTATCCTCACGCTCGATCATCCACCGCCAGTCGGGCGCGAACGGCAGAAGCGTCCAGACTTTAACGCCGAGACCGCCTGCCAGATGCGCTGTTGCCGTATCGCAGGTGATGATGAGATCGAATTGGCGCATCAGACGCGCGGTGTCGGCAAAATTTTTCAGGCGCGGCGCGAGATCGATAATCGGCAAGCGCGGCAGCATCTCGGCATCGCCCGGTTTCATATCGCGATTGAGACTGAAGAATTGCGCATTCGGCGCCGCAAAAATTCCGGAAAAAACTTCCAGCGGGATTGAACGGTTTTCATCGTTCTTGTGGAGTGGACTTCCGCCCCAGACGACGCCGATCCTCATTAGTCCCTCCCCCCTTGCGGGGGAGGTTAGGTGGGGGGGCGCTCC
>OLLY01000216.1_pt1 | contig 10604 bp, 20 predicted proteins | sample 1604681 | NCBI WGS metagenome assembly OLLY01 (sample SAMEA104055725, study PRJEB20765) | soil metagenome | biome: Arctic tundra; feature: Polygonal ground; material: soil | place: USA | collected 2011-09 | depth 0-0.5 m | reverse complement strand
AATCATAATCATAATCATAATCATAATCATAATCATAATCATAATCATAATCATAATCATAATCATAATCATAATCATAATCATAATCATGATCCGGAGAATGGCCGGTTCACATCGGGGCCGGGAGGTGAGAGCGATGATTCATCAAATGAAGATTCATCGGAAGATTCGCCAAGTGAGTATCCGATTGTACCAGTAAGTTATCATTCTGGTCATTTCAACATCGACGGAGCCGTCAGTCATCTCGATCAGGCGGTCGACACACTTAAAGAAAGGCAAATCGCAAATGGAGAACCAGATTTGTTTGGCGAAGGAAGATGCGCCGCTTATGTCCGGCAGGCATTGAATATAGGAGGCGGGTTAAATGTAGGAACTCCCGCGAGCGGTTCAGTTGACGCAAAAGATTATGGATTATCTCTTGAGAAGGCGGGCTTTCAAAATATTGCCGGTGGAAACGAACCGGCAACCTATCCTCCAGTCGATTACGTTCCGCAGGCAGGCGATGTTGCTATTATCCAGCCCACTAGTCAAAGCGAAGCCGGCCATATGGCAATGTATAACGGCCAACAATGGGTGTCTGATTTTCGGCAGCGGGGATTTTGGCCAGGGCCTTCTTACAGATTGCAAAGGCCAGATTTCGTTATTTACCGATATCCGGGGTTAAGTCGTTTGCTGAATTTGTAATCCACGGTGAGCTTCGGCGGACGCTGTCGATTTGCCAAATTCCTTGCTCGACTTTTAATTGAACGGATAGACGGTGAAAAAGCATTTTTCCGGATTCGATGGGGGGCGAGGGCAGGCCAACCAAAATTTGGGCTGTGTCCCCATTTATCGATACAAGCTGCGCGGTTGCGTTCAGCCACTCGTTAAATTCGTCTTGTGCACATGTAATGACGTTCGTTTCAGGAGGGCAGTAACGGGAATCGGAAGCTGGTGATTTCGTACTCGTATAAATTTTAGTCCAATTATAAAAAGCAGGAGTTAAAGATTCCTGCATAACGGATGTTTCATTTTTTGTGAAATCTTTTATTAGTTTTTTCTGTTCTTCAGAAGACAGTTTCGGATCGGCATAAGAATAAAATTTAATATCGTTGGCAATGTACCAGCGATAAAACCCGGCAACAAAAGCTTCGAGATGTTGTGGGTTTCGATCGCAAGTCGAATCTGTACGGCATTGAATAAGTGTAGGCGCCGGTACATCGGGAAGGGCGGCGGTGGCGACCGCCGAACTCAGATTGACGGCAAGTAAGCCAAAAAGAAAAAGAGGCGGTATAAACCGTGACATCCTGTAATGATATCATAGTTTGATATAGAAATCTCTATGCAGAGCGAGTCTGCGGAAGAGTGGGGGTTCTTGCATCTCTTTAATCAAGGTGATTATACTGGTGCCGCCGACCAGTTCCTTTTGTGGAATAAAATTAGAAATGAACAAGGGGAATTGGTGAACGAACCAGGCCTGACTAATCGTCGAAATGCCGAACGCAATCTTTTCCTCAATGGAAACTATCACTAAAACTCCTAAATGCTCGTGCGCGAAGCTTTTGTTTTGGCTCGTGCTTCTGGTTGTTTTGGCGCCAGACGGTAAAGTATGGGCAGAAGATTGTCGCGAAACTGCGATGGCACAGACCGATATGAATTTTTGTGCAATGGATGATTCAAAAAAGGTTGATGCAGAACTGGACAGTGTTTATCAAAAATTGATGGCAAAAATTAGCCCTAAAGGCCGAGAGAAATTAGAGCTGGCTAAAAAGGCGTGGCTCAATTATCGAAAAGAAGAATGCGAGTTTGATACTTTTGGCTCGTCGGGTGGATCGATTCATCCAATGGCCCTATCTGAATGCTATGCCGATCTTGCGGTTCGGCAAACACAGGTTCTTAGAGAGCAGCTTGACTGTGAGGAAGGAAACTCCTCTTGCGGAAGCCAATAATCGGTATTCCCCAAAACTCTTGGAAGCCCGTAACAAGTAAGTAACGTAAAAACACGAAATGGCGACGGCATTTTCATGAAATGCCGAATGCTGACCCTTGGCCACTAACCCCAGATTTTCAAACATGACCGCTTTCAAACTCCTCACGCCACCCGCGATTGAGCCGATTACGCTCGACGAAGCTAAGGCGCAGGCGCGCATCGACACATCTGTCGATGATGCATTGATCACGTCGCTCATCACGGCGGCGCGGCAATGGGCCGAGCAGTATATGGGCCGCGCGCTCATCACGCAGAGCTGGCAGATGTGGCTTGATCTGTGGCCCGGTGCTTTCGAGCGCTGGTGGGACGGGGTGCGCGACGGGCCGATAACTGGCCTTGATGAGATTAATTACATCGCACTGCCGCGCGCGCCGCTGCAATCGGTCACCAGCGTCAATTATTATGATAACAGCGACAATGCGACTTTGTGGGACGCCGGGAATTATTACGTCGATACGATCCGCGAGCCGGGGCGTCTGGCGCTACGCATGGGATCGGTGTGGCCGTCGCCGTCGCGCCTGACCAACGGCATCGGCATTACTTACTTCGCCGGTTATGGCGATAATGGCGATAGCGTGCCGGAAGCGATCAAGGCCGGCATTCGCCAGCTGATCGCGCATTGGTATGAACATCGCGGTGAAGCGGCGACGGCTTCGAGCGCGCGCGGCACGATCGTCACGCCGACCGTGCCCGTCCCGCTGGTTATTCAGGCGGCGCTCGATCCGTACCGCATTCGCCGATTGGCTGTGTGATCGACATGCGCATCGGCGAATTACGCAAACAGATCACCATTCAGGCGGAGCTGCCGACGGCAGATGGCGCCGGCGGTTATGCGCTGGCCTGGACCGATATCGCGACCGTGTGGGCCGATATCAAACCGGTCAGCGGTAACAAAGTGTTCGTCGATCACCATCTCGAAGCGCATGTGACGCATGAGATCACAATGCGCTATCGCAGCGATCTGGCGCCTACCGCCGATATGCGCGTGCTTTACAATAATCGCCTGTTCAATATTCGCAGCATCATCAATACCGGCGAAAGCAATCAGTGGTGGCAATTGCTGGTTGAGGAGGGTGGTGCGATATGAGTGATGCTCTCTTCGCCGTGCAGGAATCCGTTTACAATGCGCTGGCCGCCAGCAGCGGCGTGCAGGCGCTAATCGGCAATCCACCGCGGCTTTACGATCATGTACCGCCGGGGGTTACGTTTCCTTTCGTCGCTTTCGGTCCGCTTTCGGCGCAAGCTTTCGATAACAAGGATCAAACCGGCTTTGCCCAAGTGCTGACGCTCGATATCTGGTCGCGCTATCGCGGCAGCAAGGAAGTGAAAGATATTCTGCAGGCGCTATACGACACGCTGCATCGCGCGAGCCTGAACGTGGATGACGAAGTTTTTCTCGATTGCGAATTCGCCGCCGCCGATTTAACGCCCGAAAATGACGGCCTGACCTACAGCGGCAAGGCGCATTTTAATATTATTGTGCAGAGCAGTTGAGAGAAGAGAAAACATGCCTCTTCGTGACCGGCTACTTGCCGATAAAAAAGCTGAATTACATAAAGAGGCCATTAGATTGGCAAATCTTTATTATTTACGAACAGGGCGCATTCCTGCGCGTATAAAAGAAACCGCACGAGCCACGGCATCAGAAAATATTGCTCTCAAGTTTAACCCTAATCATGATCCGTCGAACGGTCGATTCACTTTTGGTTCAGGCAATGATGTGGAAGACCAGTCAAATGAGAACAACGATGATCAGGATCAAGAGTCTACAAGTGACCGTCTCGGAAGCTTGCTATAAACTTTACTTGGAGTTGGCGCAGCACATGCGGAAAATTATGGCAATGACAGTGCTATACTTGGTCAGCCCTCTCTCGGAAAAGATCCATGATCTGTAAGCGCTACTTATAAAGACGGGTCGGTTATAGTAGATCCGATTACTAATAAACCTCTTCTTATGCCTAAAGGCATTTCGCTGGCTAATAATGTGGCGATTGGCAGGCAATTGAGTGATCTTTCTTCTATATTCTCTCGGACAGCAAATCCAAGTGCGTATGCTTTGCCGACGGATTTTTTCCCTGAAAAGGAAGCAGGGATGATTGCATTGTTCTGGCCGCGGCAATCTATGGATTATCAACGTATTTACAGCGATAATAATTTCGATTCAGCGTACACTGACTTCGGAAATTATAACTATGGGGTTGTTGCTGCTGCTGCGGGTTATACACCTGAACAAGCCTTGTTGGGGTCGGGCCTATATAATTTAATCAGAGGGCGTAGTGACATATCCGGTTCAATGTATAATAGTATTCCGGGTCTTAAGTTAATAACGGCTGGATACAACGACTACATATCCGGTCGTATTGGCAAATGAAACGGCCAGTCTTGTTCTAATGCAAAAATTTGTCTCACAAAATTTGAGCGTCATAGTGCTGCCATTGGCAATGCTCGTGGTATTGCTATTTTTATTCAGTCCTACTCTTTATTCAAGATGGATTCACGGATGGGGGAGCGCCTGTTCGGCTGTGGATATACACGACAGTCTTTCTCCTTCAAAAAAATGGATTGCCCGGCAACAAACCGTTGGATGTAGTGCTCCAGCTGGGAGCGTTTCAGTCGATCTAGTGCTTGTTCAAGCAAATCCTCTATTGCCATTTCTGGCTCGCGAGCATCAAGTTTTAACACGAGATCTGGAAGTAGATGATGCATTTCCCGTTGAAGTTAATTGGGTCGATGATAACGATTTAAAAATTGTCGCTAAAAAAACAACTAATTATTGTGGGCTGCCTTGCGGTATTAATAGCAGCTCACGAAAATACACTGCGCCATATTGTTATTCTGAGTGCAAATTAATGACACCAGTTGAAGGCGTTAACGCATCTCTCATTTCTTCTGAGAAAAACTAAGACTGCATTATCGTGCAGAGCAATTAGAGCCTAAGGCGGCTCGCTTTGGCGATCATGCGCTCGAGGTGATGCAGCATCGCTGGGTAATTGGTGTCTTCTTCCTTTGCTGCATGGCCTATATTATCAATGTCATGCAGTTCGACGTCGTAAGGGCTGATAATTCGCTTCGCCAGGCCTTTAGGGCCCTCGGGAAGCACAACCGGATCTTTCTCGCTGTAAAGGATAGAGACCGGGCAGTTGACCCAGATTCCGGAGTCCTGAATAAACGGTTTGAATGCTATTGCCTTTTCAACTTCTTCTTTCGTGATGCGTATATAGGGTTGAGAAGCTTTTTCGTTAGGAGGCGTGGCCGCAAAAGGATCGAGCGCGGCCATAGGATAATCAAAATAGCCTTTTTCTTCGAACCTTTTCCGATCGTGTGGTCTGAGTTTAAAATGGCGTTCTATCAGGGCTTTTGGATCTACGGCGGGTGCGATCACTATGAGGCCGGCAACTTGATCGGGAAACATACTAGCCAGATGTATGCCGATTTCTGATAAAAACGAATTAACGACGACAATTTGCGGACCTTTGCATTTTTGCTTGAAGACTTGCACGCCGTCATCGATCCAGCGTTCCCAGTTGAAGCTGGTGACAACGTTGGGTACGGGTTTGTCTTTATCTGTATGAAAAAAATGATCGCGTGTGGTGTGATGCATGCCGCTATTGGCGAAAGAAACGAAACCTCGCTGGTGAGCCAAGCAAAAATCGTGAATTATTTTTTGCCTGTTTGCCCAGCCGTGAGAGCCGAGACCCCCGGCAGCAAAAATTCCGGGACCTTTGCCGCCGGTAATGGATTTGGTCCATATGCTGCGAATGCCGAGGGCGTTGTCCACAGCAATAGGAGACAGAGGTTCTACCGTAATCGACATGCGATAATCTTTTCGTCATTAAAAAATTTGAATATCGTAATTTTTACCACAAAAACGCCCTTCGACGGCTGGTTAAAATAGTTTCGTTGCCTGGAAATAATCAATTAAATCAAGCGGTTGTATTTTTATTTGAACTCGAAATCGAGGTGGGTATATGGCAATACGCAAAAATACCGGCCAGTCGGCGCAGACATTTGCGGCCGAGGCCGAGCATCAATTCAACGAATTGGCCAGTGCGCTGCGATCTGCGCGCGCCAGCCTCAATAGTCTCAACCGCTCGTTGCGCGTGCCGGTGCCGAAAGGCGGATCGCGCACTATACGCGGTTCGCGTTCGCAGGCGTCGATTTACGAACGCACAGGAACCAACATTGTCGGCCATTATCTGACTGGCCAGATTATTTCCGGCGGTAGCGATTTGTTTGGCGATCTTAGTGGCGGCGGCGGTTTTTTGAATCTTTTTGGCAATGACCTGGCCGACACCGGCAGTTTTCTGCCAAGTCTGTCGCAAATAGCGGGGAAATTTTACCTCGCCTCGCAACGCGCGCAACGGGTGATGTAAGATTAAATTTTTGGGCGAGGTGCACGAGCGGGAAAGCTTTTCGTGTAGTCGAAATGGGTTCGTTCAGGAAAAATGGTTTGCGATTTTTCTTCTCGTCTTGTGGTGGTCGACCATACAGCGCCATGATAGCGAGGTCTCTTGCGTATATTTGTGTCTGTCAAACAACTTCTTAAAGAAGCTTCGTCTGTTGGCAGCTTCTCTCCGGGCAGAATAGCAGGTAGCCAAACAGCGTCTAAAGCGTGCTTATCTTTTTCTGATACCCTTTTTACAGACGAAGGGTAACCGATTAAGTCCCTGCGATTGCCTCCAAGATAAACGATCATCTGATTTATTCGATCAAAAACAGCACGAACTGTATGACTGGATGATGTGTGGGCATTGGCGGAATTTACGCTGCCTGCAAAGTCGATGAGGAAAGCCATTTTTTCAACTTTTGTGAAAGTTCGACTTTCTACAACTTCGGATACGATTGCCGACTCTCGAATTATCATTGCTTCAACTTCGGCCGCTGAAATTGACATCTTTATGCTCCATGAAAGATGACTTTGTGGCTATGCCGTGTGTGGCATGCAATATGAAGTTCAATTTATAAAACTTCTCTGGAAGCGCAAGCATTAATTGATTTCCCCCTTATCTATGGTTAATATTCATGTCATTCGATGAAATAGAAATTCCGCTGCATGTGAGCTATGGCTCCAGCGGCGGCCCGGCTTTTTCGACCGAAGTGGTCGTGATCGATAGTGGGTTCGAGCGCCGCAACCAGAACTGGTCGCAGGCGCGGCGCAGTTACGATGCGAAAACGGGGGTGCGATCCCCCGCCGATGTCGGCACGCTGCTAAGCTTTTTCTACGCCCGCGCCGGTCGTGCGCGCGGTTTTCGCCTGAAGGACTGGAGCGATTTTAGCAGCGCGAGTGACGGCATTTCGGCGCCAGGCTATGACGATCAGACGATTGCCACCGGCGACGGCACCACGCTCACTTTTCAATTGATCAAGAATTACACCAGCGACGTCATCACGCATCAGCGTATCATCGCCAAGCCGATCGACGGCACGATTCTGATCGGCGTCAACGGTTCACAAATGATGAGCGGCTGGAGCGTCGATACGACGACCGGCCTTGTGACATTCGCCAGCGCGCCGCCTTCTGACCAGGCGATCACGGCTGGATATGAATTCTACGTGCCCGTGCGTTTCGACACCGATCAATTATCGCTAACCACGCAAAATTTCCGCATGTATCAGGCGGAGATACCGATTGTGGAAGTCAGGGTTTAGAAACATGAATGTTTCCGAACGCGATCTCTACTTGTGTCTTAGAAAATTATCTGCTTATCCACTTGAGCAGAAGAGGAAGACTTTCGAACGCTTGCAATCTGACTATTTTCTAAGATGCGGGATAATGCCACGATGCGTGAAGAATTTGTTTGTAGAAATTATGACGGGTTTACCCTCTTTTACAAAATTTAATCCGTATCACGATCCGAACAGCGGCCGCTTCACTTCAGGGCCAAACGAGGGGAATCGTCCCAGTAAGCGATAATAACAACATAAACGATCCCCCCATTAAACCAGTCTATCCTATAGAAGAAGGATTAGCTCTGGTGCTTGGAGGAGGTGCTCTAACAACAGCAAGAGAAGCTTTAGGTATTGTTGAAGGAGCCGAGGCTATTGAAGAAAGCGCAGCCGCAGCGGAAGAGGCCGGTCTAACAGAACATGGAGCAGAACGATTTGTAGAGCGTAATATTACAAATGACGAGGCTCAGAAGGCCATGCAAACAGCAAAAGAGACAGGCAATGTAATAACTCAGATGGGCAAATACGGTACTCCGCAGCAAGTTTATGTGGGATCAAACGGAGTTACGGTGATTGTCGAGACATCTGGCCGAAACGCTGGTAAAATCATAACTCTCTATCGCCATTAATGGGTGTGCTTGTGACGATTTCAATCGCAAGGATTAATGAAGCATTGCAGGCCGAAGATGTGGAAGGTCTGATTACTCTAGGTGCGCCTCGCGATGAATACTCTTCCGAGGCGCAGCAGATAACCGCTGCTTTGGCTGAATTATCCGACAGTCAGCTAACCGAAGAAAATATAGTGGCAATTATTGCTCTCGTTTGGACGAGATCTTTTGGATTAACCGATCAAGATATCGGCAAGCGCATGCATGCTTTTCAGCAAGTTGCTCATCGCATTTTATAATCCGGCCCGCTCGGACCTAATAGAAAACACAAATGAAATCACTTTCCACCGCCCTTGCTGCGCATCTGGCCGGCGAGCTGACGACGCTTGCCTATTTGGTGAAAATCACATGCGCCAATGCTGCGGTGAAGGGCTTCACAACTTTCGACCGGGATCTGACGATTGGCGGCGTGACTTATAAGGCTTGCGGCGCGCTGACGCCGAGCGCGGTGCAAAGCACATCGAGCCTGTCGGTCGATAATCTGGAAGTCACCGGCATTCTCGACGGCGACGATATAACGGCGACCGATATCGAAAACGGCATTTACGACAATGCGCGCATCGATGTTTATGCCTGTAATTGGGCCGATCTGAGCCAAGGCACGGTGCAGTTGCGGCGCGGCTGGATCGGCGAAGTGTTGTTGTCCGGCGGCCATTATGTGGCCGAGCTGCGCGGCTTGCATGATCTGCTGCAACGCGTGGTCGGCGATTATTACACGCCCGAATGCCGTTACAATCTCGGCGATAGCCGCTGCACGATCGATCTCGCGCCGCTGACAGTGACGGGAGCGGTTACATCCGTCACCGACAATGCCAATTTCGCCGATACGTCGCGCACCGAAGCGACCGGCGCTTTTAATTATGGATTGCTGACCTGGACCGGCGGCGCCAATAGCGGCCTGACGATGGAAGTGAAAAACTGGGACGGCAGCGGTCTGGCTTTCACGCTGTGGCTGCCGATGCCGAACGCAATTGCGATTGGCGACACCTATTCCATTTATCCCGGCTGCGACAAGCGCTTCACTACTTGCAAAAACACATTCAACAACGCGGCGAATTTCGGCGGCTTTCCCTATGTGCCGGGCGTCGGAAATATTTTGCAATATCCGGATACAACCTCATGACCAGATTGCAGCCACAGATTGAAAAGATGATCACCGCCGCGCGCAAATGCCTCGGCACGCCGTTTCATCATCAGGGGCGGCGACCGCACATCGGTTTGGATTGTATCGGATTGATTGTGGTGTCGCTGCGCGCTGGTGGGTTTCGCGTGCAGGATCGAACAAATTACGGGCGTCGGCCTGACGGCAAAAGTCTGATCGACGCGCTGCAGGAACATGGCGCCGTGCCCGTGACGAGCATTCAGCCGGGCGATGTTTTATTGTTCCGTTACGATAACCAGCCGCAGCATGTTGCCCTTGCGACCGAAAGCGACCGCATGATCCACAGCTTCGCCGTCGCCGGCGAGGTGGTCGAGACGATCATCGGCGATTACTGGCAAAGGCGTTTGAATGGGGTTTTTCGGTTTATGGATGAAAACGCTATGTCAGGCCGGGAACATAGCCAGCATAAAGTTTCGTACATCTAATTACGGATCCTTGATGTTCGAAAAACATACTGATTTTATTGCTGGCCAGGCTGCATTCCATTGTGTCGCCTGGCTTCAGATGTTCACCTAGTTTTTCAATTTGGCCGCGGACCTGATCCAGATTGGTCACATAGCCCGTAGACCTTTGCTTTGGAAGTCTAAGTTCTAGATGCAAGGCGGAATCGCGCCAGCCAGTTAGAGCCTGTTGGAGCTTTGCGGCGTCGTTTGCCGTCATAACGACCGGCACTATGGAATTGTTTGTTGTCATATTCGTATTCTCAAATTTATCTGTGGCCATTTTATGATTTAAAAATTTCAACCAATTTATAAGCGAAGACCTGCAAGTAAAAGAAATTTCTACACAAATTAACCAACATCGGAACCGCTAATGGCTTCAATTCTCCTCCGCGGCGTAGGTTCGGCCGTCGGCAACAGTATTTTGCCGGGCATTGGCGGGGCGTTTTTGGGCACGCTGGCGGGTGCTGCCGGCTCCTCTATAGATGGAGCGCTGGGGCTTGGCGCCAATATTCAGGGGCCGCGGCTCGATAATCTGGGTGTGCAGGATTCGCGCTATGGCGCCGGCATTCCGATTGTTTACGGCAATATGCGCGTGGCGGGGAATGTGATCTGGTCGACCGATCTGATCCAGACCACCCACACGCAGAACGAAGGCGGCGGCAAGGGCGGCATCGGCGGCGGCGCCACGGTCACCA
>OLLY01000085.1_pt1 | contig 10670 bp, 12 predicted proteins | sample 1604681 | NCBI WGS metagenome assembly OLLY01 (sample SAMEA104055725, study PRJEB20765) | soil metagenome | biome: Arctic tundra; feature: Polygonal ground; material: soil | place: USA | collected 2011-09 | depth 0-0.5 m | reverse complement strand
AACGTCTTCGGGACGTTGCACGAAAGAAAGTGCGATCCAGTCGACGCCCATATCGAGGGCGACTTCCAGATCCCTGCGGTCTTTTTCGGTCAGCGGCGACAGCGGCAGCACTACATCCGGCACATTGACGCCCTTGCGGTCGGATAGCATATGGCCGGCGATGACTTCGGTATCGGCGAAATTATCGCCGCTTTTCCTGACGCGCAGGCGCACCTTGCCGTCATCGAGCAATAAATCACTGTCCGGGCCGATAGCCGCGAAAATTTCGGGATGCGGCAACGACACGCGACTGTAATCGCCCGGTGCAGTGTCGAGATCGAGGCGGAAAGATTGTCCGGCTTTCAACTCAATTGGGCCCTTGGCAAAAGTACCGATGCGGAGTTTCGGCCCTTGCAGATCGGCCAGAATGGCAATGGGACGGCCGACATCCTGCTCGATCTCGCGAATTAAGCGATAGCGTTGACGATGATCGTCATGCGTGCCGTGACTGAAATTAAGGCGAAAGACATCCGCCCCGGCATCGAACAAGGCGCGGATCACCGTCTTGCTGGAAGAGGCCGGACCCAGCGTCGCCACGATTTTGGTGCGGCGGGTGCGATGTTTGGCAAAATTAGTCATATGATTTCAGTAGCAGAAAAAGGTGCAAGAGGTGGAGCGGTCTATCGTGCCGCCGCAGCCATCATAGCATATCTGGAGCTCGTCTTTACAGACATTGAGACATTGATCGTGCGTGGCGGTACAGTTGCCGAACCGCTCGAAATCGCTGGGAAACAAATCGATCGGGCCGCCCTGGGCGAAAGTTTCGCGGGTATATTTATCGTAATCCTTGAGCGCCTGGGTTTCGATCACCTGCACGCAGCCGCGCTGGCTCAGGTCGCAGCCCTGCGCGCAATAATTTTTCGCCTCGCGGCAATTATTAAGACACATCTCGCCGCCCAGCGTTTTGGGCGGCACATAGGTGCTGGTCGTGGTCGCCTCGCAAGAGCCAAGCACAACCGTAAGAACGAGGATAACGAGAAGACGCATGAGAATCAGGCCGGAGAGAAGTGAACAGGATGCAAATTGCCCGAGGCGGCGGGTGATGACAATACGGACGCTTTCCGTTAGATATTGCAATGGGCCCCTATAGCTCAGCTGGTAGAGCAACTGATTTGTAATCAGTAGGTCGGCGGTTCGAATCCGTCTGGGGGCACCATCTTTTTAAAGGCTTATATCGATCAAGCGTCAGATACGGTGCCGGGCAGCCGCGGCAGTTTTATAGTAAATGTCGTCCCGGCTTCTTGCGTGGAGATTACGCTAATCGAGCCGCCATGCGAAACGGCAATATCCTTCGCAATATAGAGCCCAAGACCAAGGTTTTGTGCTTCAGGGCTGCCTATACCGGTTACGGCGCGAGATAGAGGATCAAATATCATTCTGATCTTTTCGGCAGGAATGGGTTTACCCTCGTTATGCACGGACAGCACGATTTCATCATCCATACCTTGAACGCTTACGTCCACGGACGTGCCCGCAAAACTATACTGTATCGCGTTTCCAATTAAATTGGTGAAGACCTGCCCGATGCGAGCCTTATCCCATTCTCCTTTTGTATCTCCTGCAATAGTGAGAGTGATTGTGCGGCCCGGATAAGCGGTCCGCATTTCTTCGACCAGCTGTTGACTTACAAATCCCATATCCATAGAGGCGCGGTTGACCGGCAGCCCTGCGCCAAACCGGGCCCGCGTTACATCGAGAAGATCGCTGACTATTTGGCGGGAACGAGACGCGCTTTCCCTGATCTGTGAAGCCAGCATTTCTTGCCGTTCATTCAAGGGGCCTACCCCAAAAAGGAGATCTGCAGACATCGTGATAACGCCCAGCGGCGTTCGCAGATCATGTCCCAATATCCCTAAAAACAGGTGTTTAGCCGCATCGACCTCGCGGGTGTAATGGCCGACCGACTCCGCCAATACCTGATCGATGGCTTCATTGAAGCGTGTCAGATCCAGTATGTCCTCCTCGCACATATCGGTATTAACCGCGCCCCAGAGCTTAATCACGCTGGCACGCAGGGCACGATATTCCGATACCATTTGATCGATATCGAAACCGCCGGCCAGGCGTAAAGCCGCGTGAGCTTCGGCAGCAACCGAGTTGTGGCTTTTCGCTTTTTTCCCGTGCGATTTTTCGATTTGTTCCTGCTTCGTCTGCGGAGATATGATGTCGCTTACAACAAATTTGAGTATCGGATAGATATGATCGCGTAAAGCAAGGGGACTCATATCGACGGAAGCAGGCAAAAGCGTGCGCGCAAACGCTTCCCACTCGCCCACGATCCCCTCTGCGTTCTCTTGAATAAAGTCAACGAGCCGCTTTCTATCGCGGCCGTCCTGACCGCCCGGTTCTGGTCCCGCCCGTCTTAAATTGATCAAACTAAGTTTTACTGGCCGCTCCGTCATTGCATCCTCGCTATAGACATGAGGAAGGCTGAGCCTTTTTCCTATAGGAAAGCAATGTCGCTTTATATAAGTGATTGTTTACAACGGGATGCCCCCTTAATCGTGGAAGAAAGTTCATCGTCAATCCCACACAGACTTTTTATGGAAGAGGAAACTAGCATCACCCTGTGAAGTGAAATGATTCACCTAACTAAAACCAAGGAGACAATAATGACCAATCCACAATCAGGAAATCAGTATCCCAACAATAACGATCCGAAAAAGGCTCAGGAAAATGCTCCCGAGCAGAAGAAAAACGAACAGGGCACTTCGCCCGCAACTCCAGGCGTTAGCGATCCGAAATTGAAAGCTACTGCCCAGGACGAAAAGCAAAAAAACGCCTAACTAGCGTAGCCGATTGAAACCGCCTCTCCATTTTTGGGGAGGCGGTTTTTTTATATCTTTTTATTCAAAAATTTTTGGATTTACTCACCGAAGCGAAGTTGAGCATTCGCTCTGTGCCATCGCATCATGCCTTCGGCAGTGGGAGGGCAAAGGGCAGATTCGTATAACTCAATAATATTATCTTTGGATGGATCGTAACCATCATCTGCATAATTGGTGTTTTGAATTTGGGGTTCGCGTTCGCTCATAATTTCTCCCGCTTTATGACCTATTCGAATAAGCAGAAACGCTATCGCAGGAATCCAGCTACCCGCAATGGTTAAATTGTTTGCCTTTATGGTTACCTGAATTTGGCATGCGCGCGATTTTGCCGCATTTTACGCAATGAAAATGCGCGCAGCCCGAATGCGAGGCTGATCCGACGAGAGACTGATTATTGCGATTATTCGCCGATGACGCCGATCAGCTCGGCCCATTCGCGTTTGGAAAGGCCGGAATTTTCCTGCGTCACCGGCTCTCCCTTCCGCATGCGCTTGATGATCGCAAGGCCGCTGGCGGAAATATGGGCTGCACCCGCGCGATATTCCATGAAGGCAGAGTAAGTCAGCGGCACCCAGCGCTGCAGCGTATCGACCATCACGTCGGCATAGGCGCGGATTTCATATTGCGCATGATTGTCGCCGCGCAAGCGCAGGAAATGCATCAGATTATGCAGATCGGTTTTCCAGTACCATTGCGTGTAATAATTAAGCGTGAGGTTCATTCGCGCCAGTTCACGCGCGAGGCCCGGCTTGCTTTCATCGATAGCAGCGCCGTCCTCATTCTCGTTCAGCATATCCTGATAGCCGCGATAACAACGCTCGGAATCCTCGCGCAGCAGATCGAGCACATGTTTGGCCTGATCCGGCGGCAAGGTATCGCCACGGCCCTGGCGGTTGGTGGCGGATTGCACGGCGAGATGTTCCTGCGCGGGCAAATAAAATTCCTTGTCGAGGATCGAATAGCGCGCGGAATATTCGTTGACGTTGGCGGTGCGGTGACGGATCCATTGCCGTGCGACGAAGATCGGCAGCTTCACATGATATTTGATCTCGCACATTTCGAACGGCGTCGAATGCCAGTGGCGCATCAGATACTTGATGAGCCCGGCATCCTCGCTGACCTTTTTGGTGCCCTTGCCGTAAGAAACACGCGCGGCCTGCACCACGGCGCTGTCGTCACCCATATAATCGATCACACGCACGAAGCCGTGATCGAGCACCGGCAGCGGCTGATAGAGGATTTCCTCTAAAGTCGCGACCGTAGCGCGCCTGGTCGGCGTACTTTGCGCGCGCTGGGCCTCAATTTCGCTTTGCTGGGCGGCGGTTACGGGCATGGGACGAGATTCGGCTGATTCATATGGCATAGGCGATGATTGTCGCAGTGATTCTGGAAATCAAGAATAATATTTGTCCCTTTGATCACAAATAGCTTTTATAAAACAAAAACAATGAAACCTTTTGCTGTAATAACGATATGCATCTAACTTTTGATCAAGTCCTTGAAGTTGGCGTTCTAATAGCCGAGGCCACCGTTGCTGTGGTACTCACGCCTGAGTTATTACGGCACAATGCTGAGCGTCGTGATCGACGTGCGCGTATTAACTTGAACCTCGAAGTCTTAAATCCATTGCGAGACACGAAACCGGTTTTCGGCTTCGATAAATTGCTTGCGGACTTAGACGATGTCATTGACAGGGCAAAAAATCCTGCAGCGTACACAAGCCTTAAGACCGGTAACGAAATCCTGATTTGCGGCTCGGCCGAATGGGGCAAAAAAACGCTTGCCCTTCACATCGCTCAAAAAGCCGAGATCGGCCGTGCGATCATCGTGCACGATCCAAGCGATCCCGATGTCTTGGCTCGCGCCAAGGATATTATCGAAGATAAGCAAAGCTCGTGGAAACAGCTTTCGCGACATCTCACGACACGCGCGCCGAAAAAGACCCTGCTCCTTTTGCCCGATCTTGATTATGTCAGCGCACCTGGAAGGAGAGAGGCGTGGCCGGCACGGCTTGAAGCCCTAATTGAAACTGCCAGTAATATGCCTCATGTTTTAGTGGTTGGTACGAGTGAGACCTACAACAACGATGATGAAGTATCTAATTGGTTTGGCATGGTTTTATCATTGCCCCAAGAGCTACACGAAAAAAAGAAAATGCTTCGGCATGTTGCTGCCGGCTATGTCGATAACGCATTAAAAGAGAAATACACATTTAATGAAAGCGGCCACACTGCAGTCATAGACAAGATTACAGAAGCCGCAAAAACACCTGCCGAGATTGAAGATATTTTAGTTCAATGCAAAACGGCAGCACTTTATCGACAAAGACAAGATTTCGAGCATAATCGCGCCATCACAACCGATATTCTCGAAACCGCTATTCGACGCGTCATTCCACCAGAAATCGCTTCCCCCACTATCGCCCCTTAAAATCTATTTACTTGAAAACAAATAAGTTTTTCTTCCTCACCTTTTTATTATCCTTTTCCGTGCTATATCTATGGGTGCCGGCTTGCCGGATATGGCGATAAACGCTGCGTGGAATAGACGCTACGGACCCGGGGGCGGTACCCGGCGCCTCCACCCTGCTCCGCTTCCCTTTACAGGGAAGCTTCGCAGGGCACGCCCACTCAATAGGAGAGAGGGCCTGCCCTGCGTAGCCCATCGGGCGAAGCAGGGCGGGGGCGAAATAGGATCGACGTGCGTGGTAAAGACGCGGTTTTTGCTCGGCATGATACCGCCGTTATCGGGTCAAAAACATAAATGCCAACGACAACGTTGACATGGAAGTTGCGGTAGCTGCCTAACGTTCGCTTTGCGAACTAAGGTGGTCACCTGACTAACGCGGCCCGGGGGGCGCCGGGCAACAGAAGCCCCCCAACTTTTTGGCGCCATGTATCGCGTTCTATGCGCTAGCGGCAGCACTTACCGGAAGCGTTGTACATCATATTAAGACTTGCTATCCATGACCGCTAATTCCTAGCACCTAATACCCAGCACCTAGCAGCTAACTCATGCCCGAAGATTTGCTCCGCTATGATTTGATGATCGAAGGCGCCTTGCGCAATGTCGTGCGCGAGACGTTGAACAGCGTCGCCAAAAACGGCCTGCCGGGCGAACATCATTTCTACATCACTTTCCTGACGCATTTTCCCGGCGTCGAAATTCCGGATTACCTTAAGAAGCAATATCCGGAAGAAATGACAATCGTCCTGCAATACCAGTTTTTCGGGCTGAAGGCCGACGAAGAAGCCTTCACCGTGATGCTGAGTTTTAACAATGTGAAGGAACGCCTGCACATTCCGTTGGAAGCGATCACTACGTTTGCCGATCCATCCGTGAATTTCGCGCTTCAGTTCCAGACCGGCGCCGCCGAAGAGGTTGGCGACGGCGAGGATGATGACGATCTCGATCTTGAAGAAGAAAAAGAATTGCCGCGCAAAAGCTCGAACTCGGACGAGAAGCAGGATAAGCCCGCCGCCAAAGGCAAAGGCGCCAAGGCAAAAGATAAGGATAAAGAAGAGAAAGAACCCAAAGAGAAAAAAGCCGGCGAAGTTATTAGTCTGGATAGTTTCCGTAAGAAGTAGCTGATCTTGCCACAAGGGACCTCCTCCCCGTCCTTACGGGGAGGATACAAAAACTTGGGCTTACGGCCCGCATAACCCCACTCTGACAAACAGAACGATGAAAGTAAGTCCTAGTTTTTGTTGGTAGGGCGACGTTGCAGCAGCAGCCCTGCCAGCAAAACTCAAGCCCTTATCTTCTTCCGCACCATCTCCATAATTTCCTGCGGCTTCCATTCTTTCATCAAGCTGATTGTCTTGCCGACTTTCAACACTTCACCGATGCGGCGATCGAGAAATTCCCAGCTTGCTGCACAACCTTCGCTTTCATCGTCGAACCAGAACAGCATCGTGCTTTTCAGAACAGCGGCCAGTAAGCCGCGTTTGGTGTAAAAATTAAAATCGGTCGAGGTGTCGCCCGCCGCGCGCCAGATCAGATCGACCGTTTTATACAAACGCTTGAGGCCGAGCGGCGCATGCAGCGGCATCGCGTACCAGAACATCAGCCGCCGCATCGCTTCACGGTGCGGCGCCAAAATTTCGAGACGTGCACGAACGCCGAACGCAATTTTCTCCCGAACGCGCAGACGCGCAAAGCCGGGTTCTTCCCTGATGCGTTTCTGCAGCGCGCGGTCGGTCGTCTCGCCGAACAAATCGATGATGCCACGAATGCCGCCGGGCATCGCAAGATCGACTTCGCCGCGATCGATGCCCGCCTGCTTGATGCCATGCGCATAAGCGGTAGCTGTCCAGCCGTCGAATGGCACCTGCGCCAAAACGGCCGCGAGAATCTGCTGTTTGATTTGATCCTTTTTCATGCCTGTTTCCTTGCCACACAGGGCCAAGATCGCCCTGCTCACCGGGCGAAAATGCCGCAAAGGTGAAATTCTTCCCCTGATTTCAGGAGCTTAGAACCATACCCACAAAAACGATATGGTAAAGAAAGGCTTCCCCCTAACCCCTTGATTATGCTATAGCAACGCACCGTTTCGGTTTAACTTCGATTGGAGGAACAAGTTCGTGCAAGTTTCTGTCCGCGATAATAATGTCGATCAAGCTCTCCGCGCGCTCAAAAAGAAGATGCAGCGCGAGGGTATTTTCCGTGAAATGAAATTACGCCGCAATTACGAAAAGCCATCCGAACGCAAAGCGCGCGAAAAAGCCGAATCCGTCCGCCGCCAGCGCAAAGTCGAACGCAAGCGCAAGGAACGCGAAGGCTTTTAGGTGCTAGGTGCTAGCTACTAGGTGCTAGGTGCTAGCTTTTAGCAGTTGGTTCTCTGTTTTCCGCTAACAGCTAAAAGCCGCAATGACCGATATCTCTGTAATTCTTCCATTCCATAACGAAGCCGCCGGGATGCGCGATTTGTTTCAGCGCCTTTATCCGGCGTTGGGCAGCCTCGGGCTCGACTACGAAATCATATGCATCGACGACGGCAGCAGCGACATCACTTTCGAAGTTTTGCGCCACGAGCGCAGCAAGGATCATCGCGTCAAGCTGATCCGTATGGCGCGTAATTTCGGCAAGGAAGCCGCCCTGGCCTGCGGGCTAAAGGCCGCCGTCGGCCGCGCAGCCATCACGATGGATAGCGATTTACAGCATCCGCCTGAAGTCATTCCCGAGCTTGTGCGCGAATGGCAAAACGGCGCCGAGCTGGTTTACGCCGTGCGCCGCGACCGCAAAGGCAACAGTATTTTTTATCGTCTGTTCGCGCGCGCTTTTTATGCCGTATTCAGTAAAATCGCCGAAGTAAAACTGCCCACGGGCGCCGGCGATTTTTGTCTCCTCGATCATAAAGTGATCAATGCCGTTAATGCATTGCCGGAACGCAATCGTTTCATGAAAGGCCTCGTGAGCTGGGTCGGTTTTAAGCAGGCAATAGTACCCTTCGATGTTCAACCGCGCGCCGGCGGCGCCAGCAGCTGGAATTTTTTCCGGCTTTTGCGTTTTGCGTTCGACGGGCTTTCGGCCTTCAGCACCCTGCCCTTGCGCATCTGGACTTGGAGCGGCGCGATGGTTTCGATCGCCGCGCTGGCTTATGCGGTTTATCTAACCGTGCGCACGCTGATTTCCGGCATCGATGTTCCGGGCTTCGCCTCGGTGATGGTGGGCATTCTGTTTTTGGGAGGCTTGCAGCTGTTGAGCCTCGGCATGATCGGCGAATATCTGGCGCGCGTGATGACCGAAGTGAAAGCCCGCCCGCTTTATTTTATCGCCGAGCATGAAGGCTTCGACGAAAAGGTCTGATCGAATTCCTTTCCGTTCGGTCAATGGGCTGCATACGCCCGTCATCAAACCATCAAAAGCATATCTTCGTATATAGCGGCTTCACCCATCATTCACGCCTTCGGGGCAAACTTGCCTGAGAAGTCGAGGATGCCCCGATGAACAAGCCGAAAGAACAAACCATTCTGCTGGTCGAGGATGCGCTGCAACTCGCGCGCATCTATGAAGAATGCCTGCGCCAGGAAGGCTATACGACTGTGTCGGAACAGACGGGCGGCAAGGCCATGCAAATGCTCGATCAATATTGCCCGGCCGCCGTCGTGCTCGATCTGATTTTGCCCGATACCAACGGCCTCGAAGTTCTGAAGCACGCGAAAAAGCTTTATCCCGATTTGCCGGTGGTGGTCGTCACGGCCAATAATTCGGTCAATGTCGCAGTCGATGCGATGAAAAATGGTGCGTTCGATTTTATCGTCAAGCCGTTTCCAGCCGCCCGGCTAACGACGACGATCCGCAATGCGCTGGAGAAAAAAGCTTTGACTGAAGAGCTGGCCGAATGGCGGCAAGTGGTTGGGCAAACCCAGTTTCACGACTTCATCGGCCAATCGCTGGCTATGCAAGCGGTCTATCGCATCATCGATTCCGTCGCCGCCAGCAAAGCCAGCGTCTTCATCAAAGGCGAAAGCGGCACCGGCAAAGAGGTGGCCGCGCATGCGATCCACAAAGCCAGCCCGCGCCGCAGCAAACCCTTTGTCGCGGTCAACTGCGCGGCCATTCCGCATAATCTGCTCGAGGCCCATCTGTTCGGCCACAGCAAGGATGCCGCAAGCAATCAACGAGGCGCTGCGCGCATGGCCCATGGCGGCACGCTGTTTCTTGACGAGATTTGCGAAATGCCGCTCGCGTTGCAGGTGAAGCTTTTGCGTTTTCTGCAGACCGGCGAGATCACGACAGTCGGCAATGCCGAACCTGAAATGGTCGATGTGCGCATCGTCACCGTGACGAACCGCGATCCGCTGACCGAAATGCGGGCCGGCAATTTTCGCGAAGATCTGTTCTACCGGCTGCATGTGATACCGGTCGATATGCCGCCCTTGCGCGAGCGCGAGGAAGACGCGTTGTTGCTGGCGCATCATTTCCTGTCGAAATTCAGCGCCGAGGAAGGGAAGGCTTTCACCCATCTCGATCCGGAAGTAACGAGTCTGTTCCGCCGCTATGATTGGCCCGGCAATGTGCGGCAGCTGGAAAACGCGATCCGCAATGTCGTGGTGCTCAATGACGGCGGCACGGTCACGATGCCGATGCTGCCCAATGATCTTGCCGAGCAGAGCCTGATATCCGCCGCCAATGAAAACGCGCAGGAATTGATGCGCATGACGGAGCCGCAGCCTCTGGCCGGCATAAAACCGCTATGGCTGGCGGAAAAAGAAGCGATCATGCAGGCTCTGGAATTCACGCATCAGGACATCACGCAGGCGGCGGCAATGCTGCAAATCAGCCCCCCCACGCTTTACCGCAAACTGCAGGCGTGGAAGGGGGAAGCAGCGTAGAGGCTGGGAATTAGAGGTTAGAGGCTAGGGAAAAAGAATTATTCTCGCTTCCCTAACCTCTAGCCTCTAACCTCTAGCCTCAATGGCTAACGATACCCCACATCCCGCCTTCCTCGTCTCCGCCCAGATGCGCATTGCCGGGCGCGAAGGCGTGCCGATGATCGTGCGGCGGCGCGGTGACGAAAACAGCGGCACGATCATTCTGAAAATCGATCGGCTCGACGGCACCGCGCATGTGCTGGCTCAGGCGCGCATGGGCGATGAAGTCGTGTGGAATCCCGTCAGCCGCACCGATCCGATGCCGGAGAAAGAAGCCGAACGGCTTTTTATGCGCCAGGCCGATATCGACCCCGATTTATGGCTGGTCGAGATCGAGGATAAGCAGGGCCGCCCCTGGTTCCCCGGCCGCGTTATTACGCTCTGATTTTTTGAGCGGCATTAACCGGATCCTAATCATAAATCACCG
>OLLY01000090.1_pt1 | contig 10704 bp, 11 predicted proteins | sample 1604681 | NCBI WGS metagenome assembly OLLY01 (sample SAMEA104055725, study PRJEB20765) | soil metagenome | biome: Arctic tundra; feature: Polygonal ground; material: soil | place: USA | collected 2011-09 | depth 0-0.5 m | reverse complement strand
CAAGCCGCTGTTGGACAAGGCACAATTCGTCCTTGAGGAAGGGATAAAGGGGGACGTCATTGACGCTTACCGGCCCGCCGAGCACCACCAGCAGATCGGCATTGGCGGCGAGCGAGATATCATCCACGCCCGCGTCGTAATATTTGATCGTATAGCCGTGACGCTCGAGAATAGGGGCAAAACTGCCAAGATCCTCAAAGGCGATATGGCGTATGGCGGCTGCGATTGGCATGGGCAAAGTATGTAAGGAAAACAGCCGCGTTATGCTGCATTGAGCAACGCGGCGTTTCAAGCTGATTTTTCTTGACCTACAAAGGCTTATCGGCCAAAAAATCGATTATGCCAAGCTTGAAAGACCTTAAAAACCGTATCGTCAGCGTCAAGTCCACGCGCAAGATTACGTCGGCCATGAAAATGGTCGCGGCCAGCAAACTGCGCCGCGCGCAGGATGCCGCCGTTGCCGCCCGGCCTTATGCCGAGCGCATGGCTCGGATGTTGAAATCGCTTTCGAGCAATCTTGTCATTACCGACACCACCCCGCGGCTGATTGCAGGCACCGGCAAGGATAAAACCATTCTGCTGGTCGTCATGACTTCCGACCGTGGGCTGTGCGGCGCGTTTAACGGATCGGTCGTGCGCGAGGCGCGCCGTTTGATCCGCGGCTGGGAAGCCGATGGCAAGACGGTCAAGCTGCTTTGCGCCGGGCGCAAGGGGCGCGACCTTCTGCGCCGCGATAATGCGACCAAGATCATTCATGCCTTCGACGATCTGGCCAAAAAGCGCGTGGGCTTCGCCGATGCCGACCGTGTTACCGAAAAGATTCTGGAGCTGTTCGCCGCCGGCGAGTTCGATCAATGCCATATCGTCTATAACCGTTTCCAATCGGCCATCGCGCAGATCGTGACGGTCAAGCAGTTGGTGCCGGTTGCGATTGAAAAAACTGAAGCCGCGAACAGCAACGAACCCACCGCCGTTTATGAGTTCGAACCGGATGAAGAAACCATTCTGGCCGAATTGCTGCCGCGCAACCTGGCGATGCAAATCTACGGCGCGCTGCTGGAAAGCGCGGCGGGTGAGCAGGGTGCGCGCATGTCTGCAATGGATAACGCCACCCGCAACGCTGGCGACATGATCAATAAACTGACCCAGAATTATAATCGCAGCCGTCAGGCTTATATTACGAAGGAATTGATCGAAATTATCTCAGGCGCCGAGGCGGTGTAAGCTAAATTGACTGAATAAAAGAGCTGATCAAAATAATCTCAGGTGCTGAGGCGATATGATTTTCTATCGAGATGGCCAGGAAGAAAATATATCCACAAGTGATTTCGCATCCATGGATTTGGAGCTGGCCGCTCGTTATCTTGAAAGCGCCGCCTATGCTATTTGTCCTCCGGGTTCAACCGAGGGGCATGTTGGGATAAGAAGCGAACTTGAAACTTTTCTTGCGATTGCCTTGTTTACAGGCAAAGCGATTGATGGGGCTCGCGTTCAAGGAGTGATGCCGGAGGCCATAATCCAATCTGAACCTGTGCAGCATAATCTCAACTATATGAAAACAACGCTTGCTCCCAGGCTTGGTGAGGTATTGGCAGGTTATGAAACAGGGCATCAAGGGCCAGCTCTTGAGCGTTCCAAAATGCTCGCATCTTTCGTTATTGCCGGAACCTGCATGACTTTGGGCGGCTTGCTGGGTGAGCAGAATCCCGGCAGACTTCTCGGGTTTAATCGGGAAGATGCGAGATCGGGTTCTCCTTCTCGTACTGGTCGGATGTCCGAACCTTCTATCCGGCATCGGGCGCAACACGAAAGAGCCGTTGTTGGGGCAATTCCAGTAAGAGAGGCTTCAAGTTTGACCTATTAATTTATGAAGGCATTATTTTAAACGCGGAGGCGGTGTAATGAACGTCACCATAAAAACTCTGAGTGCAGAGAGTGTGTTGGGAAGAATGTCCGCCCCATTGCGGGATGAGTTAATGAAGGCATTCAAAGAATATGCAGAAATATTACAGGATGTCCGGACTTTAGCAACAGATCTGGAAACCAGATACATTCTTTTAAAGCATTTGGGCCAGGTGCTGACAGCCAAAAGAGAAATTTCCCATGCGGTCATGGGGAAGGGGCCAAATGCAGGCGTGCAAACTCTTCCTGTTTCGTATCGAGGGGCAGATATCGAAACATCAACTCCGGATGGCGTGGCCATAATTTTAACAAGGACTTACAGAAGCAAACAAGGTGGCCTTGATTTGGCCAGAGCACTTGGGAATGCTTTTGGTTCATAAATAAATCGCTATCTCTGCGGCTTATTCCTGAATTGAAATCATATCCGGTGTGGAGGCCGTGTGATTTTATAATATTCCGATAAATAAATTAACGGGGGTGCCGAAAATATGAAAACATATCAACTTGAGGCCCTTTATAAAAAAAGGCCAAGAAACTATCACATTCGAAAATTAATGGAAAAGCGTTCTTCGCCTGTGCCGCAGCAAGCTGCGCAACCCATTCCTTATGATAAAACATTAATCGAAGAGCCTCTTATCCAGTTAGCTGGGGCAAAATACGAGAAGCTTCTGACATATTGTGCTGCCGCTTTTGCGCTTGAAATACAGAAAGGAGGATTTAATAATTTTTCAATTCGAACCCATGAGATAAAAGGAATCTTGGCCGATATCCAGTTTGCTTTAACATGCCATAGCCGGGACCTGTCCTATGCAATAACCGATCATAGTGTAGATATAGATCTTTATTTTCTGGGAAAAGTCAGGAGCCAAAGGCATGTAGATGTGTCTCACATTTTTAAGATTCCTAACGGAGTCAACTCGAATTCGGCAAAAGATCCCGATTTTATTGCAACACTCCTCATCGACCATTACAGAAAAATTATAAGAACTCACAGGGTTGATCCAGAAGCCATGGTTGCCGCCGGGTTGTTGAATATTATTAACGACTTTGATCGGCAGTATCGTTCTAGCAGTCAAGCTGTCTCTAGCGGCAGCGCTAGTTTTGGCGGCAATGTTGCATCAGAGAAAATCGAAAACCATTTCGAGCAGCTTGATAGAAACGCAAAGGATTCGTTGTTGGCCGCGTATGCCATGTGCGCGAATATTTTGGGCGTCAATTTAATGGCCGGCGCAGGGCGGCGAATGGCTGAATTCTCTGCGCTAGAACTAAACTGCGCTGCAGTTGTTAAAGCTCATATGATTATGGTTGAAAAAAGGGATGCGACTCTTTCGTTTATTGCAGGTGGAAAACTTGTTCATATTCCTTACGGTTCATTTGGGAGGCCGACCCCAGAGGGAATTGCATATACGTTAACTGAAGCTTATGTGGCTGCTTATGCTCAAGAGTTCAAAAGGCAGAATGAGAAGCCGGATAGGCATGTGCCAATGCCGGCTTTCCCCATTAGACTTTATGGCGCTTTTAAACTGATCAGAACGGCGCGACCGTAGCTTGCGGCGATGTGGACAAATACTTTGAAATGACTATTTTACTTCTTTAAGAAAGCGATTATTTCAGATCCGGAGGCGGTGTAATGAGCCCGACCGTAAAAGGTATTAGTGCGGAAGAAATATTGAGAAGAATGTCTGCCGATAGGCGGAAGGAATTAATTGCAGCATTCCAAGAATATGCGAGACATATCGGCGATCTTACTGCCGCGACATCGGGCATGCATGCCAGGCTTTCTATTGAAGAGCACATAGGACAAGTAACGAAAGGCGGGAACGCCGTTTCTCATTTGGTAAAAAGAGGAGCCAGTGCTTATAGCCGCGTGCCTCTTCCTATCTGGCGTTACGATAGTCTGAATATTCAAACGGCTGACGATATGGCCAGGGCTTTGATCGACACCTACAGAAGCGTAGAAAAAGGGCGACAGTTGTCTGCTGCGTTTGAAAAGGCTTTCGGGTAATAAATATCTCGATTTTAGGGTTTAAAAAATGAGCGATAACTTTAATATTGAACAAAGAATGTTTCCTGCCGATGCAATAGTGGGCGGCCCTATTCATGAAGTTTTTGGTGAAATAGAAAATCCCATCATTTGCAGACTGGCAAATCGTTACTGGAACGCCGCTTATTCGTTTTTTGATGCCGTACATAAGTTCGATAACGAGGGGGCAACTCCGGCCGATGTCAAAGCCGCAGGATCAAAATTAAAATACAGTTCCATAGTGCTGGATTTATCGACGCGTTTTGCAAGCAAAGGTGACGCTCAGAGAATTGATGAGTTGCGTGTTTGTGTGGGCAATTATTTAAACGATTGCTCGTTTATGTTCAGATGCGAGGAACTGAGCGGCCAATTAACGCCGTCGGTTTGGGCTTGGCCAGAAGTTAAGCGTGCGCGGGCCGCCGGGCAGGCAAATCCTCCCGACATGCGATGGCGATTGATACGGCGAGCCGCAGGCATGCTTACACCTCTGTAAAACCCCCATTTTCTCCCTAACTGCAGGGTAGACAAAAACCCATTAAATCGCTATCTCTGCGGCCTATTCCAGACTTGAATTAGAGGAAATATGACCCAGTCCAGCCAAGGTAAAATCACCCAGATCACCGGCGCCGTTGTCGACGTACAGTTCGACGGTGAGCTGCCCTCCATTCTGAACGCGCTTCATACCGAGAACGAAGGCAAGCGCCTCGTGCTGGAAGTCGCCCAGCATTTGGGTGAAAACACCGTGCGCGCTATCGCGATGGATACCACCGACGGCCTCGTGCGTGGCACGAAGGTAACCGATACCGGTTCACCGATTATGATGCCGGTCGGGCCGGAAACTCTGGGCCGCATTCTGAATGTGGTCGGAGAGCCGGTCGATGAACGCGGCCCGATCAAGACCAAGAAGATGTTGCCCATTCACCGTGAGGCTCCGCCCTTCACCGAACAATCGACCGAGCAGCAGGTGCTGGTCACCGGCATCAAGGTTGTCGATCTGCTCGCGCCTTATTCGCGCGGCGGCAAGATCGGTCTGTTCGGCGGCGCCGGCGTCGGTAAAACCGTGCTCATCATGGAACTCATTAATAACGTCGCCAAGGCGCACGGTGGTTATTCCGTGTTCGCCGGCGTGGGCGAGCGTACCCGCGAAGGCAACGATCTGTATCACGAAATGATGGAATCCGGCGTTATCAAGCCGGATGGTCCCGGCTCCAAGGCCGCGCTGGTTTATGGCCAGATGAACGAACCGCCCGGCGCGCGTGCGCGCGTGGCGCTTTCGGGCCTGACATTGGCCGAATATTTCCGCGACGAAGAAGGGCAGGATGTTCTGTTCTTCGTCGATAACATCTTCCGTTTCACGCAGGCGGGTTCCGAAGTGTCGGCCTTGCTGGGCCGCATTCCGTCGGCCGTGGGTTATCAGCCAACGCTGGCCACCGATATGGGCGCGCTGCAGGAACGCATCACCACCACGACCAAGGGCTCGATCACATCCGTGCAGGCCATTTACGTTCCTGCCGACGATCTTACCGATCCGGCCCCGGCGGCATCCTTCGCGCATCTGGATGCCACCACCGTATTGTCGCGCCAGATCGCCGAACTCGGCATCTACCCGGCCGTCGATCCGCTCGATTCAACCAGCCGCATTCTCGATCCGCGCGTTGTGGGCGAGGAGCATTACGAAACGGCGCGTTCGGTGCAGAAGGTTCTGCAAACCTACAAATCGCTGCAGGACATCATCGCTATTCTGGGCATGGATGAGCTATCGGAAGAAGACAAACTCGTCGTCGCCCGCGCGCGCAAGATCCAGCGCTTCCTGTCGCAGCCGTTCCATGTCGCCGAAGTCTTCACCGGCAGCCCGGGCGTGTTCGTGAAACTGGAAGAGACGATCAAGGGCTTCAAGGGCATCGTGAAGGGCGATTACGACCACATGCCGGAATCAGCCTTCTACATGGTCGGCACGATCGACGAAGCCGTTGCCAAAGCCCAGAAGATAGCCAAGGAAGCGGCGTAAGGAATGGCCGATAATCCAATAATGCCAAGAAACGGAACAGAGCCGGTTGATGCTCTTGATTCTGCCTTGGTCTCTGTCGGCTATATCAGGTTCGACTCTCCACAAGAGATTATCAAGCAGGTTGATCGATTGGCCGGCAGCCCCTATCACCGCATCGATCAAATCGATACCGTCTGGTTGCGCATAAATGGCGAACGGTATGATGGTGTTTGTTACGTTTTGAAGGGAAGACAAGAATTGGTTTTGATTAAGGGCAGCTTTTATAATTCTAACAATGAGCGCGGGATATCCGGAAATAATTTAGATTTCCATAGTACCAGCTCAATCAGCACAAGGCATTTTCGTGCAGAAACCTTACCGATAGGAAATTATTTGGAGAGGGTAAGGATGGCAAAGGCGGGCGAGAGACCTTCCATTAATTGGGGTGCCGTTGGGCAGGCGATAGCTAGACCAATTATTGAGCATGCTAAAGAAAAAATGGCAGCTCGCTTGCCTTCAGGCGTTAAACGCCTTCTGGGGCTGGACGCCAATACCCAGTCGTAACACCTTTCAGAAATGCCATTTTCAGGAGCATCTGATCCCGCAACTATTAAATTCCCGGTTAATCGGGAATTCTTCACGTATCTCCAGATAGCGCCATTTATCTCTTCTTGCTGCTATACTTGGGGCTTGCTATCGATTGGTCGCTTATATTGTGATCTATGCAGAGAGATATTGGCATGTCGTGGGCATTAGTGGTGCGGCTTCTTCCTGTTATTTGGAAATAGGTGGCGGCTCAGAATACGAAAGCCGAACCAAAGCCGCCCGTGGTGACGCGCAAAGAGAAGACGCCTTCATATTCCGTCGTAATGCCGCCGCATGCTTAAGCTTTATTTATTGAGGATTTTCCATGAATAGCCTTGCGATCAGACGGCCGCCCGATATGTGGCAAGCTATTGAATCCAAACTGTCTCAGGATGGTTATGGCGTGGTGGTTGATAGCACATATATTAAATCGACGGTTGACGAGTTGGCGCAGTTGTCGGGCTCGGCTTACCGTTCGCCGGGTTCAACTCGTGCGACTTTTGCGCTTGCGAGAGACGGAAGCTGCGATGGTTTCTGCTTCGTTATTGAGGATCGAAGTAATCCATGCTGCTATAATCTTCATTTCGTTAATGGCCATTTTGATATGGCGGGTGACAATGTGCGAACTCTGGATAACGAGTTTGGCTTGTATCGGACTTCCGGTGTAGATTATTTAGCCGGCAGAAAGATCGGTGTACTATGGAAAGCAACGTCTAGCGATAACACTGGTACACGGCAATTAGGACATGGTGTTGTAGGGCGCTTAACAACTGCGTTTGGATCTTCTAGAATAGGCCGATTTATAACGGGACAAAAGCTATGACCAATAACTTCCACTTCGAACTCGTATCGCCTGAAAAGCTGGTGCTTGGCAAGGATGCCGCGCTGGTGACTGTGCCGGGCGGGGAAGGCGATTACGGCGTGCTGGCCGGCCATGCGCCGATGATCACCACCGTGCGCCCCGGCGTCATCGAAGTGTTCGAGCAGGAAAATGGTGCGGCCAGCGACCGTATTTTCGTCGCCGGCGGCTTTGCCGAAGTCACCAATGAACGCTGCACTGTTTTGGCCGAAGAAGCAGTGCCGGTTTCCGAGCTTAATCGCACGGATCTCGAACAGCAGGTCAAAAATCTGGCTGAAGACGCGACACTCGCCAAATCCGACAGCGAGCGTATTGCGGTTGAGGCGAAGCTGACAGTGATGAAAGCGAAACTGGCTGCGGCCGCTTAAGCAATCGTATTCAAATTCCCGCCGATGATATTCGAAGCGCTGGCATTCGCTATGGCGTTATAGATGCCGGTAGGCGTCGCGTTGCCATTAGAAGAACCGAAATTCGAATTACTGTCCGAACCAGACTGGTTCGACGAACTGCTCGAGCTGCCCACCGTCGTGAATGATGAGCTACTGCCGAAACCTATGTTGGCAAAATCGGCCACTTGCAGCGAAGTGCTGGGGCTCAAATTGATACTGGGCTGCAGTGTTGCCGCCAATATGGCGTTAGAGGATTGGTTTGAAATCCCCGATTGGCCGATACCAGCCTGCAAAGCACCGCCAATCGAACCGTTTGCAAAACCGCTACTGCCGGCCAGCAAATCGCCAATTGTTTCATAAGGTGCGGAAGAAAAACTGGCGCCGTTGGAATTCGATTGCGGCGTTGAATTCTGCGTGGGTTCCGGCGGCGGCGCATACGCCGGGGCCAGGTCGACAGTATTCGGCGAGCTTTGGCCGAGATCGAATGTAAGGGTCAGCGTATTGCCGACCGCCGAGATATTTTCCAATTGAATATTCTGGCCGTCACCAGAGGCAGTCGATCGGCCCGCTCCTTGGATCAACTGATTGAAATTGCTATTGGGATTGGTGTTGTAAATAGTGGTCAGTGTGCCGCTGCTGCTGGCCGTAGCGCTGGTGGGCGAAAAATTAGCGCCGCTGCCATGCAGATTGGCGCCTAATAGAGTGTTGAGCGTATCGGCATTTACGTTATCTGTCTGATAATTGATGGTGAGCTGATTGCCGTTAATCGTCGCGCCGGTTTCGCTATAGCTAAGGCCGTTGCGCGTGGCGGTCGAGGAAATGGTCGTGCTCTTGTTGCCGCTGCTGTCGCTATTATTCGCCAGCAACACGTTGCCGTTGAACGACGAGTTGCTGTTGGAGAAAGTGGTATTGTTTCCGTTCGTATTATAAAACGGCGGCAAAGTGGCCGAGAATGATAAAGTTGAAACGCTCATCGCTAATACCCATAAAAAAATAGTACAACTCGCACCCACCTAACCGGCGGCCGCAAGAATAAAAATAATAAAAATGATATATATGCCTAGTATTCTGCCATATTGTACTTAAGGTGTGATGAATCGGAAAAATATTATTAGGTTTGTATTAATGTCTATCTCATTGGAGTCAAATGACTATTTAAAAATCATGTTTGTTATACTTAAGCAATTCTTTCGACAGGCTTAAAAAGTGGTGAATAAAGCGTAGAGACCTCCTCCCCGTTTTTCACGGGGAGGATACAAAAACTTGGACTTACGGTGGTGGGTGCCGAAATTTCAACAAAGAGCAGACTGAGTAAGTCCTAGTTTTTGTTGGTAGGGCCACTGCACTGCCGAAGCAGCCCTACCAGTGAAAACTAAGGCTTGCTAAAAGGCGCAAGCCTAAGTTTTCACGTCCTCCCCGCGCGCGGGGAGGAGGACTTTTTCCGATAGTTAAAACTCTTCTTCCGGCATCGCCAGCGTGGCCCTGCCACCTTCGACCACCGTTGCGGCCAAGGCAATGCATTGCGGCAGCACATGCTCGGCATAGAAACGTGCCGTGACGATTTTTGCGGTGAGGAAATTGGCATCGCCTGCACGGCTCAGTAAATCTTCCTGCGCAAGCACGGCGGATCTGCATAAATGGTAACCGCCAACTGCATTGCCCATTAATCGCAAGAACGGTGCGGCCACGGCGGCGGCCAGCGCGGCATCCTGCCTGGCTTTTTTCGTAATCCAGTTACCGGCGGTGCCGAGGCTTTCGAGCGCGCTGGCGACATGACGATGCATCGCGGCGAAATCGTCGCCAGCTTGTTTGCCGAGCTCCGGCAGAAAATTTTCCATCTCGGTCAGCAACTCGCGGAAAGCAACGCCGTCGTCGCGCGCCAGTTTGCGGAACACAAGATCGTTGGCCTGAATGCCATTGGTGCCTTCGTAAATCGCCAGCACGCGCGCATCGCGCATATGCTGGGCGATGCCTGTTTCCTCGATATAGCCCATGCCGCCGGCAACCTGTACGCCCATCGAGGTCACTTCGTTAGAAAGGTCAGTAAGCCAGGCTTTGACGACCGGCGTCAGCAGATCGACCCGCGTTTGCGCGGCTTTCTTTTGTTTGTCGTCAGGCGCGCGACGGCTGGCATCGATACTAAAAGCGCAGGAATAGGCGAGCGCTCGCGCTGCTTCGCAATGCGCTTTCATCCAGAGCAGCATGCGCCGCACATCGGGATGCCGGATGATCGCCACCGGCGGATCTTTCGGCTTGCCGATATCGCGGCTTTGGACACGCGTCTTCGCGTAATCGCGCGCCTGCTGATAGGAGCGCTCCATCAGGCCGAGGCCCTGGATGCCCACGCCGATGCGCGCATTATTCATCATCGTGAACATCGCGGCGATGCCGCCATTTTCGGCGCCGACCAGATAACCGATCGCGCCGCGTTGATCGCCGAATGCCATCACGCAAGTGGGGCTGGCATGCTGTCCGAGCTTGTGTTCGATAGAAACTACACGCACATCGTTGCGCGTGCCGAGATTGCCGTCATCGCCGACCAGAAATTTCGGCACCAGGAATAGCGACAGGCCGCGCGTGCCTTCCGGCGCATCGGGTAGGCGCGCCAGAACCAGATGAATGATATTCCCGGCCATATCGTGATCGCCGTAACTGATAAAGATTTTCTGGCCGGTGATGCGATAGGCGTCGCCGTCGCGTTCGGCCTTACAACGCACCGCGCCGACATCCGATCCCGCCTGCGGCTCGGTCAGGTTCATCGTGCCGGTCCATTCGCCGCTGACCAGCCTGGGCAGGAATTTCTTTTTCAGCGCTTCGCTGCCATGCGCCTCGACCGCTTCGATCGCGCCCTGATTAAGCAGCGTGCAAAGCGCCAAACCAAGATTGGCCGATTGCAGCATTTCCTGCACCGGCATCGCCAGTGACCAGGGCAGGCCCTGGCCGCCTAATTCTTCGGCTA
>OLLY01000030.1_pt1 | contig 10761 bp, 10 predicted proteins | sample 1604681 | NCBI WGS metagenome assembly OLLY01 (sample SAMEA104055725, study PRJEB20765) | soil metagenome | biome: Arctic tundra; feature: Polygonal ground; material: soil | place: USA | collected 2011-09 | depth 0-0.5 m | reverse complement strand
GAGCAAGCCTAAGATTTTGCGTCCTCTCCCCCGATGGGGTAGAGGAGTTGAGTATCATACCGGGGACAATTGAATGACAAGATTAAAGTCCGATTTTCTGAATGTTTTGACCGAGCGCGGCTATATCCACCAATGCACCGATCTCGAAGCGCTCGATGCCTTGGCGGCCAAAGGGCCCGTAACCGCCTATATCGGTTTCGATGCCACAGCCGACAGCCTGCATGTCGGCAATCTGGTCGGCATCATGTTACTGCGCCGTTTGCAACAGACCGGCCATCGGCCGATCGTCCTGATGGGTGGCGGCACGACCAAGATCGGCGATCCTTCCGGTAAGGATGAATCCCGTCAGTTTCTGAACGATGAAAAAATCGCCGCCAATATCGCCAGCATCAAAACCATTTTTGGCAATTTCCTGAAATTCGGCGGCGGCAAGACCGAAGCCATTATGGTCAACAACGCCGACTGGCTGGATGGGCTTGCCTATATTCCATTCCTGCGCGAAGTCGGCGCGCATTTCACGATCAACCGCATGATGACTTTCGAGTCCGTCAAATTGCGGCTGGAGCGCGAGCAGCCGCTCACCTTCCTCGAATTCAATTACATGATCTTGCAAGCCTATGATTTCGCCGAGCTGAGCAAGAAGCATGGCTGCGTCTTGCAAATGGGCGGCTCCGATCAATGGGGCAATATCGTCAATGGCGTGGAGCTTGGCCGCCGATTGCGTAACGCCGAATTGTTCGGCCTCACCACACCGCTGATCACCACGGCATCGGGCGCCAAAATGGGAAAAACTGCGGCGGGCGCCGTGTGGCTCAAGCCCGAAAAATTATCTTCGTACGATTACTGGCAGTTCTGGCGCAATACCGAGGATGCCGATGTCGGCCGCTTCTTGAAGCTGTTCACTGATTTGCCGATGGATGAAATCGCCAAGCTGGAAAAACTGCAGGGCAGCGAAATCAACGAAGCTAAAAAACTTTTGGCGTTCGAAGCCGTCAAGCTCGCGCATGGCGAGGCTGCGGCGAACGCTGCGGCCGAAACCGCCCGCGAAACTTTCGAAGGCAGCGGCAAGGGCGCCGGATTGCCCGTATTTGAATTTCCGCGCAACACCACGCCCGCGATCCTCGATATCGCCGTGACGCTCGGCTTTACCGCCTCCAAAGGCGAGGCCAAGCGCATGATCGAGCAAGGCGGCGTGCGTCTCAACGATAATCCCGTCAAAGATATCACGGCGACAGTTTCAGCCAAGGATATGGATGGCGAAGGCGCCGCGCGGCTTAGCTTCGGTAAAAAGCGGCATGCGTTGGTGAAGGCGGTTTAGAAAATCACCACGCAGAGTGATCGGTCTGTCCCCTCCCCTTGGAACTTTGCACAAACAGGCTAGCCCACCCCGGCGCAAGCCGGGGTCCAGGCGGAGGCCGCAATAAGTACTGCCAGTACTCGTTGATAGAGCCACTGGATCCCGGCTTGCACCGGGATGGACAAAATATTTGGTTTGCGGCTAAGAAAAATTCTGGTGCTGCTTGGCGAATTCCTGCCGCAGATAATTGCGCGCGTAATGCTCGGGGTTGGGCTGATCGAGCGGCACGATCACCTGCTTGATATCCTGCGGAATATAAGGCGGGGTGAACTTGCCGCGCGTTAGCGAAGGCATCGCGGAATCCGGCGTGCCGAGATGTCCACGAGCCCGCACGAACTCGATCTCCGGCAGCATGATAATATCATAAACGACGTTGATGTCGTTTTCGCGCCCTATATACCAGCAGCCGATGATGCATTTGGCCGGCAAATGGCTCAGCCGCGCGTTGCGCACGAAGCGCGGGACCGACGCCGCCATATATTTTCTCGCCCCGGCTGGCATCGCGCGCGGCGGTTCCGCCGTGTCGGCGGGCTTTGGCGGTGGCTCGGCGCTCGTTGTTTTTTTCTTGTGTGCGGATTTAATGTAATCCGGCGTTTCGCGATCAACCGTCTGCCGCGCTTCCTGCTCGGCTTCGCTGCGCGAGGTTTCGCTCTGCCGAAAATAATCGCGGGCCTCGCGGTGAATTTCGTCTACGGCCGCATAGGCTGCGTTAATAACTTTTAGCTCTTCCTCGGCATGCTTGTTGCCGCGATGCCGATCGGGGTGAAAAGCCATCGCCTTGCGATGATAGGCTTTGCGAACTTCTTCGAATGAATCTTCCAGCGAGCCGAACGAATTGCGCGAATTAAAAAACTCCAGCAACCGTTCGATCAGATCGACACGTTCCCGGGTCGAAAAACGGTAAGCCGAAGCGTGGGTGAGTACCGTTTCTATTTCCTGCATCGAGGATCCGGCATCGATACCCAGCTGGGCATAAGCATAAATAACGTCGATGGAATAGTCCGTCATAGCGCCCCATAATAACGCGGTTCTGGTTATTTTTTCTTATTAATATTGCTCTGTACCGGCTGGCCTTTTTGAACCGCCGGAACCGGCGCGCTGGATGGCGCAGGCGCTTCGTCGGATTTGCCTGGATTATTTGTCGCAGGAACTAGCGGCGTGGGTGGCGGGGTATCTTCACTGAAAAATAGATTGCGCAAAAAACCGGGCGTCAATAGCGAGGCCGGATTAACGCTCACTTCCGGCTTATCCAACGTCCCCTTAATCGAATAATTGACGCCGAACAGCCCCTGCCCGTCGCCGCCGGTCAGCATGTCGCCGATCAACGGAATATAATTCAGGATGCGGTTGACCATGCTGAACGGCGCCATTGTGCCGTGCAGATCGGCCCCGCCGCTATTCATATCCAGATTGCCCTCGATCGTCATGCCGACCGAGTTACCCGCCGCACGAACATCCTGAAGCTGCAGCATGTCGCCCTGCCAGACGAAATTTCCTTCCAGCCGGTCGAAATCGAGAGTGCCGGTAAAAAGATCGACAATGCCGAAAGGCGATGTCGCATTCATCAGCACCACCAACGCAGGCAAATCCTTGACTTCGAAGCTGCCGATTTTGACCGTGCCGTTAATCTGCCGCGGATGTTCGGCATCACTTACGCCCACGATTTCCAGCTTGCCGCTTTTGACAGTATTGGTGAAGCCAAGGCCTTTGAGCGCTTTGCCGAAATCATCGCAGTTAACCGACAGCACGCGATGGCCGTCCGGCTTCGGCGACAAATCGATATCGAGCTGATGACCGCCGTCGGCAAGGCCGTGCAAACTGATCTCGCTCCAGCCCTGCGCATCGCGGATTGCATTGCCCACGGCATTAGACACAAAACCTTCATCGCTGGTGTAAAGCTTGCCCAGCTTGATGCGAAATTCTCTCGTATGTTGATCGGTATGGCCTGGGTCTTTGCCGCCGGTTAAACCGCTGACATCGAAAGAGCCGCCTTGAATATCGAAAGTCAGTTTGCCTTGCGGCCCCGGTGTTTGCGTGTAATGCAAAACGGCATCGGTGCGGCCTACCGTGAATGGATCGAAATTAAGCGAGACAGGATTAAGGCTGTCGACCATCAGCACCGCATTGCCTTTGATCTTTAGGCCAGGCCCCACTGCCTCGATTGAGCTGACATTGATGTCCTTACCCGGCGGCATATCGGCCGCAAAAGTCAGGGATGCGGGAGCATCGGCCTCCTTTTTCCAATTCAATTCATCCACCTGTATCGTGGCGGCTTTCATATCGAGCGCGCCGGAGAAAGACGTAGCCTTCTGCGTCTTGCCCATCTGGAACGTGACATTGATTGGCCCCTGGCTCTTGGCCAGCATGTCGATGCCCAACTGCGACCATTGATCGCCGCTGACAACGCCCGTCACAGTCGCTTGCTGGAAAGGCTTGTCGCCGGTTTCATCGAACGATTGCTGCCATGTGATATGCATCGGTACCTTGTCGATGGCCGCCGTGCCTTGCAACCCAAAACCGTTCTTATCGAGCGTCATCGCCAGTTCGCCTTGCGATATATCGATGCCCGGCACCAATTGATTTGAAGCAACGCCATCCAGATTGGCGTTGGTGGTGATCGCCACATCTCTCATCAACAAGCTGGCTATCAGCGGAAATTTCAAATCCACTGTGCCGTCAAGCGTACCGCTGACAGATTCCGGCTTCAGGCCTACGGCCTTAGCGTAACCGAGCGGCGGATAATCGATCAGTTTCAGAACCGCAGGCACCGGCCCGATCAGATGAATTGGCAGATCGATATTCTGCACATTCTTTTCGAAATCGGTGATGTGAATAGTCGAAGGCTGCAACTTCAGTTCATCAATCCCGCCGCCGGATACGGCCACCGTCATCTGGTTAAGATCGAAATCGGCTTTGGCATTAACGCCGACGACCGGAGGCATGCCGTCGATATATTTCACCGTTGCACCCGTAGCTGCGACGGTTCCCCTGGCCTCAGTCACATTGATATTGGACAGATCGTTCCACACCAACGAGCCTTTGAATGAAGCATTGCCGTGATCGAACGTGCCTTTCGACATATTCGCGATGATCCACTCCCGCGCTCCGGGAATGGCCGACTTCGGCCAAACCTTTCCAAAATCATTCATCGGCAGACCGGTCAATTCAACCGCCAGCTCGAAATCGAGATCGCGCGCGGGCGTTATGCCGGGCGCCGGCGTCGTACCGCCGCCCGTTACGCTGATTTTCGGACCGCCGAGATCGAGTTCTATTTTCGTAACATCAAGCTTGCCGCCCTGTTTGTCATAAGAGCCCTTGATGTTAAGAGCATTAACCGGCAGCGGCGCTTCCCACAGATCGGCATAATCGAGAGTACCGGCATCGCCGTGAATATCGGCTTCCTGCGTCACCAGATTGAAATGATCGTCGAAGCCGAATGAAAGCTCACCGGTCAATGGCATGTTGACGATAGCGGCCTTCGATCCCGTTACCGCTAAAAAGCCCGGATTGATGCCGCTGAAACGCGCGGTCAGCTTATGCCGGCTGGCTCCGGTATCATGCTCATAATGAATGACTGCCAGCGCCGACTGATCTTTCTGCGTTATCTGGATCTTGGCTTCGCCCGTCAGTAAGCCGCCGATATGCCGCTCGATCAAAACATCAGGGATGCCCAACGTCCAATCGCTGCCCGCCTGTTGATCGTGAATTGAAAAATTGGCGCCGCTTACTTGCAGCCGTCGCGTGAAATGCGCTTGCTCAAGATCGCCAATGATATTCATCAGCGTTTCCCGAATATCGCCGCCCTCCCCGCCGCCTGTGGCCTCCATACCGCCGAACAGCAAGGTTCCATCGGCAGCGCGCACCAGCGCGACTTGCGGATGCTGGATCAATAAAGCCGAAGGCTCAACACGCCCGACCAGTAATCCCAAAACACTGAGGCGAATATCGATGATCGGCACATCGGTAATTGTCTTACCTTCCTTGTTGGTCATATGAAGACCGTTGACCTCCAGCGTGATCGACCGGTCGGCATTGTCCCAGGTCAGCAAGGTGTGATCGATCTTGACTTGCGTACCGGGCACCAGCTTGACGATTGCACTTTCGACATAGGGCGTAAGAAAGGACGAGCTGATCGGGCTTGAACTCAAACGCCAGACGACCAACACGCCAATCAGAATGAAGATGGCGATGAAACCGGCTATGAATTCGATAGCAAGACGCAGGGGGCGGGCGATGGAACGAAACATGACGGGCAACATAAACACGAAATTGCCGCCTGTCATGCGGCGAATGGCGTCCCAATGCCTAGATTTCGTGGCTTTTTGGCAGCTGTGTGCTATTGTCCCGGAAACACACGCAGGGAGATTCCATGCCACGCACAGCGACCAAAAAGAAGCCTGCAAAATCCGCGCCACGGCGTAAAACGATAATCAAAGTGGCTAAACAGCCTGCCGGTGCGATTGCAGTGGGCAAACCGGTGCCTGATTTCTCACTGCCCGCTACGCGCATCGATACCGCCAGCCGCTCGAGCCTGAAGGGCAAGCCGTTCGTATTGTATTTTTATCCGAAAGATAACACCTCCGGCTGCACGGCCGAGGCTTGCGACTTTCGCGACAATATGGCCGCCTTCAACAAGCTCGGTGCTACGGTCATCGGCGTTTCCAAGGACAGCATCGCCAGCCACGAAAAATTCGCCAAGAAATTCGAGCTCGACTTCCCGCTTGCCTCCGACGAGGACGGCAAGGTGTGCGAAAAATTCGGCGTCTGGATTAAGAAGAGCATGTATGGACGTTCGTACATGGGCATCGAACGCGCGACTTTTCTGGTGGATGCGAAAGGTATCATCCGCGGTATCTGGCGCAAGGTCAGCGTGACGGGGCATGTCGGCGAAGTGAAGAAAGCTTTGGCTGATTTATAACCAACGGGAGATTTCCATGATCAACAAAACCGCAATTGTTCTGCTCGCAGCTCTGACGCTCGCGGCCTGCTCCGCCGACAAACCGCATGTCATTCAGGCTTCGAGCGATAGCCCATCAGTACGCCTGACCAGCGGTATGGCCACGCAAATCGAAATGCCGAGTTCGGAGCATGTGCAATCGGTGATCACCGGCAATCCGGGCATGGTCATTGCCGAGGCAGCCGATAACGTCGTTAACCTTATTCCCAAGGGCGAAAGCTCTGGCGAGACCAATGTCATCGTCCGCACGACCGACGAAGACGGGCAATCGAAGGTCTATCAATATCGCGTGACGGTGCAGGGACACTAACATAAGCGCGCCGAGACATATCGAGAAGGCTAGAAGATCAATTGGAGAAATCCAGACAAAACAAAAACTACCCTATACGCCGGTTGGTTTTGGCGAGTCACCTAAATTTCTGGCCACATAGGCGGCTATTGTTCTAGCTGGACTTACGTTCTCTAGTGGAGGCTTGTTGTTTCCCTCCAGCCTGATTTCTCCGACGTTTCCAAAAGCATAGGCTTTGGCCCTACCCTCCGATCCATGAAGGTTAAGTATGCCGCCTTCCCCGTTGCTCCATAGATATAACTCCGCTTTACACATCATACTGGAAGCCGAGATAAAGTAATATTCAACCGCATAATGGTCTCGACGTGGTACGTTTTCAACGACTCTTAATCCGGGCATCTGCTCTTTGAGGGATTTAATGGCTTTCAATATTTCTTCTCTGGTTTTCCCTAAGCTATTGAGTAATTGTTCTTTTCTTGCTTCATACTTTTGGCGCATTTCTGGCGTGTTTTCTTCATCAACACCCGACTGCAATGATTGCCGGATAATTTCTTCGTAGGGATTGGAAGCGGACTGATCGGGGTTCATAATATGATGCCTTTCTGAAAAGATTACGCCTGTCTATTGTTGGCACCGCATGTAAAAAAGTCAACGAGGATGCCTTTATGGTTAATATATAGATGCTGCCGCTAGTTCCTGTTTCTCCGCAATCCATCACCCGCGCCGCCACGTTACTGCGCGAGGGCAAACTCGTCGCGTTTCCGACGGAGACTGTTTATGGCCTCGGCGCGGATGCGACGAATGATAAAGCCGTGGCGGCGATTTATGCAGCCAAGGGCAGGCCGGAATTTAATCCGCTGATTATTCATGTGGCTGAGGCGCGTGCGCTCGATAATCTGATCGAATGGAACGAAACCGCGCGAACGCTGGCCGATCAATTCTGGCCGGGGCCGCTGACGCTGGTGCTGCCGCGTAAAAAAGACAGCCCCGTTTCGCTGCTGGCGAGCGCGGGTATGGATACGCTGGCGGTACGCATTCCGTCACATAGCGTCGCGCGGCAATTGCTGAAAGAAGCCGGCAGGCCGATAGCCGCACCGAGCGCCAATGCATCCGGCAAGTTGAGCCCAACCACGCCGCTGCATGTGGCGGAAAGCCTTGGCGATAAGGTCGATCTCATCATCGCTGGCGGCAAATCGGAAATCGGGCTTGAATCGACGGTGGTCGATCTGGTCTCACCGCAGCCGCGTATTCTGCGGCATGGCGGGATAACGAAAGAGCAATTGGAAAGAGCAATTGGAGAAGTTGGTGTTGGCGGCGACAAAATTCTTGCGCCCGGCATGCTGCCGAGCCATTACGCGCCGAATTTGCCTTTACGCCTGAATGCAGACAGCGCCGCAGCTGATGAAGCCCTGCTCGCTTTCGGACCGGATGTTCTGGTAAAGGGTGGCGCTGCGCGGCTCAATCTCAGCGACAAAGGCGATCTGCATGAAGCCGCCGCGAATTTATTCGCGATGTTGCGTCAGCTCGACAAACCGCAATTTCACGGTATCGCCGTGATGCCGATCCCGGATACCGGCCTTGGTGCTGCGATCAATGATAGGCTGCAACGTGCCAGCTTCCGCTAGGCGGCGCACCGTACATTCCGCAGTCTGCAATCGCGTTAAGCCGTATCGGAATTTCTTGCGGATCTAAATTTTTTACCGCCCCCGAACCAGACGGCAATCGCATTGTCTGCTTTCCTGCTTGCCGCATCGCCAATTGGGTTTTCGATTCATTGACATTCACAATATAGGAATGGTTGTCGGAGGAAAAAGCTACCTTCAAATCCATTCTTCCATCCGGATTTTGACGCAAGGTCACGCTTTCGGTTCCCTGCGGTTGATTGATCGTGGTTTCGACGATCCACCCGCCTCTGCCAACACTATACATCGCTACATTCGCCGCTGAGGGATCGGCGCGAAGCCCGATCTTCCGCGCGTAACATTGACCTTGTGCTTTGATGTCTTCCTGGATAGGAGGCGGAAACGATACATGTTCATCGACAAACTGGTTTCGCTGAGGCCTCAAATTCCGCGGCACCCCAATTAGATCCAACGCTATAACGGTAGGCTCGCGGTGAAACTCTATCTTCCAAGGAGGTTCGGAATGCTGGGAAGAAAAAGCCAGCGTAAGTACCGCCATAAGCGTGTCTCTCAAAGTCGCACTCATGCATTGTCTCGCGAATATTATTGGCGGGGTCGTCGGAGACAATAATGATTTACGTAATATTTTTAAGCGTCAAGCAATCTCGCCCAGAACCGAAATAGGTGTGCCTTTTTTATTATGCTCATAACCAAAAATAGGCATTTTATTGCCATTTTCAGTCATGCCCAGCGATGCCAATCCGGATTCATGCATATTCAGCTGCGCGAGAACCATTGCCTGGTAAAGCGACGATGTATTCGGCCTGCCACCATTCATGACCGGCGGCATGTAATTGCTGGCGACAAAATTACCGGTATTGGCAACATTGAATGAAGTCACAGGCGCCGATGTATTGCTCGCCACCTGTACTGGCGAGTTTTGCGGCGCATTGTCGAATTTCTGAGCAAATTGCTGATAGATCTGGCTGACGCTGCGCGGCTGCCCGTCCGCATTATAAAACACCGCAGGATTGGCCGATGCCGCCTGCGGCAAAATCGAAGCGGCATTCGCGCTCGGGTTACTGCGCATCTTGCTGATAAAATCGCTGGCGCCAGTGGCGCCGAGGAAATGCGCGAGATAAAGATCGGTCGGCCCTATCGTTCCGCCGACATTGCTCTTAAGCGCGGCGAAATTTTGCTGGTCCAATTCGCCGGCCATTTCTGCCGATATAGTCGGGTCTTTACGCAAGGCCAGGATCGCCTGCCGCTCCTTCGGATCGCTGACATGCGCAACGCCATTAGCATCGACCGAGATCTGATTGGCATAATTGCCGAGGCCGAACTGAGCGCCATAGGTTTTAACCGTCTGCAGCCAGGTCTGGCTGGTAAACTGGAACAAACCGCTGGCGCTGCTGGAGGATGCCTGGGCATTCGGATTCAGGCTGCTTTCCTGGCTGGCCTTGTTCAACAAATAGGAAAAATCTACCCCCGTCCGGGCAGCAGCCGTCTTAATAGCCTGCGTAATCCGCCCGATTGTTCCGGGAGCGGATGTTTGGCCGGCGGCCTGATTTACTTGGTTTGCAATGGTAATAGGGCTAACCACGGACTTCCTTTGGCTGGGTCGGCATTTCTTGATCCAGTTACAGTAAGCAATCGACGTGCCAAAGATTAAGGACAGCGCTTTTTTGTGGTTTTGGTCCGTCCGCAAATGCTAAAAAGCCCTCATAATTAAGGAGATTTATGATGGCGAAAATAAAATTAACAGAATTGACGGCTCCCCCTACACAGGAGGAAGCCGAAGAAGATCTTTTGCAATCAGCAGAAGAGATTTTTAAAAAATTACACGATTTCCCGGCGGTGGAACGGGAACTAGGAAAAAGATTTCCCGGCGAATATGTGGGATGGGGCGTTACGCTTTTGCCTGGGAGTGGAGCAGGTAAAGATATATACATATCGGTTATTTATGCAAACAAACCCGCATCAGATTTGCCCTCGGATTTCATAGCGCTCGTCCCCGAAAATTTTATCATTCGTCAAGACTATGTTCCCTTACCGCCCGAAAAGAAAAAACCGCCTTCAAAGCTGTTCGATTCCAGCTTCGCTTATCCCCATCCCGCCCGGGTGCGCCGCGAAATCGCCGCAAGAGAATACCGTGCTCAACAGATACGGCAGCGCGCAATGAAGCCTCAATTCTCCTAAATTCCGGCTTTGGCATAAGCCGTTGAATTAGGTAAGGTCGTTTGCCCCACCTTCTTTGAACGTCGCTTATGCCAATCCCCTATTCCGCTCCCCTCGCCGATATACGCTTTATCCTGACCCGCCTGATCGGGCTGGAGAAGCTTGCCGCCCTGCCCGGCTATGATGCGGTGGGGGCCGATATCGCCGATGCCATATTGGGCGAAGCCGCCAAAATTGCGTCTGAGATCTTTGCCCCGCTCAACGATACGGGCGACAAGCGCGGTGCGCGGATTATCGACGGCGCCGTCACGATGCCGCCCGGCTGCCGCGAAGCCTACAAGGCCTTTGTCGAGGGCGG
>OLLY01000168.1_pt1 | contig 10867 bp, 12 predicted proteins | sample 1604681 | NCBI WGS metagenome assembly OLLY01 (sample SAMEA104055725, study PRJEB20765) | soil metagenome | biome: Arctic tundra; feature: Polygonal ground; material: soil | place: USA | collected 2011-09 | depth 0-0.5 m | reverse complement strand
CATCCGCCCCGACCCTTGTTGTCGAGCTTGACGAACTCCACCCGCACCGGGCCAAAGCTACGGCGCCCGCATTCTGCATCATTTTCCGCGGCTCGAGCCCGGTGTGGAACGCGCGATCGGCTGGCTGGAGAAATACGCCGTGGCTTTTATTTTATCGTACCGGTTCATTTACGGGCTGCGCAATGTCAGCGGCGTCGCGGTGGGGCTCAGCCATATTCCGTGGAAAAAATTTGCGGTGTGGAACGCGATTGCCGCCTTTGTGTGGGCATTATCTTTCGCCGGTTTCGGCTATCTGTTCGGCGACCTGTTCGCTCATCTTCACCACAAGCAGGAAGCGGTCAGCGGCGGCGTCCGGCAGATCATGCTGTCGATGCTGGGACTGTTCGCGCTGGTCATCATCGCCAAGCTGGTGGCGATACGATGCCAGCAGTGTCATAATAGGAAAAAGAAAAATTAGAATAGAGTCCTCCTCCCCGTAAAAACGGGGAGGAGGTCCTTCTTTTTTTTATTCATCTTTAGTCAGTTTTCTCAAACTGCAACGCAGCCAGCCGGGCGTATAGGCCGCCTTCGTTAACCAAACTTTGGTGCGTGCCGGTCGCGACGAGGCGGCCCTGATCCAGAACCAGAATGCGATCGGCGCTAACTACTGTGGCGAGGCGATGAGCGATGATTAACGTTGTACGGTTGCGCATCAGGTCGTTAAGCGCATCCTGCACCAGTTTTTCGCTTTCTGCATCGAGGGCGGATGTTGCTTCATCCAGCAGCAACAGTGACGGATTGCGCAGCATCGCGCGGGCAATGGCGATGCGCTGTTTCTGGCCGCCCGAAAGCCGCACGCCTTTTTCGCCGAGATAGGTTTCATAGCCCTGGGGCAGGGCGATAAGGAAATCGTCGGCGCGCGCGGCCTGCGCGGCGGTGAGAATTTCTTCGTGCGGGGCATCCGGGTTGCCATAACCGATATTGTGCCAGGCATCGGTTGAGAAGATCACGGGATCCTGCGGCACAATGCCGATGCGCGCGCGGATCGCCTGCGGATCGGCGCTGCGGATATCGGCGCCGTCCAGCCGTACGATGCCATTCTGCGGATCGTAGAAGCGCAGGACGAGTTGGAAGATCGTCGTCTTGCCCGCGCCGCTGGGGCCGACAATCGCCACGCGCTCGCCGGGTTCGATTGTGAAGGAGATGTCCGACAAAGCCGGCGTCTGTGGCCGCGAGGGATAACAGAAACGCACCTTCTCGAATGCCAGCTCGCCGCGCGGCGACGGCAGCATTTCGGGATGCGCGGGCGCGGTGATCTCGGGCACGGCGGCAAGCAGATCGAAAATCCGCTCGGCTGCTCCGGCCGCGCGTTGCAGATCGCCAGCCACTTCGCTGACGGCGCCGGTAGCACCCGCGACGATCACGGCATAAAGCACGAAGGATGATAATTGTCCGCCGCTGAGCGTGCCGTTCAGCACATCGTGGCCGCCAATCCACAGCATGATGCCGATAGCAGAGAACACAAGCGCGATTACTAATGCGGTAAGCCACGCGCGCGCGCGAATGCGTTCCATCGCCGTTTCCATTGCTTTCTCGACTTGCGCGTTGAAAGCAGTGCGGTCGATATCTTCGTGCCCGAAAGATTGCACGGTGCGAATGCCATAGATTGTTTCCTCGGCATAGGCGCTGACATCGGCGATGCGTTCTTGCGAGGCTTTGGAAAAGCGCCGCACCTTGCGGCCGAATATGATAATCGGCGCGATCACGACTGGAATGCCAATCGCGACGACGCCCGACAAGCGTGGGCTGGTCAGCATCATCATCGCCGCACCGCCGATCAGCAGAATGCAATTGCGCAGCGCGACCGACAGCGACGACCCTACAATTGTCTGTAAAATGGATGTGTCGGCGGAAAGGCGCGAAAGAATATCGCCGCTGCGCGTGACTTCAAAAAAGCCGGGGCCGAGTTTGAGGATGTGATCGTAAATCGCGCGGCGCAGGTCGGCCACCAGGCGCTCACCCAGCCACGAGACCAGCGAGAAGCGTGCATAGGTCGAGCCCGCCAAAATCAGGATCGCGATGAACAGCAGCAGCAGGGCGTGATTGAGCGTGGCCGGATCATGGGCGGCAAAGCCCTTATCGACCACCGCGCGAAAACCGGCGGGAATGGCCAATACCGTGACGCTGGCGACAAGCAATGCGGCAAAAGCCCCCAGTACCGCCCGTTTATAGGGCAGCAGCCAGGGCAGCGCCCGCTGCAGCGGCTTGAGGCTGCCGGGGGTTTTTTGCTCTGCAGCAAAGAGAGGAGGCGATGATTCTGGCATGGGCTTTCGTCTAATGCCTTGAATTTCTGGAACAAACGGACTGGTTGAATGGTAATCTGGCGGCTTTTTACACCTCTGGCCATATAATAAAAATTCAATAATTACAATAGCTTAAATAAAAATTCTGCGGTCGATTTGTTTATCATCTGGACAGGCGCAGCGGCAACGAATAGAGAGGAGCGTCACAAAGAGTGGAGTCACCCTTCAAGGGTGGACCAAGTCGGCTTTAAGTTCCCACTACCGTTAAACAGAAGAAGGTTTGAAAAATGAGCGATGTTGCAGAAGGCGTAAAGAAAATCATTGTCGAGCATCTCGGTGTAGACGCTGCCAAGGTCACCGACAACGCCAGTTTTATTGACGATTTGGGCGCCGACAGCCTCGACACGGTCGAGCTGGTCATGGCCTTCGAAGAAGAATTCAACATCGAAATTCCCGACGATGCGGCCGAAAAGATCATCACCGTCAAGGATGCGGTCGATTACATCAATCAGAAGAAAGCGGCATAATAGCTACTAGGTGCTAGGTATTAGGTGCTAGGAAGAAAAATTATTGTTAATATTGAATTCGATTCCTACATCATTAACTCCTAGTACCTAACACCTAGCACCTAGCATCTAATGAAACGTATCGTTATCACCGGACTTGGGATCGTCTCGCCGCTTGGCGTTGGCGTCGCCCATAATTGGCAGCGCCTGACAAAGGGCGAAAGCGGCCTCGGCACGATTACGCATTTCGATCCGACAGAAATGACATGTCGCGTGGCCGGACAAGTTCCGCGCGGCGATGTTCCTGGCGGCTTTGTGCCCGAACGCTATATCGAACCCAAAGAACAAAAGAAAATGGATTCCTTCATCCATTACGCCATCGGTGCGGCGTATGAAGCGGTGAAGGACAGCGGCTATGTGCCCGCGAACGACGAAGCGCGCGACCGTACCGGCGTGTTGATCGGTTCCGGCATCGGCGGCCTTAACGAGATTTATGAAACCTCGCTGCTGCTGCAGGAAAAAGGCGCGCGGCGCGTTTCACCGTTCTTTATTCCGAAGACGCTGATCAATCTGGCTTCGGGGCAGATTTCGATCATTCACGGTTATCGCGGCCCCAATCATGCCGTCGTTACGGCCTGCGCGACCGGCGCGCATGCCATTGGCGACGCGGCGCGCCTGATCCAGCTCGGCGACGCGGATGTTATGGTTGCAGGCGGCGCCGAAGCTGCCATCTGCCGCATCGGCATTGCGGGTTTCTGCGCGTTACGCGCGCTCTCTACCAGTTTCAACGATACGCCGACGAAGGCATCGCGTCCGTTCGACAAGGATCGCGACGGTTTCGTGATGGGCGAAGGCGCCGGTGTCGTGGTGCTGGAAGATCTCGAGCACGCGAAAAAGCGCGGCGCGAAAATTTACGGCGAGCTGATCGGTTATGGATTGTCGGGCGACGCCTATCACATGACGGCGCCTGCCGAAGACGGCAGCGGCGGTTATCGCGCGATGCAGATGGCGATGAAGCGCGCGGAGCTTAATCCGGACCAGATCGATTACATCAATGCGCACGGCACATCGACGCCGATGGGCGACGAGATTGAAGTTAAATCGGTCAAGCGTTTGTTGGGGGCCGCCGCGGGCAAGGTGATGATGTCATCGACCAAATCGGCTGTCGGTCATTTGCTCGGCGCGGCCGGTGCGGTCGAAGCGATCTATTCGATCATGGCCATGAAAGAAGGGATTGCGCCGCCGACGCTCAATCTCGACAATATTTCCGACGGTTGCGACGGCATCGATCTGGTGCCGCATAAAGCCAAGCAGAAGAAGATCGACATTGTGCTGTCGAATTCCTTCGGCTTCGGCGGCACCAATGCGTGTTTGATATTTAAGAAGGTGTGATAGGTAATTGTAACAATCAAGAAACAATACGCTGATTTCTTTGGCGCCTGTGGACTCGCTTGCTAGTTGGCGCAACTCTGCTATTCGATTGCGGCAATTTAACCTCGATTCCAGCGGGAGTTTTGCCATGTCGTTAAGGCCCTTTTCTGCAAAATCAAAAAATATTTTTTTACTTGCCGCATTTTTCTCTCTCTTTGCTTTTCCAGCTCTGGCCGAAACTCAAGAAATCAATACCGGCGATACGGCGTGGATGCTGACATCCACCGCACTTGTGTTGCTGATGACAATCCCTGGCCTCGCTGTGTTTTACGGCGGCATGGTGCGCCGCCATAACGTGCTGGCGACCGTCATGCAAAGCTTCAGCACCGCGTGTCTGGTTGCCGTACTGTGGGTGATTGTCGGGTACAGCCTTGCTTTCACTAATGGCAATGCCTATGTCGGCGATCTCAGCCGCGTGCTGCTGAAAGGCATGAATTATGTCTCCGCCTTCACGCTCGGTGCTCACACTTCCGCGCCGTCGCCAATGACGATCCCGGAACCGCTTTACATGATGTTCCAGATGACCTTCGCGATCATCACGCCGGCGCTGATCGCAGGCGCCTTCTGCGATCGGATCAAATTTTCTTCGGTGCTGGTTTTCATGGGGCTGTGGTCGTTGATCGTTTACGCGCCCATCGCCCATTGGGTTTGGGACCCCAACGGATTTCTGTCGCAACGCGGCGTGCTGGATTTCGCCGGCGGCACCGTGGTGCATATCAATGCTGGCGTAGCGGGGCTGGTCGCAGCACTCGTTATCGGCAAGCGCAAGCCGATGAAGGAACCGGCCTCGGCCCATAACCCGGCCTATAGCGTGGTCGGCGCTTCTCTGCTGTGGGTCGGCTGGTTCGGTTTCAATGCCGGTTCTGCCGGTGCCGCCAATGGCCGCGCCGCGATGGCCATGACAGTAACAATGGTTGCCGCCGCGATTGCTGCGCTCGCATGGATGGGCGTGGAATGGATCGTGAAAGGCAAGCCGAGCGTGCTCGGTATGATCACCGGCGCGATTTCCGGCCTTGTCGTGATTACGCCTGCTTCCGGCTATGTCGATACGGTAGGGGCCCTGGTGATCGGCGCGCTGGGCGGCGCGCTATGTTATCTGTCGGCCGCGACGATGAAGACGATCTACAAGATCGACGACAGCCTCGATTGCTTCGGCATTCACGGCGTTGGCGGCATCCTCGGCGCCATTCTGACAGGCGTGTTCGCGCGCGCCGCGGTCAGTGGTTCGCCGACACAGTCAGGCTGGATCGACGGTCATCCGGGACAAATCCTCATTCAGTTGGAAGGCATTCTATGGACGATCGGCTGGTGCGCGATTGCGACTTTCGTTATCGTGTTCGTTATCAAGCATACGATGGGAGTACGCGTACCGGAACATGTGGAGCTGGAAGGCCTCGATCTGCACATGCATGGCGAGAGGCTGCGGCACTAAGTTCCTGCTTGAATAAAGACGCCAGGCTTTACTGCAAATATTTGCCGTAGTTCTTTTCCCATTTTTCCCACTGGTTCATCAGGAAGTGGATGGGCTTCAGTGCGGTTTTATCCGGGCCGCGCGGGAAGCATTTTAAGGCGGCTTCGATATTGTTGGCAATCTCATGCACCTTGGCGAGCGAGGGTTCTGGATAAACCCCGTTCAGGGCGATGCCGAGATAAACGACCCAGCTTATATCCGGCTCGTTATCGGGGCCCTCCTGCATGGCCATGAAGCGGAATACCAGATCGTTATCGGCATATTGAAAAACGGCGCCCGCTTCGGTGCGGGTGATCGAAACGCCTTCATCATTGCGCAGGGAGTAGCGCTTGACCGGAAACGAATCATTATCCTTCGAAGGCAGTTCTTCGAATTCGAGATAAAACTCGGCGGGCGCTTTGCTGCTCATTACTTGCGGCTCCGTGGAGATGGAATAGAGCGGTGACTTTATTCTGCCGCTTCGACGAAAGCCAGCAGGGCGCGATCGATCCGCGTCTGCCAACCGGCACCTTTTGATTTGAAATAGGATAGCACGCGTGGCGATAAGCGCATGGAGACGGCTTGTTTCTTGGCTTCACCTTTGCGTGCCCGTTGACGGCTATAGGCGGCGAGGTCTGGAAATACGTCGCGAAGAGGACGAGCGGTTTTAAGTTCTTCGTTCGTTAAAGGTGAATCATCGTAGCCTTTTGGGCGTTTTAGTTTGTGCTTTTTCATAAGTTCTCTCCTCCTTTTGGTTCGAACGTCGCATGCTTATGATACGAGTGTTTTTAAAGCGTCGTGTAAAAATGATCGTATGAATTTTTCTTCCTAAATATCCTATAGCGGCAAATCTTTCTTCGCCATCGATGGGACGTGAGCAATCGGCAAATACAGCGTCATTCCAGTTGAACATATCGACCATTTCAAAACCGATGCCATGCTCGGCCTTGTTGTACGAGTTCTTGTCTTCGTCCTATTCGTAATGGGGCGGTTTATGTATATACATAAATTTGCCGGTTGTCAATGAGAAACTAGAGCATGAACTGCTCGCGTACGATGCGCTCGCCTAGATGCTGGTCGGGATCGAAGAGGAGGGTGAGGGTTTTTGTGCGGTCGAGGCGGATTTTGGCGTGCTGCGCGTTGCGAATGACATGCGCGCCGGCTTCGATGCGCACCGGGCGCTTTTGCGTATCGAGCGCTTCGATTTCAATCACGGACTCCTGCGGCAACACGGCATAGGACCAGCGGCGCGGGCGGAAGCCGCTGATGGCAGTGACCACCAGCGTGTTGGCATCCAGCGGCATGATCGGGCCGCCGCAGGAGTGATTATAGGCGGTGCTGCCGGCCGGCGTGGAAACCAGTAATCCGTCGCCGCTGAATTGGGGGATGCGCGTCACGCCGTCCACAGTGATATGCAGGCGCGCGGATTGCGGCGTCTCACGGATCACCGTGACTTCGTTCAGCGCCAACGCGGTTTTCTTTTTGCCGTTTTTCATGCGCGCTTCGAGATGCAGCGGGTGCAGGGTAACTTTGTGCGCCTTCGCCAGGCGCCGCGGCAAATTGTCCACGCGATAATCGTTGCAGAGAAAGCCGACATTTTCCGTGCGGCGCATGGCGTAAATCGGAATATCCTTATTCATCAAGTGATACAGTGCTTTGAGCACTTGCCCGTCGCCGCCGAGGGTTACGACATAATCGGCCTTGCGCAGGTCGCATTGCCCGTATTTTTTGACGAGCGTCGCCAGCGCATTTTGCGCGGTGGGAGTTGGTGCGGCGGTGAAGGCAATCTTCATCATGTTGGCTATTAGTTATTGGCTGTTAGCTATTAGAAAAAGATAACAGAAATCCGGTAAATTTCCCTAACTCGAAATCCAGCCCTTGCTAAGAGCCAATAACTAATGGCTGCAAGCTATTAAGTCTCCTTTAAGGATTGTTGCGCAAATGTAAATGTCTTGTGATTCTCTATTGGTTTCGAGGAATTTAATGCAAATCGATATACGCGTTTTGGAAATGTTATCGTCCAAGCTGTGCCACGATCTGGTCAGCCCGATCAGTGCGATCAATAATGGCGTCGAGCTGATTCAGGATATCGGCGGCTCAGTGGTCGATGAAGCGATGAAACTGATCGGCGATAGCGCCGGGCATGCCTCACGGCGTTTGCGGTTGTTTCGCATGGCCTATGGCCGCGCGGGCAGCGAAGAAATTTTGAATACCAAGGATGTGCGCCAGATTGCCGAGCAATATATGGCGGGCGGCAAAATCACCTTGAACTGGCCAGCCGAACAGCCAGGCGAGGTTTTGGCCGGCAAGCGCGGATTCCTGAAGCTCATGCTCAATCTGGTCGTCATGGCCGAGGAAACGCTGGCCTATGGTGGCACGGTTACGCTGAGTGCCGCGAGCGGCTCGCCGGAAGGCTGCAAGATCGAGATTGCCGGGCGTAATACTCAATTAACGCCCCCGATTGCTGCTGCCTTCGAAGGCACCACGCCGGTCGAAGATCTAACGCCGCGCAGCGTGCAATCTTATATCACCGGCCGGTTTGCCGCCCATTTCGGTTTGAGCCTCAAGCATCATCAACCTGCCGCCGACCGGTTGGAATTAATCCTGCTTGCCTCTTCGGCCTGATTGCGGTTCGCTTTGCCCTGGGAGATCGGATCATGATTGACCGGCTGAAAGGCAGTGCTCTGCGGCTGACGCAGCGTCTTGTTAATGCGCATGCGGTTTTGTTCGGTTCCTTTGAGCCGGAAATCGCCAGTATTGTCGAACGGGTGCGGCCTTATACGATGACCAGCCCGGCGCGCGTCGCGGCTTTGTGCGATGCCGTCAGCTATATCGTGCGTCATGACATTCCCGGCGATATCGTCGAATGCGGCGTATGGAAAGGCGGCAGCAGCATGGCCGCGGCGCTCAGGCTATTGCAGCTCAATCGGGCCGATCGGGCTTTGTATCTGTTCGATACGTTTGAGGGTATGACGGCGCCGGGCGAGCATGATCTTTCTGCCAGCTCCGGTTTTTCCGCCGCCACGATGATCAAGCATGCGCCCAAATCGTCTCATTTGCGGGCGCGGGCCGTTATCGATGAGGTCGAAGCAAATATGTTCTCCACCGGCTATGCGGAGGCACTGACGCATTTGGTGAAGGGAAAGGTTGAGGAGACAGTGCCCGCGCAGGCGCCGCAGCGCATCGCGATTTTGCGGCTCGATACCGATTGGTATGAATCGACCCGGCACGAGCTGATCGAGCTTTACCCGCGCCTGGTGAGCGGCGGCATTTTGATCATCGACGATTACGGCGACTGGCAAGGCGCGCGCCGGGCGGTGGATGAATATTTCGCCGATCCGGCACGGCGGATTTTCCTCAATCGCATCGACCGCACCGGGCGGATTGGGGTGAAGCCGTAAACAGCTCTCTAAATAAAGACCTCCTCCCTGTTTACGGCTTTGCTCAAAAAGCCAATACCATCGATTTTACCATCCCGGCGCAAGCCGGGAGCCAGGCGGTCTATCAGCAAATACTGGCCGTACTTATTGCGGCCACCGTCTGGACCCCGGTTTGCACCGGGGTGGATTGGACTTTTTGGGCAAAGCCATATACGGAGAGGAGGATTTTGGAGAGGAGCGACAATGAACGCACTTGTAGTTTTTCTGGGCGGCGGCGCCGGGGCGCTGACGCGCTATTTCATAGGGCTGGCGATCAGCCATCGCATGCAAGGCAGCAGTTTTCCCTATCACACGATGAGCATCAATCTGCTGGGTGCATTTTTGATTGGGGCTGTGATGGAAACATTGGCGTTGCGGGCATCGCTGCCGGAGGCGACGCAATTGTTGCTGGTGACCGGCTTTCTCGGCGGGTTCACCACTTTCTCGTCATTCTCGCTGGAATGCTCGCTGATGCTGGATCGCGGCGATTACATGCCGGCCGCGATCTATATCGGCGTTTCGATCATAGGAACAATTGCACTGGTTTTCACCGGCGCTGCTGCCGTTAAAGCGGTTTTGTAGTCAGCGCAATTTTCGTTTTAATGAAATCAGGTGAGACCGCGTTCCCTTCCCCTTGCGGGAAGGGACAGGGAAGGGGTTGGTTCAACAGGAAATCAGTTTCTTGTTGAGAGACGACCCCTCACCAGCAAAATCTAAGGGCTTGCCGAAGAGGGCAAGCCCAAGATTTTGCATCCTCTCCCGCAAGGGGAGAGGAACGCACTGTCCGGAGATAGAGATTGCTTGAGCTAGCCGGTAGCCTGGGCAGCTATGCTGCCACCGGTTGGACGGGCTGCTTCGCTGCCGGGCGGATCACGCAGCACATAGCCACGGCCCCACACGGTTTCGATGTAATTGTCACCGCCAGCGGCATTCGCCAGCTTCTTGCGCAATTTACAGACGAACACGTCGATGATCTTGAGCTCCGGCTCGTCCATGCCGCCATAGAGATGATTGAGAAACATCTCCTTGGTCAGCGTGGTGCCTTTGCGGAGGCTGAGCAGTTCGAGAATGCCATATTCCTTGCCGGTCAGATGCAGCGGGCGCGCATCGACTTCGACCGTGCGGGCGTCGAGATTGACTGTCAGCTTGCCGGTACGGATGACGCTGTCGGAATGGCCTTTGCTGCGGCGGATGATAGCGTGAATACGGGCTACCAATTCGCGGCGGTCGAAAGGCTTGGTGAGATAATCGTCGGCGCCGAACCCGAGGCCTTTGATCTTGTTATCAAGCTCGGACAGGCCGGAGAGAATCAGAATCGGGGTCGAGACGCGAGCCGAACGCAGGCGACGCAGAACTTCGTAGCCGTCGATATCGGGCAACATCAGATCGAGAATGATGATGTCGTAATCGTAAATTTTGCCGATTTCGAGCCCGTCTTCGCCGAGATCGGTGGTATCGACAATGAAGCCTTCCGCCTGCAGCATAAGTTCGATGCTTTTGGCGACTGAGGTATCATCCTCAACAAGAAGCACACGCATAAGTAAGCCCCATTAGTTAACCGTGGCACCCCTCGAAAGACCGTTTATCGATCCTTTACGAGGAATGGACTTAAGGCGCCCCCGGTAAGACAGCGTTAATATAAACATTACTAAAAAACTTTAATAATTGGTAAACTTTGTTAACGCCGCAAAAGGGACTTAACGACGCAGAAATTTATCTATATAATACAAAACCTTAGAGCCTAACTCTCTCCGGACTCGTCTCATGCCCTCTGACCCA
>OLLY01000155.1_pt1 | contig 10974 bp, 9 predicted proteins | sample 1604681 | NCBI WGS metagenome assembly OLLY01 (sample SAMEA104055725, study PRJEB20765) | soil metagenome | biome: Arctic tundra; feature: Polygonal ground; material: soil | place: USA | collected 2011-09 | depth 0-0.5 m | reverse complement strand
GATATGCGGGTGTAGCTCAATGGTAGAGCAGAAGCCTTCCAAGCTTACGACGAGGGTTCGATTCCCTTCACCCGCTCCAGGTTTCTAAATTATCCTTGGCCATCAGAGTACAAAATGAAAAACCCATCGCCCCGATCGCAGCATGGTTTTACACTAACAGAAATGGCTATCGTGCTGGGGGTGACGGGGCTCATCATCGGAGCTATATGGGCGGCGGCGTCTTTAGTTTATAACAATATGAGACTTAGCCAAGCTCAGCAGGAGATCATCTCCATTGCGAACAATGTGCGGTCGCTCTATGCCAGCCGTTCGACTTTTACCGCTACGGCGGATAACACCGATATAACAGTCGCAATGGCAAACGCAGGCGCATTTCCAGGCCCGATGATTGCTGTCACGCCGACTTCGACAAACCTGCAAACTTATCCGCGCCTTCCTTGGGGCACGCCGGTAGGAATATTCACGCACAGCAGTCTGTCAGGCGGACCGCAAAACGCATTCTTCTTCTGGACAGAAGCCACCATGCTTCCGTCGCAATGCCAACCACTGTTAGGCAGCATAGTCGGGCCGGGCGCAGATAGTGGTCTCATCGGTGCGTGGGGCGGTCAAGGTATGTCATGGGTAGGCGGCAGTTCCATTATAGGCAACGCCTATATTCGGAGCATCAGTGTAAGCAGTTTCACACAATGCAATGGCGTGGGCTTTATGTTTTTACTCCATTAAAATGGTAGAAATAATACTTAACCCGCTTTCAGCATTTAAGGGCGACAAGAGAACGGCTTTTTAATCCCACATAGTTTTTTTATATCGGTGCCGATACCATTCGTAATCCTGCAAGAAACCGGGCGTTCCGGCGCAACAAAAAACAGGATGGGATTATGACAAAAACTAAAAAAACAAAAATGCTTCTCTTCCTTTCGGGCGTTCTTTTGCTGACTTCCGCCGGGGTCGCCAATGCCGATGACAATCGGCAGGTCTGGCGCGATACCGAAGGCGCCATTGTTCACAATTCGTGGGGCACTTGCGTGCGCGGCAATTGGGATGTCGATCACGATCCATGCGCCGAAAGCCAGATCGTCGAGATCACGCAGCAGGAACCGCCGCCCCCGCAACCGCGCACTGTCATTGCGCAGGAAGACCGTACGCTCTATTTCGATTTCAACAAATCGGTGCTGACGCCGGAAGATATCCAAAAACTGAATTCTCTCGATCAGAAAATCAACAGCGCCGACGATATTCAGGCGGCGCAGGTTGTCGGCTATGCCGACCGCATCGGTACGGCATCCTATAACCAGAAATTATCGGAGAAGCGCGCCGAGGCCGTACGCTCTTACATGATCGCGCATGGCTTGCTGAAGCCGTCTTCGACCGAGACGCGCTGGGTCGGCAAATCGCAGCCGAGCGCCGAATGCCCAGCCAGTCTGCCGCGCGAACAGATGATTCAGTGCCTGCAGCCTGATCGCAAAGTGACGGTCGAAATCCAGTATCGCTGGCAGAAGCTGGGGAACTGAGTCCTCAATTTTCCATCCTGGCGCAAGCCGGGACCCAGGCGTAGGCCATGCTGGATATGTCGGTACAAATTATTCCGGTAGTACATAATTGATAGGGCCTCTGGGTCCCGGCTTGCGCCGGGATGGGATTTCTAGGGGGCTGTTGCACAAAACCCTTGCAGGACCGGCCTTACAGAAAGCTTTCCAAATTTTCCCGGCTTCTCTATTTTGGCTGTGAAACCAGTGGTTCACAGCATGCAACTTCCGTCTCATATCTCTGCTGCCATTCAAGCCCGCGCCGCCAGGCCGGGGCGCAGCTTTTACATTTACTATACCGCGCCGATGCGGGCGAAAATCGCGCACCTGAAAAAGGCGATGCCGAAAGGCGTCGAGATTTTTTATGCGATGAAGGCCAATCCGCATCGCGCCTTTCTGGAGGCCGCGCGCGCCGAGAGCGTGACGGGTATCGAGATCGCCAGTTTGGGCGAGGCGCAGGCGGCGCTGGCTGCCGGATTTGCGGCGCGCCAGCTGATTTTCACCGGCCCCGGCAAATCGCCGGAGGAACTGGAATGGAGCGTCAAGAACGGATTGCGCACCGTGCATCTGGAATCGCTGACCGAGGCGCACCGGCTGCATACCATCTGCCGCAAGCTGGGCAAAAAGCAGGAAGTGCTGCTGCGCGTTAATCCCAACTTCCATATTCACGGCGCGCAGGCGAATTTTTCCGGCGATTCCAACAAGCTGGGCCTGGATGAGCGTAGGCTGCATGATGCTCTGCCGAAAATTCTGGCAATGGATTATCTCGATTTTAAAGGCCTGCATGTTTATGCGGCATCCGGCGTGCTGAAGGTCGAAGATCTGCTGAAAAATTGCGAGCTGGTTTTCGAAATGGCGCAGCAGATCGAGAAAACTTACAAAAATGCGCATTGCAGCATCATCGATTTCGGCGGCGGTTTCGGCGTCGATTATCTGGAGAGCGGCGCCGATTTTTCGCCGGATGTTTATGCCGGCGAGCTCGGCAAACTGATCAGGCAGTTCGGCTTTGCCGATCGCGCCTTTGTGCTGGAGCTGGGGCGTTATCTGGCGGCCGATAGCGGCTGGTACTGCACCGAAATTCTCGACATCAAGGATAGTCTCGGCAAGAAACAGATTGTCTGCGCCGGCGGGGCCAATCATTTCCGCCGTCCGGCAGCGCTCAATATCAATCATCCACTGAGTATTGTAACGATGAACCGGCCGCCGGTGTTCGACGGGCAGGAAAAAGCCGTGAAGGAAAAAATCTTCATCGGCGGGCCGCTTTGCAGCACGGCCGACCGGCTTTCGGCACAAGATATATATGTGGAAGAAGCCAATATCGGCGATATCGCGGTGTTCGGCCTGGCGGGTGCCTATGGCCTCAGCATGTCGCATATCGAATTTCTCAGCCATCCGCGGCCGGAGGAGGTAGTGCTGTGAGCGTGACCGAGACGATCGAGATTTCGCAATTCGCCTCGACCAAACCGGGCCCGGCGATGTTGTTTATGGGAGCCATTCACGGCAACGAGATTTGCGGGCCGCAGGCGATCCGCCGCGTGATCGCGGAAATTCAAAGCGGCAAGCTGGTGTTGCAAAAAGGCAGCGTAACCTTCGTGCCGGTGGCCAATCCTTTGGCCTATGCCAAGGGCGTGCGTTATGTAGAGGAAAATCTCAATCGCCGCTTTCGTGTGGTGCCTCAACCGCGCTCGGCCGAAGCGCGCTATGCCAATATTCTGTGCAGGTTGGTGGAGCGTTGCGATGTGATGCTGGATATTCATTCCATCACCGCCAACGGCAAGGCTTTTGTCTATCTCGATTTTCCAACCGCGCGCAATGCAGCCTTCGCCCGCATTGTGGGGCCGGAGATGGCCGTGACGGGCTGGCCGGAGCTTTATAAAAAGCTGGGCAACAAGCATCGCTCGTATGAAACCACCAGCTATGCCGCGCGTTACGGCAAGGATTGTCTGCTGATCGAATGCGGGCAGCATGACGATCCAAAATCGGTCTCGGTCGCCTATAACGCCATTCTCAATGCGCTGCGTCATTATGGTTTGATCAAGGGCAAGGCGCCGCACAAGCCCTATTTCCGCATTCATATGAGCGCCGGATTTTTTCGCCAGCATGCGAAGGATAAATTCGCGCGCAACTGGAAGCATCTCGAGCGCGTGAAGAAAGGCGAGACGATTATCGTCAACGCCGACGGCAGCGAGATCAAGGCAGGCTATGAGGCCTGCATCGTGATGCCCAAAGCCAACGCGCCGGTCGGCGAAGATTGGCTTTATCTCGGCCGCCGCCGGTAAATGAATTTACAAGCCGAGCTTGATGATGCTCTCGGCCGCATGCAGCAGGGGCGGCTGGACGAGGCGATTGGCATCTACACCCAAATTCTCGGCCGCGACCGGGCTCAGCCCGATGCGCTTTATATGCTGGGCGCGATTTCGTTTCGTTTGGGCCAGATGGAGCAGGCGCTGGAATTTGCCACGGCCTCGACCAGTGCCGCGCCAAGCGAGGCGCGCGGCTGGACATTAAAAGCGTTGGCGTTGCGCAATCTGCATCGGGCGGAAGAAGCATTGGCGGCTACGCGGCATGCGATTGCGCTCGATGCCAATCAGCCCGAAGCGTGGGAATGCGCGGGCACCGCACTGATGCAATATGGCAAATGGGCCGAAGCGCGCACGCATCTGGAGCAGGCGCTCGAACATTTTCCGCAGCATGCCAATCTGCGCGGTTCTTATGCGTTGGTGCTGAGCGAACAGGGCGATGCGGCGGCTTTGAATGAAAGCGATGCGGCGCTGGCGCTCGATGCGTCTTGTACTTCGGCGTGGCTGGCGAAAATTACGGTGCTGTCGAACGGGGGCGATTTCGATCGCGCGTTAATGGCTGCGCGCGAAGCGATGGAATCTGCCGCCGTCAAAAAACCATTTGCCTTTGCGCGCGGTATGCTGGCGCTGCTGACCGGGCAGTTCGATGAAGGGTACGAGTTATTGGCGAGTGACCGGCCCGCGCACGGACCGGCGGCTTCGTTGCCCGATTGGCGCGGCGAGGCGAACAAGCATGTGATGCTGTTCGGTGAGCAGGGTTATGGCGATACGTTGCAGTTCATTCGCTTTGTTAATCGCGTGCGGCAACAGGCAGGGCGTGTGACCGCGCGGGTGCCGCAACAGCTGGAGCGTTTGCTGCGCGCCAGCATGCCCGATTTGGATTTATCCGTGTACAAACCGCTGACCACCAGCGAGCGCAGGCCGATGCATGAGGTAGATCCGGTGTTCGATTTTCCGCAAGATAACAATGAGCGTGCCGATGCGCGGTGCGGGTTTCTTGCCTTGCCGCACGCGCTGAAAATAGGTGCGGAGACGGGGGGCGAGCAGGTGCCCTATCTGCGCGCCGATCCGAAATTGGTGGCCGCGTGGCGCGAGAAATTGGCGGCGCTGCCCCAGCCGCGCATAGCGATATCCTGGGCGGGCAGTCCGCAGCATGGCAACGATCATAATCGGTCTTCGCCGTTTGAGGCGATCAATCCGCTGATTGAAAAGTTCCGCGCGCATTTGATCTCAATGCAGATCGGACCGGGGCAAGGCCTTGCCGCGCAGGCGGAAATTTTCGATGCGGCACCTTTCATCAAGGATTTTGCCGACAGCGCAGCGCTGCTGGCGAATGTCGATTTACTCATCACGGTCGATAGCGCGCCCGCGCATCTGGCCGGCGGCATGGGCATACCGGTATGGCTGTTGCTGCCCTTTAATCCCGACTGGCGCTGGCTGACCAAACGAGAAGACAGCCCCTGGTATCCCTCCATGCGCCTGTTCCGCCAGCCGCAACCAAAAGATTGGACCAGCGTGATTGGGCGCGTGAGCGGGGAGATCGAAAAACTGATCGCCGGTTAGGCGACGCGAGGTGCCAGCGGCGATCCTTGCATTGATGCACCTGGATGAACCGGACTTTCTGCTGGTTCATCTTTTTTGGCAAACAGGTCGCTTGCACTTTCCCGGCTGATCAAAGCTGGCGGCTGAAATCGAGTATCTGCAGCCGGTCCATTGACAACCTTGTCTTCGTTTGCGTCGGCATCGAAGTATGTATTAATAAAAGTCGGCGGGGCATGATACGGATCGAGGATGAGAAGATCGCTCTCGGTCTTGCATATAACTTTTATCTTTTTGTCTTGGGTGCGTTCGTACATCACGTTATTGGCTGGATCTGTATCGAATGGATTTTGAAAAACGCAGCGCGGTTCAAGATGTGCCGCGGCTGTGTAACCTGACTTACCGCCAACTGGTTCAAACCAGCGGTATGAAAAATCCATATATATAGATTGCATTTTTTCAAAGGTCGGTTGTTTATTCAGTTCGTCGAGTGCATCGAGAAAATTATCGAATTCTTCGTCGCCTTTGCCCAGTTTCGCCAAATGCTCTGTTGCAATTTCACCGCCGAAAAGCGGGGTTTGAGGGAAAATGCCAACATAAAATTTCTGTTTTGCACTCGTATTCATTTTCTTCTCCTTTTGAATGGTAAGATTAAAAACGTCTTTTAATTCGGTTCTGGTTTTGGGGCTGAGGAATTGCTTCTACGGCGTCCGCTGCGGGAACCTCCTTCAACGGCTTTGGCTTCGCTTACGGTATCTACTTTGGTTTCCGCTAAGTCTTCTTTTATTGCGGCTTCTGCATTGCCTATCTTGCAACAACCTTTCTTGCCGTCGCACTCTTCGCATTCACTGGCCGTTTTTTTAAATTGATCTTTTATGTCCGGTTTGTCTTCCGGATTAGTAACGGGATTCTCTGGCGTTGTTGGAGGAGCAACAGGTTCTTTGCCTTTTTCGTCTGGTCTTGCTTCTTTTGCTTTTTCCGGCTCGGAAGTCGTTACTTGTCCGCCTCTCTCGATCTTATCGCCAGCTGGATCGCCAGCTCCATTGGGGCCGCGATTGGCCGTATCGATTTCTGCTTTTTCGGATGATGTCACATTTGTCGTCGGCACTACCGGAGGAGCGGCTGGTGCTGCAGGAGCTGTGACTGCCTCTGCAACGGGAGCCGTAGCCGGTTGCGCTGCTGTTGGTGCTGCGGCGATTGGTGCTGACGGCGTAGCAGGGGCTGCGCCTGCCGGCGCGGAAGTTACGGCTACGGTCGGGGCTACTGCTGTAGGAGCAACCGCTGTTGGTGCCGCCGCCGCCGGAGCTTCAGCGACTGGTGCTGTTGGCGCGACGGGAGCAACTGCTTGAACGGTAGGCGCTGTGGCTGTTACGGCTGGCGTCTGGGGAGCTGCTGCTTGAACATGTGGCGTTGCCGCTGTGGGCTGTGTTGGCGGCGGTGCAGACGGTTGAACAGCTTGCGGTGCTGTTGCTTGAGGAGTGGCGGCTTGAGGCGCAGCAGGCGATGCCGGTGCGGCTTGCGATGCGGTTGGAGTGCTGGTTGCCGGAGTGCCTGGCGCCGATGTGCTGACGGAAGATGTTGAAACAGATGGGGTTGAAGGCGTCGATGCGGCTGGCGCCGATGATTGCAATGAAACTGGCGATGAGGAGCTTACGCTCGCGCTAATGCTGGAGCTGGAGTTCGTACTCACGCTCGCAGCCGATGCTGCCGGTTGAGTGCTGAAACCGCCGATCGCCAGCGACGCTGTCACCGCGGCTGCTGTTGCCGCCGGTGTGCGCGGCTGTTGTGCCGTCGACGCAATGGTGTTTGCCGCAATACCGGCCTGCGGATTTGCGGGGCCGCTATCGCGGACATTGGGCGTCTCGACTTTGTTGGTGACGGCAGTAACCGTGCGCACGCTGTTATCGTTATTGGCGTTCGGCTTGCTTTCAGGCGGTTTCTGGCTGTTGTCGCGGGTTTGCGTGTTGATCGCGGTGGATCTCACGCTTTGTTCCGCCGCTCTCGATACCATCATAGTCACGCGCGCCGGTGTCGGCTTTTGCGTTTCTTTGGTTGCTGCGGCGAAGGCAGATTTGATCGATACCACATTGCTGGAACGTGGGGCATTTTTGGCCGGCTGCGCGTTGTTCGTGGCGGCATTTTTCGGCACGGCGGCTTCGGATTTGGCGCGCGGCGTGGCAGTCACTTTCGGAGGATTTTTTTCAGCCAGCACGCCGATTTCACGCATTTCTTTGAGACCTGTGCGCAGGGCTTCGCGCAATTTCGGCGGCAGCCCGGCATTCATTGAGGCTTTCTGGATGCTGTCGGCCATCGCGCGGCTTTCGCTGCGGATCGATTGGCTGACTTTGCCGAGTTCTTGCTTCTGTCCGGCGCCGTTAAGATTCTTGGCTGCTTTGTCATGGTTTTGAAGACTGGCGCCCATCTTGCCGAGCTGAACGAGGATGCCGGTCAGCGCCGCGATAGCATCGGGACTTCCTTGCATAGCCGCCGCTTGTGCTTCGTTCTTGGCGCGCAATTCCATACGTTGTTGAATGGATATCAGGCGCTGAATTGTATCGGCATCGAGGACGGTTTCTTGTTCTGTCTCTATTTTTTCTTCGACATAGCTGGGGTAGGCCGTGAAGAGCAGGAGCGTTTCGTCACCCGCCGCCATATCTTCGTGCATGGCTTCGATATCTTGCGGCGATAGATTGCCGCTCACGCCGGCATTGCCGCTGGACGGCAGGGCGACCACACGCGTGATGCTGTCGGCGGCATGGGGAAGATCGCGAATGGCGCTGGCCTTCACGGTTTCCATATGAACGGTGAAGAGCTGATCGGCTTGCGCGGCGGGATGCTGCATCACCTCGCGGCCAAAGCGGTTCGACAGTTCCAGCAAAAGATCTTCATGTGGCGCCAGCACCGGCATGACGGCCATAATTTCCCGCGCGGCTTGTTGCGGTTTGGTGAGCAGGGTGACATCGAAGGTGGAATGGGCTTCGTCGATCAGCCGGATCGTTTCGGCTTCGGCGGGGGTGGTGTATGCGCGCTCTACGACGCCTTCATTGGCGGCGGGATTGAGGTTATGGGCGAGCATTCCATCCATTGAAGATTCTCCGTCTCAGCCATCGGCGGCGAGAGGAGGCCATCATAAATCGGCCCGGGTCTAATTGCAAACGATTCTCAGAGTCATTCGCAATTAGAAATAAATATTATTTAAAATCAAATCGTTACATTAAAATTGTTCTATAAAACTTGAGCTATCGACTCTGCCATCCCGGCGCAAGCCGGGATCCAGGCAATCTATCAACAAATACTGACAGTACTTATTGCGGCCTCCGTCTAGACCCCGGTTTGCACCGGGGTGGGACACTATAGGCGCTGAGTGCAGCTTAAAAATCCGCTGCCGGTTTGACCTCGAACAGGAGGTAATCCTGCTCGCCGATATAATGGACCGGTTTCAGCCAGGCGGGAATTTTGCCTGTATTGAGCCGCCCGGCGAGGTTATCGGGCCCACGGTAAAGCGGAACCATTTTACGGCACAACGTGACATAGGCAGCGTGACGGCGCCGCAAGATGGCTTCGGCTTTGCGGTCATCGGTTGGAGCGGATGAGAAAAACTGTGCCGCATCCAGATTGCCTTGCACATCGGTATGAAACGGTGCGCCCAGAATGGAATAAGATGTGCGGAACAAAAGCTCCGGCCCTGACTCCATTTCATTCATGATCAACGCGCCATCGGCAGGGCTGCGATGATTTAATTCGTAAGCCAGCGACCGCATATCGCATTCGTAAGCCGCCGTCGCGACCGGAAACATCAGAATGCCGGTATCGAGCGGAGCATTATTGACGATAGCCGGCACGATCATCATCGGGAAGGGCGCCGCCAGCAAAAGCAATCCCAGCTCCATCAATCCGATCGCGCGGCCTTTGCAGTTTTTGCCGATCCATATCATGCCGCGATGCAACGCCGCCGTGACCGGTATGACGCAGAATAATTGCACCAAAACCATGAAGCGGATTTGATAAAAAGTTCCCAGCAAAATATGAGCGGCGATCAGAAGAACCGGCAGGCTCCATAGCCAGCGGTTTTGTGCATTGCGCGCGCGGCGGAAGAACCAGATCGCCGCCGCCAGTCCCATCAGCGGCCAGATCAGATAAAGCACGGTAACGACAAAACTCGACGATTTGATCAAAGGCTGCGCTTCCGTGATGCTGGCGAACATCACGCGCGCGAGATCGGTATTCATCGCGCCGTAAGGGCCGGTAATGAGGGCGGGGAAGGCTTTGAAGAAAAGTCCCGCCGTTATCAGCGCCAAGGCAAATCCGGCGATATAACGAAGCCTGGCCCATGGCGTTTGTGCCGCCAGGAATATACCGCCGAGGCTGAGGGAAATGCCGCCTGTCAGCACAATATAGACGGCCGAATAACGCAGCGGATCGAGTAACGACCATTCTGTCGGCCGGGTCGTTATGATCAAAAACAAAGCGCTGCAGATGAAAAGGCTGAGACCGTAAAGCAATGCGCATCGCGCCGCTTTTTTGCCGTATGTCATCGCCCACATGCCGATCCAGCCTGCCATGAGAACCAGCGGCGGCAGAATTTCAAGACCGACGGTAAGGGCGAAGCTGAAAACCAGACCCGCGGCCAGCGGCCATAGCGAATTATCGGTGTCCGTGATCATGCGCGTCGCGCAGCCGAAACCGGCTAAAACCAAAAGAGCTGTCAGCCCGTGATGATCGACATGACCCGGTGAAAATTGATAAAGCAAAGCGGCGGCGAACAGCACGATGAAGGCCGTTACGCGCGTCCAGCTTTTATCCATATAAATTTCGGCCGACCAGCGCAGCGTGATCAGCAGCAATGCGAACAGGAGCGGTGGAATGATGGCGGCGGCGGCGATTGCCGCCTTGATCGCGCCAAGAAACGGCTTGAGCAGCCAGATCAGCGCCGCTATCGGTAGTTCCGTCAGGCGCGAGAAAACGATCAGAACGCCGTGCGGCGGATCGAGCCGTTGCTGAATATTATCGAACCAGCTTTGTCCCTTCAGCCAGTCCAGCACCTGGTCGAGATACATATAATCGTCGGAATCCGGCAGATTGCCTTGCATGACGGCGCTGTCGGGAGAAGCGAGAAAGCACCAGACGAAATAAATCCAGATCAGGATCGGCAATCCCCAAAAAGGCGGGCCAAAGATGGCCTTAAAAAATCGCGTGATGCCGGAAGGCGATGCGCTGCTGCGGGACGAAGGCATGAAGGACTCGCGCACGGCGGAGGAGGGAAACCGCAACATACCCGGTCTTGGGGTTAAGGCTAGCCTGTTCGGCCGTTAATCCACCCCGGCGCAAGCCGGGGCCCAGAGGGTGGCCGCAATAAGTACTGCCAGTATTTGTTGATAGAGCCACTGGATCCCGGCTTGCGCCGGATGGATAAAATGGGCTGTTAAATATGCGTTTTTTCTTACTGGCCTCTTGGGCGTTTTTAGGTTACAAACCGTTATCCCCCGCAGTGAAGAAAGTCCCACATCCGGCGCCCAGCGCCGGATGTGGGGGAATATCGCCGCGCAGCAGTGATGGAGGCTTTAGGAGTGTAGCTCAATTGGTAGAGCACCGGTCTCCAAAACCGGGGG
>OLLY01000078.1_pt1 | contig 10992 bp, 11 predicted proteins | sample 1604681 | NCBI WGS metagenome assembly OLLY01 (sample SAMEA104055725, study PRJEB20765) | soil metagenome | biome: Arctic tundra; feature: Polygonal ground; material: soil | place: USA | collected 2011-09 | depth 0-0.5 m | reverse complement strand
GGCCGGGCTCGATCCGCGCGCGGCCAATATCACATCCACCGTCGGGCTTTACCCGATGCAGGTCACGGCCGGTTATGCCAGCCGCCGTTTTATCCAGGGCACGCCCAACCTGTCTTTCCGGGCGATGCTGGGCATCAGCTTTGTCGGCGGCGCCATTGGTGCTGTGCTGTTGCTCTGCACCACGGCTTCGTTCTTCGGCAGCCTGGTGCCGTGGCTGGTTCTGTTCGCCACGGCGATGTTCGCCTGGGGCAGCTTCCGCAAGCCGCCCGCCGCCGGCAAGCATCATATGGGCAAGGTGGGCTCAGTCCTCTCGCAGTTTCTGGTCAGCATTTATGTCGGCTATTACGGCGGCGGCGGGGGTTTCATGATGCTGGCCGCGCTGGCAATGGCCGGCATGAAAGTGCGCGCCGCCAACGCCGCCAAGATCATCCTGATCTGCGCGATGAATACATCGGCGCTGGCGATTTTCCTGTTTTCCCATCAGATCGCGTGGAAACAGGTGCTGGTGATTTTTGTGGCATCCGAGATCGGCACGCATCTAGTCGGCGTGCGCTTGCTGAACAAGTTCAGCGAAAAGGCCGTGCGCATCGGCATCATCGCTTTCGGCTTGTTATTGTCGCTGTGGTTGTTTGGGCGGGCTTGAAGTGAATTAAAATTTTTGTGGCCATTGGCGGTTGCCATGCATGACACGCAGGATTTCGATAGTCTTGCCTCTTATTCTATAAGCCACGATGTAAGGAGTTTTTCCAACGATCCATTCGCGTGTATTCTTGCAGCGGCCTGTACGCCCCATGCGGGGAAATTTCGTCAGAAATTTGGAATCTGAAATAATTCGAAGGACTTGTTGCTTTGCTGCTGCCGGATTATCGGTCGAGATGTAGGCTGCCAGCGAGCGCAAATCGAAAAGCGCCGAATCCAGCCATATAATTTTCATTTAGGTTTCAACTTGGTTTTCGGGTGAGATTTCGGCATTGGCAATTCGTCCGGTGTATCCCAAGATTTGACCCATTTCTCGACTTTCTCATGGGGAATGCCCATTCCGGCGTCGGCCTGCCGAATGCCTTCCTCGATAGCAGCAATCTGCCATTTCTGCAGTTCGACGTAATCATTAATTGCCTGCTCGATCAACCAAGATTTGGGGCGATCCATAGCAGTGGCGATTTTCGTAAGAACTTTGTTGGAAGCGGGCGAGAGCCGTACGCTTACCGGCATGGTCTTTTTTACGCGATCAGATGGGGAGATTTTCATAAAACTACATTACACTACAATGTAGTTTTCGTCAAGAAAAAGTAAATTAAGATATCCACATTGGTGGTGTCGTCCGAGATCAATGTAGCGAGCGTGAATTATGCAAACTTCATTCGCTTAAATGCTCTAACATTATCGCTGTTCAACCTGAACCATTCTTTGTTGGGATCAGTTCGCTTGGGTGCAAATCTTTTATGCCAATATCTTTCGATACCGCTTGGGTCATCCGTCTTGATTTCATGAATAAGATTGAGTGGCTCAGGAGAGCCGGTTTGAAGTTGATACTGACGAATGGTGGAATTTTTACTCCAGCCAATTTTATATGTGTTTCCTGATTTGCCGGACTTTATGAGGTAAACATATCCAAATTTTATATTAGCATCAGCGTTGTTTTCAAATATCTCTTTTTGCGTCGCAGATATTGGCTCACATATAGAAATTATATCATCACGGTTTGTTCTTTCTTTGCAATATGTCACAATTTTACCGGCTAAAACTGATTTGGAACCCAAGCGTTGAAAGGTTTGGTAGCTTGGAAAATTGTCATCACTATTAGCTTTGAACAAACACTCAGATTTTGTGGGGAAGCGCCCTAGCTCGCGTATCAATAAAATAAATTGTTCAATAAGAAAATCAGTCTCGTAGGCTTTGTTGAATTGATTGGGTTCAAAACCAGATTCCTGTAAAGCATCGCTCCATTTAACCCAATGTTTCCCACGCCAGATATGTTCTTTTATGCCGGTTTCTTTGGAAAATTTTGGAGAACCAAGAGGTATGCCGCCGTTCGCTTTTGCGGTCCGTTTAATCTCTTCTATAATTTCTTGTTTATTCATGGAACTGTTGTCCCATATGGCAGGATTTTATCTCACGCATCCACATTCGTCGCATTAAGCGCATTCTCCACGATGAAATCGCGGCGGGGTTCGACGACGTCGCCCATCAGCGTGCTGAACACCTGCTCGGCGACATCGGCGGCCTGCACCCTGACCTGCAGCAGAGTGCGGATCGAGGGATCGAGTGTGGTTTCCCACAATTGCCCGGGGTTCATTTCGCCGAGGCCTTTGTAGCGCTGGATGGTAAGGCCGTGGCGGCCATGCTCCATGATCGCATCGACCAGGGCCGACGGTCCCGATAGCGTGATTGTTTTATCCTTGATCACCAGTTTGGCCGGCGCCTGGAACCAGGCCTGCAAATCGCCGGTCATGCCGTCGAGGCGGCGGGCTTCTGCCGCGCGCATTGTATCCGCATCCAGCGTATAGCGGCTGGTAACGCCGTGGCGCGTGCGGCTGAAAAGCATATTGCCGTTCTTGGCCGCTTCGCCTTTCCAGCCGCGTTCATTCTCCGGCAGTAATTTATCGAGGCGTTTGGCGACATATTCGGCGACTTCCTGGGTCTTGCCCGCTTCGACCGTCAGGCCGACGCCGAGCGCACCGGCAATGGCGGCTTGTTCGACGATCGACTGATGACCCACTTTACGATTAAGCGCCTGAACGGCGGCTTTCATGGCGCGGGCCTGTTCGGCGAGCTTGCGCAAGCCGTCGCCTTGCAGGACCTTGCCGTCATGCAGCGTGAGCGTGGCGTCTTCGATGCCCATGATGGTGAGATCGTTTTCCAGCGCGCGGTCGTCTTTCAGATAACGTTCCTTCGCGTTGCCCTTCTTGATGCGATAGAGCGGCGGCTGCGCGATATACAGATAACCCCTCTCGATCAGTTCCGGCATCTGGCGGAAGAAGAAGGTCAGCAGCAAGGTGCGGATATGGCTGCCGTCGACATCGGCGTCCGTCATGATGATGATCTTGTGATAGCGCGCCTTGGCCGGATCGAACTCCTCGCGCCCGACGCCGCAGCCGATGGCCGTAATCAGCGTACCGATTTCGGCCGATGACAGCATCTTGTCAAACCGTGCGCGCTCGACATTGAGGATCTTGCCGCGCAGGGGGAGGATCGCCTGCGTTTTCCGTGAGCGGCCCTGCTTGGCGCTACCGCCGGCGCTGTCGCCCTCGACGATGAAGATTTCGGATTTAGCGGGATCGCGTTCCTGGCAATCGGCCAATTTGCCGGGCAGGTTGGATAGATCGAGCGCGCCCTTGCGCCGTGTCAGCTCGCGCGCCTTGCGGGCGGCTTCGCGCGCGGCGGCGGCTTCTACGACCTTGCCGACGATTTTCTTGGCGTCGGCCGGATGTTCTTCGAACCAGATCGAAAGCGCATCGCTGATGGCGGCTTCGACCACCGGCTTGGCTTCGGACGAGACCAGCTTTTCCTTGGTCTGCGACGAGAATTTCGGATCGGGCATCTTGACCGACAGGATACAGGTCAGGCCTTCGCGCATATCCTCACCGGCCAGATCGATCTTTTCCTTTTTCGAGATACCGCTGGATTCCGCGTATTGGTTGACCGTGCGGGTCAGCGCCGCGCGGAAACCGGCCAGATGCGTGCCGCCGTCCTTTTGCGGGATGTTGTTGGTAAAGCACAAGGTGTTTTCGTGATAGCTGTCGTTCCACTGCATCGCGCATTCGACCAAAATGCCGTCCTGTTCCCTGCGGGAGGTAATGGCGGGCTGATGCACCGCAACCTTGGAGCGGTCGAGCCAGGCGACGAACGCCTCAAGCCCGCCTTCGTAATGCAATTCGACGGTTTTCGGCTCGACCCCGCGCGCATCGACCAACGTAAGGTGAACGCCGGAATTGAGGAAGGCCAGCTCCCGCAGCCGGTGCTCGACCGTGGCGAAATCGAATTCGGTCTTGGTAAAAATTTCCTTCGACGGCAGGAAGGTCACTTCGGTGCCGGTTTTGTCGGACTTGCCGACGGCTTTCAGCGGCGCTTCGGCATCGCCGTTGCGAAAGCGCATGTACCATTCGGAACCCTGGCGGCAAATACGCAGATCGAGAAATTCCGACAATGCGTTGACGACAGACACGCCGACGCCGTGCAGGCCGCCTGAAACCTTGTACGAATTCTGGTTGAACTTGCCGCCGGCATGCAATTGCGTCATGACCACTTGCGCGGCGGAAACGCCTTCTTCCGTATGGATATCGACCGGAATGCCGCGCCCGTCATCGCGCACGGTGCAGGAACCGTCGGCGTTCAAAATCACATGGATGTTTTTGCAATGGCCGGCCAGCGCTTCATCGACCGCGTTGTCGACTGTTTCATAAATCATGTGATGCAGGCCGGAGCCGTCGTCGGTATCGCCGATATACATGCCGGGCCGTTTGCGCACGGCATCGAGCCCGCGCAGGACGGTGATCTGATCGGCGCCATACTCGCCCTGATTACCGGGATCTTGCGGCGGTGTTTGCGCGGCAGTATTGGCCATTGATTTTTGCTCGTTCCGGCTTATCGCGAAATCGGGATTAAGCCTTTGCATTTCTTATAAAATTCGCATGTTACGAATCGTACCGCGAGTGTAGCGAATGCATGCGCAAAAGGCTAACGAATAATGGGATTTTATGGCCGTCCGGAATGGCGCAGAACAGGGCTATTCGAGCCCCATTATTTTAAGTTCCTTGGTCATTATCTTGCCCAAACAGTAACCCAAGGCGTTCCTAAGTTGGAGTGGTGTTGCTGTCAGAGCGACGTCCGCAGCATCAGATGATGATTTTGGATCGACCGGTTTTAGATTTGTTGTCAACGCGAGATCCCAGACCTTTTTGTTTGTTGTGATTCTCTTGCTTGCCCCATTGTTTTCAATCAATGCATCGGTTTGAGTGCTGTATTGTTTGCTTTTCCTCTCATAAAAAATCTTGGTCTTTATGGTGGTCAGAGTTTCGTCCTGCAAACGCTGGATTATCATAACAATGGGGTTGCTCGTCCCTTCGGCTGGACATGAAACTTTGGGGAGGCTTGCGGCGGTATGATTGGTCGCCTGGTTGGCAGCAGCAGGGGTGGCAAATGCCAGCAGGATTAATCCGGTGCTGGTAAAAACATCGCGAGTTGTTTTTGAAACCATATTCGCCCCCACGATCAATATCCGTACTCAATTTGCTTAGCAGCCCTTTGCGGGGCTGGCTAGCAACCCTGTTTAATCCGAGTCGGCACCGCAATTCTCGATGATCGGCTCATAACCCAGCGCCTTGGCGAATTTTAGCAGATCGGGGGTTTTGATCGTGGTCGAGGCGGCGTTGTGCAGCGGATGAAAATTGACCTTTTCGCTCTGCATCATCTCATTATCGAATACGACCGTGACACGCTTTTGTTCGTCATTGATCAGCGCGAAAGGCGTGACGGAACCCGGCGTCATGCCAAGCACCTCCAGCAATAATTCCGGCTTGCCGAAAGAAAAGCGCGCCGCGCCGAGGCGTTTTTCGAGGCGATTAAGATCGGCGCGCTTGTCGCCCGGCATCACCACCAGCCAGATTTTATCTTTCTTGTCCTTGATGAACAGATTCTTGCAATGCAGGCCGGGAAGCGTGTGCCAAAGGTCGCGGCCGTCTTCGACCGTGAAAAGCGGTTTATGCTCGATCGTCGAATGCTCGATGCCGAGCTGATCGAGTTTGGTGAAGAGTTGGGCGGGGGTGGCGGACATAGAGAGCTGTTAGTTATTAGTTTTTAGCTATTAGCAAGGTAGCACGCTCTTTTTGCTAAAAGCTAAAAGCTAATAGCTAAAAACTAACAGCTATTCCTTCTCCATCGTGCATTGCAGCGGATGCTGGGCCTGGCGGGCGGCATCCATAACTTGCGAGATCTTGGTTTCGGCCACTTCGTAGGTGAAGACGCCGCATAGGCCCACGCCCTTACGGTGCACATGCAGCATGATGCGGGTTGCTTCCTCGCGGGTCTTGCTGAAAAATTTTTCCAGCACATGCACGACGAATTCCATCGGCGTGTAATCGTCGTTGAGCAAAAGCACCTTGTACATCGAGGGCTTTTTGGTCTCGGGCTTCGACTTGATCGCAATATTGGTGTGCGGCGAAATGGATCCGGCATCGCCGTCGTGATCGCCAGCGCCGCTTGCGGCGAGTTTCGGAGGTGAAGAGCGTCTGGGGGTCATGTTAAGCAATATAGTTAGGAGCGCAGTATTTTTCTACCTAGATGAGTAAATGCCCACCCCGGCATAAGCCGGGGCCCAGGCAGTCTCTCCATGTGTGCTGGCGGAAGAATATGAAACGCATTATCCGTGGATAGCGCCTCTGGACCCCGGCTTGCGCCGGGGTGGATCTTCATTAGGCGGCTTTGGCTTCCGCTTGTTCTTCCGTGCTGGCCAGAATCGCATCGACCACGCCTTCATACTTGCCGGCAACGTCTTTCTTGCGGCCGTCATAAAGGATGCGGTCTTCGTAATCCGAAATCCACAAGGCGTTCGGGTTGCGGCGGGCAATCACCAGATCGCATTGCGAATGCGCGGCGAAAGGCGAGCGGTGGACCTTGAATACGATCAGGCCTTCGCCCAGCAGGGCCCCGGCTGTCGCAGCCTGCTCTTCCGACATAGCGGCGAGGGAGGCGTTGGGGATGCCATCGGTAACCGAGAACACTTCCAGCTTGCCCCATTCGGTCGACATCGCGAAACGCGAGCGCGCGGCGTCCGACAGACCCTTTTGAGAGTCGGTGTGGATGCGCCAGGCTTTTTCGACCGGCACGGCGAAAGCTTTGTGGCCTTCGATTTCACGGCACTGGAAGATGTATTTGAACTTGATGCCGACCCGCTTCAGCTCCTGATGCAGGAGATGCAGCGATTCGACACTGTCATTGACGTCTTTGATGACGGGCGTCTGGTTATCCATGCTGACGAAGCCGAGGCCGGCCATACTCTCGACCGCTTTCTTCACCGGCGCCAGCCATACGCGATAACCGTTTTCTTCGCGGTAATTGCCTTCGGCGTCGCGCTCCAGCATCTCATCGGGATGCGAGAAATGCGTGACGAGGTTGATGTGTATGTTCGGATAACGCGCATGCAGCATGCGGAAGGTTTCTGCCAGGCCGGCATCGAAGCGCATCGGGCGGAACGCCATTTCCTTGGTGCCGATACGCACCACATGCGCGCCGCCTTCGGCCGCCGCCGCGATATATTTATAGAGCTGCTTGTTCGACAGCACCATTGCGTCGCCGCCCGACAGCAATACTTCGGTGATCGGAAAGCGCTTTTCGCCGGTGGCGGGATCGATGCCCTTATTGGTTTTCAGCGTTTCGTTATAGCCCTTCACGTAATCGCGCAGTTCTTCCGGCTTGATCAGGCCCTTGCCGGTCGAACCGTTGAACAGGTCGAGGCGATAGCAGTAACGGCAATGGGCAGAGCAGGCGAGCGCCACATAACCCAGCACGATCTCGTCATATTTGTGCAGGATCTTGCCCTTAAGCTCGTCCGGACTGTAGCGGATCTGGTTGGAGGGATCTTTCTCGCCGCTTTTATCAATCGCTTCGGCCACAACCGGCACGACCAGACTTTGCAGCGGCGGGGAGGGCGGCATCACCGGCAGGACTTCGTTGCCGGTGGAATCCTTCAACCCTTCGCCCTTCACCAGCGCCATATAATAGGAGTTGATGCCGAACACCATACGCTGATCGACGCCGTTATCCTGCATCAGCTTGATCTGATCCTTGTCGTAAAATTCCTCCAGCGCTTTGGCGACATGCTGCTGGGCGAAACGGCCGCGGATCGGCTTCACTTCGGCCAATTGGGTATCGGGCAGATTTTCGGGAACTTCGATCGGTGATGATGTGGTCATTTTTTCTCTCCGTTCTGATTTCGTTAACCGGCCAGCGCCATCGATTGGTTGCCGGCTACCGTCTGCACCCATTCGGCGATTTGATCGGCGCCGCGTATATTGTTGGCCATATATTGACGCATGAACTGTTCGTCGAGCGGCTGATCGAGGCCGATCTTCTCCGATGCCGCCAGGGCGGCAGCGCCGTCGAAATCGACATAGGCCAGACGGGCGCTGAGATGCTCGCTATCGAGGCCGAACACATCGCCGTATAGCAGCGATACGCCCGTATCCTTCAGCAGCTGCTCGCAAAGCGGGCCGGAGCCGTTGATGCCCTTGCTGCGGAATTGGGCGGCCAGCGGCGAGAAATCGAGGAACAGATAGAAAGCGCCTTCCGGGCGGTGAACCTTGATGCCGGCTTGCTGCAACCGGCCGGCAATCGAGTTGCCGGTCAGCGACAGGATGCGGCGCTGATGCGCGAGATAGTTCTTTGTGACGTCGTCCCAGATATAGGCTTCACAGGCCGCATGCTGAATGGGGGTCGAGGCGCAGGAATAAGTCTCCGACGCAATCGCCAGCATGGTTTCCTTGAACGGACCGTCGAGCTCTTCCGGCAGCATCGCGATGCCGAGGCGCCAGCCGCCGGCGCCACACCATTTCGACAAACCACCAGTGGTGATCGTGCCTTCCGGATATTCGCGGGCGAGCGGGTTGTGCTTGCCCTCATGATGCAGCAATCCATAAATTTCGTCGGAGATAACGAGCGCGTTGTGCTTGCGGAACACAACCGTCAGCGTGCGCAATTCATCGGCCGTATAACTGAGGCCTTCCGGATTGCCGGGGTGATTGAGGATCAGGATGCTCGGCGTTTTCGGATCGCTCTTTTGCGCAATTGCTTTTTCCATCGCTTCCGGCGTCACGCGCCAGCGGCCTTGCAGCGTCGTTTGCACCGGGATCGAACGGTGGCCGAGAATGGCGGCTTGCGGTGCGTAGGAAACCCATGCCGGAGCCGGAATCAGGATGTCGGCTTTGGTGAAAGCTTCCATGGCCGTGAAAAGCAGGTTCTTGGAACCGTCGGCGACCACAACGCGTGAAGCCGGAATTTTCAGACCTTCGGCAGCTTGATGAAAAGCGGCGGCGCGTTCGCGCAATTCGGCAATGCCTTGCACGGGCGCATAATATTTTTCGTGGGCGCTGGCTTTGAGCGCTTCGATTGCGCGCCGGATCGGCGGAAAGGGCGACTGGCCGAAGCCGAAAGCCGTTACCGGCAGGTTTTTGCTGCGGCGGTCCTGAATCAGTTCATTGGCAACCAGAGTGCCGGATTTTTTAACTGGTCTTAGATAGCTTTGGTTGATCGCCATAGTGTTTCCTTTAGCGGTTTTGCCCGTTTTTCTTTTAGGCTCTCGGTTATATTGAATTCCCTAGGCATGCCGGACTGGTTGTTTACCATTTTCCTATTACGGCAATTCCCTCCCCCTGAAGGGGAGCATTTAAATCGCCGATATCCATTAGTTTCACAACCCCCTTGTCGTGCAGCGCAACATTTACGGTTGCAGTGCAACATGAAAAAATAAATCCGCGCCGATTGCGACTTATGCGCTTGCTTCATAAGGCTGTTTTCTTTCACGCGACAATTTGCCGGTTTCCTTCTACACAGGAGAGATGATTTTTCCTCATCCATACACTGGTCTGTCTTTTACGAATTTGCGCATCGGCCTGCTGGGCGGCTCGTTCAATCCCGCCCATGAAGGGCATCGCGCCATGAGCCTGCATGCGCTGAAAGCCCTGGCGCTCGATCAGGTCTGGTGGCTGGTCAGTCCGCAAAATCCTCTCAAGCCGGAACACGACACGATGCCTTACGCGGATCGCCTCCAACAGGCGCGCGCGCTGGCGGCCCATCCGAAAATCGTCGTGAGCGATATCGAGATACGTCTGCGCACCCGCTATACGGCCGACAGTCTGGCGGCCCTGCATCGCCGTTTTTCCGGCACTTACTTTGTGTGGCTGATGGGTGCCGATAATATGCGGCAAATTCCGCAATGGCGGCGGTGGTTGCGCATTTTCGACGATGTTCCGGTTGCCGTGTTTCGCCGCCCCGGTTACGCCGTCAATGGCAAGGCGTCTTCGCGTTTCGCCAGATTCCGGCAGCCTGCCCAAAAAGGCAAAAAGTTTCCCATGCTTGCGGCACCTTCGTGGCTTGTGTTCGAGAACCGGCTTCATTTATTATCATCGACGGCAATCCGCCATTCCCATTAGATAAGGATATTATTCGTGGCTTCGAAGAAAAAGAAACTGAAAGCAAAGAAAACAAAATCTACCGGAAAAACCGGCGCCCGGAAAAAGACCGTGAAGCCCGCGCGGAAAAGAACCGTCCGAAAAATTCAGCCGAAGAAAGTTAAAGCAAAAAAACTTCAGCCGAAAAAAAGGCGGGCGAAAAACCTTCAAGCGAAAAAGGTTCAGTCGAAGAAGCTTCAGAAAAAGCTTCCGGTGAAAAAGGCGCCGCCGAAGAAAGTTCAGGCGAAAAAGAAACCTGTCGCAAAAACCCCGGCCGCTCAAACACCGGTTAAAAAAACATCGCCGGGGGGATTATCGGAAAAATTATACGACGCGGCGCTGAAAGTTTTGAAGGACCGGCAGGCCGAGCAGATCGTGACCGTCGAGCTCGAAGGCCGCAGCAGCATGGCCGATTATATGATCGTCGCTTCTGGCCGCGCTTCGCGCCAGATCGCGGCGATTGCCGATTATCTGCGCCATGCGTTCATGGAATTGGGTGCCAGCGGCATTCGCATCGAAGGGTTGCCGGAGGCCAATTGGGTGGTGGTCGACGGCGGCGATGTGATCGTGCATTTGTTCCGGCCCGAGGTGCGCAGCTATTATCGTCTCGAAGAGATCTGGGACCGGAAGAAGCCGCAGAAATAGCGGCAAACAGCTTATTCATGATCGGGTAACCATAGCGTGGCATTATTAGCCCGCTATGAAACATGCATTTCGCCGGTTTCTTGCAGTGTTTTTCTATGCCGTTTTTTCAAGCGGCGTTCTTGCATCTGCCGCGTCCGCGCAATCCTCAAATATTTTCAATCATGCGGCTGGCGGCGACGCTGCG
>OLLY01000192.1_pt1 | contig 11745 bp, 12 predicted proteins | sample 1604681 | NCBI WGS metagenome assembly OLLY01 (sample SAMEA104055725, study PRJEB20765) | soil metagenome | biome: Arctic tundra; feature: Polygonal ground; material: soil | place: USA | collected 2011-09 | depth 0-0.5 m | reverse complement strand
AGAATTTTTGTCATGTTCCGCTGATCCCATACAAGTGAAAGTTGCCGATTTCATTTATTGAGCTAAAGAAAATTGTGATGTTGTTTATTGCCCCGGCAGTATTCCAAAGACCGCTGTTGACTGCGTTAAAACCATTACCGCCAGAAAGACCGCCACCCGATGAATTAAAAATAGTCTTGCCACTAACACTAGGAACTGAAAATTCGATGTAACCTGCCGCTACATCGGTAGAACCAATTCCTTTACCATTTAATACATCAACATATGTCGTGGCAGCAGATGGACCGTTTTTATAACCGCTGGTCTTATATGTGCTACCATTGTCAGCGGACACCTGTAATTCTAGGGACGGCGTCCCACTAGTACTTGAAAGACTGTCAAATTCGATCAAATATTTATTATATGTCGACGTGATGTATGTGCTGGTAAACGTAACCGTCGAGCATGGCGAACCGCTCGTGCAATTGACCGTAGCAAGAAGGGTTAGGCTGCTGCCGATGGTTTGATATGTCGGGTCTGCGCCGGTGCCGTTTGACGTGAAAACCTTGCCTGCTGTTCCCGGTGTTATCGATTGCCATACACTCGCGCCACGCTCGATAATCGATCCGCGCGTTGTCCCGAGCAGATAATCCAAAACCGCACTTATGCCGTTGGCGCTCGGTTCCGCACTGCCGCCGCTGATATTCGATAAGATGGTGCTGTCCGATTGCGATGCGCCGTGAACCGTTCCCGAGCCGGTTATCGGGCCGCCGGTCAATATGCCGGATGTTCCGACGCTTGTTACCGTGCCGCCCGCGCCTTGGCTTAGCTCGCTTGTAAGCTGGAAATTCGTGCCGTCGTAATAACCGGACACCACAACGCCGTTGCCGAGATCACCGGACGCTAGATTTGTGCCGCCGAGCTTCTTGATCGTCTTTGCGCCGAGCGTGTTGATATTGACCGTTGCGCTGCCGGTAACGGAAAAATTCGTGATAAAGCAATAGGGCGAGCCTGTCACCAATGCCGTTACGGCTGGCGAATAGGTGACAACGTAAGCATTAGCCGAGCCTGTGCTGGCGGGACATACCAGCGGCGCGCCATTGACCAAGGGCGCCCATTGCGTCGATGAATAAGTGCCAAGCGTGACCCAATTAGAGCCGGTATATAGCTCGAAATAATTGTCCGTGCTGTCGTCAAAAAGCGTGCCTTCAACGCCATAGGACGGCGCTGTTGCGCCCGCGCTATTCGTTAGAAATGACTGAAACGATGAATTGATATTGCCGAGCATCGTAAGGCCCGGATAGGGCGATGTGGTTGGCAAAACGGGATTGTATTGCGTGGCGCGCACATGATGAGGCAAGAAACCGAAAACGAAGATAAGCAGGAAAAGGCGAAGCAATTTCATGTCAGTACCCAGTCGCGCTAAAATTTATCGTCCGCACCACTCTACTACCGCCATTATACACTGAATAGGTGAAACTTGTCATGCCAATGGCGGTCGTGATTATATCATCACCCGCGACCGCACTTTGCACCGTTAATTGCAGATTCGGCGTCACGTTAAATTCGCCGTTCGGATAATTAACCGTTACGTCCACCGAGGCTGAGCTAGCCGATGTTCCGGTATCCGTGCGCAAGGGAACGTCAACCGTGATCGAAAGATCGGTCAGAATCGCCGTCGCCGTCGACGATAGCGAATAGATGATAATTTGGAAGTCGATAGCGTTAAACGTATAAACGCCCGGAACCCAATTTTGCCACGCGCTCCAAGTCGAACCGCCGTCTTGCGATAGCTTGATCTGCGGCTGTGCCAATACGAGCGAATTTGAAACCGCGCCCGTGATATCCGGCGTTGTCGGAATATCCGTTATAGCCGTCACGTCCGAGGATGAACTGATCGCCGAAAGCGTCCAATTCATAATGACCTTGGCATTCATTACATAATTCGACGTGATGATATGACCCGATGGCGCTGTGTATGTGCCGACCGCCGCAACGGCAAAATCGAGAATATTCGGCACCGTCAATAGATTGGCGAGACCAAGAAGATTGCCCGCGCCGACAACTTCAATATTGCCGCCGGTCAACACGGCCGCACCGGATAGCGTACCCGTCCAGCTTGTCGCCGCCTCGTCCCATGTGTCGATCAAGTATTGCGTCAGCGACGGCGTTGTAACGGCAACCGATGGCGGTGTTGCTGAATAAACCGGCGTTCCTGTCGGCGTGTAATAAAGCGCGGAAACCCAATAAGTGTCCGTGCCATAAACCGGGTAATTTGTTTGCGCCGTGGTTGCTACGATTTGCCCGGCCGCGAAGCTTGCGCCCTTGCGTATCTCATAAAGGATCGGCGAGCGCACATCACTAACGGGCTGCCAATTAAGCTGCCCAATATTGTCGAGATAGCTAACGGAAAGCGCCGTCGGATTGGAGAGCGGGGTGAATAAAGCGGTGCCTAGGATTGTGTAGGAATAGTCAGATACTTCATCGAGCGTTTGCTGTCCCGCGCCCCATTGATTGAACGATAGAAATTTGAAATATATCGTTTGACCGACGCGGGTTTGATCTACGTCATAACGCAAAACAGATTGATCGATGCGCAAGAAATTCGACCCCGATGCGTGCGCGCCAATCGTCGATCCGTATGCGCCACGGTTTAGATAAGTAAGATCATATTTATAAGAAGCGGTTAAGGTGTCCTGTCCGAAGGCCATGAATTCGCCATCGGCATAACAAAGCGTGTTATAGGCAACCGCATCGCCGTTTGTGGCTGAATTCTGGAATATTCCTTCGCTTTCCGTCATGTCAATCGATAGCGTAGATGCAACATCGATATTGTTGCCGCCCGGCGCCGGGGTGAATGCTGCTAATGCTGCGCTTAATACGCCCATGCGATTAGCGCCGTTTACCTGAGTCAAATATTGATAAGTGTCGCCGTCCGTTGAAACCCAAATATTGCAGCCGCCCCAATTTGAACCGGCACCGGAAACGCCGATCATCAATTCAACAGTAGCGGCTTGAACGAGAGCAAGCGGCGATTCGCAGAAGATTGGTGTGTTCACATCTGGCGCTGGCACATTATAATTCGCTGTGTATTTGCTCGGCGTCACCATATTATAAAGTGATGTGCCAGAAATATCACCCGGCATATCTTCACAGGTGAATTCTAATTCACCGTCCTTGTTTTCCTTAATCGACTTGACGCGCACAAGCTTGCTATTCAGTCCAAGATTAGCGTCGGTGATCGAGATCAAATCCATCGGATCAAGCAAAATGAAATTCCACGGCAATTTGAAAACGTATTGCGGGCCATGATCGATATAGAGTTGTTTCCACAGCGCGATATAAGCCATATTTTGCGCCATGACGGGATCGGTTATGTGATGCGCGGTCAACGTCGGCGCGATGCGATAGCTGAATAAATCGACCTGTGCGGCATCCTCGGCGGTAAATGTCTCTAGATTGTATTGATCGGCGCGATTGTAATATTCAATCGGCATTTGGTTGTAGGCGTCCTGTAGGTCAGGACGCGTTACAGTTACCGGATCTTCGTCACCATCAATGATATAATCGTCATCTCCTATATTATAAATTGGCGTCAGGTCAGGAACGTATGTCACGCCGTTCCCTGTTACGGTGCTATCGCCGCGCGGAACAATCGTTAGAACGCCATTCGTGAATACGAATTCAGAATTAAGAGTTGCCATCCATTCACCAAGCCAATCATTAGCTTGGCGCTGTTGATCTAGAATCGGAGAAATAAAGAATCCCATAGCTTTGCAATAAATACCGAACTGCGTATATGTGTCGATCATTCCTACCGGGAAGCCTGCGCGAGTCAGAAAGTCGATAACAACTTGATCTGCATAAGCGTCTTGATTGCCGCCACCGATCAGGCAAAGCCCCGAAGCCTCAAAACTGAATTGCGGCATCTCGGCCGAAGTGCCGAGCGAAAAATTGGCAAACCCGGCATAAGCAAGGGTGTTATAGCCGTCGGCTTCGGCCGGATGATTGGATAGAAGATAGCCCCAAGGAAGCTGATCTAATCCGCCTTGTATGAGCGCACCAAGGAGAAGCGGGATTGTGGATATTTGCTTTGAAACCCATACTTGGCCGACCGCCGCGATCTGACCTTCACAAATGCCGATAACGAATGAAGCTGAATAATTATATTCCGATGATCCGCCGCCCTTGCCGCCGCCGCCGACCACGCCGCCCTTGCCGCCACCACCGCCGGTAGAAACCAAGGTTTGAGTGAAATCGCCGTACCAAAGCAGATTGCCGGAAATGCGGTTTGTGCCATAGATAATTTCAACAGGCGTCGAATATGATGATTGTTGAATGCTGAGAGCGCCGAGCGCGGGCGGCGGAGTTGATGCGTTAGATGATCCAAAAAGCCCTGACATTTATTCTACCCATTGCGGAATTGTATAAAAGAGAACTTCGCGGCCATGTAATTCGCCTTGATCGCCTTCGCCTTGAATGACGCCGACGCCGAAGCGAGCATGAACAATGCGCGGCCAGCTTATCACGATTGCGCCGTGGCTGAATATACGTCCGATCTTGTAGAGAGCAAAATCACCGGGGAGTGGTTTTTCAATTGAAATGCCATGCTTGTCGGCTAGTTTTTTATACCATTCTTCGTTGCGGTGAAGATGAAATTGTGGGGAATATCGCAACTCTTTAGAAATGGCAGGCAGCAATCCGCAGGTATGATAAACCGCCCAAGGCATTTGCCCACAATCAACGCCGACGTCCTTGATGCAAGCGCCGTTATGATGCGGCGTCCTCTGCCATGATAAAGCTTCGACGATAACCGCCGATCGTTGCTCGTCGATTGTCATCTAGTACGCCGTTTCTGGCACGGGGATGAATCTCTCGCCTCCGAAGTGAATCGGCGCATCAACACCCCAATACCCAGAACAAGTCCCCTGTGTCGCCGTGCCAACCGATGTCAGCACGCATTCATCGCCGACCGCTGGCACCGCGCCAAAGCTGCCTATCACGGTCGCTGTACCGTCCTGCCATGAGCTAATTGTCTGCGTCTGTCCTACGTTTACCCCGGACGTGAATAACAGCGTGCCGCCGTTAAAAAAGCCGTCCGAATTGGTTAGCTGCGTCGGGATAACGGAACTCGTTAAAGGCGATGTGATCGTTCCGCTAGTTAGGATTTTGCCATTCGCTCTTCTGATGTTGAATGTATCGCCAACGGCAGGACTGTTCGGAAACGGCGAGAGCATAATCGCTTCGCCGGAAGTCCATACCTGAATAATTGCAGTATCGCCAATATTGCCGCCGCTGGTGAAAACAATATTGTCCCCGTTATAAGTGCCTGACGGTGCAGCGACGTTGCTAATGATTAGCTGCGGCGTACTACCATTGAACACGGAGGCGTTTTCCGAAGTTGTCGGCCCTGCGAATGACTTTGTGCAGCCGGGCGTGATGGTGAACGCATCGCCAACCGCTGGCTGCGCGGGAAACGGCGCGACAAGCTGCACATAGCCGGGATTATAGGTTTTGATCGATCTGCTAAGACCATTATTCGCGCCGCTAGTGAATTTAACGGTGCCATTGTTGAAATAGCCAGCAACTTGGGTTAGCGACGTTGCCAAAATCACAGACAAAGATGATCCGGCAGATACGGTTGAACTGACGGCAATCGATGATCGATCAAATCCACATTTCGCATCGCCGAAAGTAAAGCTGCATGTCGGCTGATAAATGCGCGGCGGCATATAAATATTGAGCAGATTTTTAGCGTCCTTGCATGTGAATTGCACGGTGTTGCGCGTTGTGGCAATCGTGGTTATCTGGCCCTGAAATATCGTAATGGCGCCCAGCGACGTATCACCCCATGTCGGCATGAATAATCTTTGTTTTGTTATATTGGCGCGGTCGAATTGACCGAATGCGCAAGCTTCAAGGAACGGAACGCCCGCAACGGTTGTGCTAGGGCCGGGATAGCACATCACTTCAGTGGTATTCGGAGAAAGGCCGTATTCGGAATCCAATTCAGCGCCGTCGAATAAAACGGAATTGCACAGAAAAAGATTGCCGCCAACAGTCAGGTTGATATCGCTGTCGTTGTAATAAAGCGTCGTACCGCTAACAAGCTGAATCGTCCACAAATCAGCCCATATTAAAAGCTGTGTAGTGGCGAGATAATTCTTTAGGGCTGTGCCTGCATTCTTCATTTTAGCGTCTGGAATTCTAGTTTTTTGAGCGCCCATATCTGGTACGCGATATTATTAAATTCCGTATCGTCTTGTAGGAAACTGCATGGCCAATAGAAACTAAAGCTTGCCGCAACCGGCGCGCTTGCCGATGGCGCGGTGCCGAATGTGATCGTGTCGGTGCCATAATCTCCGGTCTGCGAAAGCGTGTAGCTAACCGTCGGCGTTCCGCTGATTGTCACCTGCGTCACGGTGTTGACCGCTAACACCGGCTCGATAAATCCGCCATAGGCTCGCACGAATGAAAACGCGGTTGTCACGCCGTCGCCTATACCGATTTGTTGCGTTGTCGCAGTATTGTCGCTTGGATCGGTGTAAAGAAATGGCGCGTACATCCCAAGCTGTATGTTGCAGAAACCGATCAGATTCTGGATTTCCTGATAGGCGCTTGCTGCGCGTAAAACAGTATAAGTGAGCTGATATTTATAAACTGGAAAAGACCAATTTGCCGCGCGATATTGCTTGCCGCTGCGAGCCGTTAAACTGCGGGTTGACGATGTTGGCGTGCGCAAAACATCAAACGCTAGGCCCGGTAGATTGCTGGGGAAAATAGGAAGCGTCATTAAGTCCTCGCCAGCGTCGCATGTGCGCCCATGCTGCGTACATGGTTTTTCAGAGTGTCGGCGATAGTTTTACCATTCTTCTGGAAAAACTTCGCCACATCCTTGCCGTCCATTGCCGAAACGTGGAAATGCACATGACTGCTGCCACCGCCACCGCCCAGCGCATTGTTAGCGGCATTTTCGCGGAATTTCTCAGCTTGACCTTTTGGCAACACCGCTTCGTCGTCGTGAAGGTGATAAGCGCCTTCCTTGACGCTCCAAGCGCCAGCTTCAGCACCGACCAAACCCTCGTAGGAAATCGCGCCTGCATAAGCGGTAGCGGCAGCGGCAGGAGCGAGAGCGGGGCCGACGTAAGGGATAGCGGCGATGGCGGCATAAGCGCCAGCACCGGCGACTGCTGCATCGGCGGCGATCTGACCAATGGCATCCGCTTTCGATGCCGTTGTGCCTTCTAACAAGCTGACGAGCCACGCGGCGGCGCTTGCCAGCGCACCTGATTTCGATGCCGCCGCTTTGAGAATTTCCGTTGCGATATATTTTTCACCTGCTTGCAATGTGTATTGAATGAAGCTTGCAAATGCGCTGCGGGCGATTGACTGAAATCCCTGCTGCCATGTCCGGGAGCCTGCCAACATATCGGTGAATGATTTTGTGAACGCCGAATTGACTTGCTGAAGCGATTTAACAAAATCGTCTGTGAATTTCTTGTCGGCTTTGTCGTCGGCCTGCTGTTTCTGTAAGCGCAGTTTGTCCAATTCGTTTTGAAATTTCTGTTCCGCCCTTAATTCGTCATCCTTCATTTTCTGATAGGCTTTGGATTGCCTATTATATAGCGCCAGTTCTTTATCGAATGATGCTTCGATGGCGATTTCCTCTTTTTGTTTCTCAGATATCAGAGCCTCATACATTTGGCCGCGAGTCTGATTGCCCTTTTCAACCATCAATTCCTGCTTGGTGACAAAATCCTGATAATCCTCTTCTATAAGGGATCGCTTTTCGGCCTCGGCTGCCGCTTCTTTCTGCACATCGGCATTTCGTAGATCAGCGATCTGTTGATAAACGGATCGTTCGGACGCAAGGATTTGCGCCGTATCGGCTGCGGTGCCTTTGCCTTCGCCAGCCTTGAGCTTCGCCAATTCATTATTGAGATCGACTAGCTTTTTCGTTTCGCCACCGATTGAACGGCTTAATTCGAGGGCCGTAGAAAGAGCGGAATTGTTTTTTGCTTCAATCGCTGATTTCTTTGCTGTCGCGTCGGCCTGCGCTTCTAGCTGTTTTGTGTCGTCGGCAAGATCGGTCGGATCCATCCCCTCCATCATTGTCGTGGGAAGGTGCGCAAGTGCGCTTGCTACGCGTGTAATCGGGCCGAGAAACTTTTCGACGGCGGCTGTGGCTTCACTGAAATATTCCCCGGTCTTTTTAATCACAGCGGCCATTGGCGTTAAGCCGTTATCCGTCGCGTCTTTTACCTTTGCCTGTAGTTCGGCATAAAGAAGGTTTTGCGCTTCAACTGTGTGACCCGCATTCGCAAGATTAATGGCCGCGTTCACAACGGATGGGTTCAACTGACCGTTGAACATATTTTCTAGGCTCTGACCATTTCGGCCGATATCAGAGAAAACTTTTTGTAGCTCGGAACCGGCTTTCTCGAAATTCATGCCGACCGCACTGCCAAAATCATTAGTGATATTGGTCAGCTTTAGGATCATGTCGCCGCCGATATTTTGCGCGTGCGAGAAATCATTCACCACGCCTTCCGCTGCTTTGCGTGTGACGCCCGGCAAGCTGGACAAGCGATCTATTTCTGCCCCGAGAGCCTCGCCGTTTACATAGCCAGACTTGCCCGTCATATCGAGCGCGACATTCAGCTTATTCACTTCGCCAGCGGCTTCGTTCGCTCTATTGGCAAATTCATATAGCGTATAACCGACAGCCGCTATCGCGGCGCCAATTCCGACCGTCGCAAGGCTTAGACCGCCCATGCGTGATGTGAGGACGAGCAACGATCCTGGCATGCGGGAAAAGTTTCCGCTAATAGCCTCGTGACCCAATCGGATTAATTCAGTTGATACGCCGGAAGTAGCGAGACTTAGACCGCCCATTCCATCGGCAGCGTCGAGCGTTGCAACCTTTGCGCTATTAGCCGCCGCGTCAAATTCTCTAAATGATGAGTTAAGTTCAGCAACGCGAGATGTGAAATCGCCGGTAGTGGCTGTAAATCTTACGCCGATTTCGCTGTCGTTACTCATTGCTGCTTCCCTTTATCGAATTGCGCCGCCGGGAAACATATTAAATAGCTCAGCTAGATCGTCACCTTCGGGCTTCTGCGCTTCCTTTTTCTTTGGCTTAATCCCCATGTAGTGAGCGATCATTCTGTGGATCGGCGGATAATCTTTCCAGTAGTCTGCAATCTCGTCATAGTCGGCTAAATCCATTGCATCGATTTCATCCGTGCGATAACCGAACGATGTTCTTAGCTCGCCGTAGATGAAGCCCCAATCGATGCAGTCGCTTCCCCCGATGACGCATCTTTCTTTTTGCTGATATCGTCGAACTGCTTTTGCGTGAATAACCCGCTGGCAAGCGCCATTTGATCCGACGCGTCACGCAATTCGATTGGCGTCATTTCTAAAGCCAGTATCATATTTTTATCAACGGCTGGATAATCGCGCGCAAGCGCCACAACCATAGCGGTGAACAAAGCATCGTATTTTGCTTCAGTGTCAAACATGCCGCCAAAACGAACAAAAGCGGGCTGAAAGACCCGCAATTGTCCGAGTGTGAATGGCACGCTGATTGAGTATGTCGTTCCGCCGAGAACGATATCCTTTTTGCCTTTTTCCATGACTTCCCCGTTATTCGGTTGCGCTGATATTGCCGACGTTGTTACCCGCATCCGCAAACGCTTGGAAGTCCATTTCTTGCAGGGTGAAGTCTTGATTCTTGAACGGGAACGTCAACTTGCTCGACACGCATGCATTCAGCGTCAGGTAAAGCGTCTTTTGCACGCCGAACTGAGAGAACTGCTGCTGCATGTTGATCGAGAAGTTAGGCTGAATGCCCATTAACTCGTTTACAATCGGAACATTCGAGCCGGTCGAAGCTGTATAGCTGTAATAGAACAGCAACGGCACTTCGTCGGCGACGGCGATTGTATAAGTGCCGGTCGATACAGCAACGCTATATTGGCCGGTCGTCGGGCCGGAAGCCACGGGCTGCAACAGAATGCCGGTTGCTGCATAGGCGACGCCTAAATCAGCCACGAAGGTCGCGTGATTCGTAACCTGTTGTGTGGTTGTCACCGGAGTATGAGCTTCGCCCTGTGCTGGCATAAAAGTCTGCGTTCCGGCGGTAAGCGTTTCGCCGAGAAACAGATTGTTGACCGTCGACATTTGGATGCGGGCAAATTTGCATTTGCCGGTGATTTTGAACTGCCCGGCCGCGATTGCGACGGGGAACTGATATTGACCGATCAATTCCTTGATGGTGCGGTTGAAATCAATTTCAAAATCCTGTGCGACACCAAAGAAGGCTGGCTGCGTATTGGCTATGTCGGTACGCGTGCCGATGATTGTTCCGACGCCGAAGTTATACTGTGACATTTGCTGCTCCTGTTGGTGAGTTGGTAAAATCTATCATACGTTTCAGCAAGGCACCACTATTCTTATAGTTAGCATCGCCATGCCCTGCCCGTTGATGTAGCCGGGCGCGCGATGAACGGCGCCTTCGATCCATGCGTGATTTACAAGTCCGCCGAGTCTTTGAACGTCATTCCCTGACGGTGACGGCGCGGGCGTTAAAGCGTTTTCCAGCGCATCAAGGCAGTTATTCATTTGCGTATCGGGAATCGTGTTCGGATCGAGTCCGACGTTGATATAAATGAAAATATCAAAATCCAGCGATACGGCCGAAGGCGAGCCGGTGCCATTCTGATAAATGTATTGCTCGGAAGGATTGCCCATATAAAGCGCGGGCATCGCAGTTGCTTCGTTCCAAAGCTGCGGGCGCCGGGATGTGTATTGAAACGCAGAAATGCCGCTCAAAAGATTGAACAGCGCAACGGCAACTTGCTCCCGACTCGGATTGATCATTCGTCGTGCCTGTGAATAAAATAGTGCAGATAAACCAAGCCAGACCATAGGATTGTGAAGATCAGTCCGAAGCCGAAAAGAAGCATAATTATCCTGAGCAATATCATGCTTTCCCCAGCGCTTTAGTCACGGCATTCGTCATGCTATCGATGATTTTGGCCCGGTAATCCTCGAGGCTTGACCGCATGAATGACCGTTCCGGCATTGTGAATCCGCGGGCGAATTTGGCGAACACTTCCTTGCCGCCAACGAAGAAATGCAGGGCTTTCGCGTTGACCGGATAGCGATCCGGTATCTGGCCGCCGTATTCGTGAATCGCAGCATAATTAACGCCCGCAGAGTACACGCGGCCTGTGATGCTAGTGCCTTCATCGATCACATTGCTGTGAATGCTGCCTTGCAGATTGCCGGTGATCTTATTTAAAACCTGACCAGACAGCTTATCGCTTTTGACATACGCCTCGAGTTGAAGGGCCAAGCCGGTGATGGTGCGCAAAAGAGCATCGTGAACGCGACTAGGCATCGCATCGATTCGGGCGCGCAATTCTTCCCGGCCAATTACGGTTACCGTGATCATCCGGCCCACCGCAACAGGTAAGGCTCGAGCCGCGCCTGAATAGCGGGCGTCAACGCATCGTGAACCATGTAGGCGGCCGTTTCCTGCCCGCCGAGCGTCTTGCTCGATTCGCCGATGCGGCTGCGATATTTGTAGCGTTCGGCAACGATTTCGATTGCAGCCTGTTCAACGTCATAGGGAACATAGTTATAATTCAGAAGGATAGCCGTCCCGGCGTCGGCGGCCGCAAAGATGTAATTCGGGACAACCGTTTCGCCGCCTAGATAAGGCGCAACGTATTGGCCTGCGGTAGGCGTGCCATTAGC
>OLLY01000213.1_pt1 | contig 11876 bp, 13 predicted proteins | sample 1604681 | NCBI WGS metagenome assembly OLLY01 (sample SAMEA104055725, study PRJEB20765) | soil metagenome | biome: Arctic tundra; feature: Polygonal ground; material: soil | place: USA | collected 2011-09 | depth 0-0.5 m | reverse complement strand
GGGGTTACCCCCTCACCAAGAAAATCTAAGCGAATTTTTCCAAATAAAATTCGCCAAGATTTTCTATCCTCTCCCTCAAGGGGAGAGGAACACATACTTTGAGGAGGGAGTTATGGCGAAAGAAATCATCGGTCTTATCAAGTTGCAAGTGCCTGCCGGTGCGGCCAATCCGTCGCCGCCGATTGGTCCGGCGCTCGGCCAACGCGGTCTCAACATCATGGAATTCTGCAAGCAATTCAATGATCGCACAAAGGCCACGGAAAAGAACACGCCGATCCCGGTCGTGATCACGGCTTTTTCCGACCGCAGCTTTACCTTCATCACCAAGATGCCGCCCAACAGCTTCTTCATCAAGAAGGCGGCGAAGATCGCGAGCGGCTCCAAAACGCCGGGCACCGACAATGTCGGCAAGATCACGATGGCGCAGGTGCGCGAAATCGCGAAACAGAAGATGCAGGATCTCAACGCCAACGATATCGAGGCGGCCTGCAGCATGATTGTCGGATCCGCCCGTTCGATGGGCGTTCAGGTAGTGGAGTAATCAGATGCCGCACGGTAAAAAATTTCGTAAAACCCTGCAGAATGTCGACCGCAAGATGGCCTACAAGCTCGACGATGCAGTGAAGCTGGTCAAGAAAAACGCCGGTGAATCACAACGCAAGTTTGACGAGACGGTTGAGATCGCTATGAATCTCGGCGTCGATGTCACGCAGTCGGATCAGGCCGTGCGCGGCATGGTTCAATTGCCGCACGGCACCGGCAAGAGCATCCGCGTCGCCGTGTTCGCCAAGGCCGACAAGGCCGACGCCGCCAAAGCGGCCGGAGCCGATATCGTCGGCGCCGACGATCTGGCTGAAAAAATTCTGGCTGGTTTCTCCGATTTCGATCGCGTTGTTGCGTCGCCCGATATGATGGGCGTCGTCGGCAAACTGGGTAAAGTGCTTGGGCCGCGTGGCCTGATGCCGAACCCCAAGCTCGGCACCGTGACGCCGAACGTGGCGGAAGCGGTTAAGGCAGCCAAGTCCGGTTCGATCGAATTCCGCGCCGAAAAGGCCGGCATCATACATGCCGGCATCGGCAAGGTCAGCTTCTCCGAACAGGCGATCCTGGAAAATGCCCGCGCTTTTATTAATGCGATCACCAAGGCGCGCCCGACAGGCGTTAAAGGCACCTATATCAACCGCGTCACCGTGTCCTCGACAATGGGTCCGGGCGTGAAGGTGGATTTGACGACGTTAGTTGGCGAAGCATAAAAAGCTTATAACTACATCACATTTGGCGTGCCAAAGCGTGTTGGGGGCGTTGCTCCGCGGTAAGAGGCTCTTTTTTTGCGCTCATTGCCGCGCTGTTCCCTGAGCTTATAAGTATGTCCTTCAAACTCTTCGCCGGACATAGCTGAGGCTTGGGTGGGAGTTAGGCCGTAAATAGCAATAAATGTTCTGACGGCTCTCTCTAATTCAATCTTTTGCAAAGGAGAAAGAAGAGGGCCGGGAGTTTTGGGGCCGGCATTCAATAATGCCTTACCTTCCGACAGTCTTGTTGCGTATTGTTGTTCCGACTCATCCGGTAATTTTCTCGTATATGAAGGCATTATTTATTCCTGATAAGAATTGGGAGTATGGCTCCAGCATACTGGTTAAAACTGAATACTTAAATTACTTTCGGCACTATCGTTAATCTATATGAATGAAGTTGCATTCCCATAAGAGATGCTATAAAAAACAGCCATTCTGGAAACGGAATTTCCTGTCCGAGACTGCGGGCGCCTTTCGGGGCTTAAAATTCGCCAGCAATAGATAGGGGTCGATAAGAAAACAGCGCGGGCCTGCGGCCCTTACTAAATGCGCGTTTTCAAATTCTTCCTCTCAATTCGGACTGAATTCCCTCGCCCCTGAAAGGGGAGAGGGCGCAAAAACTTAGATTTGCTCTTTTTGGCAAATCTTAGTTTTTGCGGGTGAGGGGGGAGCCCTCGGATTGAGAATTCCCCCCTCACCAAGTTTTTCTAAGCGTTATCCAAAAGAGGATAACGCTAAGAAAAACTGTCCTCTCCCCTTTCAGGGGCGAGGAAGTAACTGAAGGGGAGTAAAAAATGGCAACTGCGACAGCAAAGACAGAAAAGCCCGCGCATCCGCCCAGCGCCAATCGTGTGGCAAAGGAACAGCAAATCCAAGATTTCGGCGATGAGCTGAAAGGCGCCCATCTGGTCGTTATCGCGCATCAGCTCGGCCTCAATGCCAATGAGACGCTTGACCTGCGCCGCAAACTGCGCGCGGCCGGCGTGAGCTATAGGGTCGGCAAGAACACGCTGATCAAGCATGCGATCAAGGGCACCAGGATCGAAGGGCTGGAAAAATTCCTGCACGGTCCGACGGCGCTCGCTTTCTCGGACGATCCGATCGCGGCCGCCAAGGTCACCGTCGAATTCGCCAAGAAGAATGAAAAACTCAAGGTTGTTGCCGCCGCGATGGACGGTCAATTGCTGGACGAAGTGCAAACGAAAGCACTCGCCAGCCTGCCGTCGCTCGACGAATTGCGCAGCAAGCTGATCGGCTTGATCCTGGCTCCGGCCACCAAGATTGCTGGCGTACTGCAGGCTCCGGCCGCGCAGCTGGCTCGCGTATTGTCGGCACGTAGCCGTCAAGCAAGTTAAGTTTAATCACGTTCAACCAAAGGAGAAGGAAGATGTCGAATTTAGCGAAGTTGGTAGATGATTTGTCGGCTCTCTCGGTGCTCGAAGCTGCCGAGCTTTCCAAGCTGCTCGAAGACAAGTGGGGCGTCAGCGCCGCGGCTCCGGTTGCCGTAGCGGCAGCAGCGGGCGGTGGCGGCGGCGGTGCCGCGGCTGAAGAAAAGACCGAGTTCACATTGGTGCTGGCGAAGGCCGGCGACAAGAAGATCGAAGTCATTAAGGAAGTTCGCGCGATCACGGGCCTGGGCCTCAAGGAAGCCAAGGATCTGGTCGAAGGCGCTCCGAAGACCGTCAAGGAAGGCGTCTCGAAGTCCGATGCCGAGAAGTTCAAGAAGCAGCTCGAAGCAGCCGGCGCCTCCGTCGAGGTCAAGTAAGATGCCGCTTTACGAGAGCATCTTCATCGCACGTCAGGATGTTGCGGTCTCTCAGGTCGAAACCCTGACTGCCGGCTTCGCGGACATCGTCCGCGCGCAGGGTGGCCAGGTCATGAAGACCGAGCAGTGGGGCCTGCGCAACCTTGCCTATCGCATCAAGAAGAACAAGAAGGGCCATTATGTGCTTTTCAATCTCGATGCGTCGGCCGAGGCGGTGGCGGAGTTTGAGCGCAATATGCGGCTGAACGAAGATGTGCTGCGCTTTCTGACCGTGCGCGTCGAGGTACTGGAAACGGAACCTTCGGCGATGCTGCGCAAGGATGAACGCAGCGAACGTCCGTCGTTTGGCGACCGTGGCGATCGCGGTGATCGTCCTCCGCGCCGTCCGCGTCCGGAAGGCGAGACCGAAACAGGAGTTGAAGCATGAGCGACTTTCCCGAACGCGGTGATCGTGCCGGTGGTGGTGACCGCCCGCGCCGCAGCGGTGGTTTTGGCGGCGGCGGATTTCGCGGCCGTCCAAAAAGCTGCCCTTTCAGCGGCAAGAACGCGCCGAAGATCGATTACAAAGACGTCCATCTTCTGCGCCGTTATGTTTCCGAACGCGGCAAGATCGTGCCGAGCCGCATCACGGCCGTTTCGGCCAAGAAGCAGCGCGAACTGGCGCAAGCCATCAAGCGCGCGCGGTACCTCGCTTTGCTTCCTTATATGGACAAGCGCAGCGGCAGCGGCGGCGGCTAAAAGACGGGAGCGGCGATGACAGTCTCCCTGACTTCCCGCGGATTGCGCGGCTATGCCGGCGGCGCTCTCGCGGGAGTGCTCGCCGCCAGCCTGTTCGTTTCGGCTTATATGCAGAGCCGTTCCGTCGCGGTGTTTATGGTTTTCTTCATGATGTCCTATTTCACTTCGGTGCCGTTGTTCGTCGCCGGGCTGGGGGCCGGCTTGGGAAGTTCGGCCCTGGCGTTGTTTGTCGGCGTCGCGGCTTTGTGCGCGATCAAGCAACCGATTTTCGCTTTGTTGTTCGCGGTGATTTACGCATTGCCTTCAGCCGGATTGACGGGTTTGGCCTTGCGCAAATCGCCAGCCGGCCGGGTCGAGAAAAATATTCTGACAACCGTAACGCTTTATCCGTGCGTATTGTTTCTGGCGGCAGCCGGAGCAATGGCGAATGTGCCGGGCGGTTTGCTCGGCTACACGACGCAGCGCATGAACGATATTTTCGCGCCGATTAAAAGCCAGGCCGACCCGGCGACCTTCGACGGTTTTATGGCCGCGATGCAGCGCGTGATCCCCTTGTCGCCGGCCTTGATCGGCTGCACCTGGATCATGCTGATGCTGATCGGCATGATCATCGCGCAATCGATTCTGAAGCAGGCGCAGTGGACTTTGCGCGGCGATTTCTCGCTCGCCGGTATCACGATCCCGAGCTGGATGATTTTCGCTGCTGCCTTGACCGGCCTTGCCGGTGCTTTCGCGCCGGCGCCTTATAATTATATCGGCACCAATCTGTGCATTCTGATGTGCGTGCCGTTTTTCTTCGTCGGCCTCGCCGTCGTGCATGCGTGGGCGGCAACCACCCGCGCCAGGATTGCGGTCCTGATCGGCTTTTATCTGATCATGACGTTGCTGGTGTGGCTGTCTTTGCTGGTGGCCGCGCTTGGCGCTTTCGACCAATGGTTCAATTTCCGGCAGCGTTTTGCTGCCAGACAACAAGGGGGATAATATGATTGAAGTTATTTTGCTCGAGCGCATCGAACGTCTCGGCCAGATGGGAAATGTGGTCAAGGTACGGCCCGGTTTCGCGCGCAACTTTTTGTTGCCGCAAAAAAAGGCCCTGCGCGCAACCAAGGCCAATCTGGAGCTGTTCGAAAAACAGCGCGTTCAACTGGAAGCCAAGAACACGGTTGCCCGCGACGCGGCGCAAAAGCTCGGCGCCAAGATGGACAAGGTGAAGCTTGTCGTTATTCGCCAGGCCAGCGACACCGGCCAGCTTTACGGTTCGGTCGCCGCGCGCGACGTATCCGAAGCCGCACATGAAGCGGGACATGAAATCCACCGTGGCCAGGTGCAGATCGTCGCGCCGATCAAGACGCTCGGCCTGTTCCCGGTCAAGATCAAGCTGCATCCGGAAGTGACGGTCACGGTTACGATCAACGTCGCGCGTTCGGCCGAAGAAGCCGTTGTGCAGGCCGAAAAGGGCGCTGCCGTCGTGAAGGCCGCTGAAGAGAAAGCGCAAGTCGAAGCCGCGTTCGGCGTACCGGGCAGCAAAGCTCCCGAAGCCGGCGAAGAAGGCGAAGAAAAGCCCAAGAAGCGCGCCAAGAAAGCCAAGGCCGAAGACGGCGAAGCCGAAGGCGAGGAAGAAGAAGCCAAGCCCGCCAAGAAAGCCAAAGCCGCCAAGGAAGAAGGCGAAGAGCCCAAAGCTAAGAAAGCTAAGGCGAAGAAGTAAGGAAAAAACCTCCTCCCCGCAAGCGGGGAGGACGTGAAAACTTGGGTTTGCCCATTTCGGCAAGCCTTAGTTTTCACTGGTAGGGCCGCAGGGTTGCCCTACCAGCAAAAACTAGGACTTACTCTGCCTGTCCTTTATCGAAATTCCGGAATCCATTCCCGTAAGCCCAAGTTTTTGCATCCTCCCCGTGAAAAACGGGGAGGAGGACTCTGCTGGTTGATCTCCCCTCTCATGCATTAACCATAAGCATTTTTCCCCTTGAAGCTCCTCCCATTAGGCGCAAGCGTAAGCGCTCAAAATTGCGGGAGATGGTTATGGCTAAAGCTAAGAGAAATTTTAGAGTCAAAAGAACTCCAATTCGTGGCGGCGGCAGAATTAAAGAACCAACAGTCCTTAGCGGCGCGTTGGTCGGCGAGGCTATGCGCGATAAAAGATCATCACAACGGCAGGCGTCAGACACGCGGCCACAGCCCGTCATCATCCTTGCGCCTGAAGATCCTGGATTCAAAGGTGATACAAAAATTCCGGTAACTTCGCATCAAGTTGCTGAGGCTATTGAGAAGGTGTCGGGCGAGAAAATCGATCTAAGCCGTATGAATATGGGGTGGCGTGAGGCGATCAGGCAGTATGGTGAATTGGACGTAACGATTGGAGATCGATCAGTCTTTACTGTAGGCGTATATCGGGATGAAATGCATGCCTTGAGAAGGCTGGTCGATGGGAAAAGAAGAATTGCTGAAGAGCGCGTTAGGCAAGCGCTAAGTCAAGCCTTGGATCTCAGGCCACCACCGCAACCGCAAATATCGCCGGCGCTTTCACAACGTGAATTACAGGACAAATTTGATGTGCTTCCGATTGTCATTCTGGCGCGTGCAAACCCTATTAGCTCAAATCATCTTAATGCAATTTCAGAGCCGGAAATTGCCAGAGCTATAACCAAGGCACTGGATGATGAAGATAAAAGACTTTTGGGCCTTCAGCAGATTGACGAGCATTCCATCAACACTGGATGGGTTTATGAATTCGGTCTGCGCGCGATATCGGCATATTTCCAACCTGCCCTTGGCGATGGCAGATTTCAGTTTCAGGTCGGCGTGTTTCCGGATGAGGATCGTGCCCGGAGGCAATTAGTTCATAGAGAAGGATTTGGCGAAGCTCGCTTTGAACAAGCCCTCGCGAATGCCCTCGATCTGAGGCCCAAGCCTGCAGTAGACCCCAAACCCGCAGCGGCTGAAGTTTCTGAGAGAGAGGCGCAGATCCGTACACTGGAAAACAAAGTGCTTGTCGTCATTTCGCCGGAGCACCCGGAGTTTCCCGGCGACATGCAACGAGCGGTTTCTCTTCGGCACATGGCCGAAGCTGCAAGCCAAGTGTTGAGTCAAAATCCCTTGGGCATGCCCACAACAGTGGTTTCTCCCGAAGAGGTTTATCCCGAAAGGGCGCTTGAACCAAGATATGGAGTGAGGGAAGCGTATATAGGCATAGTCCCCGTGAAAATTGGAATTTTTCGGGATATTGAAGAAGCCCGTAGAGCTTTGCTGGCGAACCAATATACTTCTGAGCAGGCTCAGGAAGCGCTTGTTCGCGCCGCACATGTTTTCGACCGCCTCCCACTTCGTCTCACCATTAAATGATATAAAAAAGAACGGGGGCTCCAATGGCCCCCGTCCCGTCTTACTTGATGCCTTACTTAGGCATGTTTCAGCTTGATCACCACGATATTGGTCAGGATGGTGATGAGCACCAAATAGGTGAACGTCACCAATAACAACACATGACCAAAGCCCATCAGGTTCATGAGCATCATGACCGGGAAGCCGATCGCGAATGCACCAACCGTCAGGCCTACCTTAAGGCCGCCGCCAATATCCTTGGTGCCCGTCAACTTATCGAGCGTGCCGAGAATGCTGGTCAGCCCATAACCGCTGAGAAGGATCAGCAACAGCGAAAGAATATCCATTTTCAGGAAATCGATCGCGTGGCCACCGCCAGAGGTTACAACGTCACCGAACAGATGTGGGCCGTACCAAATATATCCCACAATAAACTGCACGACGACTGCCGTTATTACTGTGAAGATGCTAGTTTTTCCCATCTTTTCCTCCTGTGAAGCGCAATGATTTCCATTGCAGTTTGATTTTATGATTGGATGGTTTCTGAAGCCTTAGTATTGCGTTATGTGCAGTGCGATGAATCGAAAGTAGCTTTGCAAGCGCAGCACGGCGGTGCGGTAGAAACGCGCGTTTTATTGCAACTGCGAGATTCGCCGGCGGGGCTGTAAGGTGCTGATACTAGCTTGTTTCCGACACATCTGTTTTTTCTCAAATTCGAAAGTATTTGTGCAATGCAGTAATTGTTGGATAAAGCGATTTTAATTACTTTAGTTTTACTTGATTCCATTCCGGAGCAAGCCGGGGTCTGGGCATACTTTCGGGATAAACTTCAGAGTGTGTTTCTTGTTGATAGTGCCTCTGGGTTCCGGCTTGCGCCGGAATGGAGGGGAAGAGATGCGTCAAATCATCATCGCATCCGGAACGATTTCAAGATTTAGTGGGTCGGTGCGCCCAGGCAACTAATTCCCAATCGAAACAATATGTTGCATTTGAATCACGTTAACGAATCAAAGCTTAATTTTGATTCATTTTGGTAAATTTCCTCTTAACCGCTACGGATTTTTTATGATACACGCTGTGGATAAGCTGTTGATAAGTGATGCAGTCCTTCCAAGTAATCCAAGCGAATCAATCCCTTCCCGTTACGAATCTCTCCTGCCTCGGAGTCGCTTCTCGTGTTCATCAAAATCAAGGATCGCACCGATTCGTCCGAACCTCTCACGATTCCCGGAATCGATGACGGGGATTGGTTGATCAATCTTCCTTTGCCTGCGAACAGCGACGACCGTCCCGGTCTGCGCGTGGGCAACCGCCGCGAAAATATTCCCGAATGGCTCCGCCGCCTGGCTCAACCTGGTTTGTCGTTCGAAGCGCTGACGCAGCCGATGGGCCGCGAGCCGAAAATTTCCGCCGAGACGGCAGCCGGTTCTTTGCTGTTCGATGACTGGCAAACAATCGCCAATATATGTGGCCACTCAATCAATGATTTTGTCGCCGCCAATGCCAGCCTGCCGCTGACCGGCGCCGAGATCGATCATTTCCGCCGCAATCATCGCGGCACCGAAAATCACATCAGCCGCGATTTTCTTGCCAACCGCACCGATCTGCCTTCGCCTTTGGCGGAACTGTATGGGCTTTATCTTTATCGCAGCCGCGTGGATGCAGAAGCCGCCTTGTTCGTAGCCCAGACGACAGGCTCGACCCGCGTCGCGCGCACGATGGCCGATCTGCTGGCGATTGGCGGTTTCGCCAACGGTCTCGAATACATCACCTATCTTGGTCTCACTTATTCAGTGCCGGCCGCGTTCGATACGTCTGATGTCATCGATCAGGCCAATCACGAAGCCGCTCGCCGTCTGGCTTTGCCTTACGATCATCCCGGCCATTTGCTGAAGCTGTCGCATGATGAAATCAGCGCTCTCGCTTCTTATATAGCCGAGCAGCATTCGATGACCGCGGCCGATTTCCTTGAGAAAGCCAATCTGCTGGCCGAATCGCGCCAGGACGTGACGCGCCTGCCGCCGGAAAAGCATTTCACTACCGCGATCATCGAACGCGATCTGCCCATCAAGCAATTATGGGTCACGCGTTTGTGCGGCGCCTATGCGCGCATCTTCGAAGGCTGGGTAGCAGGCGTGCCGGAAATCGAAGCCGTGATCAGCATCGATATGGTGAAGATGTAAAAGCGGCTAGTGCATCAACAGGAATTTGTCGGCGCACTTCATGGGCGCTGCGCAGTTTTACGGCTTTTCATCAGACTATTATAGGCCATTATAAAAACCGTCATAGGCAATAGCCAGCTTACGCGCGCCTGATAACGATCATGCAGGCCCGAAAATCCTGCGCATAGCAAGGTATTCTCCAGCACGGCAAACAGCATGAAGGCGGCGAGCGCCGCTTCTTGCCGATCTTTGCGCCAGCTTGCCAGCAGGCCCATCCCGGCTAGTATCAGAAATGAGGCTGGAGTAACGATCGAATCCACGTACCGGATTAAAGCGTGCGGAATTGTATCGCGCATTTCAGCGCTTCCCCGATAGGCGGCGAGCGTATCAGGTCCGAATTTGTCGTTAAGCAAGCTTATCATCGACGAGACTTGCATCAACTTGCGGAATTCAATAGCAGGTTCGTGAAGCATGAGGCCAGCGACAAAATTTTTACCGATGACCGCCACAGTTCCGGTTGCGTCATGCGTAATGGTGGCTTCGACGATAATGCTGCATTCGGATTTCATGGAGACGAAACCCCCGAGCTTCTGAAAAAGCCCGGACGTCCATAGCAATTCGTCGGCTGTTTGAGGTAATTGATTAGTATAGCGGCAAATTTTATATCCGGCTTGCGGACAGGATTGTTCCAGATAAGAGCGCGCCGGCCCGTATTCGATAAGATTGGCCATCAAGTAACATGAGCCAGCCGGAACCAGGGCGAATAAGTGAAATATAATCATGTTGAACAGAAGAATAGCCGCAGCCGTCAGGCCAATGGGGATCGTCAAGATGTGCAGGCCGCGAAGTTTTTCGCGCGCACTCCAGAGCAGTATCAATGCGGTAAAGGCCAATATAAGCGCTGCGATTGTCAAATTCGTTACATGCGCGGCGGTTGCTATGCAATCCAGCAGCACGAAATAAATTCTTTCGGCGCGCGTCAGGCCAGCATAATGAAAGGCGAGAATATACATCGCGATCAGCATTACGGGCGTGAAAATATCCGCCATGATAAAACCGACGAAATAGGGTGCGCTGGAAAAAACGGTCAGCAATACCGCAAGTAGAAGACTTGTGCTTTCCGATGCCGGACGGCCGGATAGTGTCAGCATCTTCCATAATAAATGGCTGACAATTAAAGCCTGCGCAAAAACGGGAAGCCAGATCCAGCGGTTGAGATGAAAGAAAAAGATGAACAGGCCATAATAGGGGCTGCGGTAAAGGAGCGGCGTGAAAACGAGATAATCTCCGGAATCGGAGAAGATAAAAGGAAAGCCGTTCAATATCGCCGGGACGAGAAGAATGAGAGCAGCCCCCAGTATAGTGATGGCCGGTTTCATACCTTTCAGCTGCAAGAGCTTTGCAAAGGCCGTCATTTTATGAGGCTCTCCGGCTTGCGTCATTGTTTTTATTATTGGTCGGAAGATATCCGGCCGCTTAAAGTTATCATAAAAATCGACAGACACCATGGCCTTTGTTAACCTTAAGCAATGCCCGCCTCTTTCAATCCCGCTCCATTACTGGCCTCTGTCGCCGCGCTTTACCGGGCGGATGAAGCTGAATGCCTTGAAAGGCTTTTTGCGGCGGCGCGGTTGTCTCCCGCCGATCATCCGCAGGCGATAGCGCATGCCACCCGCTGGATCGAGGAAATTCGCCGCAACCACAAACCCTCGGGCAGCGCCACCGATCTGATGGCGCGCTTTGGCCTGACCAGTAAAGAAGGTCTGGCGCTGATGTGTCTGGCGGAAGCGTTGTTGCGCATTCCCGACCGCGCCACCGCCGATGCGTTGATCCGCGACAAGCTCGGCGATGCGCATTGGGATGAAGCGTTCGGCGACGATGCGCCCTGGGCTTTAAACGCCGGCGGCTGGGCATTGGCCGTGGCGGGTAAGCTTATTCATTTAGATGACGATAGCAGTCACAGTCCCGGTGCCGCTCTGGGCAAATTGGTCTCCAGACTTGGTCAGCCGATTTTGCGCGAGGCGATCAAGGCAGCGATGGAATGGCTGGCCGATCAGTTCGTGATGGGCAAAACCATTGGCAGCGCACTGGCTCGCGTGAAGTCGCAGGCCGGGCAGGGTGTGCGTTTTTCGTTCGATATGCTGGGCGAGGGCGCGCGCACCGCCGAGGATGCCGAACGTTATTTCAGGGCCTATCAAGAAGCGATTGAAGCCGCCGGCGTTTTTCAGGATGCCAACGGTTTTAAGCGGCCATCCGGCATATCGGTAAAATTATCCGCCCTGCATCCGCGCTATGAAATGGCGCAGCGCGAGCGCGTGATGAAAGAAATGCTGCCGCGGCTGGTGGCTCTGTGCGAAGCGGCGGCGAAGCAGAATATTCCGCTCACGATAGATGCCGAGGAAGCCGACCGTTTGCAATTGTCGTTGGAAATCGCGGCGGAGCTTTTGGATCAATCTTCATTCGGTGAATGGCAAGGGCTTGGCTTTGCTGTGCAGGCTTATCAAAAGCGTGCGCCCGCCGTGATCGATTATTTTACCGAGCTGGCGCATGCGCATCATTCCAAGCTCGGCATCCGGCTGGTGAAGGGCGCCTATTGGG
>OLLY01000071.1_pt1 | contig 12056 bp, 8 predicted proteins | sample 1604681 | NCBI WGS metagenome assembly OLLY01 (sample SAMEA104055725, study PRJEB20765) | soil metagenome | biome: Arctic tundra; feature: Polygonal ground; material: soil | place: USA | collected 2011-09 | depth 0-0.5 m | reverse complement strand
CGATACCGCCGGTCTGCGCCGCCGCGCAAAGGTGACCGAGAAGCTCGAGAAAATGAGCGGCCACGAAACGCTGCGCGCCATTCGTTTGGCGCATGTAGTGGTGTTGGTGATCGATGGGACGATCGGCTTTGAAAAGCAGGATCTGATCATCGCGCATCATGTGGCCGAAGAAGGCCGCGCGCTGGTGGTGGCGATCAATAAATGGGATGCCGTGAAAGATAAGAGCAGCGTTCTGCAAGACGTGAATGAAAATCTGGAAGACTCGCTGGCGCAAGTATCCGGCGTGCCGATGGTAACGATGTCGGCGCTGAAAGGCGACGGGCTCGACCGGCTGATGAAAGAAGTGATGCGGATTTACGATGTGTGGAATATCCGCATTTCCACCGGCAAGCTTAATCGCTGGCTGGAGGTAGTGGAAGACGAATATCCGCCGCCCATTACCGGCGGCCGGCGCATCAAGCTGCGCTATATCACGCAGATCAAATCGCGGCCGCCGACTTTTCAGCTGTGGGTCAACAAGCCCGTCGATCTGCCCACCAGCTACAAAAATTTCTTAACCAACGGATTGCGAAAAATCTTTGGCCTTCAAGGCGTGCCTATCAGATGGCAGATGAAGAAGGGCGAAAACCCGTATGATGTTAAGAAGGATGGGAAAAAGAAATCGAAATAATCCCGCTTCTGCTCATCGACGTTGCTAGGCCGGAAAAGATCGATCTATAAGTAATGCTTGAGGGATTTTGACAAAATTATTGGAGAGTAAAATGTTTGTTTCTAAGAAAATCGAAAAAGTTTTTGCTGACTTCAAGGAATCTATGAGAAACTCATTTTATAGACTGTCGCTGCACGGCAGGTATGACCATGCGCTAAGAACCGTGCAAAGAATTTCAATCAAACCTGTGTTGCACAATAAAAAGATAACGGTATTAGATGATTTGAGAAGCCGGTGGCATAATATGCAAATGTGCAGGCTTTCATCGAAAATTGGCGCTCCTCTTATTTAATAGTCCCAGGGCTCTGCGAAAAAATAAAAAATGATGTGTGAAGTTAATTGAGCGCGGGCGTGAAGTAAAAAAATACGAGAAAAAATTAGACCAGGAAATATTCATGACGGGAGAAGGCCGCGATGAAGAAATTCAAAGGAGGAACTTTAGCGAGAAAAAGTTCTACAAAAACACCACCGCAGATCATAAGAGAATTTGGCTTTGGTGAAAGATTTTTTCAGCGCGCATCCGGGCAAGGACTGAAGGTCGTTGCAGCGAATATAGCGCTAGATAATCTCAGTGTAACTTTTCAGGGAGCAATAGGTACTGAGACACAGAATACCCAGTTATTTACTAGGCCTGAACGCAATAATTCACAGCAGATGCTTGATCGGATTAAAGAGGCCCATATAGTTATTTGTGCTCGAAATAAGGCCATCCGCTCTTATTGTCACAATGGACAAGATCACAAAGTGAGACGCGCGCCTGCTTAATAAACGCCGCCGGATGATGTTGGTAAGTTACTCACTCGCCTTCGCCAGGAACGACAGTTCGCCCTGCACGATGTTGCTGTTGAGGTCGGTGAGCGAGATCGGGTAAGCGCCGGTAAAGCAGGCATCGCAATATTGCGGGTTATCGCTGTTGCGTTCGGTTTCGCCCATCGCGCGGTAAAGTCCGTCGAGCGAGATGAAGGCGAGGCTGTCGACGCCGATGAAGCGGCCCATTTGCTCCACCGTATAATTATGCGCCAGCAGCTTTTCCGGCTGCGGCGTATCGATGCCATAAAAGCAGCTATGCCGCGTGGGCGGCGAAGAGATGCGCATATGCACTTCTTTCGCACCGGCGCCGCGCATCATCTCGACGATCTTGGTCGAGGTGGTGCCGCGCACGATTGAATCGTCGACCAACACCACGCGCTTGCCTTCGATGAAGCGGCGGTTGGCGTTGTGCTTGAGCTTGACGCCCAAATGGCGGATGCGATCCGTCGGCTGAATGAAAGTGCGGCCGACATAATGATTGCGGATGATGCCGAGATCGAACGGAATGCCGCTTTCCTCGGCATAGCCGATGGCCGATGGCGTGCCTGAATCCGGCACCGGCACTACCACATCGGCATCGATACCTGCCTCCCGCGCCAGCTCCACGCCTATGCGTTTACGCATTTCGTAAACCGAGCGCCCTTCGAGCGACGAATCCGGCCGCGCGAAATAGATATATTCGAAGATGCAGAATTTGTGCGGATGCTTGGCGAAAGGCTTCAGGCTTTCGATGCGCTTGCCGTCGAGAATGACGATCTCGCCCGGTTCGACATCGCGGATGAAATCGGCGCCGATGATATCGAGCGCGCAGGTTTCGCTGGCCAGCACATAGGCGCCATCTTGCTTGCCCAGAACCAGGGGGCGGACGCCGTGCGGATCGCGCGCGCCGATGATCATGTTATTGGCGAGGCAGACGAGCGACCAGGCGCCGTCGATCTGCCGCAGCGCCTCGATGAGGCGGTCGATCACATTGCCGCTTTTGGCCATCGCCATCAGATGGATGACGACTTCGGTATCGGAGGTCGAGCGGAACAGGCAGCCGCGCTTGGCCAGTTGCCGGCGCAGCGTATAGGCGTTGGTGAGATTGCCGTTATGGGCGACGGCGAAGCCGCCGAAATCGAAATCGGCAAATAACGGCTGCACATTGCGAAGCGCCGTTTCGCCAGTGGTGGCATAGCGCGTATGGCCGATTGCTGCGTGGCCGATCAAGCGATCGATGACGGATTCCGAATTGAAATTTTCGCCGACATGACCGAGGCCGTGATGCGAATGAAAATGCTCCCCGTCATAGCTGACGATACCGGCGGCTTCCTGCCCGCGATGCTGAAGCGCATGCAGGCCGAGAGCGGTCATCGCGGCGGAGGAATCCTTGCCGATAATGCCGAACACGCCGCATTCTTCGCGGAGCTTGTCATCATCGAATGGATCGGTGCTGAGCGTCATGGTTTTTCTTGGGCCTGATTTGTGGTGGTGGAAATAATCTTGCCGCCGCTTACATTATCACTACCCGCAATAGTGGGGGTGGTCAGTTTTTGCAAGGTCGGCGGCGCGGGATCGATATCGCGCAGGCGGCTGGACATTTTCTCGAGATCTTCCTTGGGCAGCAGCACATCGAGCGTGCGTGCTCCTTCGGCTAACATGGGGCGGGTTTTGGCGGCTGCAAGCTGCTCGGGTTCTTTTTCTTTATCAGGCCACATCCATAGGCTGAGCATGAAGGCCAGGCATACGACCAAAACGCCGCGGGCGAGACCGAACACAAAACCGAGCGAACGATCGACGGCTGTCAGCGCGCGGCCTTGAACGAAGCTGCTGAGGAGGTGACCGATAGGAATGAGGATCGCCAGCGCCACGCAGAACAGGGCAAGGCCGGTGGCAATATCGGCCACCAGAGGGGTCTTGATATGTTCATGCATCCACGGGCGAAGAGAAGGGTACAGATAGACGGTCACGGCGCCGGCGCCAGACCAGGCCGCGAGCGCCACGACCTCGCGCACAAATCCGCGCATCATGGCCAGAAGGCCTGAAAGAACAATGATGCCGAAAACGGCCAGATCGACAACATTCATACCAGAATGCGACATAGGCTCCCCTCAACGCGGGCTTTCTAGCATATAATTGGTAAATAAGTACTGTTTCTGGAAGATAAAAGCTGGCTAAGGAGTTAAGGTTAAGGCATGTGGCCGATTAGCCAACCCTAATGGAGAATCGAGCCAATAGGGCGATTAAATCAGCCCCAACAGCGAAAACTAAGGGTTGCGCGAAGAGCACCAGCCTAAGTTTTCATACCCTCCTCTTAAACGGGTTTTTAGGCCCGTTTGACCTTCGGAGCGGCTTCGAACAGGGGCAATAATTCGCTGAGGCGGTGAATTTCGGTGCGGCGGATCATCGGCTCTACACCGGATTTTTTCGATTGGTCGACGGCCGGGAGAATGGCCTGGGTGAAGCCGAGCTTGGTTGCTTCCTTGAGGCGCAGGTCGGGCTGGCTGACGCGGCGGATTTCGCCCGACAGGCCGATTTCGCCGAAAACCACACATTCGGCAGGTACCGGCTCCCCGGTAAGGGAGGAGAGCAGGGCGGTCGCCACGGCAAGATCGGCCGCCGGTTCGGTTATGCGCAAACCGCCCGCGACATTCAGATAAACATCGTTGGTGCCGAAGGTAACGCCGCAGCGCGCCTCCAATACGGCCAGCACCATAGCGAGGCGGCCGCTGTCCCAACCAATCACCGCGCGGCGCGGCGTGCCGTAGGATGTGGGTGCCACCAGCGCCTGAATTTCGACCAGCACCGGCCGCGTGCCTTCGAGGCCGGCGAACACGGCGGCGCCGGATGTATCGCCGCGACGGTCGGCAAGAAACAGCGCCGAGGGATTGGCCACTTCCATCAGGCCTTTTTCGGTCATTTCGAACACGCCGATTTCATCGGTCGGGCCGAAGCGGTTTTTCACCCCGCGCATGACACGGAACTGGTGGCCGCGGTCGCCTTCGAGATACAGAACGGTATCGACCATATGCTCGAGCACGCGCGGGCCGGCGATTGTGCCTTCTTTCGTCACGTGGCCGACGAGGATCAACGAGATCGAGCGTTTCTTGGCCACCCGGATCAGCTCCTGCGCCGAGGTGCGGACCTGCGCCACGGTGCCCGGCGCGCTGTCAAGCGTATCGACATACATAGTCTGAATTGAATCGATGATGATGATATCGGGCGCGTCGCTGTTATCGATAGAGGCGACGATATCGCGGATCGATGTGGCGCTGGCGAGATCGCACGGTGCATCGGCGAGGCCGAGGCGTTGCGCGCGCATGCGCAATTGCTCAATCGCTTCTTCGCCGGAGATATAGGCGACGCGATGATGCTTTGCCAGTTTGCAGACGGCTTGCAGCAGGAGGGTCGATTTACCGATGCCGGGATCGCCGCCGACCAAAGTGGCCGAGCCGGGCACCAGCCCGCCGCCGGTCACGCGGTCGAACTCGCCGATACCGGACAGGCGGCGCGGCAGGGTTTCCTGTGTCCCTTTCAGCGAGAAAAATTCAATGCGGCTGCCTTTGCCGGATTTGCGCGCATCGCCAAGGCCCTTGGGCGGCCCGCTTTGAATGGCTTCCTCGACCAAAGTGTTCCAGCTCCCGCAAGCCTCACACCGCCCGGCCCACTTAGGATAGGCCGCACCGCAACTCTGACATGAAAACTGGGAGGTGGTTTTGGACATAGCGCATGTTCTTCTTTTGTTCTATTTGTGTCAAGTGGAAATTATGAAGTAAGGTAAGAAACTTAATAAGTTTTCGAAATCGAAACGAGTTCGTAGAATCGAATTATATGCTATTCAGTAAAAACTCGCAGGATAACGCCATGTCTGACATTACTACTAAAAAAGAACGTGTAGTTGATGAAAACTACAAAGCGTTCACATCTATGTTGCCCGAATTAATGAAAACTTATGCGGGCAAATTCGTAGTCATGCGCGATAAAAAAACAATCGAGTTCTTCGATACCTTTCGTGATGCGATGGTGTTTGGAACAAAGACGTATAAGGACGGGTTGTTCTCAGTACAAGAAGTGACGGACAAGGCAATCGATTTAGGGTGGTTCTCTGATGTCTATCTGCCAGATTCCATACGACACTGAGAACGGTGCTGAAATTGATGTGTTTATCAATTGCCCAGCAAGTGTATCTTCTCCAGAAATTGTAAAATCATCTCAAAAGCGGGTGCGTCTTTATAATAGATACCGGCGCACGTCGCACTGCAATCAGGGGCAGAATTTTAAATGAAATGGGACTTCTGCCTATCGCAAAAACGATGATGAAAACTGCTGCGGGAGATGTCGAGGTTGGTATTTATCACATTGATCTGTCGTGCGAATATTTATCTCCAATTCTCCATATGGAAGATATGAGAGTTAGCGAATTTAAATCGCCATGGCGAGATGGGGTGTTAGGAAGAGATTTTCTTGAAAAGGTAATGCTCGAGATAAATTACGCTGAAGGAAAAGCTAGATTAGTTAGTTAGATTACGGACAAATCCCCAACACCTTCATCGCCCGATACAAATTAAAATGCCCCTGAATCTCCGCGCAGATTTCGTTGCGGCCTTCGGCGCGGCCGGCTGTTAGTCCGTCGGAGAGGCCGTATTCCTTGCCTTCCTGTTCGCCGTTGTCACGGCCTTCGCTGTAGCCGTCTTTTTTGCCTGTCTCATAACCGTCTTGATAACCGGCATCGTGCCCGGCATCGAGGCCTGCTTTGTAATCGGGGCGGTGTTCCAGCGTTTCGCATGAGTGCGTCATAAGCATCAGAAGCGCGGCAATGGCGATCATGCGCCAGACATGCGTGTTTTTATTATTCACTTTTTGATTTCCGGCTTCGAGAAGCTCAGCGAGAAATCGCCGAGCGCCCAAACGGCGAAGATTGTCGCGAGCTGCCAGCGGCCGTGCGCGGCGCTGTCCCAGATAATCGGCAGGCGGCTGAAAATGCAGCCGCCAAGGCCCGACAGGCGGCGTGGATGGCCGAGCGTTTCGCGCAGGCATGCGCTTTTCGATTTCTGATAGCGCGGCATCAGATAAGGGCTGAACATTGTCGTCATGACGAGCGGCACGAAAGTGACGAAGCCGAAGATCGCACCGATTTCTCCAGCCATGATTTGAGGATAGACGGCGAGGAAAGTGCCGATGATGCCGCAGATACCGCCGATAACCACGCCCGGATTGCGGTGGCCGAAAAACAGATAGCTCATCGGAGAGGCGATATTGAATCCCGCCGAGGCAAGCTGCAGCGGCGAGAACTGGATCAGGCCAAATACGAATTGCAGCGCCGTACCCACATTCCAGAAAAAACCGGCGACATTGGCGCCGTATTTTTCCATGAATGGTTTTGCGCGAGACATACAGGCGTTATTCCGTTTGTCTGAACTGCGACGGGAAGTTGAGCGGTATGGCGGCATCGGTATGAATGCCGCCGAGATTTTTCAGATAGAGATGGAACAGCACGGATGTGCCGGGGCGGATATCGAAACGGTCGATGTCGTTGCGCTGAACGGTAACACCGGCGATGAAACATTCATCGGCGTAATTGAGGCTGACGGTGGTTTGACGCGCGCCGGGATCGGGCTGGAAGGCCTGCGTCTGGGCGAAGGTCAGCGTGTAATATTTGGCGAAGACCGACGAGAAACCCGCGATGGCTTCCTCGATCGTGTCGACCTGGCCGTTGGTTTGGGTTTGGTAAGCCAGCACGTAACGCACGGTGGGGCGGAAGACAGGTTTGCCGAGCGAAATGCGCGCATCTTGCGCTTCGGGCGAAAAATCCTTGTGGCTGAAGCGGAAGCTCCAATCGGTATCGAGCCAATCGCCGGGCGAGGCGCTGATATGGCCCACATAATCCGACAGATTATCCTGCAAGCCCGACAAAACCGGGAATTCGGGATTATTCGAGAAGTCATAGCTCTGGCCGCCGAAGATATCGAAATGCGCGCCGCCATCCATCACCAGCGACTGACGAACGCCGTAGGTTATGCGGCTGCCGCCTTCGATCAGATCCTGGCCGATAAAGCGGTTGGGTGAGAACAGATTTGTCTGGTCGAACTGGACATCGACGCTGTCTTCGATCGGCTGACGCGCATCGGGTGTATAGCTCGGCGCGCCGGTGATCATCACCAAAGGTTCGATCGTTTGCTGATAGCCGTCGCCGTGGCGGCCGAGCGGATAGCCTTCGGTGATGTTTACCTGCTCGAACTGGCGAGCGAGCAGAACATTGTTGAAGATCTGGCCCGAGCCGTTCGGATTGATCACGTTATCGGCCGAATAGGCATCGCCGCGGATCAGGGCGTTGACGTCTGTCACCAGGCCGGTGCTGGAAACCAGCTGCCGGTCCCATCCCGCGTTGAGCGACAGGCGGCGCGTTTCCGGTCCCTGATCGGTTAGCGGCAGGCTATTGTTGTTATCACGCGAGGTGACCAGCATGCCGCCATCCAGCGACCAGCGGCCGCCGAAAGTCTGGCCGGGTTCGCCCAGCATGTTGAAATTTGCGCGCGGCATAACGGCCGGCTGTACCGGCTGCGTGCCGGGCACCAGATCCTGGAAATAGTAGGTGCTGACGGAAGCGTAATCGCGGCCCTTGAAGCCTTCGACATAGGCGCGGCTGAGTGTGCTGCTGGGTGAGCCCATATCGTAGCGCTGCAGATAGCTTTTATCGGAGACGTAATCGATATCGCTGCCGGCGCGCCATATATCGTTGATGTTGTAGAGAAACTTACCGGTGACAGCGCCGCGCAAACGTTCGCCCTTGTCGGCGCCGGTGCTTTCGCTGATCAGGTCGGAATAGCCGAGCGTGCTGGCGAGTTCCATGGTGCCTTTGGCGAAGCGCTGCCGATATTCGCCGCCGAGGGCGACGATGTCGTGGGAGCTGAAGATCGGCTGGAGAGTTGCGTCTATGTTGGGCGCTATGTCGAAATAATAGGCCGAGCGCAGGAAATAGCCGGCGTCGGGCGTATAGCCCATCATCGGCGCCAGAAAGCCTGCGCGGCGCGTGACGGTCGGATCGGGCATCGACATGTAAGGCGTGTAGAGAACCGGCTGGCCGAAGAAATCGAGCGTGGCATCGTGGTAGTAGATATCGTGCTTTTCATTATCGTGGACGATTTCATCCGCGCGGAGCTGCCACAGCGGCGGAACGTCGGGATTGGATTTGCAAACATTGCAAGCTGTGTAATCGGCCTTGCTGGCGACCAGATAACGGCCGTCGTAACGCTGACCCTGGCGCGCGGCCATGCGCGAATTGTCGGGGAATAAAACTTTCATATTTTTGGCGACGCCTTGCTTCATATCGCCGCTGACTTCTTCTTCATCGGCGAAGGAAACTTCGCCGTCGGGATGCAGTATCGAGACATTCCCTTCGGCGCGCATTACGTCTTTGTTTTGATCGTAGGTAACTTTGTCGGCATGCAGAACGTAATTGCTGCGCGCGATCTCGACATGCCCGACGGCGGTGAACAGATTGGTGTTCTGATCGAACCACATCTGGTTGGCGTTGATCAGTGTTTCCGTATCGCGATTGACGGGAGCGGCCGCGGATTGCGTTAGCGGTTGTGATGATGCCGAAGCCGGAAGCTGCAAGGTTGTCGTGGTAGGCGCACCCGATTTCCATGACGACGGCACGACGCCGGTATAGCCGATCGGCGGCGGCGAGGCGGGAGACGCGGAAGGCGATGAAGACGAGGCCTCGCCTGAATAACTGACGGTCTGGGGCGATGTGTGCGACGGTGTGCTCGATACCACGCCGGTATAACCGATTGGCGGCGCTGACGAAGACGATGAAGATGGCGGAGACGGTGTGGTGTCTACCGTGTTGGATAAATCGGGCGGCTCGATAACGCCGTTCGACGGCCATACCACGGGTGCGACCCCGGTATAACCGATGGGCGGGCCGGGCGGATCGGCATAGGCAGGCGATAAGGCAGCCAGCACCGCCATTGAGGCGGTCGCGGCGGATAAGAAAAATCGTGAAAATGCAGAAGGAATAAGGCGGCACGGCATGGCCAAAAGGATTGCCAGAGCCGGGCAGGTCAAACAAGGGTTTTAGAAGAATTCTGCGTTTAAATAGAATTATCTATGCAACGAGAGCGCAACGGTTCCCTCCCCCTTGTGGGGAGGGTTAGGGAGGGGGGAGCTCCGCGAGAGAGTAGCTCAGTTTATTGGCTAAATCGTGCCAAGCTTCACTCTCCCACCCCTAACCCCTCCCACAAGGGGAGGGGAACAGACCGCTCATTCTGGGCGATCCGGTTCTGCTACTTGTTAATTTTTTCCATGTGGCCGCCTTAGAAACGCTGGCAAATTGTCTTCAAATGCTGCCGATGGGGCGGCTGGGCGGGATTTTTCCACAGGTTTGTGGTGAGGTTTTTTCTCGGCGTGGTGGTGTTCGGGCCGGGCATGCTGGGGCTGGTGCCGCGATTCGTTACGCGGGCGGTGGCGCGAATGCTCGCCCTGACGGGGCCGGTTGCGGGAATGGGAGTCACGCGATCCGAGATGCGGTTTCGGTTCGGGTAGATCCTGAAGAGTTTCGCGGTCGATGGTCTTTTTAATCAGTTTTTCGATCTCGTCGACATGCTCGGCATCTTCGGGAGTCGTCAGCGTGTATGCGGTGCCACTGCGCCCGGCGCGGCCGGTGCGGCCGATGCGATGAACATAATCCTCGGCATGGATCGGCACATCGAAATTGAAAACGTGGCTCAAGGCTTCGACATCAAGGCCGCGCGCCGCCACATCGCTGCAAACCAGCAAGGAAATTTCGCCGCGCTTGAAAGCTTCCAAGGTCGCCGTGCGGCTCGACTGATCCATATCGCCATGCAGCTCACCGGTATTAAAGCCGTGCGACTTAAGCGATTTTTGCAGCGTCGCCACATCGCGCTTGCGGTTACAGAAAATGAAGGCGTTCTGCACCGGCTCGCGTTTAAGGATCATGCGCAAGGCTTCGCGTTTTTGCCAGTCATTATCGGTCGGCAGCGTGATGAACACCTGCTTGACGTTGACGGCGGTCGAGGCAGGCGGCGATACGGTGACGGTTTTCGGATTTGTAAGAAACCGGTCGGCCAGTTTGCGGATTTCCGGCGGCATCGTCGCCGAGAAGAACAGGGTCTGCCGGATCGGTGGCAGGAAGCCGGCGATTTTCTCGACATCCGGGATAAAGCCCATATCGAGCATGCGGTCGGCTTCGTCGATGACGAAAATTTTGATGTCGTTGAGCATCATCTTGCCGCGCTCATACAGATCCATAAAACGGCCCGGCGTGGCGATCAGCACATCGACGCCGCGATCGAGCGCGCGCATCTGGTCGCCCATCTGCTCGCCGCCGATGAGGAGGGCCATGTTCAGTTTGTGATATTTGCCGTAGGTGTCGAAATTTTCGGCGACTTGCGTTGCCAGCTCGCGCGTGGGTTCGAGAATGACCGAACGCGGCATGCGCGCACGGGCGCGGCCCTTGCCCAGCATTTCCAGCATCGGCAAAACGAAGCCTGCGGTTTTGCCCGTGCCGGTTTGCGCGCAGCCCAAAACATCGCGCATCATCAGCACGTAGGGGATAGCCTGTTCCTGGATCGGGGTGGGGGTTACATAACCGGCATCCTGAATGGCTCTAAGGATGTCGTCGCCAAGCCCTAAATCGGCAAATGTGGTCACTTTGGTTTACTAACTCGCTTTCTTAACGCGTAAGACACATCGTCTATTTCGCAAACATGGCTATTTTATAGCAATTTATAAGGGCAAATGCAAATAGCGGCGTCATTTATTGCCCTTTAAATGGCGAATTCTCTGCTCTAAGCAATTTTTTTCTCTAGCTTTGTGCGGCGAGATTCAGCCGTTTATTAATTCTCTAAGGCAATCTACGGATGGGGCATGCCGAAGAGGCATGGGATCTTTGTACCCAGTTTTGGTATCTTCAAAAATTATTTGCACACCATGTTTTATATTAAGGTCGACTTTGATATCGACAATTTGTTTATAGCCGCTGCCAATATCTATAGGAAGATCCATAGAAAGAAAATCAGAATTACTCATATCCATTGCGAAGCGATCATACTCGCTTATCTCAAAATTTATTTTGCGTCCGATGTAATCTTTTCGATTGCAGGAACCATTTTCGATCGAAGCACGTATTTGATTAAAAGGAACTGATAATTCCTTTTTCTTTTTGTCGCCATAATCCGAAACCGGACCAATAAGATACAGAGCGCCTATTACAGCAAGTCCACCGGCAGCCGCAACAAGAACCATTCCCGTGCGCCTCATCGCTAAATATGTTTTTTTGTTTTTGCTGTCAGAAAGTTCTATGTTTGCCATCGTCTCGCTCTGATCAGAGAGGTATGTTATTTTCACTATCAGCCTTTTATACATTGCACTATAGATTCGGTCTACCGGACGTCCCTTTATGGTTAACGCATGAGTTCCAAACAGCACCTTCTCCTTCTTCCCGGCCTCCTTTGCGATGAGGAGCTTTGGGCTCTTCAGATCAAAGCTTTGAAGGGCGTGGCGGAATGCCATGTTCCGGATCTTACGCGGCTCG
>OLLY01000073.1_pt1 | contig 12129 bp, 12 predicted proteins | sample 1604681 | NCBI WGS metagenome assembly OLLY01 (sample SAMEA104055725, study PRJEB20765) | soil metagenome | biome: Arctic tundra; feature: Polygonal ground; material: soil | place: USA | collected 2011-09 | depth 0-0.5 m | reverse complement strand
CGAGGATCCTGGCCAGCATCAGGCGGTTTTTTTGCCCGCCCGACAAGGCGCTCACCGGATGATGGACCATTTGCGGATCGAACAGAAAGTCTTTCAGATAGCCGCAGACATGGCGGGATTTGCCCATCACCTCGATATAGTCGCTGCCATTCGGACACAGCACGCGTTGGAGCGAGTGATCGGGGTTCAGGTCGGCGCGCTTTTGATCGAAATAGGAAAGGGTAAGATTTTTCGCCAGCTTTACCTTGCCCGCATCGGGCGCCAGCTCACCCAGCAACAGGCGCAGGAAGCTGGTCTTGCCGGAGCCGTTTTTGCCGACGATGCCGATGCGGTCGCCACGCAAGAGGCGCATGTTGAATTTATCGAGAATAATTTTATCCTGCCCATCGCGGGAATAGGTTTTGCTCACATTATGAAAATGCGCGATGAGGTTTGAGGAGGATTCTTCTATCTCTTCGGGGGTAAAGGCGATGCGCGAAAGCATGCGTTGCAACGCGCGTTTGTCGGAACGCAACTTGTTGCGCTCGATCTTCATCAATTCGACGCGGCGGACATTTCGCTTACGCCGCGCCTTCACGCCGCGGCTTGCCCATTCCACTTCTATATCCAGAACCTTCTGGCGTTTCTGCAACTCGCGCTCTTCCTGCTCCAGCAGCATCGTGGCCCATTCATCGAAATAGCTGAAACCACGCGGACAGATCTTCAGCTTGCCGCGGTCGAGCCAGAAGATGCGGTCCGAGACATTGCCCAGAAACGTCTTGTCATGGCTCACACACACAACCGCGCCGGGATAATTCTTGAGATAATTTTCCAGCCATTCGATGACGTCGAGATCGAGATGGTTGGTGGGTTCGTCGAGCAGCAGGATATCGGGGTCCTCGACCAGCGCGCGCGCCAGCGCCACGCGGCGCAACTGGCCGCCGGAAAGAATATCCATCGGATCGGTGACGCAGACTTCAAGCGGTTCGACGACGCGCTCGATTTTATAATCGTGGCTGCCATCCTGGTTTTCCAGACCTTCGAAAATGAAATCGCGAACAGTCTGGCCGGGCTTCGGGTGAACTTCCTGCTGCAGATAGCCAACCGTCGCACCCTGCAGTTGCCAACGCAGGCCGCCATCCATTTCCATACTACCCTTGATGATGTTCATCAGGGTCGATTTGCCGGCACCGTTTTTACCGACCAGACAGATTTTCTCGCCCTGACGAATGTTGAAGGACAGATCCTCGAACAAAGTCTTGGGGCCGAAATGAATGGCGGCATCCTGAACATTAAGAAGTAAGGTCGAAGCCACGTGATCAAAACCGGAAGATAGAGAAAGCGCCGCATCGCGCATTAATTGGGCAGTTGCCCGTGGCTTGCCAGCCTCCCTACACCAAGGCTTCGGGAGGCACCCTACACCTTTTTGGTTTCGGGTGGCCTGCCACCCGAAGCTTTAGCGTAGGGTGGCAGTGAGTGTAGTCATTCTCACAATATGCTCTGGTAATTTAATGACAATATTCCCTGTTTAACAGGGAAAAAACAGGGAATTTTTGCGATTTTGGCATTTTGCCACTGTGATGTGCGTGAAATGCTCGCGTAATGACAGATAGTTGCATCCATCTGGGCCAAATATCCCGTGAAACAGAACAGGGAATTTTATCCTCATATCAGGGAAGTTGATGTGAGGAACAGGGAATACGACAGGCATAGCTGGGATTTAAAAATTGATGCCGGGGCTCGTAAATCTCACATCTCGCATGGGTGCACTTCAACGGTGACGTGGGACAACGTTTTTAGATCAGCCAATCTTGTTTTATATGCGCTCGGGGACTGAGGACGACTGGTTACCAGGGAAACGATAGCCCCATAATGACCGGGGCCAACTTGCCACAAATGAAGATCGGTGATTTTGTCGCCGTCGGTTTCTATGCGTTCACGGATTGCACCTGTAAGATGTTTGTTGGGTATTACATCCAGCAGCACCCGTCCTGTATCGCGTGTAAGAGTGTACGACCAATTGGCGATAACGCAGGCCCCGACGATACCCATAATTGGGTCCATCCAGACCCAGCCATAAATCCACCCGGCCAGAAGACCAATAATTGCCAGCATGGATGTTGCCGCGTCGGCAATAACATGAACATAGGCGGAGCGCAGATTATTGTCCTGGTGGGCGTCATGTTTATGTTCATGGGTGGCGTGTTCGGCATGACCGTGTTCGTGGTGTTCATGCCCGTGATGGTGGCCATGATGATCGTGGTCATTCAGCAGCCACGCGCTTACAGCGTTTACGGTAAGGCCTAGGGTGGCGACCGCTATTGCTTCACCAAAAGCAATTGGCACAGGTGTGATAATTCTTTGAACGGCCTGATAGACGATAAAGAGCGCGATCATCGCCAGAACGATTGCGCTGGTAAAACCGGCCAGATCCCCGAGTTTGCCGGTTCCGAAGGCAAAATTGGGATCGTTTTTATGCCGCCTCGCATAGGTATAGGCGAAGGCTGAAATGGCCAGCGCCCCGGCATGTGTAGACATATGCCAGCCGTCAGCCACCAGCGCCATTGAACCAAGTAAAGTACCGCCCGCAATCTCGGCAATCATCATCACAACGGTAAGGCCGATTACGAAGCGTGTTTTACGTTCGTTCCGCTCATGTTTCTCGCCAAGAAAAACATGGCTGTGTTGCCAACGCTCTGGAGAATGGATATGTTGCATAACTGCCTTCGATTTTCCGCCCGTTACCTTGCGCGGTCTATTTTACAACTTTAAATTTAAGTGCGCCATGAACTGGCTCTTTCTCATTAGGCACCTGGGCGGATATGTCGAGTTCCCAATCTCCAGGTTCGGTCACGCCACAGGCAAAACGATAATTGCCGCTTGTATCGGATGGCAGCACTTTAACTGGCGCCGGCATCGGTTCCATTTTACCCATCATCATAAGGAGTGTTTGTTCGGTAATGGCCGCATTCGTTATCGCTTTGCCGGTTGAGGTTTGGATCATGCGAATGCTGATAGCAATGTCCTGCCCGGCATGGATCGTTTGATCGACGATTTCGAAACGGTAGGTTGGTCCAGGTGCTGCCGTTGCGTGCGCTGATGTATAATGCAGGCTTGCGCTACCAATAACGATAAAAAGAGCGAGCACTATTGGTTTAAAGATGCGGATCACGGTTAACTCCTAATGGCATTTCTTTAATTGCCGACCGATGAGCCATGCATTGACCGGCAGCGCAGCGATATATCCTGCCGGAACCGCTGCCGCCAGCGCTTCCCAAAAAAAGGATTGCCAAGGGAACCGGAGCGCACTCCGCCCATATGATAATCTACGCCGTTCATAACCAGCTCCATCACGCCGATTGAAATAATTTCACCCAGCCAAATGGCTTTAAACGCGGCGTTAAAGGTAAGACCGGTGCTGCGCATCAGAGGAAATATCGCCAGCGAAAAGCCGCTGATATAGGCTAGCACTGTGCTTAACCCCATCATCGGATATGGTGATATGCTGAAGCTTACGCCGATTGCCAGACCCGCAAATTCACCAATCACACATCCTGTCAGGCAATGCAGCGTTGCATGTGCGGCGGCACGCCAGGAGGTTTTACCATGCTGGCCATGGTCGTGCTGGGCCGTCTCTGTTTTACAGCAATCATGCGTATGGGCTTCGTGAGTATGTTTCATATGTTTTCCTATTTCATCAGATGCGAAGCAACAAAGGCGAAATAGAACCCCACTGTGTACATCAGCAGTGAAAAGCAAAAAACGCCGAGGCCAATCCGTCGCAAACGCTTGCAGGCTCTCGCCTCTTGGGCATCTATCGGACAGGGTGCGTTGCGGGTCAGATAGCGCGAAACGCCGGAGATGGTGAGCATAACGCCGGCGAATATAAAAAGTCCGGTCTTATGTTCGGACAGCCAGATCAGTTGCGGCACCGCGCTAACCAGCCCTATGAGGGCCGCGCCTGCGCCAATTGACACGAACAAGGCCGGCAGCGCGCAGCATAAAAGTGTGCTGAACGAACCAAAAAGAGCAAATGTGTGAACGATTTTGTGTTTTGCGGTCATTATTTTTCCCGCGTAATGCCGGTCACGGTATAACCGGCATCGGTAATCAGATCCGTTATAGTCTTGTCGTCCAGGGTTTGCTGCGATTTGGTGGTGATCGTCACCAGCTTATTGTCCAAGTCCACATTCACCGTATCGACGCTAGGCTGTGCCTTGAAAGTCTTTTCAATACCGGTTGCGCAGAAGGCGCAGACTAGCCCATTGACCGAAGCCTTGATCGTATCGGCATAAGCTGTCCCGGATAGGATCGCCAGCATGATAAGAGAGAGCAGAATTCTTTTCATGAAATCTCCTAAAATTGTAAATCCCAATTGAACATCAGCCGGTGGTTGGTGCTGTATCCCACCTCAGCCAGATAGCCTTTGTAAAAGATCCGTACCAAAGGCGTGGCGACAAAAGTCTGTGCCTTGCTTGGATGGTACCCCTTTTGTATGATTGGGTATGCCGCGAAGAGAAGATGCCGCATATGTTTCAGCGCAAGTAGGCCCGAATGGTGCTGGTTTGCCAGTTACGACGAGGAATATTGCTGTACCTGATGTCAGTTCCTGATGGCAATGTGCGCAAATTTGAGACTGCTGAGGCAACAAAAAGTCTCTGTATAGCGGCTTTAGCGAATGCTCAAGAAATGAATGGCGTCTCATGCCGCCCCTAGTCCTGCAGCCGAATGCCTAAACAGGAATTGGATCCCGGCGGCATCATTGAGCCTGTTGAATACCGCTGAATATCTTTATACACTTCGGGCAGGATATAAATTGATGTCCGTCTCGATGACGCGCCATGAGATTTAAACACACTTTTTCGCCCCTATCTTTACAATAACCACATGTACTGCTGAGCTTCTTCACGAAGCCGCCTTTTCCAGATTTGAACATTGCGAAAAGCTCCCACTTTAGTTGGCTCTAGAAGCTTAATTAGTCATCCTTTATATCATTTAAAATGGCGATTTTGTAGCCTCGACATAACGTTATTCCTGCGATAATTTTAGGCATGCGAACAAACTTCAGTACCGTCTTAAAGGAAGCGGAAGGCTTTACGCGCCGATTGGCACGTGCGGGCGTTAAGGAAATTGGCTTTCCGGATCAGGCCGCGCTTCTCACGCAGGCCAGTGCTCTTAGAATTCATGCAACAGAGGCGGCTTTGGGACTGGCCGATGGGACCGACCGGTATCTGCTCCTTCGTCTGCGGGATAGCGCAGCGGAAACGGAGCGCGGACTTGAAAAGAGACTGGGTAGATCGACGCCTTGTCCTACTCCAGGTAACGCCGCTTAATCTCTTTATGCGATTTTATGTCGTTTGCTAGTTACTCGTGGACGTCGGGCGGCTCGTTTCGGGCCGGCCATCAGAGACTTCGTCAGCATCGACATACTATGAGCGGTCAAGGCGACGCGCTTTTGTTCTTTAATCTTTTCGAATTCGATTGGCGATAATTTTGTTGCCGGTGCATATTGACGGTCCAGCATGAAGAGGCAGCGGCGTTCGCGATAATCGTCCCAGGCTTCCTTCGTATTTTCTTTTTGAGCGTACCGGCGTGCTTCCAAAAGCTCGGTCAGGCAAAATAAACGATAAGCTTCGTCTGGATGGATTTTTTGAAAATCTTTGAAGAGTTGAACCGGGCGATTATTAATAATTTTTACGCGGCGGTTTTTAAGAACAGCTGCAATTTCATATTTACGGAAGACACGCTCTGGATCTGCGGCGCAAACTGCGGTTGCTAACTCGCGGAACTTCGCCTTCATAAATTCTTCCGAACCACAGCCCCACACTTGCAATTCTGCCTGCTCTTTGGCGCGTCTATCGAGGCCGTAATGATCGGTAAAATAGGTTTCGAAATCGAACGTCGCGAGGAACTGTCCAACTTCCGTATCGTCAAGACGACGACCGCCAAGCCTTTTCGCCTGTATCTGTGACCGCAACCAGTTGCCGGTAAAAGATGTTTTGATTGCACTACGGACGGCTGCCGATGGACCCGAATAAGCCACGACTATTTTGCCCAGGCCAAAAGCCTTGGCAGGCCCCATATCTTTGATGGCTTGTCGAAGTTGCAGGCAAACGCCGGCCGCGTCGAGCCCGGGCTCTATCACTATCGGCATATCCGGTTCCGATGCGACTAAAGCTGGGGACTGATTATCTTAACGGCATATCCAAGATCGGCGGGATTAAACGCCTTAACGGCGTCCGCCAGTATGGCACGAACCGAGGACGGAACATTTGTGCTGAGTTCCATATCTTCGATTTTACGGGTGTTGTTGGGCCGGCTAACAATCAAGCTTGCTTGGTCGAGCCTGACAGTGCTTTCCGTAAGTGTGCCGCGCTCATGGCGTCTTTCTTCCGGGACCAAATACTCACGGTCACCCACAGCGAAGATATCGCCACGCGCAACGGGTTCGCGAGGATCGCCTTTGATAGCCGTAGCAACGCGGCGATAACACAGGAGCGAAACATGACAAAGAAGGCAAAAGTGGCCAAGGTTGAGGCCGTAAAACCAGCCACAATAGTCGCCGATAATAGTAATCAGGCACCGGCACCAAACAAAAGCACCAAATCATCTAAGGCACCCCGTGCAGCCAAAACCTCCGCTCACAAAACCAGCAAGCAGGAACAAGTGCTTGAGATGTTGCGGCGCCCTGACGGTGTAACGATCTTGCAGATTATGGATGCGACTGATTGGCAACAGCATAGCGTTCGAGGGTTTTTGTCCGGCGCCGTTAAGAAAAAGCTGGGCCTTAAACTCCTCAGTGATAAGGACAAGGACAGCATCCGCACTTACAGGATCAAGACAGCGTAATGGTCCGGGTGTCAGATATCGAAAGCAGGATCGCTCGGCTCCGGGAACGGAGCCGGGCGGAACTGGTGGTCGAATGGGAGCAGCTCTATGGCAGGACCGCTCCTCACCACATCAGCCATCCTCTTCTTGTGCGCTCGGTCGCCTGGAAACTGCAAGAGCAGGCGTTCGGCGGTTTGTCGAGGGCCGATCAAAAGCTTCTTGATCGCATGGCAAAAGAGTTTGTCCGTGATCCGTCGATTCTAAAACCGTCCCTGCAAATTAAAACCGGCACACGCCTGCGTCGCCTATGGCGAGGAAAAATTCACGAAGTCACGGCCACGCAGGACGGCTTCGTCTATGATGGAAACAAATATCGCAGCCTGTCAGAAGTCGCCCGGCTCATTACCGGCACGCGTTGGAACGGTCTTGTGTTTTTTGGCCTGAAGCAGATCAGTCGAATAAAAACTGGGGACAGCGATGACCAAGCCACGGCTTAACTGCGCCGTATACACCCGCAAATCCTCCGACGAGGGTCTGGAACAATCGTTCAATTCGCTGGATGCCCAACGCGAGGCTTGTGAAGCCTATATCGTGAGCCAGAAGCATGAGGGCTGGCAGGTCCTGTCGACCGCCTATAACGACGGTGGTTTCTCTGGCGGCAATATGGACCGTCCGGCGCTGCAAAAACTGCTGGGTGATATCGAAGCCGGCAAAATCAACATCGTAATCGTTTACAAAGTTGACCGGCTTACCCGGTCGCTGGCCGATTTCGCCAAGATTGTCGAACAATTCGATCGGCAGGGCGTCTCGTTCGTCTCGGTCACACAGCAGTTTAATACGACATCGTCCATGGGGCGGCTGACTCTCAATGTGCTACTATCCTTCGCCCAGTTCGAACGCGAAGTAACCGGGGAGCGCATTCGCGACAAGATCGCCGCCTCCAAGAAGAAAGGCATGTGGATGGGCGGTACCGTCCCGTTGGGTTATGTCTCTCAGGATAGAACCCTTATTGCCGTTCCCGAAGAAGTGAAAAAAGTTCGGTATATATACGAGCGCTACCTCGTTCTGGGCAGCGTCCGGGAACTACAGGCAGAATTGAAGCGAGACGATATTCTCAGCAAATACCATGTCAGTAAAACTGGCATTAAGCATGGTAATCGCCATTTCTCCCGCGGGGCACTGTACGAATTATTGCAAAACCCTCTCTATATCGGCCTTATCCGGCACCGCAAGGAAACCCATCAAGGACGACATGAAGGTATTGTGCCCGAGAAGCTCTGGCAGACCGTTCAGAAAAAATTGGCCGATAATCGGCTGGAACATCCGGGACAGAAATTTACCGGCCAAAGCTTACTTACCGGTCTTCTGTTCGATACCAAGGGCGAACGGCTCACGCCTTCCAGCACGATTAAAAATGGCCGGCGCTATCGCTATTACGTTCTGGCCAGTACCACGCGCATCAAAACGGATGCCAAACTGCGGTTGCCGGCCGGGGAATTGGAAAAACTGGTCGTCGACAAATTGCTTGCCCATCTGGAAAAGCATGCATGGGGGCCTGATATACGGACTGCGCTTGAAGCCGAAGACATGGCCTTTCGCAAATCGGCCCTGCTACGTCTGGTTGAGAAAATTACGGTGCTTCCTGAACGTATCGCGATTTTTCTCAAGGATGGCGATAATATATCAATCACCTATCGTTTTTCTATGCCCGGACCGTATCGGCAATTGCTCACCGGCCCTCAGCCGGCTGTGGCATCGGAACATCAAAAGCAGGTGCTGTTGAAGGCCTTTCTTCAGGGCTATATCTGGCGCGAGGAGTTCTTCAAAGGACAGGATTCAACCATTGCCGCCGTCGCCAGAGCGGCAGGTAAAAGCGAAGTCCACGTTGCAAAATTGATCAACTTCAGTCTGATGGCACCGGATCTGGCGGTACAGATCTTGAGGGGAGATGTTCCCGCCCATCTAACGCAGAAAGGCATTATCGATAATTTGCCCATCTCGTGGGCCGACAGCGATAGCGATTCGAATAAATAAATAAGAATTTCATGCAATATACAATCAACTACTGGTTAGCGTTTAATCGAGATAATCAGCCTTCAACTTTTTTAGATCGCCATGCGCTGTAGCTAGCTGCGTTGCCGAAGGTGGCGGAGCGTCATGCGGGCCTGGCGTCACATAAGCGTAAGCTGCTTTCAGCTTTCCGGGATGGGAAGGGTCTTGGGTAAGAAGTGCATACACAGTGCCATTGTAGTCTCCGAAGTTTTTTCCATCATAGTCAGTAATTGATGCTTGTGCGTCACCGTTTTTCTGGCGACTCTTAACAAGAATTTCTTTGCCGAGGCGCTCGATAGCTACGCGCGTTTTTATTGCGCCTTCTTTGCGCTGGTCAGGGTCTTGTGATCTTATAAAGGGCTGGGCCTTTGCTATTAGGGTTGCAAGGCCGTCGCTGTGATTTCTGATTTCGGTTCCTATAACCGCATCATTGCGAACAATCTGCAATTGCGCGACCTGTCGATGCGCCCAACGGTGGCCAATATCCTTCCAGCTACTGTGATCTTGCGTCATAACGATCACTTGAATGCCATCGTTCAATAATCTTTCGATGACAGTCGAAGCAAAATTCGGTCGGAAATCATCATCGCTTGTTAGGACGGGGTCATCGAGAACGATAAATCCAGTTTTCTCCTGAACGGCTCGAGCTAGGAACATTGCTAGGCCCAAGCAATTCAGCTGCGATGTGCTGAAAACAGCCACAGCATCCCGAAACTTCGGGTTGCTGCAATCATCATTAGCAGATAGCCCCACTTTGATATCAATGGTGCGCTTCGCCTTGCTGCTGCGCCGCTGCACAGCATCAAAAAATGAGGACTCGCCAGGCCGTAGAAAATCCCACCACGTTTTAACGGCGCTACTCATTTCCTCAAATTTTTCGTCGGCAACTTTGCCGTTGCCGGTATCGATTTCCTTTATGGCCTTTTCCAGGCTTTTTATTTTTTGTGCATGTGCGGCAGCTAATCCAAGTGCCTTCCATAGGCCGGCGACGTCGAGCGCCAGGCCGGCGAGTTCCTCCCAGCCGGCAGTGTTGGTGCTTTGGTCGACCGCCACTTTTAACGGTGCGCCGAGTGACTGCACAGCAGGGTCGTAAATCTGGCGCGCCTTTTCAAAGGCTGTTTGTGCGTCAGCTGTAGCGTCAAAGACGCGGGCCAAGCCATCGGTGTCGTTCCAGCTGTCGAGTGTATCTTTCAAGGTGGTGATAAATCGCTGTGCGGCGGCGATCCCATTCTTAAATCTTTTCGCAGTGGAAATCTGATGGCGCGCCGCGGCCGTCCATATGGCTACGGCCGCATCATCGTTTGCAAGTACACGCATACGCGTTACGGTGAAGCCTTTTTTGCGGCGGTTGCCGGGATTCTGACGGATAAATTTCGGCAAAGCAGCATCCAGGGATGCAGCTGCGGCTGCCAAGCCGGTTTCCATCGCCTGCAGCGCCTGCCTTATGCCACGCTCGGCAGATTGGTATGTTTCGGTTGTTTTTACCTGTTCCCTTATCAGCTGAACGCGGGCTGGCGTTAAAGCATCCGGCGTGCCGCATAGTGGACAATCGGCCGCTTCATGGCTTTTACATTCGGGCAACAAAAGTGCTGTCTTAAAAAGATCGACGAGACGGCGTGTTTCAGCATCAATTTTCGTGCGCTCGGCAAGAAAGCTTGTTGTGGCCTGGTCGAGAATATCCGAATTTCTATTCCATGTTGTGAACGGACTGCGCCCGAATAAGTCAAGAGGGAACGACTTCGCCCGACGGCCTTCAAGCTCAAAGGTGATCTGTGCGGACTGATCGGCAAGGGTAGCTTTAGGCGCGATGCTCACGCCTTTTAAAAACTCTGTAGTGACCGCAAGAAGATTTTTTTCAACATCCACCTGTGATTTCGATTTGCGGAGAGCGGCGGCACTCGTTAGGCCGGGCAGTCCTTCAACCGTTTGTAAGGCGGTTATCTCTGCTAAAACGGGCGCCAGCATACTTGCTGCTAGCGCAGTTGCGTCAGAGCGAAAGTCCTCTAAGTCCTGGATATCAAGCACGGCCCTAAAATAAGAGGCGCGTTCTGTCGGGCTCGCGGAAAAAATATAATTGAGCGTATGCTGTGCCAACACAGGCGCAATTAACGGCGGCTGGAAGAGTTTAATCCCTAGCTGGCTTACAATATCGCCTTCGGTGCATGGCTTTCCGTCGATCTCGATCTTGGTGGTGCAGCCTGAATTTCCTTTTTTATAATCTTCAACCAGTGTGCGTTTCAGAACCCTTGCTTTTCCGTCACTGCATATCAGTTCAGCAGCCACAGAAACGGGCGCAGCGTCGGGGATATGCGCATTGCGCAACGCATCCGTAAATTCTTCTTTAGAGCTGGACTGCATTTCACGCCGGGCCAGTTGCCCGGTAAGAAGAAACTCAAGGGCTTCGGCCAAGCTGGTTTTGCCTTGGCTGTTACCGCCCCAAAATACGGAGACGGTATTCGGCAATTCAACATTCTGTTTGCCGGTACCAAAGCTGCGGAAGCCGTGTACCTCAATCTTTTTTAGCTGCGACCGTTTCATTTGCTGTTTGCTTTTTCGTATGAAAATTATTAACGGCTTCGGTCATCCGTTTTTGTGCGTCGGCCTTTGGGCCATCGAGCCAGACGTCTAATAATGCTGCCGCAAGATCGTTGACCGTTAAATGTGCGCGTAAACGGTCGACGTTTGATAATAGCTCAGCTGCTGGTGCCGATGCGGGCGCCGTTTCGAGGGGCAGGGCTGCTGCTGTTTTTGTCATTCTATCCTCCGCCGCTAATTTCAATGGCGGCGGAGCAAGTTTAGACAGTTGGGTTTACGAAACAAGCCCCATGGATGAACGTAAATTCAATGGCATGCATTGTGAGAATAGACATGTCCCGACCTAACTACAATTTTAGGCTTTGGAGAATTCAGGCCAATAAGACGACCGCTTTGCCTATATTGCCAGCCAAACAAACTGGCAGAGAATACGTATCCAACAGAAACCCGCGCAATTGCGCGATATATGACAGCTGCATCCTAACCGTTCTCTGGTTCCGGGACTTAGTGGCGGAGAGGAAGGGATTCGAACCCTTGATACGGATAACCGTATAACGGTTTTCGAGACCGCCGCATTCGACCACTCTGCCACCTCTCCGGTGGCGGAAGATAAGCAGTTTTAGGCACTGTGGGGCAAGCGAAAATAGGCTTAATTTTGCGCTTCGGTTTTGTCGATTTTCTCGAGTTTTATCACGACCCGGCGGTTGCGGGCCTGATTGGCGGGGATGGCATTAC
>OLLY01000164.1_pt1 | contig 12342 bp, 9 predicted proteins | sample 1604681 | NCBI WGS metagenome assembly OLLY01 (sample SAMEA104055725, study PRJEB20765) | soil metagenome | biome: Arctic tundra; feature: Polygonal ground; material: soil | place: USA | collected 2011-09 | depth 0-0.5 m | reverse complement strand
GAGAAACAGCTGCATCGTGAATAATTCAGATAGCGGGTTTAACCTTCTTTTTGATTTTCAAAGATTTTGCCAGCCGGTTCTGCTTCGGTTGCTTCGGGTTCGGGAGTTTCAGGTTCTTCAATCTCGGGCTCCGGCGATTCTGGTTCCGGCTCTTCGACTGCAGGTTCTTCGACTTCCGGCGCTTCAATTCCCGGTGCTTCAACTCCCGGTGCTTCCGCTTCCGGCCCCGCGGCTTCTTCTGTCACTTGTTCCGCAGCGTGCTCCAGGGCTTCGAAGGCAGCTTCGGCCGATTTGGCCTGCACCTCTGCAAATTCGGATGCCTGCTTTAACGTCTCCGTAAATTCTTCGATGTTTTCGCGATAGACCTTGGCCATTTCCGCGGCATCTTCGGTCTGAGCGTCGGCCAGCTTCTCCGCCTGTTTTGCCTGCGCTTCGGCCAGCTCATAGACCTCAACCAAAAGCTCGGAGATTTTTTCCGCGCTTTCTGCATAGGCCTTGGCCATTTCAGCAGCGCCTTCTGTCTGAAGGTCCGCCATTTTTTCAGCGCGTTCGGCTTGCTCTTTCGCCCGCTCATAGGATTCACCGAGAAGCTCGCCCATTTTTTCAGCGCTCTCGGAATAAAACGCGGCCATTTCCCTGGCGCTGTCGGCAACAAGTTCGGCCAGCATCTCGGCGCCCTTATTAAGGCCTTCGGTGAATTCCGCCATTTCACCGAGCATCTTTGCGAATTCTGTGGCGCTTTCCTTTTGCTGTTCGGCCGCTTTTTCGGCGGCTTTTTCACTGCCTTCAAACACTTCCATCGATTGTGCCTGCCGCTCGGCCAGCATTTCACGCTGTTCTTTTTGTTCTTTGAGCCAATGGTTCCAATGGCGAAGCTTTTCCACCCGCCGATGTTCCAGTTCCCAGCGCTGCATATCTCCTTCGCGCCGTTGCAGGACGGTCTCGGTATCTTCCTTGAGCGCCTTCAGCCTTTCTTCGTAATCTTTCTTCTGTTCTTCGAGAACGCGCGCGGTTTCTTCGGCACCGCCAAGCTCGGCTTCTGCTCTTTCGGGGCCACCGGATTTTTCCGTTTCCGGTTCTTCGCGCGGTTCCGATCTTTCTTCCCGAATTTGATCTTCGGCGGTTCCGGTTTCTTCCTCTGCTTCCCGATCCGGCTCCGGCGTTTTTAGATTATCTTCTTTTTGCTGCTCATAAGGATCGCGAGCCGCATAGGGCCGCAGGGCAGGTTGCAGTTTGGAGGCGTGGCGGGCATTAAACTCCGCTGTCTTATTCATTTTATTGACTTCGACCGTTCCGAGATTCCCGCCAGGTTTATTCTCCTGCGTGCTGCGGTCGGTCGGCGGCGGATCGGTAGGTTGGATCAGAAAAACCAGTCCCGCAGGGACTTCTTGTAAACCAGGCATCATGCCATTTATGTCTTTCGCCAAAACGGCGCGATGCTGTGACATGCCGTCTTCTGCATCAATTACTTCGCAGGCCGCCGGCGCGTCGGGCGTCAAACGGTCGACGACAGGATTCGGTCCAGCATTGACTTCCACACGCAAATTGGCCTTTTCATGCGAACTGCCGACGATAGAATCTGCATTGTTCAGCAGATGTGTACACAATCGTTTGACGATGGAATGAAAAGCAGGAGGCACCTGCTTTTGCATCTCTTTTTCCAGCTTGCTCGGCAGATGAACGCGGTCTGTATTGAAATGCAGCGCAAACGGATGCTCGACCGCGTAATCCACCAATTGGCGGATATCGCGCTCCACCGGTTCTTCCTGAACCTCGGTGCTATAATCCGTCGCGACGACGGCTGGTTTGATTTCGCCTTCCATACTCATATAGATGGGGCCTAAGCTCATAAAAAATAAGTACGATCTTGTGCGGCATGATGGCCTAGCCGGGCCAGAAAAAGAAGCAAAATCAATGGCCAAAAAGCTTAATCCACCCCGGTGTAAACCGGGGCCCAGACGGTGGCCGCAATAAGTACGGCCAGTATTTGTTAATAGACCGCCTGGATCCCGGCTTAGGCCGGGATGGCAAAATCGATGATGTTAGCTTTTTGGGCAAGGCTCCCTGTGGGGGGAGAAGGAACGTTGTTGCGATACCTGGTACGAACCATTAGATTTTTCCGATGTCTAATCTGCTTTTGATGCTGGTTGCTTTCGTTATCGGTCTCGTTGCTGGCGGTGCTATCGCGTGGCTGATCGCGCGCGCGCGGCTATCGTCCGAGGCCAATCTCGGCAATACTTTCGAAGCGCTGGCCGCCAAGACCCTCCGCGACAATGCCGAAAGCTTTTTGCAATTGGCCGAAACGCGCCTGAAGCAAAGCGAGCAGGCGGCGGCCGCCACGCTCGATAAAAAATCCACCGCGATCGACGAAATGATCAAGCCGGTGCGTGAATCTCTTCTGAAAATGGATACGCATCTGCAGGCGCTGGAAGTCAAACGCGAAGGCGCCTATCGCGAACTGCTCGAAGTCGTGCAGGCTTCGCGCGAAACGCATCAGCAATTGCGCGGCGAAACCAGCCAGCTGTTGCAGGCGCTGCGCACGCCGACCACGCGCGGCCGCTGGGGTGAAATGCAGCTCAAGCGCATTTTAGAGATGACCGGCATGTCGGCACATGCCAAGGATTACACCGCGCAGGCGCAGATCGCCGACGGTGCGCTGCGCCCGGATATCCTCGTGCATTTGCCCGGCGACCGATGCATCGTGGTCGACAGCAAAGCGCCTTTGTCTGCCTTTATGGATGCGGCGCAATGCACCGATGAAGCCGCGCGGCTGACGGCGATGAAGCAACATGCGCGGCATGTGCGCGAGCATGTAAAACTGCTCGGCGCCAAGGCGTATTGGGAACAGATCGAAGGCACGCCCGAATTCGTCGTGCTGTTTCTGCCCGGCGATCATTTCCTCGGCGCGGCGCTGGAGCATGATCCTGAGCTAATGGATTACAGCGTTCTGCAAAAAGTCGTGCTGGCCACGCCGATGACGCTGATCGCGTTGTTGCGCGCGGTTGCCTATGGCTGGCGGCAGGAGTCTTTACGCGAGAACGCCCGCAAGGTCGGCGCACTCGGCGGCGAGCTTTATGGTGCGCTGGTCAGCATGACAGGGCATATCACCACCCTCGGCGATAGATTGGCCAACGGCCTCAACGCCTATAATCAGATGATCGGCAGTTTCCAGAACAATGTTATCGGCAAGGCGCGCAAGCTGCGCGAATACGGCGCGGGCAAAGACGGCAAAGCATTGCCGGAATCCATCGAACCTATCGATGCCCAACCGCGTGGGCTGACCGCAATTGCTAATGATGAGCCCAGTGCGGACGAGGCGGCTTAAAAACCTAAAACTAAAAATCTTCGGAAAAGTTTATTGTCGGGGCTTTACCAATCGATCGGAGAGAATTTTCCCCATTCTCATGGAAGATTTTTTAGGATTTTCTACGATTAAATCTAGTTTTCCTGACGATAGATTCCATTCCGGCTCTATGCGGCCGCCTGACTTTCTGGCTCTTTCGACAAGTGCTCTTGCGACTTGTCGATCCGTTTCGCTTGGTGGGCGATTTTCATCGAATATGCCGGTTCTGTTGTTCGCAATTATTTTTGCATATTCTTCGATCGTTCTTTCGGCGGCATCCTTTTTTTCGATCCTTTCAAGGATTCGAACCGCAGTGCGCCGAATAAATTCACGGGCGGCTTGGCCGCTTAGGCGGCGAGCCGTTCTTGCCGGTCTGACTACAGCCCTTTCAGCCAAAGAAAATATGCCGGGCCATTTTACTGAGCGATCGGGGATCATATTTTTTCCCTTAACCTGCGATTTTGTTTGTTAAATTCATAAACTTTATCCGTCTTGTAACCTTACCGGACCTCGGCCATTTTATCTCGCATTAACGCAACTAATTAGCGCTTTTTCTTATTAATCCTTCCGGTTATAATTCATTGAATTGCTTGAATTAACCAAACACGAAAAATGACCCGTATCCCTATCCGCATCATTCCCGACCCGGTGCTCCGGCAGAAGGCGCAGCCGGTGAGCAGCGTCGATAAACGCGTGGCGCAGTTTATGGATGACATGCTTGAAAGCATGTACAAGGGCCACGGCATCGGCCTCGCCGCCAATCAGGTGGGCGCCCTCGATCGCGTCATCACTGTCGATGTTTCCGAACAGCGCGACGGCACCCGTGCGTTGTTAATGGCCAATCCCGAAATCGTCTGGAGCGATCCGGAAGAAACCTTCACCTATAACGAAGGCTGCCTGTCGATCCCCGATCAGTATGCCGATGTCACGCGGCCCAAGCGCATTCGCCTGACCTATCTCGACCGGGCAGGCAAGAAGCGGGAGCTGGAAGCCGAAGACCTTCTCAGCCAGTGCATCCAGCATGAAATCGATCACCTGAACGGCGTGCTGTTCATCGATTACCTGTCCAAGCTCAAGCGCAGCATGATCGAAAGAAAAGTCGAAAAGGCCCAACGCCAAAAAGACGAGCATTTGCTGTGATAACCCCTCGCCCCTGAAAGGGGAGAGGGCGCAAAAACTTGGGCTTGCCCTCTTTGGCAAGCCCTTAGTTTTTGCGGGTGAGGGGGGGAACCCTCCGATTGAGAGTTCCCCCCTCACCAAGTTTTTCTAAGCGCTCTCCGCTGCGCTCCGAACGCTAAGAAAAACTGTCCTCTCCCCTTTCAGGGGCGAGGAATAGTATTTATTCAAAATATCCTGTAAAAACAACGGATGAGCAAACCTCTCCGCCTCGCCTTTATGGGCACGCCTAAATTCGCGGCTGTCGCGCTGCGCCCGCTGCAGGCAGCCGGGCATGATATCGCCGTCGTCTATACCCAGCCGCCGAAACCGGCCGGGCGCGGCAAGCATCTCCAGCAATCGGCGGTGCACAAGGTGGCAGAGCAAATGGGCCTCCGTGTACGCACGCCCAAAACCTTGCGCGATGCGGAGGAGCAAAAATTTTTCGCGTCGCTTAATCTGGATGCGGCGGTCGTGGTGGCTTATGGCCTTATTCTTCCGCCCGCAATTCTTGAAGCGCCCCGGCTCGGCTGCATCAATGTTCATTTCTCGCTGTTGCCGCGCTGGCGTGGCGCGATGCCGGTACTGCATGCGCTTCTCGCGGGCGATAAAGAAACCGGCGTCGACATAATGCAAATGGCTGCCGGGCTTGATACCGGCGATATTCTTATGCGCGAAACCATCCCGATCACGCCTGCATCGACAACGCCGGATCTGCTCGATGACCTTTCCCAACGCGGCTCACGAATGATCCTTGATACGCTCGCCGGTCTTCATGCCGGGAAAATCACGCCAAAACCGCAGTCTGAGCAGGGGGCAACCTATGCCGCCAAGCTTACGCGTCAGGATGGCCGCATCGACTGGAACAAACCGGCTGTTGAACTCGAGCGGCAAATTCGTGCGCTGCAGCCCTGGCCTGGCACTTTCTTCATGCTCGGTGATGAAACAATCAAACTTCTGAAAGCCAAAATCGTCGCCGATAAATCCGGCGCGCCGGGAACATTGCTCGACGATCAATTCACTGTCGCATGCGGGCAGGGTGCTCTGCGTCTTGTTACCATTCAGCGCGCCGGAAAAAATCCGACCGACGGTGCCTCTACCTTGCGCGGGTTACGGTTAGAAACCGGACATCGTTTTTTATGAATAATACTTCCAGGAGAGCCATCCCGGCGCAAGCCGGGACCCAGGCATACTTGCCAAGTGAGATGCCGGTAAGTAATTCATACCGTCAGCGCTAGTGGATAGTGACTCTGGATCCCGGCTTGCGCCGGGATGGATTTGAAAGTTGCATAATATGAGATGGAAATTAACAATCGAATATCACGGTACGAACTTCTCCGGCTGGCAGCGGCAGGCCGACCAGATCACCGTGCAGCAGGTGCTGGAGGAGTCGATCCATAAATTCTCCGGCGAGGAAGCCGTGCTGCATGTAGCAGGCCGCACCGATGCCGGCGTGCATGCCCGTGCGCAGGTCGCGCATTTCGATCTGGCGAAGGACACCAATTCCGATACCGTGCGCGACGCGATCAATTTTCACGTCAAGCCTCATCGCGTTTCCGTGCTGCAAGCTGAAAGCGTAAGCGACGAATTTCATGCGCGCTTTGGCGCCCTTGCGCGCAGTTACCGCTATCAAATCCTCAATCGCCGTTCGCCGGCCGCGCTTCTTACCGATTTCGCCTGGCATGTGCCGAAACCGCTCGAGATCGAACCGATGCAGCAGGCGGCAAAACTTCTTCTCGGCAATCACGATTTCTCGACCTTCCGCGCGCAGAACTGCCAATCGAACTCGCCGGTCAAAACGCTCGACAGGCTTGAGGTAAAAACCGACGGGGAGCTGATTTTTTTCGATACGCGCGCGCGCTCGTTCCTCTACCATCAGGTGCGGAACATGGTCGGCACTCTGGTAATGGTCGGCAGCGGCCAATGGAGCATCGAAGATTTCCAAAAATCTTTCGAAGCTTGCGATCGCAAGGCGGGTGGACCCACCGCCCCGGCGCAGGGATTGTTTTTTGAGAAGGTTGAGTACTAGGAATTTACTATCAAAAAAATCCTCCTCCCCGCGCGCGGGGAGGACGCAAAAACTTGGGCTTACGAGCATTCAGCGATGGAAATTCAACAAAGAACCGATGCAGTAAGTCCTAGTTTTTGCTGGTAGGGCCACCGCACTATCACAGCAGCCCTACCAGTGAAAACTAAGGCTTGCCGAAATGGGCAAGCCTAAGTTTCCACGTCCTCCCCGTGAAAAACGGGGAGGAGGACTCTTTCTATAGACGTCCTCTCCGTGCGCGGGGAGAACTCTCTCCTCTTTTCCTCTGTTGAGCTATTCAACGTTCTAGAAGATTCAATAAGTTAAAAAATTTTTCTAAACTTATTTGACAAGTGGTTAAGAACGCGCAAGAAGGTCGCGCGTCACACTGCCGTATTCAAGCCCCTCCCCTGTAGACCTTCTCTCCAAACCATCCTTTCGACTTCGAAAACAAAAACAATGAAGTCCGCGCGTTGGATATATGTACTACTTCTGGTTGCTGCGCTTGGCGTTCTGCAAGCATGCGGCAATGGGGGTATGTTTCCCGGCGATAATGAGATCGATCCCGCCGGCGGGCTGAAGCGCAGCGATTACACCGCGCTTCGTCATCGCCAGGAAGTCAACGAAGAACCCGAAAAACAACTCCCGCCGCCCATTCCCGCTTTGCCCACGCAACGCGCCACGCCGCCCGCGCAGGTTCCCGGCAACGGCAAGCTGGTCAGCGTCACCATTACCGACACCGTTCCTTTGCGCGACGTGCTGATCGAGTTGGCGCGCGATGCCAATGTCAATCTCGAGCTTGATCCGCATGTAACGGGCAGCGTCGTGTTCTCGGCCCACAACCGGCCGTTCGATGAAGTGCTGACGCGTATCTGCGCGCTGGCCGGGTTGCGCTACAAGGTCGATGGCTCTTTCGTTCATATCGAGCCCGACAGCGCGTATCAGGAAACCTATCAGCTCGATTATCTAAGCCTGGCGCGCAAATCCACCAGCGAGGTCGCGATTTCGACAAACGTGTTCGATAGCAACCTCACCGGCGGCGGTTCGCTCAACAGCGCCAGCGGCGGCATGGCCAGCGCCGGCCGCAGCGGCGATGACAATAACTCTACCGCCAAGATTTCCGCCGCTTCCGTCGCCGATTTCTGGGGCGAGGTCGATAAATCGCTCGCGCAAATTCTGGCGTCCGGCGGCCATGAAGGCTCCAGCTTCAGCATCGACCGCCAAAGCGGCATGGTCACCGTCTTCGGCAACAGCCGCCAGCAAGCCGCCATCGACGATTACGTCCGCAAGATCAAGCGCAAGGCATACGCGCAAGTGCTGATCGACGCGCGCGTCATCGAGGTCGAGCTCGACGATAATTTCAAAAGCGGCATCGACTGGCGCACTTTGTTCGGCGGCGCCTTCAATGCCGCCGAGCGTTTTGGTACGCAGGCGGCAGGCGCGCCATTCACCACGGCGACGACCGCCACCAATGGCGTCTTCTCCGGCTCGGTCAACAGCAAGGATTTTTCCGGCGTCATCGATCTGGTGCGCAGCTTCGGCACGACGCGCGTTTTATCCGCTCCGCGCGTGACGGTGCTGAACAACCAAACCGCCGTGCTGAAAGTCGCCACCAATCAGGTTTATTTCGTTACCCAGGCCCAATTCACTACAGTTACTAACGCCAACGGCTCCGCCGTCACCACCAACCCGGTCTATACCAGCACGCCGCTGACCGTGCCGGTCGGTTTCGTGATGACGGTTCAGCCTGCAATCGACTCCGATCATGATCGCGTGACGATGACCTTGCGCCCCACAATCTCGCGCGTCACCGGCTACGTCGATGATCCGTCGATCGATCTCAACGCCGCAATCGCCAATGTTGCCACGCCGACAGAGTCGCAAATTCCGGTTCTGGCAGTCCGCGAAATGGATTCTGTCTTGCAACTGCATTCCGGCGAAATCGCCGTGCTTGGTGGCTTGATGCAAGATAAATCCATTAACACCGATACCGGCGTGCCGCCGTTCGACGCATTGCCTGTCATCGGCAATCTGGCCAAAGGCCGCGACAATAGCGGCACGCTGACCGAACTGGTCATTCTTCTGCGCGCCACGATCACCGAAAATCCGCCGCCGGATTCCGCCGACCGCGAGCTTTATCATCACTACAACAACGATCCGCGCCCGATGCCGTTGCAAACCAGCCAGAGCGATCTGCCGGCCTTGCCGCCCGAGCCGCGCGATCCCGCAACCCAAGATCCCCTTTAATCACCCAGCAAGAGGAGAGGACCAATGAAAAACGTAAAACAGAATATGCAGCGCCAACGAGGCTTCACGCTGGTCGAATTGGCAATCGTGCTGGTCGTGATCGGCCTGATCATCGGCGGCGTTCTTACCGCGCAACAGGTTATCCAGAATGCGCGTATCACCAATACGATCAACGCCATTCAGGCCTATCAATCGCAATTTCAAACCTATCAGCAGAACTTCAACGCCTTGCCGGGGGACGACAGCACGGCAGCCAACCGTTTTCCCAATGCAGGCGTAACAAGCGGCGATGGCAGCGGCACCATTCAGGGCAATTTCGATTCAACTACCGCGACCGATGAAAGCGTGTTGGCCTGGGCCGATCTGCGCGCTGCTGGCTTTGTAAAAAACCAGGTGCCTGCTACAGGACAACCGGCCAATCCATTCAACGGCATTTACGGTTTCCAGAACGGATTCAATGGCGTTTTCACCACCACGGTTCTGTGCCTCAACAATATTCCCGGCGCAGTTGCTCAAGCTGTCGATACGCGGCTTGATGATGCCACCGCCAATGCCGGTTCGATCCAGGCGATCGAAACGCCAGCAGGCGGCGGAACCACCGGCACTCTCGCCACCGCTTATGCCGCTTCGTCGAATTATACGCTCTGCATGAAGATGTAAGCGCAAACCAGGTAACATTCGTGGAGGCCGGAACATGCGCAGGGGCAAAACCATCGCCTCAGTTCATTCTCCGGCCTCCGGTTACACCCTTATCGAGATGGCGGTGGTGCTGGTCGTGATTGGTCTCATCATCTATGCAATTTTTCCGGCAATGAATGCGATGCGTGCCGCCAGCCAGCGCGCCGCTACGCAAAACAATCTGGATGCGTTGATGAAGGCAACAGCCGCCTATGTGCAAGCCAACGGCTGCCTGCCGTGTCCGACGCCGGCAGTTACAGTGGGCGGCGGTTTTGGCCGCGTGACGGGTGGCGCAACAGCCGCGGCTTGCGGAGCGTGCACAACACCCGAAGGCATTCCGCCTTTTGTTTCTCTCGGTCTTCCGGCTTCAACTGCCAGTGATGGCTGGGGTCATTGGATCACAATGCGCGTCGATCCCGGCCTTACCGGTAATACCAATTTCACCGTGGTAACGCCGCCGTCAAAACCGGTTATGTGCACTTGTTCCGCGCCCAGCGGCACGGCCTGCGCACCGTCTCCGTCAGCGCCGCTCTGTTCCTGTGCGGCAGCGGTGAATGGTTCCTGCGCGCCGAATCCTCCCGGCCCCACCAGTCAGCAGGGACTTTGCACGGCCAATCTCAGCAAAAGCACAGGCGCTTCGCCGATTTCCGTCATCACGCCTGGTGGTGCCACGCAAACTGCCGCCGTTATTTTCGTCAGTCATGGCCTCAACGGCTTCGGTTCCTATTTCGCCAGCCAGGTCATGGGGCATTACAGCCAAAATGGCTCGCCGCTGCCATTTCCGGCTTCGATGCCAAGCTGCGCTAGTGGCGGCTATGCAGTGTGCAATGGCGCAATCGCCAGCCCCACGGCGGCCAACACAAACCAGTTCTATAACGCCCCGACGGTTATCGGCGGCAGCACTCCTTATGACGACATCCTTGCCTTCGCCGACCGCAATAGTTTGGTCAGCATGTTCGGCAACGGCAGTTGCCAGACGGTGTGGTGACGCATGACACAGCTTTTCCGCGTTCCGTCCGATAAAGAAGAAATAACAGAGCAGGGGGTGCGTACACGTACACAAGCGCTCCTCGGCGAACGTTTGCTGCAAGCGGGCCATATCACCCGCGATCATTTGCAGATTGCGCTGCACGAGCAGCGCCGCCGTGGCCACATGCTGGGCGTTATTCTTGCTCAGCTCGGTTTCATCCGCGAAGACGTTCTGGCATCGGTGCTGGCCGAGCGTACGGGCCTGCGGCAGATCGACCTCAAGAAAATTCCGCTCGATCCTGCGTTGATGCACAAATTGCCGCAAACTACGGCGCAGCGTTGCCGCGCGGTGCCGGTCAGTTTGCAGAATAATCGGCTCGAGCTGGCAATGGCCGATCCCTACGACATCGTCGCAATGGATGAAATCCGCCGCCATTTTCCGCGCCCGATTGAAATTGTGCCTTTGGTCGCCGCCGCCGCCGATATCGCCGAAGCAATCGCCAATTATGACGGTTTCAAACTACCGCTCGACGGCATTCTGAATGAGCTTGAAACCGGTGATGCTGCGGCTTCCGGCGCAACCGATTGGCAGCATCCGGTTGTACGGCTGGTCGATACGCTTGTGTCCGATGCCGTCCGGCGCGGCGCATCCGATATTCACTTCGAGCCGGAAAGCAGCTTCATCCGCCTGCGCTATCGTATCGACGGCGTGATGCAGCAGGTGCGCGCGCTGCATCGCTCGCACTGGCCGGAGCTTTCGCATCGCCTGAAGATTATGGCCGGAATGAATATTGCCGATCAGCGCAGCCTGCAGGATGGGCGCTTCCAATTGCAAATCGGCGGCGCCGATATCGATTTTCGCGTTGCCGTTATGCCCACGGTACACGGCGAGAATATCGTCGTGCGTATTCTCGATCATCGCCGGGCTTTGCTACCGCTGGAAGCGCTCGGCTTCAATCCGCCTTCACTAACGCAGCTCGATCGCATCCTCGCGCGGCCCGAAGGCATCGTGCTGGTGACAGGCCCGACCGGTTCCGGCAAAACCACCACGCTTTATTCGATCCTCGGCAAAATCAGCAATGTCGATGTCAACATCATGACATTGGAAGAACCGGTCGAATATCAAATCCCCCTGATCCGCCAAACGGCAGTGCAGGAAGCGCAAGGCCTGACATTCGGCGAAGGCGTACGCGGCATTCTGCGCCAGGATCCCGATATCGTTTTCATCGGCGAAGTTCGCGACACCGATACCGCGCAAATGGCCTTGCGCGCAGCGATGACCGGCCACAAGGTTTTCTCCACGCTACATTGTAACGATGCTATCGGCGCCTTGCCGCGCTTAATCGATCTCGGCCTGCATCCGCGCATGCTGGCCGGGAATGCGGCCGGTATTATCGCGCAACGCCTGGTGCGCAAGCTTTGCCCGCATTGCAAACGCTCGCGCCCCGCAACGGTGGACGAGATCAAAATTCTCGACAGCCTTGAGATGAAAGCCAATCGTTTGGCGCAAGGTTTCGCCGAAGCTCAAACTCCGTTGCTTGATGCCGCGCCGGTGATTTGCGAAGAGGTTGGCTGCGCCGAGTGCGACGGTATCGGCAGCAAGGGCCGCGTGGCTGTGGCCGAGATCATCCGCATCACGCCCGCGCTCGATGATTTGATTACAGCCGACGCGCCACGCTCGGCCTTATTGCGCCAGGCACGCGCCGATGGTTTCCGCAGCATGGCCGAAGACGGTATCGCCCGCGTCCTGCAAGGCGAAATCGCCCTCGATAACCTGCGCCGCGCGGTAGATCTCACGAGGCCGCAATAATGCCCGCTTTTAGAGAACAGGATTTGCCACAAGTGCGGTGGCGTTCCTCCCCCCTTGCGGGAGGGGTTAGGAGAGGGGTTGGTTCCACATTTTCTAATGTCTCCTCTTGGGGAG
>OLLY01000075.1_pt1 | contig 12363 bp, 10 predicted proteins | sample 1604681 | NCBI WGS metagenome assembly OLLY01 (sample SAMEA104055725, study PRJEB20765) | soil metagenome | biome: Arctic tundra; feature: Polygonal ground; material: soil | place: USA | collected 2011-09 | depth 0-0.5 m | reverse complement strand
CGAGCGATTCGTCGAGCTGCTGCCCGGTGCTCATCACGCTCAGTATGGCCCGTCGCGCGGTCCCGTTGCTGTTTCTGCCGCGCCGGCGGCCGGAGCGGCCGCGGTGGAACATTCCGGGAAGGCCCACTAGGCTCGCGAGGGTGTCCGCCGACGCGCGAATCCTTTTCTGCGGCGATCTGGTCGGCTCGGCCGGCCGCCGCGCGCTGCTGCGCATGCTGCCGGGGCTGCGCGAGCGCTACGAGCCGACGTTCGTCGTCGTCAACGGCGAGAACGTCGCCGGCGGCTTCGGGATCACCCCGGCGATCGCCGACGAGCTGTTCGCCGCCGGCGTCGACGTGATCACGCTCGGCAACCATGCCTACCGCCACCGCGAGATCTACCCCTACCTCGACAACGAGCCGCGGATCCTGCGGCCCGCCAACTACCTGCGCGGCCAGCCCGGCCACGGCCACACGGTCGCGACCCGCGACGGCGTGCGCCTGGCGGTGATCAACCTCTCGGGCAACGTCTTCATGGCGGCCGGTCGCTCCGCCTTCGCGGAGGCGGACGTGCTGGTCGCCGAGCTGGCCGACAGGGCGGACCACATCCTCGTCGACATGCACGCCGAGGCGACGAGCGAGAAGGTCGCGATGGGCTGGCACCTCGACGGCCGCGTGACGGCCGTGCAGGGGCTTTTAATCGAAGTTGCCGGAATCGAACGGCATCTTTCCGTAGGCGCGCGCTGTAACATCGTCGCGCGCGGCGGCCGCAAGATTCTATCGGAGGTAGTAGGTTTTCGCGATAGCAAGGCGCTATTGCTGCCATTCAGCCCATTGGAAGGCGTCGGACTCGGATGCAAAACCGAGATCGCCGAATCGCAGCCGGCGATTACGCCTTCACCGGCCTGGCTGGGGCGCGTGGTTAATGCGCTGGGCGAGCCGATCGACGGCAAAGGGCCTTTGGTGCAAGGCAACATCCCGCAGCCTATTCGCAGCCCGCCACCGCCCGCGCATGAACGTGCGCGCGTGAAGGGCAAGCTCGATCTCGGCGTGCGCGCAATCAACACGTTCCTGACCTGCTGCCGCGGGCAGCGCATGGGCATTTTCTCGGGCTCGGGCGTTGGCAAATCAATTTTGATGTCGATGGTCGCGCGTTACACTTCGGCCGACGTTTCGGTGATCGGTCTGGTGGGCGAACGCGGGCGCGAGGTGCAGGAATTTATTCACGACGATCTCGGCCCCGAAGGCCTTGCGCGCAGCGTGGTTGTGGTGGCGACATCCGATGAAGCGCCGTTAATGCGGCGGCAGGCGGCTTATATGACGCTCGCGATTTCCGAATATTTCCGCGATCAGGGCAAAGATGTTTTGTGTTTGATGGATAGCGTCACGCGCTTTGCAATGGCGCAGCGCGAGATTGGCTTATCGGCAGGCGAGCCGCCGACGACCAAAGGCTATCCGCCGACCACATTCGCCGAATTGCCGAAATTGCTGGAGCGTGCCGGGCCGGGGCCGGAAGGCAAGGGCACGATCACCGGCCTGTTTACCGTGCTGGTCGACGGCGACGATCACAACGAGCCGATAGCGGATGCCGTGCGCGGCATTCTGGATGGGCATGTCGTGCTCGACCGCTCGATCGCCGAGCGCGGGCGTTATCCGGCCGTGAATATTCTGCGCAGCGTTTCGCGTACGATGCCCGCCTGCAATTCAGATAATGAAAACGATATTGTTAACAAAGCGCGGCGCTATCTGGCGGCGTATGAAAATATGGCCGAAATGATACGCCTCGGCGCCTATCGCAAGGGCGCCAACAAGGAAGTGGATGAGGCGATCTTTTTTTACAATCCGATCGAGGAATTCCTGCGCCAGGGCAAGAATGAAAGGGCCGATCTGGCCGTAGGCTATGCGGGATTGGCAAAAATTCTGGGGATTCAATAACTAAGTAATGGATAGTAAAAATCAGCTTTCAGCCTGATATTTTGTGGTATATAGCCAGAATTAGACGAGGTGAGGATTAATCGATGACCTGGTTAATATATAAGGCTAATCAGCCAATATTTTCCGACGATCTAACGATCTATTGCGATTTGACGAACGGAAAAATTTATCAACCGTTCCGGCAAATGCACTCTCCGGACATGTATGCGCAAAACCATAATTATAAAGCCTTCGATCTTGGGCATCAGCATACATGGGGTGTTTGGGGAAGGCATGGTTATTTTCTCTCTTTAGAAGAAAGAATTAAACAAACCAGTTTGACGGATGTTGCGGCGAATTATGCGCGCGCGGCGGTAAGAGAGCTTGAAAAAGATAAGAGTGAAAAAAATAAAATCGAATGTTTGAAAAAATCATATCCATTTAAAATTGAACAATTATCGGATGATGAGCCGGATGACTGGGACTTAGCAGCCACTGCGCTGGGATCTCGGGGTTATGCTCCGGTTTCTCTACCGGCAGCGAATGACAAAGAAGGTGAGCGGGAGCCTGTAGAAAAAAAGAAAATCGTGATCATAAAGCCGGAGGGAGTGCCAACTCACCCTACGGAGAGCGGGCTTATATGTTCGACGCATCTCGATCAGAAATATTTAGAACTCAGCCATGGCCACAGGCCGTTTTGGCGTGAGTTTGGGCTAAAATAAGTTGTTACGGCGTCAAGACAGACGTCATCAAAAGGAGCAGCGATTAACCAATGACTTGTTTGATTTACGAAGTCGGCCAACCGGTTTTTAGCGAAGACCTTGAGGTCTATTGCAATATTAACTGTGCTCCTGACAGGATAGAAGTCTATCAGCCTAAGAATCTCACCAATAATCCTTTTGGATATGATCAACGCCCGGATTGCCTGATGTATTACCCCCGGAAGTTAAATTCAGATCCTGGGCCGCCTCGTTTGATTTCCATTTGGTACAACCGCGGCAATCAGACTCCTGTGGAAACAAGAATAGGTTCATTGGCTTTGACAGAGAGCCAGGCATCACGAATGCGTGCGTCTGCCGAAGCTTTTGAAAATGATAGGCTTGGTTGTCTGAGAGATTGTCATCCCTTCAAGGATCAATTGCCACCTGTCGAGCAATATTTGGTGGTCAGTCCTGAATCATGGCGATGGGTGGCTACTGGCGGCGGTGCCTATACGGTTGCTGCCGCATCCGTTGCTTCGCCGGTAAAGGAAGATGAGAAGGGCACGGAAGATAAAAAGAAAAAAGTAGTAATAGTAAGACCGCCTGGATCGGCAGTGGCTCCAATGAGTAGTGGACTTGTATGTCAGGGGCATCTTGATATTGAATATCTAAAACGAAGCCACGGCGAGTTGCCGTATCGAGACGAATTTATGTTTCGGTCAAGCGGAAGACATCGTATTCTTGGGATATGAAATCCCTCGCCACATTAATCAAATGGCAGAAGACCCGCGTCGATGAGCAGCGCCTTATGTTGGCGCGGGCGCAGGACCAGCTTGATACGGTCGAGCGCGCAATTATTGAATTGGAAGATCAGAAAATTCGCGAGAAAGCCGCCGTCGCCAAAAATCCCGAGCAGGCCATGACCTATGGCGCGTTTCTGAAGCAGGCCATTAATCGCGGCCGTGAGCTGGCGCGCGAGAAGGAAATAGCCGTGGCTGCGGTAGAGGCCGCGCGCGATGCTTTGGCGGAATTGTTCGAAGAACAGAAGCGCTATGAAATCGCCGAACAAGCGCGCATCGCCGCCGAAGAACAAGAAGAGTTGCGCCGCGAAACAGCCGAGCTCGACGAAATCGGCGGCATTATCCATGAGCGGCGGAAGTAGGGGCTTTTCTAACGTCATCCCGGAAAACTTTCTCTTCGTCCGGCGAAGCGCAGCGTAGACGGACGAAGAGAAAGTTTATCCGGGACCTAGTTACGCTATCGGCGAGACTGGTCTGGCGGAAATCGTAACTGGGTCCCGGATAAATTTGCTCTGCAAATTTTCCGGGATGACGTTATTTCCGGGATGACGAGTGTGCTATTAACCTTAACGCCCGCTCTTTCCCCGAATTAGTTGCAGGGTTTTGTGATACAAAGTGAAGATTATTACGGCATTCATTTTTTAAACTTATTTTCGGGGATCGTTTCATGTTGAAAAAGATTTTTCTCGTTTCTGTATTGTTGGTTCTGGCGGCTTGTGACGGCCTTACCTATCAGAACGGCAAAACGGCCAGCGACATTCCGGCGAATGTCCAAACGGTCAGTCTTAAATCGATTTATCTGGTTGGCGGCGATGCCAAACAGACTTTTCTCGGCCCGTCGGCTTCTGCCGATTCCAATAATCCGCAACCGGAAGCTTCGCCTTCGCAGAACGATCTGGATGTGCTGGCTGTTGCCAGAGATAGCGTGATCAGAGATCTGGCCGGGGCCGGTTATCGCGTTGTGGATGCGAATGCTCCTGCCGATGTCGGTATCCAGTTTTTTGTTTCTTATCAGCCGGAAATGTGGCCGCTGGTGAACCGTCACCTCGCTATAGCGGGAACAATTTACGATGCACGCGGCGTATTTCTTTTCAAAATCTTATCCCATGAAGTGAACGCTTTTGGTTTAATCGGTGCTGCTGTCGGCGACTCGCGCGACGAAATGACAGCCTCGACTGCCAAGGATGTTATCGATCAAATCTCGACCGAATTGCACAAGGGCTCGAAGAGCAACGTCGCTCTTAACAATTAATTACGTCACCATTCCTTGCATGGGCGCCGGCTTTTGAATATTCAGCCAGCTTTGCCGGCCGTTCTGAAAGCTGAGCGCGCCGTTATAACCGATTGCCTCCAGCGTGCGGGCATAGGTCGTGCGCAAATCGTTCGCCAGGTTTGGCGGAAGTCTGGATTCACTGCGCACGATGATGTCGAGTTGCTTCGGGCGTAAAAATCCATCCAATTGCAAAGCGCCAATGCGGCTCATGCGAATATCGATGAGGAAGCGAACCTGCGAAGGGCCGCCGGGTTTGCCGCCGCTTTGTCTGGAGGCGTGCCGTTCGCGGTCGCCGTGCACATAGATATGCATCGCCGTGAATTGGCTGTTATCGTGTAGCGGCACGGTATAAGAGCGCCACTCGCCCACCACATTATCATGCACGGTTTGTTCGGTTTGCTGAAATTCCTGCATCAGCTTGCCGATCAATTCCGCCTTGCCCGCGCGCGTGAGCGTATCGAACGCGCTGTTGCCCAGCCAACTACGCACATTGCCTTGACCGACAGCGTTGAGGAAAAACAGCAACGTGCCAGGCAAACCGTCATCACCTTGCGGAACACGCGTGGCGAGCAACGTGCGCGCCGCGTTGGGATCGATTTGCGCGAGCGCGGCCATTGCTTGCTGTAAGGCGGGGAATTGCTGGATTTGGGGCAATGTCAGCAACGTGTCGACATGCGCCGGTTCGACCGTCAGCAGCAATTGCGTGCCGGCCGGCAGACTGGCCGGTTGCCGCACGAACAATGACGCATCACCGGTTTTAAGGATCAACTGCCCGCCGGGGCCGTTGCCGACAACGGTTGCGAGTACTTGATTGGGCGCTTGCGGTTCGGGCGGCGGCGCCGCGCCTTGCGCGGCGGGAGGAATGATGCTGTCGATTTGGAGATTTAATTCGGTTCCCGGTTGAAACAGGGATTGCAGCGTTTGCGCTGGTGTATTGGAGGCAACGGCATTGGCTATCGCCGAAGGTAATGCTGCGTTCGGCATATTGGCCGCAAAAAGATTATTGGTTGGCAAGGATGGTAATTCCGGCAGTGCGGGCGCCGGATTGACTGGGATTTGCGCGGGCGGTTTGTAAACAGGCGGATTACCGGCCGGCGTGAGGCCGGGGTTAATCGCTGGATTGAGCGCGGCGTAGGGAATTTGTCCGGCTTGCCCCGTCAGGTTGACCGAAGGCGGAGCCGGTATATCCAGACCATCCGGCAACACAACGGCGGATACTGTTATGTTGGGCAGTAAAGGCGGCGCTTCTTGCGCGGCGGTGGAGGGTTGCAGAAAATTGACGATGCCGGCCGTTTGCTGTTGCACGGTTTGCACCGGCGTGGGGTTCGAGGGCAAAAGCAGAAATGCCTGCGAAGGCGGATTGCCCGGCTGCATCACGACCGTCAATGCCTTTTGATTTTGAAATATCGCGATCAGCTGCTGCAGCATTTTATCCTGCTGCACTTGCGCCAGTTGCGGCAGCAGCAGGGTGATCGGCCCGATCATCGTATTGAGCGTGATCGCATTGTTTGCAGGCGGTCCGGCCAGTGTGCCGCTAACCTCTATCTGCCGTGTGAGTTGCTGAATTTTATCCGGCGCGTTGCCGACCGCGGTTTCTATAACGATGTTATTCGAAGAGGGCGCCGCAGCAGTTGCGGATACCGGAGAAACAGCGCTGGCGGGTGGAACATCAGCCATGCAATTTTGTACGCCGCTTGCGCCGCGCGGGGCAAGAGCGTCTAAGGATGCTGAAAATAAAGGTTAAACGAGTAATTTGGCCGCAATCGCATCCACATCCTGGGCGGCGTCGGTGCTGGGCGAGCGGACCAGGAGCGGCGTTTGGGCGCGGATCGCATCGCGCACTTTGGCATCGCGGCGGATGACACCGGCCAGCAGAGGCGTGTAATGCAGGAAATTCTGGCTGGCTTTACTGATTGTCTCATAAGTTTTGACGCCTTCGGCCGCATTGGCGGCCATGTTGACCACCACGCGCATTTCAGCTTGCGGATTGGCCGCGCGCGACAGTTTGATGAAAGCATAGGCATCGGTCAGCGAGGTCGGCTCGTCGGTGAGGACGACGTAGGTGAAAACGGCAGGCCCTGCCATTTGTCGCACATGACGATCAACCCCGGCGCCGAGATCGACCAGCACATAATCATAGCCGCGCGCGAGCGCGATCAGATCGGTACGCAAATCGGAAAGCTTTTGCGTCGCCAGCATGGAGAGATTGCCGGAGCCTGAGCGGCCGGCGAGAATATCGAAACCGCCGTCTTTATATTTCACGATAGCGCCGGCCAGTGTCGAGGAGCCTTCGATCACGGCGCCGAGATCACGCTCCGGCGTGAGGCCGAGCTGAATATCGACATTGGCGAGGCCGAGATCGCCGTCGAACAGCAAAACATGCTTGCCGCGTTTGGCCAAAGTATGCGCCAGCGTAATCGAGAACCAGGTTTTGCCGACGCCGCCTTTGCCGCTGGCGATTGCAATCATATTGGGGCACTGCAAAGCTGCGGTGGGCGCGGCGTTACTGGATTTGAGAGGGATAGGGTCGTTCATGCGATGCTCCGTGAAGGAATGAGGAATTCGGAATTCAGGAACGAGCTGCTCTTTTGCCCGAATCCTGAACTTCGGATCCCGATTGTCTACCTAAAACCATTTTTGCCAGTGAGACCGGATTGAAAGCTTGCGGCGCTTCGGTGACTTTGCCCGACATACTGAAATTGGCCAGCGGCAGGCGAGATTCAAGGGCTATGCGCAAAAAGCTGCCGAGGCGTTTGACCATATCGAGCCGCGTCGTGAGCAATCGGGTTGCGCCCAGCGAACGGAATTCCTGCGCCATATCGAGCGCATCGGAGGCATCGAGCCCTGCGGGCAGAACCAGAACCGCGTCGCCGCCGGCGGCCTTGACGAGGGCATTCACCTGCTGGCGTTCATATTCGTTGAACGGATTGCGGCCGGGTGTATCGATCAAAATCGCGTGGCTGGATTTTTGCGTTTGCACGGTATCGCGCAGCGCGTGGGAATCTTCGATCTCCAGCAATTGAATTTTGAGCAGGCGGGTGAAGGCCGCCAATTGCTCCATGCCGCCCGCGCGTTCGGTATCGGTGCTGATGACAGTCACGGGCTTTTTGCCGAGCGTCAGGCGTGTGGCGAATTTGGCGGTGCATAGAGTTTTGCCTGCGCCGGGCGGGCCTATGAAAATGACCGGCTTGTCGATTTTATCATCGATAATCGGCTGGAATTTGAAATGCGTATCGATGGCAGCGCCGAGCGAAAGCAGCGGATCGTCGTTGGCGAATTGCGTCGCCGTGGCCAGCAAACGCTCGGCGATATCGGACGGCGTTTGGTGACGCGCGAGAGCCTCGGCAATAGTGTCGATCGCTGCGGAACCGTCGGCTTCGAAATTATCGGCGCTAACCGGCGCCGCAGCTCTCGCGCTAACCGGCGGAGGATCGTCGATTGCGGCGGTGACGCGAACGCCGCCCATTTCATCGTCGCGCGTGGCGACGATGATCGCGTTTTCGCCCAGCGCCTCGCGCACTTGCCGCATCGCGTCGGTCAGGCTCGGGCCGTGGAAGGATTTCAGGCGCATGCGGAACTATCGCTTAGAATCGCAGTTCATACTATCGCCAATATGCTTACGCCACGTGTGGGTTGCTCGCAACCTCTTGGCTAAATTGATAGATTACAACCGTTTTGGCCTATATCTGCCCCAGCGTTTTGATCTTAGCTTTCGGATAAACTTCATTTTGCGACATGACGGTTGTTGTTGGCCGGAAACGCTCGATCACCGAGCGCACATAGCGCCGTACCATTGGCGTGGTGAGCAGGACGGGTGAATCGCCCATTTGCGCGTGGCGGTCGTAAGTCGTGCGGACGGTGCCGATGAATTGCTGCAGGCGCGACGGCGGCATGGCGATTTGTTTATCTTCGCCTTCGCCGACGATGGATTCGGCAAATGCCTGTTCCCATTCCGCCGACAGGGTGACGAGCGGGATGTAACCCATATCGTTGGTGTTATCGTTGGAGATCTGGCGTGCGAGGCGCGAGCGCACATGCTCGGAGATCGAGGACAGGTTGCGCGTAACCGTGGTGGCTTCCGAAATGCCTTCGAGGATAGAGGGCAGATCGCGCACCGAAACCCGCTCGGCCAGCAGATTTTGCAAGACACGCTGCAGCCCGCTGATTGTGACCTGAGCCGGGATGACATCGGCAACCAGCTTCTGCTGTTCCTTACTGAGTTCGTCGAGCAGCTTTTGCGTTTCGGAATAAGAGAGCAATTCGGCCATATTGTCTTTGACCACCTCGGTTAAATGCGTGGTGATGACGGTCGGTGGATCGACGACGGTGTAACCTTTGAACAAGGCTTCCTCGCGATAGGCGGGATCGGCCCAAAGTGCTGCGAGGCCGAAGGTCGGTTCCGTGGTCGATTCACCCGGCAGCGAAATCGGCTGGCCGCGTGGGTCCATGACCATCAGCATGCCGGGGCGCAGATCGCCGCGGCCGGCTTCGATTTCCTTGATGCGGATGACATAGGCATTGGGCGGCAGTTGCAGATTATCCTGAATGCGCACGGCCGGCATGATGAAGCCTTTGTCGCCGGCCAACTGGCGACGCAGGCCTTTGATCTGGTCGGTCAGGCGCTGTCCGGCTTCGGTATTGATGAGGCTGAGCAGGGCATAGCCAAGTTCGAGGCGGATGAGATCGATCGACAATGAACGCGAGATCGGTTCTTCGGCTGGCGTGGCGGGTTTAGCCAAGGCATCGGCAGATTTGGCGGCATCGCGGCTTTTATGGGATTTCATCACGCTATAGGCGGCATAACCGGCGAGGCCGCCCAAAGCCGCGAAGGGAAGGAAAGGCATGCCGGGAACTATGGCCAATGTCATTAACATTGCCGAGCTGAGGCCGAGAGCACTGGGATATCCGCCGAGCTGATTGAACAGGGCTTTGTCGGTTGAACCGGAGACAGTGGTTTTCGACACAAGCATACCGGCGGCGACGGAAACCAGCAGGGCGGGAATTTGCGTAACGAGACCGTCGCCGACCGTCAGGCGCACATAAGTGTCTGCCGCCTGCAGTACCGGCATGCCGTGGCGGAAAGTGCCGATCACGATGCCGCCGATGCCGTTGATGAAGGTGATGATGAGACCGGCGACGGCATCGCCGCGCACGAATTTGGCGGCACCGTCCATTGAGCCGAAGAAATTGCTTTCTTCTTCCAGATTTTTACGGCGCATGCGCGCTTCGTCTTCATTGATGAGGCCGGAGGAAAGATCGGCGTCGATCGCCATTTGCTTGCCGGGCATGGCATCCAGCGTGAAGCGCGCGGCGACTTCGGCGATACGGCCGGAACCTTTGGTGATGACCACGAAATTGACGATTGTCAAAATGCCGAACACGATCACACCGATGATGAAATCGCCGCCCATCACCAGGCTGGCGAAAGCCTGCACGACGTGACCGGCGGCATCGGTGCCGTCATTGCCGTGCGTCAGGACAAGGCGCGTGGTGCCGAGATTAAGCGACAGGCGCAAAAGTGTGGCGATCAGAAGGACGGTTGGGAAGGAACTGAATTCCAGCGGCTTGCCGATAAACAGCACCGTCATCAAAATCGTGACCGAGAATGTAATCGAAATCGCCAGACCGAAATCCACCACCAGCGCAGGGATCGGCAGGACCAGCACGGTGAGAATCACCATCAAGCCGATGCCAAGCCACACATCGCCGCGCTTGAGGAACGCGACTATCTGGTCGTTGGGCGAGCCCGCGGCCGGTGTGATTTGGTCGGTCATGCTGGTTTACGATTCCGTATCAGGAGACGGCCCGTTCATCTCCCGAAGCCGACGAAACGGAGGTGCCTTCCTCGCCATATTGCTTCAGCTTGTTGCGCAGCGTGCGGATCGAAATGCCGAGAATATTGGCGGCATGCGTGCGGTTGCCGAGGCAATGGCTGAGCGTGTCGATGATCAGATCGCGCTCGACATCCGCCACTGTTCGCCCGACCAATGAGCCGGGGCCCTGGCCCGCCAGCGTGCGGCCCGCTGCCACCTGTACGGCGATATTGGCCGGCAGCGATTTTTCCGGCGCGAAGCCCTGGCCTGAAAGCATGATGGCTTCGGGTTCGATCTGCTGGCCACGGGCCAGAAGCACCGCGCGATGCATCGTATTTTCAAGCTCGCGCACATTGCCGCGCCAGTGATGCACTTGCAAAAGACCCAAAGCGGGAGCGGAGATCGCGCGTTTGGCCATGCCGTTGGCGACTGCATATTTGTCGGCGAAATGCTCGGCCAGCGGCACGATATCGGCCGGACGGTCGCGCAAGGACGGCATCATGACGCTGACGACGTTGAGACGGAAATAAAGGTCTTCCCGGAAGCGTTTTTCTTTTACTTCCAGTTCGAGATCGCGGTTCGATGTCGCCAGCAGACGGATATCGACCTTGATCGGTTGTGTGCCGCCGACCCGGTCAATCACGCGTTCCTGAATGACGCGCAGCAGCTTGGCCTGCAAGCGTTGATCCATTTCGCTGATTTCGTCGAGCAGCAGCGTGCCGCCGTTGGCTTCTTCGAATTTGCCGATGCGGCGGGCGACGGCGCCGGTGAAGGCGCCTTTTTCATGACCGAACAATTCGGATTCAAGCAGGTTTTCAGGAATGGCTGCACAATTGACAGAAACGAAATTGGCCCTGGCGCGCTTGCTCTTGCGGTGAATGAAGCGGGCCATCACTTCTTTGCCGGTGCCGCTTTCGCCGGTGATGAGTACCGAAGCATCGCTGGCGGCGACGCGTTCAGCGAGATCGAGGATCGGGCGCAGGATCGGATCGCGCGCGATGAAAGTGTTGTCTTCTTGGGTGACGGCTTCCAGAACGGCGGCGATAAGTTCGGCATCGGGCGGTAGTGGGACATATTCCTTGGCTCCGGCGCGGATTGCGCGCACGGCCGCATCGGCATCGGTGCCGATACCGCAGGCTACGACCGGAACGGTGATGCGTTCAGATTTCAGGCTTTCGATCAGATCACGGATTTCGAGCACGACATCGCACATCACCAGATCGGCGCCCTGGCCGTTACGCAAGGCGTTCATAGCGCCCGGGATCGTGTCGATATGCGAAACCTTGGCGCCGCGCTGGCTTGCAATACGTCCGGCGGTGGCGATATGGCCTTCGAGTTGGCCGACGATCAGGAGTCTCATTGGTCTATCCTTCCATTTAGTAATCGACAAAGAAATCGGAGGCTGGAGGCTAGAGGCTGGGAACCATCCTAGCCTCTAACCTCCGACCTCCAGCCTCTATTATGTATTATGCGCTTCTCTCCGACTTGATGATTTCCGTCATGGTTATGCCGAGGCGGTCTTCGACCACCACGACTTCGCCGCGCGCCACCAGCCGGTTGTTGACATAGATGTCGATCGCTTCGCCGACCTTGCGGTCGAGTTCGATGACGGCGCCGCGGCCGAGCTTGAGCAGATGGCTGACTTGCATTTCAGCCTTGCCGAGCACGGCGGCCACTTCGACCGGAATGCCGTAAACGGCATCGAGATCGTTGACGGTTATAGGTGGCGCATCCTTGGCGGCTTCGCCTGGATTGGCTTCGAGCTCGCTTAAGGTGAGTGACTCTTTCGCTTTATCTTTGTCATCTGTATCAGCCATTTTTTATCTCCTCGGCAGGGGGCGCGGGTGAAGGGGAAGGGGGTGGTGACGGCGGCGGTGCTGGCGG
>OLLY01000194.1_pt1 | contig 12548 bp, 9 predicted proteins | sample 1604681 | NCBI WGS metagenome assembly OLLY01 (sample SAMEA104055725, study PRJEB20765) | soil metagenome | biome: Arctic tundra; feature: Polygonal ground; material: soil | place: USA | collected 2011-09 | depth 0-0.5 m | reverse complement strand
CGAGGCCGTGGGCGAGGTGGCGGGACTCACTCGCTGGGTAGCGGGCAAGAGTCTGAAGCTGGAATCGCAGGATTTGCCCAAGCCAGCCCTGCCCTCCAAGCCAGCTTTAAACTCTATCGTTAAGCCTATAATTCAGAAGCTGGAATCGGCGGTACCTCATCTGCCATCTCAAGTCATTTCCTCGGCGCAGACTTTGACCGATTTGCGCGAGGAATTGCTCCGTTTTGAGGGTTGTGCGCTCAAACATACGGCCATGAACCTGGTTTTTGCCGACGGAAACCCCTCTGCATCGATCATGATGATCGGTGAGGCCCCCGGCGAGGACGAAGACCGGCAGGGCGTACCCTTCGTCGGCGTCAGCGGCCAGTTGCTGGACAAAATTATGGCCCCTGCCGGGCTCAGCCGGAAAACCAACGTCTATATAAGTAACATTCTGTTCTGGCGGCCGCCGGGCAATCGTTCGCCGACCGATGCCGAGATCGCCGCTTGTCTTCCATTCTGCGAACGGCACATCGCTTTGGTGAAACCGAAAATTTTAGTTTTGCTGGGCGGTGTGGCGGCAAAAAGTTTGCTGCGAACCAAGGAAGGCATCACCCGTATGCATGGACGCTGGCAACAATACGTGCCGCCGCCGGGCAGCGGACTCACTGAACCGATCGACTGTCTGCCGATCTATCATCCCGCATTTTTATTGCGCCAACCGGGTGCTAAACGGCAAGCCTGGGCCGATATTTTAACCTTAAGGAAAAGAGTCGCCCAGCTAACGCACTGACTCTTAAGAACAAATATAAATTGCCCTTTTTTGGTGCACAATTGCACTTGCCGAAAGCAAATCCACCCCCTAGGACCGAGGCATGGTGACACGAACCCTTGCGGCCCGTTTGCCCTCACCGCTGCCGAAGCTGGCAGCTACGGCTCTGATTTGTTGGGCCTTAGGTGCAAACACTTATTTCGATAATGTTTCGACAGTCCGTTCGGCAGAGGATGCCTACGAGACTGCGGTCCCGGCTGCCTATCCGGAAGCCGACATTCCGGCCATGCATATTCTGTCGGCCAAGGATGCCAGCCGTTACCTGGGTATTTTCGCGGCGCAGGCCAATGGCGACTGGAAGAATGCCGACAAGATCATTCATAGACTGACCGACCGGCAGCTGATGGGCCATATCCTGGCCGACCGTTATTCCCGCCGTCCGGCTTCAGCCCAGGAATTGCAGGTATGGCTCGAGAAGTATGCCGATCTGCCGGAAGCCGAGGATATCTATAAGCGTGCCCTCAAAACCAGCGGCAAGGATGCCGGGCTGACCCCGCCGGAAGCCGCCCATCCCTGGATCGGGGGCGATAGCTATGGGGCTTCGGTGGTTGCTTTCCGGATGGGATCGCTGGAAGTGCATGCTCCTGCGGCCCGTCATTTTGCCGCCAAGTTCAACAGTGAGTTGCATCATGGCAATCCCTCGGCGGCCGAAGCTTTGCTCGGCACCGAAGAGCATCGACACACCTTGAGCCTGGCGGAAGCGTCTAAGGCCCAGGGGCTTGTCGCCGCCGGTTATTTTTATAATGGCGAAACTTCGCATGCTCACCGCGTGGCCGAAGCCGGCGCCAAGCAGCAGGATATTCTGGCGCTGTGGATCGGCGGCCTTTCGGCCTGGAAGCTGAATGATATGCATGCTGCCGGCGACGATTTCGCGCTTCTGGCGGCACAGACCAAGCTTTCGCCTTCGGATCGCGCGGCGGCGCAATTCTGGGCCTGGCGCACTTTGAAGCGCACGGGCGAAACCAAGAATGCAAAATTCTGGCTGGAGCAGGCGGCCGCTCATCCTCACAGTTTCTATGGCCGCATGGCGGCCGGCGTTATGGGCGACGAGCATGGCTGGTCGTGGGAATTGCCGGTGCTGGGCGAAACGCAAGTGGCCGTGCTGAAGCAGCAAAAGGCCGGCGAGCGCGCCCTGGCTTTGCTGCAGATCGGCAAGCAGGATCTGGCCGAAAGCGAATTGCATAATCTCAACCCGCAGGGGCATCACGATTTACAGGAAGCCATGCTGGCGCTGGCGACGGCCGAACATATGCCTTCGCTGGCTTTGCAATTGGGCGGCGTAGCGACCAAGCCGAATGGCGATACTTATGACGCGGCGCTTTATCCGTTGCCTCCCTGGCAGCCGACTCAGGGATTCACGGTCGATCGCGCGCTGGTTTACGCTTTAATGCGGCATGAATCCCAGTTCGATCCGCAAGCTGTGAGCGATCGCGGTGCGTGCGGGCTGATGCAGCTGTTGCCGGGAACGGCAAAACTAATGGCCGATAGCGTCGCGGCGGCGGATTGCTCGGGCAAGCTGCTCGATCCGTCTTTCAATATGATGGTGGGCCAAAAATATATGCTGCATCTCGCCGGCCAGCCGATGATCGGCGACAATCTGTTGTTGATACTTGCTGCCTATAACAGCGGCCCGACCAATCTGTCGCACTGGATGGATGATGACAGGGCAGCCGCGCGCAAGAACAAGCATGCCGCCGCCGTTGTGCGTCATTTTGATTATGAGAAAGAAGATCCGCTGTTCTTCCTCGAAAGCCTGCCTTTCCGCCAGACGCATGATTATGTTGAGCAGGTGATGATCCATTATTGGGGCTATCGGGCGCGTCTTGACGAAAACGAAGCCTCGCTGACCGATCTCGCTAACGGCAAATGGCCGAAAATGGCGCCGCCGGAAAATCATGTTGCAACGAAGCCTGTAAAAGACGCGGCGTTGCCTGCAGCCAAACCGGCGCGCGCCGTCAAAATGGCGAGCAGCCAGAAGTAATCGATTTTCGCAAATTTGAATCCGCTCTTTTCGCCAAGCTATTTTTGTTGCGTATAATGTTCACGTTTTGTTCTTTACAATAATGAGGCTGTCCCATATGGTGCGGGGATGGTCGATGAACTTCCCAATCAGGCAAAAGCAGGGCGCGGGGCGGTCGGTAATCCCGTCGGGCGCTATGAGCGGTTTAGCAACAGCGCGGTGGATGATGGCTGGCGTTCGTCGCAGTCTGTTCCCGGCGGCACTCCCCCCACCCTAACCCTCCCCGCGAGGGGGAGGGAATCCGACCGATTCCAGCCGCAACCACCAGACTTTGCGGTTGAAAATATTCTCGACGTAGACCCTGACGAGGAAAAAATCTCCACCGTTCTGCACATCGATACCAGCCGCACGGTTATCAATTATGTAACGTCGGAAGATATGGCCGGTATGCGTACGATCAATCCTTATAGGGGTTGCGAGCATGGCTGCATCTATTGCTTTGCGCGACCGTCGCATAGCTGGCTTGGATTTGGGGCAGGGCTCGATTTTGAAACGCAGATTTTTTACAAGCCCGACGCGCCGGAAGTTTTGCGCCGCGAACTGGCCGCGCGCAATTATAGCCCTTCGGTCATTACGCTCGGCAGCAACACCGATTGTTTTCAACCCGCCGAGCGCGGGCTGAAACTGACGCGCCGCATCATCGAGGTGATGAGCGAATGTAATCATCCGATTGCGATCATCACCAAATCGGCGCTGGTCGCGCGCGACATCGATTTGCTGGTGCCGATGGCGGCAAAACGTTTGGCTAGCGTCAGCGTTTCGCTGACGACGCTCGATCCGCAATTGGCGCGCGTGATGGAACCGCGCGCGGCGGCGCCCTGGAAACGCCTTGCGACGATCAAGGCACTTAGTGCTGCGGGCATTCCGGTGACCGTGATGACGGCGCCACTTATTCCCGGCCTTAACGATATGGAACTGGAAAAATTATTGGAGGCGGCGTGGGATGCCGGGGCGCGCGAGGCGCATTTCACCGTGGTGCGCTTGCCTTACGAATTGAAAGACTTATTCCGCGAATGGCTGGAGACTCACCGGCCCGATCGTGCCGGGCATGTGCTGTCCTTGATACGGCAGACGCGCGGCGGCAAGCTGTATGACGCGGATTATACCCAACGCCGGCGCGGAACGGGCGCTTATGCAGATATCATTGCGCATCGTTTCGCGCTGGCGACGAAACGGATCGGCTTTAACCGGGAGGATTGGGATTACGACCTCAGTCTGTTCCGTAAACCGGAAACCGGCGGGCAGTTGGGGTTTGTGTTTGGTTAACCGCACCGGATATAGGAATGGTTTTACATAGATCATTAATGTTCTAATATTCGGGCATGAATAATCCTTGGTGGAATCCCGAACAGTTCGAGCGGCGTAAGGCCAATCTCGCGGTACGTCAGCGCGTGATTGCGGGGATGCGCGGTTATTTCGCGGCCGAGGATTTTGCCGAAGTGGAGACGCCAGTTTTGCAGGTCTCGCCTGGCGGTGAGGTGCACTTGCAGGCTTTCGCCACTGAATTGAAAAATCCGCATGGCGGCGCGGCGCAAAAACTTTATCTGCATACCAGCCCTGAATTTGCGATGAAGAAATTGCTGACGGCGGGTATGGAGCGCATTTTTCAATTTGCGCATTGTTTCAGGAATGGTGAGCGGTCGGCGCTGCATCATCCGGAATTTTTGATGTGCGAGTGGTATCGGAGCGGCGAAGAAAAAGATCTGTTCGAAAAGATCATGTATGATTGCATTGCTCTGGTCCGTTCAGTGGCTGCGGCGGCCGGACGCGATATTTTTTCTTTCAACGGTATTACCTGCGATCCGTTTCAGGAATGGGAGATATCGAGCGTAGCGGAAGCTTTTTATCGCTATACGGATATCGATATTTTGGCGACCGGCTCCGACGTTTCATTATTGGCGAAGGAGGCCGGGCGTATCGGCGTGCGCGTAGGCCCGGGCGATAGTTGGGACGATTTATTTTTCCGCATTATGGGCGAGAAGATCGAACCTTATCTCGGCAAGGATTGCCCGACTTTTCTGTGCGATTATCCGGTCAGCATGGCGGCACTGGCGCGGCCGAAGGTTGACGATCCGCGCGTGGCCGACAGGTTCGAGCTTTATATCTGCGGTGTCGAGCTGGCGAATGCTTTCTATGAATTGACCGATGCCGAAGAGCAAGAACGGCGGCTGCAGGCCGAAATGGCATTGAAACAGCAACTCTATGGCGAGGCCTGGCCGGTGGAGGAAGATTTTCTGGCCGCGCTGCGCTTTGGCATGCCGGATAGCGCCGGTATTGCCCTCGGCGTCGACCGGCTGGTGATGCTGTGCGCGGGGGCATCGCGGATTGAGGATGTGTTGTGGGCGCCGGTCGTGGAATTTCCCTCTCCCCCCTGAGGCATTGTCAAAAAAGTCTAATCCACCCCGGTGTAATCCGGGGTCCAGACGGTGGCTGCAATAAGTACGGCCAGTATTTGTTGATAGACCCCCTAGGTCCCGGCTTGCGCCGGGATGGAAAAAGCGATGGGATTAGCTTTTTGGGCAAAGCCCCCTCTCGGGGTAGAGGGGCTTCATTTTTTCAGTCCAAGTGAGCTATATAGGTCCATGCCCAAATCACCTTACAAATCGCTTAAGCAGCTTGGCCGCAAGACGCTCAGCTTTCCGGCTTCGCCCAATGAGGCAGGGCTCGAGCGCGTGCCGAGGCCTTATGCCAAGTACGATTATGTCGTCCGCTTTACCTGCCCGGAATTCACCAGCCTGTGCCCCGTTACCGGCCAGCCGGATTTCGCCCATATCGTCATCGATTTCGTGCCCGGTAAATGGCTGGTGGAAAGCAAATCGCTGAAACTGTTTTTCCAGTCTTTTCGCAATCACGGCGATTTTCATGAAGCCTGCACGGTCATGATCGGCGACCGGCTGATTAAAACCATCGCGCCGAAATGGCTGCGGATTTCGGCCTATTGGTACCCGCGCGGCGGCATGCCGATCGATGTATTTTTTGAACAGGGCAAATTGCCCAAAGGCGTTACGATGCCGGAAACGGGCGTGGCGAATTATCGCGGCCGCGGGTAGCTAGCGGCTAGTAGCTATTAGTTTTTAGCTATTAGCTATTAGCGATTAAGCCCCTAAAAGCTAAAAGCTAACAGCTAATAGCTGCCAGCTAGGCCCTTGTTTATTGTTAACCTATTCCTATTTAATAATGGTATTATGCTTGTAGCCGGGGAACTTTGATGCTCTCACGCAATCTCGAACGGACTTTGCATCGCGCGCTCGCTTTAGCGAATGAGCGCCATCACGAATATTCCACGCTCGAACATCTGTTGATGGCCCTGACCGAAGATCAGGATGCCGTGGCGGTGATGCGCGCCTGCGGCGTCGATCTCGCCCAGTTGCGCGACGAGCTGGGTAAATATCTGGATGAAGATCTCGGCAGCCTTGCCGCCGCCAACAATGAACTCGATGCCAAGCCGACCGCAGGCTTTCAGCGCGTGCTGCAACGGGCGGTTATTCATGTGCAATCTTCCGGCCGCGAAGAGGTGACGGGCGCGAATGTTCTGGTCTCGCTGTTTTCGGAGCGCGAGAGCCATGCGGTTTATTTCCTGCAAAGCCAGGAGATGACGCGTTTCGATGCCGTCAATTACATTTCGCATGGCATTACTAAATCGACCAAAGCGGGCGCCGGTGCGGGGGCCGCGCCGAGCGGGACCGAAGAAGAGGGTGAAAGCCGCGCCAAGAAAGGCCGCGATGCCCTGGATGCCTATTCCACCAATCTCAATCAGAAAGCATTGGAAGGGCGGATCGATCCGTTGATCGGCCGCACCAATGAGGTTGAGCGCACGATTCAGATTTTGTGCCGCCGTCAGAAAAACAATCCGCTTTATGTGGGCGATCCCGGCGTTGGCAAGACGGCCATTGCCGAAGGGCTGGCGCGGCGCATTATCAAGGGCGAAGTGCCGGAGGTGCTTTCGCACGCGGTGATCTATTCGCTCGATATGGGTTCGCTGCTGGCGGGAACGCGTTACCGCGGCGATTTCGAAGAACGCCTCAAAAATGTTCTGGCAGAATTGAAGACCATTCCGGGCGCCATTCTATTCATCGATGAAATTCATACGGTAATCGGCGCTGGTGCTACTTCTGGCGGATCGATGGATGCTTCGAATTTGTTGAAGCCAGCGTTGTCCAACGGGTCGCTGCGCTGTATCGGCTCGACCACGTACAAGGAATACCGCAATTATTTCGAGAAGGATCGCGCGTTGGTGCGCCGCTTCCAGAAGATCGACGTGCATGAACCTTCGGTCGAGGACACGATCAAGATCCTGGTCGGTCTTAAATCCTATTACGAAGATCATCATAAGGTGAAATATACCGATGCGGCTCTGCGCGCCGCGGTGGAATTGTCGGCCAAATATATCGGCGACCGCAAATTGCCGGATAAGGCTATCGACGTGCTGGACGAAGCCGGCGCTTCGTTGATGCTGCTGCCGGCGGCCAAGCGCAAATCGACGATCGATGTCGAAGATGTCGAGCATATCGTCGCCAAGATCGCGCGCATCCCGCCAAAATCGATCAGCCACGACGACCGTGAGACGCTCAAGAATCTCGAGCGCGATCTGAAGGCGATGGTTTACGGGCAGGAAGAGGCTATCGATGCGCTGGTGGCGGCGATCAAGCTGGCGCGCGCGGGATTGCGCGAGCCGGAAAAGCCCATCGGCTGCTATTTATTCTCCGGCCCCACGGGCGTCGGTAAAACCGAAGTTGCACGGCAATTGTCGTCGTCGCTCGGCATCGAGCTGAAGCGTTTCGATATGTCGGAATATATGGAGCGGCATAGCGTGTCGCGTCTGATCGGCGCGCCGCCGGGTTATGTCGGCTTCGAGCAGGGCGGCTTGCTGACCGACGCGGTCGACCAGAATCCGCATTGCGTTCTGTTGCTCGACGAAATCGAGAAAGCGCATATCGATCTTTACAACATCCTTTTGCAGGTGATGGATCACGGCAAGCTGACCGACCATAACGGCAAGAGCATCGATTTCCGCAATGTGATCCTGATCATGACGACCAATGCGGGAGCTTCCGACATGACGAAGGCCGTCATCGGCTTTGTTCGCGAAAAGCGCGAGGATGAAGACAAAGAAGCGATCACCCGCATGTTCACGCCCGAATTCCGCAACCGGCTGGACGCTATTATCGGTTTCAAGCCGTTGTCGGCCGAAGTCATCGACCGCGTGGTGGAGAAATTCATGTTACAACTGGAAGGTCAACTGGCCGACCGTGGCGTGACGATTGAAATGGCCCCGCCTGCGCGTGCGTGGTTGGGCAAGAAGGGTTATGATCCTCTGTATGGCGCGCGTCCGCTGTCGCGCGTGATTCAAGACAACGTCAAAAAGGCGCTGGCCGAGGAATTGCTGTTCGGTAAATTGCAGAAGGGTGGCACGGTTTATGTCGGCCTCGACGAAGCGGTTGACAAGCTGACCTTCCGTTTCGAGGAAGCGCCGCCGCCGCCGCCCGCGCCGGACGACAAGAAAGAAAAGGAATTGGTCGGAAGATAGCTGATGGTGAAGCTGTTCTGCTCAATTTTGGCCATCGCACTTTTGTGTGTGCCCGCTTTAAGCTGGGGGCAGAATGATTCCGAAGAAATTTCCGCGCTGTGGACCAGCAATCTGAAGCTGCGCGCCCAAGAATTAAACGAGGCGCTGGAAAAGGCTTATAAAAATGGCGATATCAAGAGCCGCCCGGCAATCCAGAATCAAGAAATAGATATAACCGACATCGTTGCTTCCTATATTCCCGTCAAAACATCGTTTGCGGATGCGGAAACGATATTGCGCGAAGCCGGGTTTAAAGTGGAACCGCATCCCGATTTAAATCAGGCCTCCGATCCGGACAGGCCGAACGATTGGTATGCGGTTACCGCTCATATGCGTCCGTCCTATGCTCAGGGCATTTATGAAAAAAGCTATTATCACGTAATTCTGATGCCTTTTGCGCCGGGGAATTATTCCCTGATCGCCCATGTGAAGGCCAACTATGTGTGGGCTGGGCCGTAGAACGTAAATTGCGAAATTTGCCTTATTTTCCAATGACGCTAAAAGATACCAAGCGCCAGAGGAAATAAGCCGTGACTGCTCTTCCCGAAAAACTCGACCCCAATCAAAATCCGTGGATGCGCGTTGACGGCTTGCGCCGGATATTCGATGCGACCAAAGCCGCCGGCGGCGAGGTGCGTTTTGTCGGCGGCTGCGTGCGCGATGCGTTGCTGGGCCGGGCGGTCGGCGATATCGATCTGGCGGCCAACCTGCCGCCGGAGAAAATTTCCGAAATTCTGCAGAAGGCCGGATTAAAAATCGCGCCGACCGGCATCGAGCACGGAACGGTTACGGCGGTTGCCGATCATAAAGGCTATGAGATCACTACGTTGCGCCGCGATGTGGAAACTTATGGCCGCAAGGCGAAGGTCGAATTCACCGACGATTGGCAGGCCGACGCCGCGCGGCGCGATTTCACGATGAACGCGCTTTATGCCGATGAGAGCGGCAAGATCTACGATTACTTCAGCGGGCGCGAGGATCTGGCGCGGCGGCATGTGCGGTTCATCGGTAAAGCCGAAGATCGCATCAAGGAAGATGTGCTGCGCATTTTGCGCTTTTTCCGTTTCACCGCCTGGTACGGGCAAGGGCCGGCCGATGCCGAAGGTTTGGCGGCTTGCGCGGCGCTGGCGAATTTGTTGCCGCAACTTTCAGTTGAACGCGTATGGCGTGAGGTGAGCAAGCTGTTGGGTGCAGACGATCCAGCGCCAAGCTGGCGATCGATGATCGAACAAAAAATCCTGCCGCATTTTTTGCCGGAGGCGTCTGATATTGCGCGATTAGAAAATCTGATCGCGGCCGAGAAGAAATTCGATATGCGTGCTCCGGCTCTGGCGCGATTGGCGACTTTGTTGCCGCAAGATGAAAGTCAGGCCGCGCAAGTGGCGCAGAAACTTAAGATGGCCAATCGTGAAGCGGAGCAAATTAAATTGCTGGCTGTGCTGCCGGGGCGTTTGCGCGGCAAGCTCGACCCGATACCGTTTCGCCGCGTGCTTTATGAATATGGGGCGGAAGCCTGCCAGCCTGCAGTTCTGCTGCTGGCGGCGAATGATAAAGCGGCCGATATTGCCCCAGCATTAGCGGCGGCTGCCGAATGGCAGAAACCGGTTTTTCCAATTCAGGGCGCCGATTTGATCAAGCTCGGCATGAATCCTGGGCCGAATATGGGAGAAGTTTTACGCGCGGTCGAAGAATGGTGGATCGCCGCCGATTTTCGCCCGGCGCGCGAGGAATGCCTTGCTGAAGCGAAGCGATTGGCTACCGAGGAATAGTGCCGCAATCCGGATGGAATTTTTATTTACGGATATCTAATTTCTCTGCCAATGCGCTTCTTGTTCGTCCTTTTGTCTTTCGCCCTTGTTTTACTGGCAGGTAATACTGTTCGTGCCGATGACGGGCGGCTGATGGTGACGGAGGAAAATGACAAATTCGCTTCGTCCGACGACCGGCATTATACGCAAGGACTGCAGATTTCGTGGCTGCCGGGAATGGTCGATCCGGCCAGCGGGTGGAACTCACCTTTTGTCTGGTTGAACGATATCGTGCCGGTTTTCGGCGGCGGCGATTTCAAACGCCAATATGACTGGACGGTGGTTGGGCAAAGCATTTTCACGCCGCGGGCGATTCACTCGCCCGACCCGCCGTCTACGGACCGTCCTTATGGAGCGTGGCTTTATACCGGCGTCGGTTTGTTGCAGGAAGACCGGTATGAAAGTCATGACACGCTGGAGAATATGGAAATGCAGGCGGGCGTGGTGGGGCCGCTGGCGCTGGGCGGCGTCGTGCAAAACGATTTTCACCAATTTATCGGCGTGCGGCCGGCCACAGGCTGGCGCAACCAGATTCATAACGAGCCCGGGCTCGATCTGACTTATGAACGCAAATGGCGCTTTGAAGCGCCGCTGGGCGGGGGCATGGCGGTGGATGCCATTCCTGAAATGGGGGGCACGCTGGGAAATGTCTTTACCTATGCGGAAGCGGGCGGGATGGTGCGTTTTGGCCGAAATCTGGCCGCCGATTATGGGCCGAGACATGTAAGGCCCAGCCTTTCCGGCACCGGCTGGTTCGACCCCAGCCGGTTGGACGGCAGCCTGGGCTGGTATCTTTTCGCCGGTACGCAGGGGCGGGCGATGGGCCGCAATATATTTCTCGACGGCAATAGTTATACGGCCAGCGCCAGTGTCGATAAAAAACTTTTGGTCGCCGATTTTCTGGCCGGCGCCTCCGTTTTTTGGTCGCGCGCGATGCGTGTCGATTTTACCTTTACGGAACGCACCAAAGAATATTATGGCCAGCCGGGTACGCCAGACCGTTTCGGCAGCATCGGATTGGTCATAGGGTTTTAGCAACCCCCGGAACTGGACGGATGATTATTCTTCGGCCTGCGCCGCGGCATCGTTGACCGTTTCGCAAAGCTGATTTGTGCCGGCGGGACATGAGTTGGCTGAAAGATCCTGAATTTTCTGCAGATCTTCGCTGCTGATTGTGCGGTCGATATGATGCAGCACGAAGGGTTGAAGCGGCGGGTCGCTTTGCATAAGGGCTGCCAGCTGAGGCAAGGTTTGCCAGTTATTGGTCAACAGTTTCGCGATAGCATCCGAATTGCTTTCGGCCAGTTCGCCGACATCGCAAGCGCCGTATTTCTTGAACATCATGTCGACCTTGGCCCAATCACTGAGATGATTGGCCATTTCGTCGGCGGTTTCGACTTGTTCTTTTGGACAAGGGTTGATGACGGCGGCCTGGTCATCGACCGGCGGCAGGTCAGGCGGCAGATCCTGCGCGGCGGCGGGCGCAATGCCGGCCAGAAAAATAATGGCAGCCAGAATGAGACGGTGCATCATTATAGAATCCTCATGCCTGAAGGGGATGACAACTGCATCCTAGAAAAACCGGGAAAAAGAGGAAAGGGGGTAAGTAAATTCAATAAGTTGTACTATAGCCGCGCAAAGCCGATCCCTCACTGTGGGATAAGATGTTCCGCAAATTTTCGATTTTGGGAAAACAGAGGAACCGGTGAAATAATTTTGTGATCCTGCTTCGCTCGCTGTGCGAGCTACGCAGGACAAGTCGTTTTCTGTCATCCGTCTCGAAGACCTGGCAGCGACTTACTCTCCCGGGCCTTAAGGCACAGTACCATCAGCGCTGGGGGCTTTCACGTCCGAGTTCGAGATGGGATCGGGTGCAGATCCCCCGCTATAACCACCAGGTCATCGAGACAGATGAAGAAAATGAAAAGTTATGGTCGGAAGTTCCAGGGGCAGGGCAGTGCCTGCCGCCTAGTTTCCTATACTTCTGATAAGGATCAAGCCGATCGAGCTATTAGTACCGGTAAGCTACACGTGTCGCCACGCTTCCACATCCGGCCTATCAACGTGATGGTCTATCACGGCTCTCAGGGAGTGCTTGTTTCGAGGTAAGTTTCACGCTTAGATGCTTTCAGCGTTTATCTCGTCCACACATAGCTACCCGACGCTGCCGCTGGCGCGACAATCGGTACACCAGAGGTGTGTCCATCCCGGTCCTCTCGTACTAGGGACAGCTCCTCTCAACACTCCTACACCCACAGCAGATAGGGACCAAACTGTCTCACGACGTTTTGAACCCAGCTCACGTACCACTTTAATCGGCGAACAGCCGAACCCTTGGGACCT
>OLLY01000099.1_pt1 | contig 12667 bp, 11 predicted proteins | sample 1604681 | NCBI WGS metagenome assembly OLLY01 (sample SAMEA104055725, study PRJEB20765) | soil metagenome | biome: Arctic tundra; feature: Polygonal ground; material: soil | place: USA | collected 2011-09 | depth 0-0.5 m | reverse complement strand
CGCTGCGCGCGCGTGGCTCGATCTGCTTTTTCGCGGCGTCAATCTTCCTGATTCCGTTGCCGCCAATGCGCCGCGTCTTGGGGCGGTGGTGTCCGCATTGCATCGGGCGCTTGGCATTTACAGCTCCGGCATTCTGATATTGGGCGGGATACTCTTATTCTATGCCATAGCCGTGATGATCGTTGAAACCGCCCATTACGGCGTTCCGTTCGGCCGCCGCACGATGCAGGTATGGGGACCGATCCGGCTGGTGCTGGCGATCGGATTTCTGGTTCCCGTCGCCGGCGGGCTTAATGCCGGTCAGAATCTGATCGTCTGGATCGCCGAAGAAGGATCGTCGCTGGCGAACCGCGTGTGGGAAAGCGCCGCCGACGAGGTGAAGGGCGGTCTTTCCATGCTGACCATTCCGCGCGGGCCGAGCGTCGCCAGTTTCGTCGCGCGCGGGCTCGAGATGGAATTGTGCCGCAATCTTTATCACCAGGCATTTATGGCGGAGCAAACCGACCCCGGCATCCGTCTGGCCGGCGATATCGATCAGATTCAAAAATTATCGCATACGCGTTTCGCCGATGAAACCTGGCAATACAGCAACCGGTTGCATTCCGGATTGCCGTTATGCGGCGCTTATCGCTTTACCTCTTCCGCGAATGACGCATCGGCAGATTTCTCCTATGCCGAAACCGAAAAACTGATTTCGGAAATGCAATTGCTGGCCGCAAATAACGCGGCCGTTTTTTTGGGCCAGTCTCCCGATGCCGGTCTCTCCGCCAGCATGAAAATCATTATCGATCGGTATCAGGAAACGCTTGATGGCCATTTGGGCATGCTAATCCATAATGGCGGCTTCGAAACAGGCGAGTCATCCGAAAATGGCTGGATCGCCGCCGGCGGTTTCATGCTGCAACTCGCGCGGATGCAGGAAACTTATGGCGCCGTCGCGGCGCATGCCTTGCCGTCGGTGCAGCCGCCGGTTCTGGCCAATAGCGAATTGATCAACCCGCCGGTCGCGGACGCGATTATGGCTGATCCTGCATTGCAAGGCATCACGCAGCCGGAGACTTTGTCGCTGAAAGCCTTTTATCTGCAAACCGAGCGCCTGGCGCATCAGGCGCGGCAATGGCTTTTCGATCGCGTGCTGGCCGACATGCCAATGGTATTGGCCGGCCCATTCGATTTACGCGATCAGCTGAACAAGGCCGGCGGTCCGGAAAGCGCGCTCTCTCTATCCGGGCATATTATAAGCGACGCGGCGATTGTTTACGGCGTTTGGGATAGCGGCGATCATTCATCTTCGGCGCTGCCTTTGACATTGCAGAATGCCATTACCGCCGTTGCCGAATTCGGCCGCCGGCAAATTGCGGTGGGCAATTATCTGCTGGGCATTGCGGGGCCGGATGTCGCACCGGCTGGAGCGCTTGTGTACAGCTTGCTGCTCGGTGCAATCGGTTTCTGTTTTATGGCGAGTGGTTTTGCTCTCATTTATCTTATCCCCCTGATACCGTTTTTCCGGTTCTTCCTCGGCATTCTGGCCTGGCTGCTCAGCGTATTCGAAGCGGTCATCGCCATTCCGGTCGTTGCTCTGGCTCATATAAATTTATCGGGCGAAGGTTTGGGCGGCGGCGCCATGCGGCGCGTTTACCTGTTATGGCTGACGATCATCGTGCGTCCGGCTTTGACCTTGTTCGGTCTGTTGATCGGTTTGCTGCTCTTTACCTTTGCGATGCTTTTCCTCGGCGCTATTTTCCGCCAGCTGTTGGGATTAGTTCCCGCTGGCGGCATGTTCGTGACGATCAATATCATGCTGACTTTGTTCTATACGCTGCTGGCCTGTGCGGCGGCGAATCTGTCTTTCAAGGGCATTACTGTGTTGCCGGAACAAACACTGAAATGGCTTGATGGATTTACGGTGGTCAATCACGCCGAAGCGCCGGTGCCAGCAGCCGCAACTTCGACGGCTAGTGCATCTTCGAACGCCGTTGCGCAGGGCTTGCCGGGATTTTCGTCCGTGACGGCTTCGCTTTTCGGCCCGCGCGGAATGCTGGGCGGCCGCGAGGGAGGGTTGGCCGCTTCGGCGCATGGGCTGAAAATGGCGCTATTCCCTAATTATAATGCCGGTGAAAAATCCGATAGGATAGGTTCGACGCAAGCGCCGCAGGCCGAATTGCCGAAGATCGGCAAAGCTACGGATGGGCAAGTTGATCGGCAGCCACCGCCGATGAAGAAAAAGCCAAAGGACCGGAATTTGGAAAAAACCGGCAAACGCGATTTGAACGATCTTGAAGCCCCCGCAAAAGAAGATAATAACTTGGCTCAAAATTCCCCTGAAGAAAATCCGGATCAATCATGAAAATACTTCTATTGGCGGTCGGCAAAGTGCGCGGTGCCGATGCCGAATTATGCGCGGAATATGAAAAACGTATGAAGGGTGTGGGCGTGAAAGAGCTCGCAACCGGCACGCAAAAATCGGAAAACGATGCGTTGCTGCAGGCCATTCCGGCGAGAGCTTTTGTTGTGCTGTGCGATGAGCACGGCAAAGATTTATCCAGCCGCGAGCTGGCCGATAAACTGATCGCCTGGCAGGCGCGCGAGCATCTGGTTTTCATTATCGGCGGCGCCGATGGCGTGACGGACGAGATAAAGAAACGCACCGATTTTACCTTGAGCTTCGGGCGCAAGACCTGGCCGCATCGCCTCGCGCGCGTCATGCTGCTGGAGCAACTTTACCGTGCCCAGCAGATCAATGTCGGGCATCCGTATCATAGGGAGTGAAGAGGTTTTCTTTCGACAAGTGCGGTATGTTCCCCTCCCCTTGCGGGAGGGGTTAGGGGAGGGGTTGGTCAAGCTAGAAAATCAGTTTCTTGTTGAAAGACGACCCCTCACCAGCAAAAACTAAGGCTTGCCAAGAAAGGCAAACCTAAGTTTTTGCAACCTCTCCCGCAAGGGGAGAGGAGCGCGTTTCGCTAAATGGAGCTACCGATGAAAGAATCTGATTTTGCCGATCTCGCCACCTCCGGCTGGACGCACGCGAACAAGAAAATCCGCAAGACCTTCAAGTTTGCCGATTTCCGCGATGCTTTTGCTTTCATGACCCGCTGCGCCTTCGAGATCGAAAAAATGGATCATCATCCCGAATGGTTTAACGTTTATAACAAACTGACGGTCGAATTAACCACGCACGATGCCGGCGATGTAACAGCGAAAGATGTGGAACTGGCGAGAATTATGGATAAAATCTATAGTCGCTTCTCGGCGTAATCTATTTATATTGGCGTCATGCCCGCGAAGGCGGGCATCCATCTTAATGGCAACAAAAATGGATCCCCGCCTTCGCGGGGATGACGCTGAAGAGTGATAGCTCATGCCTGATACTAAACGCCCCCGTCCCGCCGTGCTCTGCGTACTCGATGGCTGGGGCTTTCGCGAGGATGCGGAAGATAACGCGGTCACGCGCGCTAAAGCCCCCAATTTTCGTAAAGTCTGGGAACAATGCCCGCATGCTTTGCTGGAAGCGTCGGAGGAATTTGTCGGTTTGCCAAAAGGGCAGATCGGCAATTCGGAAGTCGGTCATATGAATCTCGGCGCCGGGCGGATGATTTTTCAGGATCTGCCCTTGATTGATCGCTCGATTGCCAATAACGAATTGGCAAGCAACGCTGCTTTGCAGGAACTGATTGCAAAACTCAAAAAGAGCGGCGGCGTTTGCCATATTATGGGGTTGGCTTCTCCCGGCGGTGTGCATGCGCATCAGGATCATATGGTGGCTCTGGCGCGCGAAGTGGCGAAAGCGGGCATACCGGTCGCGATGCATGCATTTCTGGATGGGCGCGATGTGCCGCCGCAAAGTTCGGTAGATCAGATTGCCAAATTCGCCGATGACCTGAAAAAAATCCAAGGCGTGCAGCTCGCGACTTTATGCGGCCGCTATTACGCGATGGATCGCGACCAGCGCTGGGAGCGCGTTGAGAAAGCCTACGATCTTCTGACGCAAGGCGTGGGTGCTAAAGCCAATGACGCTGTCGGTGCGATCAAGGCAAGCTATGCCGCCAATCTGCATGACGAATTCGTATTGCCGGTCGTGCTCGGCGATTACAAAGGCATGAAGGACGGCGACGGCATTCTGTTCGCCAATTTCCGCGCCGACCGTGCGCGGCAAATTCTGGCCGCCTTGCTCGATCCGGCTTTCAACGGCTTCGCCCGCAAAAAGACCGTGCGTTTCGCGGCGGCTGCCGGAATGGTCGAGTATTCCGGGCAGCTTAACAAGTTCATGACCGCATTGTTCCCGCCCAAACTGATTGAGAATGGCATGGGCGATATCGTCGCGCGCGCCGGGCTCAGGCAGTTGCGCATCGCCGAGACGGAAAAATATCCGCATGTGACTTTCTTCTTTAACGGCGGGCGCGAGGAGCCTTATACGGGCGAAGAGCGCATCATGGTGCCGTCGCCGAAAGTGGCGACCTATGATTTGCAGCCGGAAATGTCGGCGCGCGGCATGACCGATAAACTGGTCGAGGCCATCGATAGCGCAAAGTTCGATTTCATCGTGGTCAATTTCGCCAATTCCGACATGGTCGGCCATACCGGCGATTTAAGTGCTGCCATCAAGGCGGTCGAGGCAATCGACGAATGCCTGGGCCGTTTATTCGCCGCCGTGGAAAAACAGGGCGGCTTTGTTCTGCTGACGGCAGATCACGGCAATTGCGAGCATATGATGGACCCCACCACCGGCGGCCCGCACACGGCGCATACGCTGGAAAAGGTTCCGGTCATTTTGATCAATGGGCCTCAATCCGTGAAAGCCTTGCATAACGGCAAGCTGGCCGATGTGGCGCCGACTTTACTGGAGCTGATGAACCTGCCGAAACCTAAGGAAATGGATGGCAAGAGTTTGTTGCAACTATGATGTAACGCCCGGCATAATAGGGGCATGTCCCTCCGTTTTTTCTTTCCCGCTTTCCTGTTTTTACTGAGCGCCGCACTTTGTGCCGCGCCGCTCTTTGCGCATGCACAGGGGGCCTCGCCAGACAAGCTCAAGCAGGTCGAGAGCCAGATGGAGGCGCAGAAAAAACAGGCCGCCTTGCTCGAGCAGCAGAAAAAGGAAGCGGCCGATAATATATCCGATCTGCGCCAGAAACTGATTGAAGCAACCCGCGCCTTGCAAAACAAGCAAGACGAGCAACAACAGGTCGAAGACCGTCTGCACGGTTTGCAGAAGGAAATCGCCGGCCGTCAGAAAACCCTCGGCAAGAGCCGCCAGGAAATCGGCACGCTGACGAGTATCCTGATTCGGCTCGGCCAGCAGCCGCCGGAAAGTTTTTTCCTGCAGGCCGGGCTCACCGACGACCATATTCATCGCGCTATTCTGGCTCGCTCGTTACTGCCGCGGCTTGAAGCGGAATCGGAAAGCGCCGCCCGCGATCTGGCCGTGCTGTCCGATCTGCACTGGATGGCCGAGGAGCAAAAAAGGCTGATCGCAGCCTCGCAGCAGAATTTACGCTCCCAGCATGCCAATCTCGATCAACTGATCCGCACGCGGCAGGGGTTACTCAGCAAAACCGAGGCGCAGAAGGCTGCCATTGCCCGTCAGCTGGTATCCCTTACCACCGAGGCGCACGATCTGCGGCAATTGCTGGCCAGGGTCTCGCCGCCGGGCGGAAGACCAAAAGGTGGCGTTGACGGCGTTCACCCGGCGCTCGCCCGCCCGGTGTCGGGCGCCGTTATGCGCCGTTTCGGCAGCAGGGATGATGACGGTATTACCAGCAAAGGCCTAACTTATACCGCTATGCCGGGCAGTCCTGTCGTGGCGCCGATGGACGGCCGCGTCGTATTCGCCGGGCCTTTCCGCGGCTATGGACAAATCTTGATCCTGCAGCATAAGGGCGGCTATCATAGTTTTCTCGCCGGATTCGGCCGCATCGACGCTGAGATGGGGCAGGATGTCGAAGCGGGCGAACCGCTCGGTATCTTGCCTGTCAAAGGTGCCGGTCGGCCGGAACTCTATTTCGAATGGCGCCGCAACGGTGAACCGGTCGATCCTATGGAACAGAAATTTCGTAAAACCGCTTCGCCTTAAGGCTTATCTCGCACCCCTCCACACCCCCTGCAAGGACCTCTAATGCCTCCGCACCAATCGACCGGCCATAAGAACAATACGCAGCGCTCAATGACTTCCCGGATTTTACGCTGGTGCTCGATCTTCTCGATCGCCGCCTTGCTGGCCGCGGGTCTGTGGACTTCCCTGCCGGCCAAGGAAATAGCGCGCGATGTCGATATGCAGGAAGAAGCGCCCGATACTTTCAAGCAGCTTACGCTTTTCTCGGATGTTCTGGAGCGCGTGCGCGCCGATTATGTGGATTCGGTTACCGACGACAAGCTGATAGAGACCGCCATCAACGGCATGTTGTCGTCGCTCGATCCGCATTCGGGCTATCTCAATAAAAAAGCTTTCCAGGAAATGCAGACCCAGACCAAGGGTGAATTCGGCGGCCTCGGCATCGAGGTCACGATGGAAAACAACATAGTCAAGGTCATCTCGCCGATCGACGATACGCCTGCGGCAAAAGCAGGCATGCAATCGGGCGACTTAATCACCCATATCGACGGCAAGCCGGTTCTGGATCTGACGCTTAACGAAGCGGTCGATCATATGCGCGGTACGCCCGGCACCAAGATTACCCTGACAGTGCGTCGTGGCGGCCTTGGCGGGCAGCCTTTCGATGTCACGCTGACCCGCGCCGTCATTCATATCCAGTCGGTGAAGTGGGAAGCGAAGGATAACGTGGCCTATATCCGCATCACGACTTTCAACGAACAAACGCAAACCGGCCTCGATAAGGCGCTCGAAGAAGCGCATGAGAAGCTCGGCGACAAGCTGGCAGGCTATATCATCGATCTGCGCAACAATCCGGGCGGCTTGCTCGAGCAGGCGGTGTCGGTCTCCGGCACATTCCTCGAAGCGGGCAAGGAAGTGGTTTCCACCCGCGGCCGTCATAAGGAAGAAGATCAGAGCTACACCGGCAAGAGTGGCGACAAGGCCCATGGCAAGCCGATCGCCGTTCTCATCAATGGCGGTTCGGCTTCGGCTTCGGAAATTGTGTCGGGTGCTCTGCAAGACCAGCATCGCGCGATCATCGTCGGCACCAAGAGCTTCGGCAAAGGCTCGGTGCAGACGATTATTCCGGTGGCTGGCGGCGGGGCGATGCGCCTGACGACTGCGCGTTATTACACGCCGTCGGGCCGCTCGATTCAGGATATCGGCATTACGCCCGATATTACGGTTCAGCAGGCCAAGCTTGAAAAGATCGCCTCGGGCCCCGGCATCCGCGAGGCCGATCTCAAGGGCGCCTTGCAGAACGATACGATCAAGCAGGATCAGAATAAAAAGTCCGATGACGAAGACGGCGATGGCCTTGAAGGCACGACCAGCGGCAGCGATAAGGCGGCCGATAAGTCGGGCAAAAAAGAAGAACAGCCCTTCGATTATCAGCTGGCGCGGGCGCTCGATCTGATCCGCGGCGTGCATCTGTTCGAAATGAAGAAGGGATAAGCGGCAATGCCGGCGTCTCCAGCCGATAGCGGCACCGTCGGCGCCGCTATCGAGACGCCGCCGAGGAAGGAAACTTTTCTTGCGCGCTATCCGCGCAAGCTTAAGGTTGCCGTTTTCCTTGTGCTTGTCGGTTTATTGGCGTTCCGCCCGTTTATGACGGGCTCTTCCCAGAACGATCATGATGAGGCCGCCCCGCAGGTGAAAATCGCGGTGGCCGTCAGCGGATCGGAATCGCGCGCCGCTGTCGCCAATATGGCCCCGGCGCCGATCCCCGGCAGCGTCAATCTTGGCGCGAAACAGACCCCCGGAAATAATGCCGATGGCAGCAACACATCGGCTGACGTCGAGGCTGAAGACGACAGCAGCAGTGCGTTTCTGGTACCGGCGCCCGATCCCGGCCTGATTGAGGATTCGGCGCAAGGCGGTTTGCCGCGCATCGGCGAAGACGGCCGCAAGCCCTGGCAAATCTACGCGCGGCCCTTCAATACCAGCGATAAGCGTCCCCGCGTGGCGATTGTTATTACCGATCTCGGCCTCGCGCGCGTAGCGAGCGATGCCGCTATTACGCGCTTGCCGCCTAATGTGACGCTCGCGTTCGACTCGCAAAGCCCGGTTGTGGGCGCCTGGTGCGCCCGCGCGCGGCAAGCAGGACACGAAACTATTCTGCAATTGCCGATGGAACCGTTCGATTATCCGCGCAGCGATCCGGGTCCCAACACGCTGCTCTCCAATATTCCCAATGCCGATAATATTCAGCGCCTGCTGGGGGCGCTTGGCGAGGCGAACGGCTATATTGGCGTTACGACTTTAAGCGGCACGCGCTTTACGACCCAGCCGGATAAACTTACGCCAATCCTCGATGTGCTGCATAAACGCGGCTTGATGATCTTCGATGCGCGCGTGGCACCCCATAGCGAGATCACGGATCTTGCCCGTGCGGCCGGCGTGCCGACGGCTGTTAACACGCAACGCCTTGATCAAAATTTATCGCCCGAAGGGATTGATGAGGCTTTGAGCCAGCTCGAACAAACTGCGCGTTTGTCGGGCCGCGCCGTCGGTATTGCGCCGCCTTTGCCGGTATTGATCGATCGTATCGGCCCCTGGATCAGGCAATTGCCGCATCACGGCATCGCTTTGGCGCCTCTTTCGGAGATGGCGCAATGAGCGATCATCTTCAGCTTCCTTACCGTCAGGGCGTCGGGCTTTGCCTTTTCAATCGCGAAGGCCTGGTTTTGGTGGCTGAGCGCCGCGACAGGCCGGGCGCCTGGCAGATGCCGCAAGGCGGCGTGCAGAAAGGCGAAGATCCTGTTGTTGCCGCCTTGCGCGAATTGAAAGAAGAGGTTGGTACCGACAATGCGGAGATTATCGCCCGTATACCGGAAAAACTGACTTACGATTTCCCCGATTGGGTTCAGCATAAAGGCGACCGTCCCTATCGCGGCAAATATCGCGGGCAGGAACAGATATGGTTCGCGCTGCGCTTCCTCGGCGCCGATCAGGATATCAGCCTGGCGGGCGAGCACGAACCGGAAGATCCCGAATTCACCGACTGGAAATGGGTGCCGCTGCCGGAATCCGTCAATCTGATCGTCGATTTCAAACAGCCGATTTACCGGAAAGTAGTCGCCGATTTTACGCCGCTCAGCGATTCTATCCGCAAAGGCGACGCTTTGCCGAAATGGAAGGCTTGATTGGTTTAACCGGCCGTTCCGTTTATCGATCTCACCAGCGCCCGCAATCTTGCCACTGTTTCGCGCTCCGGCGTGCCGGTGAGATTCTCCGGGTGATAATGACGCTGGAAAGCGAGAATGGCGGCGCGGGTTGCTTTGTCATAGCTGCCGCTCGCGGGACAATCGTAACCGATTGCGCGCAGCAGATTTTGCACTTCGGCATCGTCGGCGAAAGCGTAATCGGCTTCTTGGGTTGTCGGCCACAGCCCGATGCGGGCTTGAGATAGTTCGCGCCACGGAAACAATTCGCCCGGATCTTCCTTGCGTTCCGGTGCTACGTCGGCATGCGCGAGAACCGAGGAAGCCGGCAAATTATGGCGCTTCATGATATCGGCCAGCAGTTTTTTGAGCGCTTCGATCTGCACCTGCGGGAATGCGCGGTAACCGAACTGGTGGCCGGGATTGACCAGCTCGATGCCGATGGCGGCGCTGTTGATATCGGTTATGCCGCGCCAGCAGCCTTTGCCTGCATGCCAAGCGCGGCTTTTCTCATCGACCAGCTGAAAAACGCGGCCGTCTTCTTCAACCAGATAATGGGCGCTGACTTTGGCGGCCAGATCGCACAGGCGTTGCAGAGCTTCGGTGCCGGACTTCATGCCGGTATAATGCAGCACGACGAATTGCAGCGGCGCGGCCGGATCGCGCGCGTCGAAATTGGGCGAAGGATGATTGTTCATTTTATTCCTTTAGCCTTGCAGATCGTGTCGTAGGCGCCGTTGATGCGTTTCATTTTTTCATTCGCCGTGGCGATGAATTCCTGCGGCATGCCTTGCGCCACCAGCTTGTCGGGATGATGCTCGCGGATCAGGGCGCGATAGGAGGTTTTGATTTCCTCGATCGTGGCTTCTTCGCGCAGGCCGAGAATGGCGTAAGATTCGTCGCGCGGTTTTTCGCGGCTGCCGCCGATATGGACACCGGCGCGCGCCGCGATGCGGGCGAGATCGATTGGCTTGAAGCCGAAGATCGTTCCGACGCGTTCCAGAATATGACGCTCGGCCGGGCTGAGGCCTTTGCTGTCGGCGGCGGCGATAATGAAAAGGCCACTCACGACTTCTTCCAGCACGGCCGGCTGGTTCCGGAAAACCAGCGAGAGCTGAAGCGCGTAAGGCTCGAAACTGTCCTTGCTGCGTACTGCCTGGTCGAACAGGCGGCCGACATTGTCGGCCTGCGCCTCGGTCACGCGGAACACGCGTTTGAATGCATCGATTTCCTGGCGCGTGACGCGGCCGTCGGCCTTGGCCATCTTGGCGCCCAGCACAATGACGCCCATAGTGAAAGCCGCCTGTTGTGCATTGCCGGAGATGTCGGTGTAGGATGTGCGCATCGTCTGCCAGAAACCGACCGCTTCGTCTGCGCGGTTATCATGCGCATGACCGACGATGATGCCCAGTACGGCGCCTTTCGCGCCGCCCAACGCAAACCCCAATAAACCGCCGACAATCTTGCCGCGTATTTTGTGTAAGCTCTTTTTTGCCATTCCTAAACTATCCAGGCTTTCCGCGGCATGGATCCTTCACCCGCCAAGCTCGATTTTACATAGTTTCACAATAAAAGCTCCTCTGTATCAAGCGCCTGCCGTAGATTTTAATTGATGAATGATGCGTTCGTGTGCCTACACTTGCCCGTCGATTCGCCGGTTCTCGCCGGCACGCCAGAGGGATCAAGCGGGTGCCAGCCTCCAAGCCAAAAATTCTTCTCTGCGCGCCGGATTATTTTGGCGTCAGTTACGTCATTAATCCCTGGATGCTCGGCAATCGCGGCCGCATCGATCATGCCCTTGCAGTGGAGCAGTGGAATGGCCTGAGGGACACATTGGCGGCGCATGCCGAAATCGTCTTGATCGAGCCGCAATCCAATTTGCCCGATCTGGTTTTTACCGCCAATGCCGGAGTGGTTTTGGGCAAGACGGTTGTGGTCAGCCGTTTTCGCTACCCCGAACGGCAGCGCGAAGAGCCTTTTTTTCGCGAATGGTTCGAACGCAATGGCTTCACTTTGGCGCCGTGGCCGGAGAATGTTTCTTTCGAAGGCGCTGGCGATGCCTTGTTCGATCGCGGCAAAAAGCTGATCTGGTGCGGTTTCGGATTCCGTTCGGACGAGGCGGTAGCGCCCATGCTGCAGAAAATTTTCAATCGTCCGGCTATCGGATTAAAGCTGACCGATCCGCGCTTTTATCATCTCGATACATGCCTGTGCCCGCTCGAGGACGGGTATCTTCTTTATTATCCGGAGGCTTTTGACGATGCCGGCCGGGAACAGATTGCGGCCAATGTCGCGCGGGAAAAACTGATTGCCGTCAGCAAGGAAGATGCGGCGCAATATGCATGCAACGCCGTCGATCTCGACGGGCATATCTTTCTCAATGGCGCTTCGGATGAATTGCAGAAAAGATTGCGTCAGGCTGGACTTACTCCGGTTATTACGCCGCTGACGCAGTTTATGCGCGCCGGCGGCGGGGCCAAATGCCTGATGCTCAAATTACAGGAAGAATGATGAAGCCGCGCGCGCGCATGATCATTGCCTTTTCAGCCGTGCTGATTGTATTGGTCCTATCTGTTTTATGTTCCGGCATCGATCTTGCCGTCTCGAGGTTATTTTATCGGCCGGGACAGGGATTTTTTCTCGGTGGCAATCCTGTCTTTGCCTTCCTGCATGTCACGGCTTTTTACGGCGCGCGCATTCTTGGCGCCTTGTTGTTGCTTGGCATGTTGATTAGTTTGGCGAGGCGCCAGATTTTCCTGGATATGAAAACCAAGGCCTGGACGTTTTTGTTGCTGGGGCTTTTACTGGCGCCCGGTTTGGTCGCCAACGGTATTTTCAAAGATCATTGGGGCCGCGCGCGGCCGAGCGAAATTGTCGAATTTGGCGGCACGGCCCATTTCTCGCGGGCGCTGGTGCCGAGCCATCAATGCAGCCGCAATTGTGCTTTCGTATCCGGCGACGGGGCTTTTGGATTTTATTTGCCGATTTTTGCCTATGTCGTTCCTCTGCGGTCCTCGCGGCGCACCTTCTGGGGCGGTATGGCGGCCGCGTGTCTGTTTAGCCTTGCCCGGTTGGCGGCCGGCGCCCATTTCCTGAGCGATACCTTGTTTGCCGGTTTTTTCGTGCAAGTGGCCCTGGCTTTATTGCATGCGGCAATGTATGGAGGGAAAGAGACCAAAAAATACTGGCAAAACTGGTTGGTTATACAAAATAAATCAAAAGCTTAGGCGATTTTCTCTCAGTTATTTCCATGGGCCGGATGGGTCATTTGTTAATATGTTCTTAACCGAAAAACCCTCATTATAGCGGGGGAAGAGATTTTATACGCCGATTGGCATGAAGGCATAACCGAAGGACAAGAATTATGACTTCATCTTCATCAACAACCATATCATCCGCAACGGCAGCGGCGGCT